>Ga0181612_130357_pt1 | contig 68121 bp, 52 predicted proteins | sample HoacroProtozoa21_FD_119630 | JGI IMG/M metagenome (GOLD analysis project Ga0181612, IMG submission 119630) | Hoatzin crop microbial communities from Cojedes, Venezuel. Combined Assembly of Gp0051906, Gp0051904, Gp0051908
AGATTATAACGGAAGCGTTATTCGATATCATCCTTTGACGAAATCGGCAAAATTTCAACTACTGAGGATGTTCGACAATAGCGCTCACGTCATGGACTATAGCAACCCGTGAGGGTTTGATATATCCATTGGCGTGGGCTATTGTTTGTCATTCAGTAGTGGGCTTTGCCGAGCCTCGTCAAAGTGACATTCAATAGTTCCCACGCTTTTCTTTTTGCTCATCTGGCATGGGGAACTGCCAGACCTCAATACCGCTATCATGGCAAACCGTAATTTAATCCAGGCTCAAAAAGCCAGAAATGACGAATTTTATACCCAATTTGCAGACATTGAAAAAGAAATGAATGCTTATTTGGAATATAACCCAGATGTATTCAGGGGCAAGACGGTGCTACTGCCTTGTGACGACCCAGAATGGAGCAAATTCACTCTTTATTTTACCCAGCGATTTGAACAACTTGGGCTAAAGAGGCTTGTTAGTACCAGCTTTGCCGTAGAAAGCAAGAACTACCAAATTCCCTATTATCCGACACGTTTTGAAACCAATAGCCAACGCTATGATGCAGACAAGACACGCACAAGGGGTAAAATCTTTATACTTGACCGAGACCGCAATGGAGACAACAGAATTAATTTTGATGATTTAGACTGGTCTTATTTGAAAGGAGATGGGGATTTCCGTAGCGATGAGGTCACAGCTCTGCGCGATGAAGCCGATTTTATAATTACAAATCCGCCTTTTTCTTTGTTTCGTGATTTTTTAGCATGGATAATGGATGGTGGTAAACAGTTTGCTATTATTGGAAATATGAATGCTTTAACTTATAAAGAAGTGTTCCCTCTGCTCCAAAACAATTTAGCGTGGTTAGGTGCTACTGGCAATGGCAGTGACATGGTTTTTGGAGTTCCACCTGGTACTAAAGTTAAAGATAGTGATCGTCAAAAGGCAGAACGGCTAGGTTATGTGGGAGATTATACCCGATTAGGTAACTCATGCTGGTACACCAACATCGAACATGGCCGTCGGCATCAGCCGATTCCTCTCATGACAATGGCTGACAATCTGCGTTATAGCAGACATAAAGAAATTCGTGGAAAGAGTAGTTATCAACACTATGACAATTATGATGCAATTGAAGTGCCGTATGTTGATGCGATTCCTTCTGATTATGAAGATACGATGGGTGTACCTATCAGTTTTCTGGATAAATATTGCCCTGAACAATTTGAGATTATAGGAATGGCTAAGCGTGGACCAGGAGATCCTAATTTAAGAACCAAGGTGTATTCAAAAGATGCATACGTTAACTATAGTGATTTAAATGCTGGCCCCGTACTTAAGGATGAAAAAGGGTCTCTATATAATATCTATCCCAGAATATTAATCCGCAAGAAAAAATAACGACAATGAAAACAACATTACGAACAGACATCACGGTGCGCGATATATGCGAGGGTTTTGTCTATAATGAATTGGAAGGTAAGGGTCTATTCGGACTTTCTGGTAAGCTGGTCATTCAGCCAGAGTATCAGCGCAATTACATTTACACAGAAGGTGGTAAGGATGTTGCGGTAATTGATAGCGTGTTGCACGGCTATCCGTTGGGATTAATTTATTTCAACAAAATTGATGATGAACATTTTGAGGTGCTCGATGGTCAGCAGCGCATTACAAGTTTGGGACGTTTTGTGACTAATAAGTTATCAATTATTGATGACAGAGATTTACCTCAAACATTTGCAACTATGGCCACCGACCTACAACAGTTGATTTTAAACACTCCGCTTCTTATTTATGAGTGTGAAGGCACCGAAAGTGAAATCAAGGACTGGTTCAAGACCATTAATATTGTGGGCATTCCACTCAATAATCAAGAATTGCTCAACGCCGTCTATTCTGGACCTTTTGTGACATTGCTTAAGCAGGAGTTCAGTAATAGCCAGAATGCTAATGTTCAAAAATGGAATCATTACATTAAGGGTAACGTGCTGAGGCAGGAATATTTGGAGCGAGCTTTACAATGGGTGAGTCAAGCATGGCAAGACGTTAACAATGTTGGTAAATATATGAGCAATCATCGTTATGACCGTAAGATTGATGAGGTGAAAGCCTATTTCAACAGCGTCATCGACTGGGTTTCATCTGTTTTTATTGGAGTTAAAAACGAAATGCGAGGTTTGGAATGGGGACGATTGTATGAAAGTTATCATAACACTCCTTACAACCCACAAAAGGTATGGGCAACAGTGGAAAGATTGTTTGCTGACCCTTATGTCAGGAATCCCAAGGGTGTGTTTGAGTTTATACTGGGCGGGGAGCAAGACACCAAGTTGCTAGAAGTGCGGGTGTTTGATGATGCCACCAAGCGGTCTGTTTATAATCAACAAACGATTAAAGCCACGGCTGAAGGCATATCTAATTGCCCATTGTGTGCACTGGGGCATGATGCTAATCGCACAAAAATATGGAAAATCAGTGAAATGGATGCAGACCATGTGACGGCATGGAGTAAAGGCGGAGCCACCGACGTCAGCAATTGCCAAATGCTGTGTAAAACCCACAATCGGGCAAAAGGTAACAAGTGACAATTGTGTGAGAGACTTAAGAGCCTGGAGAGCCTTATGCTGGCGGTGTGTTGCAAAAATCCCTGGCTGAGGGTTTTGGTCAGCCAGGGATGGTATGGTTAGCGTGGTAGCTGCGTGATGGCAGCTGTGCGCCAATGTTGGGCGTTAGAGTGAGAAGTTGTAGCCCAGTGTGAGTTGAAATACGCTGTTGTACAGGTGGCCATCGGCCTTAATGGTCTCGCCCAAGATGTGTGCCTCTTTCTTGATGATGTTGGTCACTGACAGGTTATAGCGGGCGTCAATCTGGAAGCGGCCGAAGCTATATGAGCACCCCATGGGGATGGCGAGGTCAAAGGACTTAAACATCTTGTCGGAGTCCACCTCAGCCTTGTTGCCGTTTTTCTCAGCCTTGACTTTAGAGTTCAAGAGCAGACCAGGCTGTACACCAGCTTTGACAGCAAAGTTGTCGGTGATATAGTAGTTGAGCAGCACGGGGATGTTGAGATAGAACAACTCCATGGATGTTTTGATGTCATTGTCGTTGTCAAAGTCGCAACCTTGCCATGAGAACAGTGCGCCAGCCGATATGCCTAGAGGAGCTGCGGCGCGGTACTCGATTTCACCGCCTGCCACGGCATTAAGGGTGTGCTTGGAACCCTCGGCATCTGAGCCGCGGAAGCCCGTTACGCTAAGGCCTGCCATGGGGCGAATCTCAAACGAACCAACCTCGGTTTGTGCCTGTGCGCCTAGCATGGCGAGCAAACAGGTAACTGCAAAAAATAACCTTTTCATAATCAATTGTAGTTGTTAGTTATTAGTAATAAAAATCATGTTTTTATGCTTAAAAACGCCGCAAAGGTAATGCTTTTTTGCAGACAGGCTGCAACGGGAGCCTGATTTTTTTGATTCCATGACCTCGCCCCCTGCCGCACGGGCGGTGTGACATGTGCAGTGACGTTACCCTGTTGACAAATTTTATCATTCATCAATAGGCAATTATCAATTTAAATGCCTACCTTTGCACGGTTTTTTAATAAAAATGTGCGAGAATATTCACAACCAACCTAAAATAGAGACATGAAGGGTTTAAGAATCATTGTTCTGGCTAAGCAAGTGCCAGACACTCGAAATGTCGGGAAGGATGCGATGAAGGCCGACGGCACCATCAACCGTGCCGCGCTGCCCGCCATCTTTAACCCCGAGGATTTGAATGCACTGGAGCAGGCGTTGCAGCTCAAGGATGCCCACCCAGGCTCGACCATCACGCTGGTGACCATGGGCTTGCCGCGGTCGAGCGAGATGGTGCGCGAGTGCCTGTATCGTGGTGGTGACGACGGCGTGGTGCTGACCGACCGCCCCCTGGGTGGCGCTGACACGCTGGCGACCAGCTACTCGTTGGCACAGACCATCCGCAAACTGGGCAAGGTGGACATCATCATCGGCGGACGTCAAGCCATTGATGGCGATACCGCACAGGTGGGTCCGCAGATTGCCGAGAAACTGGGTCTGCCGCAGGTGACCTATGCCGAGACGCTGAGTGTGAACGACGGGGTAGCCACCGTGAAACGCCGCATCGAGCGTGGATTTGAAACGGTGGAATGCCCATTGCCTCTGGTGGTGACCGTCAATGGCACCGCCGACGCATGCCGTCCCCGCAACGCACGGTTGTTGCAAAAATACAAATATGCAGTCACCCCTAGTGAAAAAGCCAAGCTGCCCGAGGACCGTCAGGCACTGGTTGATGCACGGCCCTACCTGAACATTACCGAATGGGGCGCAGCCGACATCGATGCCGACCCGCAACAGATTGGCAAGGCGGGTTCGCCCACGCAGGTGAAAGGCGTGGTGAGCGTGGTTTTCCAAGCCAAGGAGAGCCGCCGCATCGACGCTGCCGACGACGCAGGGCTTGAGGACCTGGTCAAGGAACTCATTGCCGAACACATCATTGGTTAACCCCCCCTTAAAAGATGAAGAAAATGGAAGACAAGAATAATCTGATAGTCTATTGCGAATATGACGAGGGTCGTGTTGCCGACGTGAGCCTGGAGTTGCTGACCAAGGGACGCGCATTGGCGACCCGACTGGGCTGCCAGCTTGAGGCATTGGTGCTGGGCGACAAGCTGCAAGGCATCGAGAGCCAGTTGTTCCCCTATGGCGTTGACGTGGTCTATAAGGTGCAAGACGACCGTCTGTTCCCCTACACCTCGCTGCCACATGCCAGTGTGGTGACAACGCTGTTCAAGGAGATTGAGCCGCAGGTGTGCCTGCTGGGCGCAACCACCATCGGTCGCGACCTGGGTCCCCGCGTGTCGTCGTGTCTGCACAGTGGCCTCACTGCCGACTGCACCTCGCTGGAGATTGGTGACCACGTAGATGCCGTTGCCAAAAAGGAATATAAGGATTTGCTTTATCAAATCCGCCCCGCCTTTGGCGGCAACATCGTGGCAACCATTGTCAACCCCGAGCATCGTCCCCAGATGGCGACCGTGCGCGAGGGCGTGATGAAGAAAGAAGTGTTTGACCCCAATTATCAGGGCAAGGTGGTGGATCTGGACCCTGCCAAATATATTGACCCCGAGAGCTTTGTCGTTAAAATTATCGACCGCGAGATTGAGCAGAGCAAGGTCAACATCAAGAACGCTAACATCATTGTTGCCGGTGGCTATGGCGTGGGCAGCAAGGAAAACTTTGGCTTGCTGTTTGAACTCGCCGACGTGCTGGGTGCCGAGGTTGGCGCCTCGCGTGCCGCTGTTGACGCGGGCTTTGTTGAGCACGACCGCCAGATTGGCCAGACGGGTGTCACCGTGCGCCCCAAGCTCTACATTGCCTGTGGCATATCGGGCCAGATTCAGCACATCGCTGGCATGAACGAGAGTTCCATCATCATCAGCATCAACAGCGACCCCGCCGCTCCCATCAACGACATTGCCGACTATGTGATTACGGGCAACCTGGAGGACGTGATTCCGAGGCTGATTAAGCATTACAAGAAAAATTCCAAGTAAAAAAACACTGATAGCATTATGGCTAATTTTTATACTGATAACAAGGCGTTGCACTATCATCTGCATCATCCGCTGATGCGTGAGATTGTTGCCCTGCGTGAGCGCAACTACGCCGAGAGCGAAAAGTTTGATTTCGCACCCCTTGATTTTGAGGATGCCATGGACAGCTACGAGCGCGTGCTTGAGGTTATTGGCGAAATTTGTGGCGAAATCATTGCCCCTAATGCCAAGGATGTGGATGCCGAGGGCCCGCACCTCAACGATGGCCATGTGACCTATGCCAGCCCCACCTACAAAAACTTGCAGGCGTTGGTGCAGGCAGGACTGATGGGCATCACCCTGCCGCGCCAGTATGGTGGCTTGAACCTGTCGCAAATTCCTTACACCATGGCAGCCGACCTGGTGAGCCGTGCCGACGCTAGCTTTGTGAACGTGTGGGGATTGCAGGACTGCGCCGAGACCATCAACGAGTTTGGCAGCGAGGACCAGAAGCAGCGTTACTTGCCGCGCACCTGTGCGGGCGAGACGCTTGCCATGGACCTGACCGAGCCCGACGCAGGCAGCGACCTGCAATCGGTGATGCTCAAAGCCACGCAAGACGCTGACGGCACATGGCGGCTCAATGGCGTGAAGCGCTTTATCACCAATGGCGATGGCGACATCGCGCTGGTGCTGGCACGCAGCGAGGAGGGCACCCACGACGGCCGCGGCTTGTCGATGTTTATCTATGATAAGCGCAATGGCGGCATGACTGTGCGCCGCATCGAGGATAAGATGGGCATTCACGGCAGCCCCACTTGTGAGCTGGTGTTCAAGAATGCGCCTGCCGAGTTGTGCGGTGAACGCCGTCTGGGCTTGATTAAATATGTGATGTCGCTGATGAACGGTGCCCGCCTGGGCATTGCCGCACAGAGTGTGGGCATTAGCGAGAGTGCCTATCGTGAGGCTATCGACTATGCCCGCAGCCGTGAGCAGTTTGGCAAAGCCATCATCAACTTCCCCGCTGTGGCTGAGATGATTGCCAACATCAAGGCTAAGCTTGACGCGTCGCGCACCATTTTGTACGAGTGCACCCGCTTTGTGGATATGTACAAGTCGCTCGAAGCCATCAGCCGTGAGCGCACCCTCACCCCCGACGAGCGAAAGACCATGAAGGCTTATAATCGCCTTGCCGATGCCTTCACCCCGCTAGCCAAGGGCATGACCAGTGAGTTTGCCAACCAGAACGCTTATGATTGCGTGCAGGTGCATGGCGGCAGCGGCTTTATGCGTGATTATGCCTGCGAGCGCATCTATCGTGATGCCCGCATCACCAGCATCTATGAGGGCACGACCCAGTTGCAGGTGGTTGCAGCCATCCGCCACGTCACCACGGGCACCTATCTGAACCAGATTAAGGTTTATGATGCCCTGACGTTTAGTGATGAGGTGGCTCCGCTCAGGACCAAGCTGCAAGCCATGACCGCCCAACTGGAGCAGACGCTCGAAATCATCAAGGCGGTTGACGATGCCGATTACCTGACATTCCACTCGCGCAGGTTGGTTGAGATGTGCGGACACATCATCATGGGCTATCTGCTCATCTATGATGCCACCAACGAGCCCGAGCTGTTCTTGAACAGTGCCAAGGTTTACGTTAATCTGGGCGAGGCGCAGGTGGCTGCCCACGCACGCTTTATCCAAGCTTTTGACCCGAGCGACATCGAGGCTTACAAACAGCAATAAATCAAAGATTTTTAACAGATAAAACATCTTAGGAAAATGAGAAAGAAGATTGTTGCAGGTAACTGGAAGATGAACACCACAGTGCCTGAGGGCGTTGAACTCGCCCAGCAAGTGAACGCTGCCGTTGCAGCGGCTCAAGACTTGAAGTGTGACGTGGTTATCGGCGTGCCGTTTACCCATCTCACGGCTGTTAAGGCAGTGATTGACATTGACAAGGTGGGCTTGGCAGCACAGAACTGTGCCGACCACACCAGTGGCGCCTACACGGGCGAGGTGTCGGCTCCGATGGTTGCCTCGACGGGTGCAAACTATGTCATCTTGGGTCACAGCGAGCGCCGCGGTTACTATAACGAGACCGCTCAGATGCTCAAGGAGAAAGTCGATTTGGCTTTGGATAGCGGCTTGAAGGTCATCTTCTGCTGTGGTGAGAGCCTTGACGAGCGCGAGCAGGGCATCTTCAAGCAGGTGATTGGCGACGAGGTGCGCGATTCACTCTTCCACCTCACTGCCGAGCAGTTTGCCAACATCGTTATTGCCTACGAGCCCATTTGGGCGATTGGCACCGGCAAGACGGCGACCAGCGACCAGGCTCAGGAGGTTCACGCCTTTATCCGCGGCTTGATTGCCGAGCAATATGGCGCACAGGTGGCTGACGACACCACCATCTTGTATGGCGGTAGCTGCAAGCCCAGCAATGCCCCCGAATTGTTTGCCAAGCCCGACATCGATGGCGGCCTGATTGGCGGCGCGTCGCTCAAGGCTGACTCGTTCATGGGCATCGTCACCGCATTCTAAAAAAGCGGTATTGCTACAAAAGACACAAAAAAAATTGGCTGCAAAGATAAATTTTCACTACCTTTGCAGCCAGTTTTTAAATGTTTATACGTCTGGATGATGTTAAATAGACTACTCACTCACGCTTTGTGCCTATGTCTGGCCATGATGCTGGCCCTGAATGCCAACGCACAACGTCCGCAACTCACCGACCGCCTCAACCAAAGCGGGCAGGTCGTTGTCGATGCCCCGCAAGAGCTCGCGAAACGCAACAATGCCGATTTGAACAAGAATGCGGCTAGCAAAGACGTTAAGGCTAAGGATAACAAGAACGCTGACAAGAAGAAGTCTGAAGTCAACAAGGGTGACGACAAGGACGAGAAGCTCAACGAGCTTGACGACGACAAAGACACACCCGACGAAAAGAAAGATAAGGATAAGGACAAAGACGAGAAGAAAAAGGACGAGACCACCACTACCGTCAAGCCCAAGCCCAAGCGCAACTACACCACCCAGCAGACCATCCAGAAGCGGTCGGTGGGTTACCGCATCCAGGCCTATAGCGACAACAACTTCCGCACAGCCAAGGCCAATGCACAGCAGCGTGCGCGTGACATTGCCATGAAGTTCCCGCAATACAGGTCCTACATTTCCTATAAGGCACCGTCGTGGCGGTTACGCATTGGCGATTTTCAGTCACAGCGCGAGGCGCATGCAGCCCTGTCAAAAATCAAATCTGTCTTTCCCAAGTTCGCACGTGAAATGGTGATCGTGCGCGACCACATTAACGTTTGGAGCAATGATTAAGATGTTGTTTACCGACGAGGATTTGAAACTCGCCGAAAAGATAGCCGAGCATTACCGTGCCATCATCGAGCTCATCGGTGAAGACCCTAACCGCGAGGGGCTGGTCAAGACCCCCATGCGTGCGGCCAAAGCACTCATCGAGAACACCCGTGGCTATCACGAGGATGCTGACGCCATAGTGCACAGTGCCATTTTTGAGCACGATGGCAGTGAGATTGTCATTGTCAAGGACATCGAGTTCTACTCGCTGTGCGAGCATCACATCTTGCCATTCTTTGGCAAGGTGTCGATTGGCTACATTCCCGCTGGCGGCATCGTGGGGCTCAGCAAGCTGGCACGCATCGTGGACACCTACTCGCGTCGCATGCAGGTGCAAGAGCGCATGACGCACGACATTTGTGAGCTGCTCACCCGTGTGCTGCCCAACCGTGGTGTCATCGTCTTTTGCGAGGCGCAGCACATGTGCATGAAGATGCGCGGCGTGGAGAAGCAAGACTCTACCACCGTCACGTTTGAGTATAGTGGTGAGTTTGAGGACATACACCGCCAGAACGAGTTTTTCACGTTGCTGGGCGTGAAAAAATAAATTCAATTTTTTCGGTAAAAATTTTGCCAGTTCAAGAAAAGGCTGTATCTTTGTAGCCGCAATTGGGGATGGCATCCCAATGAAGATTGCGAAAGTAGCTCAGTTGGTAGAGCGCGACCTTGCCAAGGTCGAGGTCGCGGGTCCGAGTCCCGTCTTTCGCTCAAGTTCTTTGAAACGATAAGTTTTGGCAGCATCGCCTGACCTGAGTGATATTCAGTAAATCTTAGCGATGCTTGATTGCGAAAGTAGCTCAGTTGGTAGAGCGCGACCTTGCCAAGGTCGAGGTCGCGGGTCCGAGTCCCGTCTTTCGCTCTCGTGGACGTCCAGGTGGCGGAATTGGTAGACGCGCTACTTTGAGGGGGTAGTGAGCAATGGCTTGTGTGAGTTCGAATCTCATCTTGGACACAGCGGGCAAACGCTAGCAGCTTGATTGATAGACTGCTAGCGTTTTTTTTGTTGCCTCAATTTCAGTATTTTTGCCGACTTTTTGGCGACTTAATTGGTTATTAATGGGCGGCTGAGCCATAATTTTGACGACGATGATGATAACGTTCAGGAAAGCCAGGCTTGACGAGTTAGACTCCATCATGGCAATCATTGACCAGGCACGCGAGACGATGCGTGCCTCGGGCAACTGCAACCAGTGGGTCGATGGCTATCCCGCCCGCGAAACCATTGCGCACGACGTGGCATCAGGTCATTGCGTGGTCGGTGTGGCTGATGGGCGATTAGTTGCCTCGTTTGCCATCTTGCCTGGACCAGAACCCACCTATGCACGCATCTATGATGGGCAATGGCTCGACGACACGGCTGCCTATCATGTGGTGCACCGCTTGGCGAGCGACGGGTCGCAACGAGGCGTGTTTGCAGCCGTGATGAATTATTGCCAGACGCTGACCGACAACCTGCGCATCGACACGCACCGCGACAACGTGGTGATGCGCCACTGCCTGCAGCGGGCGGGTTTCACCTATTGCGGCAGGATATATTTGGCAAACGGTGATGAGCGGCTGGCTTACCAAAAGCTGTGGCAGCACAAAAATGCAGCTGCTGGGGTGTGATTTTGCCCCGCACGGCACTGTGGTTTCAAGAAAATTGGCTAACTTAGCGCATTGAACCAAACAACGGAGGACGAACCATGAGTTATGAACCACTGGCGGAGCGTTTAAGGCCGCGGACACTCGACGACTACATCGGACAAAAGCACCTGGTGGGTGAGGGCGCGGTGTTGCGCCGCATGATTGAGAGCGGCAACATCTCGTCGTTCATCTTGTGGGGACCGCCTGGGGTGGGTAAGACCACCCTGGCTCGCATCATCGCCGAGCAGACGCAAGTGCCCTTCTACACACTGTCGGCAGTGACATCGGGCGTGAAAGACGTGCGCGACGTGCTCGACCGCTGTCAGGCAGATGCCCGCAGCGTGTTCAGCAAGGGGCGTCCCATCTTGTTCATCGACGAGATTCACCGCTTCAACAAGTCGCAGCAGGACTCGCTGCTGGGAGCTGTGGAGCGGGGCACGGTTACGCTGATAGGTGCGACTACCGAGAATCCCTCGTTTGAGGTTATCCGTCCGTTGCTGTCGCGTGCGCAAGTCTATGTGCTGCATCCGCTCGACCGCGACGAGCTGTTGCAGCTGCTGGATCATGCGGTCAAGACCGACAAGATGTTCGAGGGGCGCGAGGTGCGCATCGAGCAGACCGAGGCTCTGTTGCGGTTTGCCGGTGGCGATGCCCGCAAGCTGCTCAACATCTTGGACCTGATTATGCAGTCGCTGGCTCCTGACGAGCCGTTTGTGGTTAACGATGCCATCGTGACCGACCGCTTGCAGCAAAATCCGCTGGCGTTTGACAAGGACGGCGAGATGCACTACGACATCATCTCGGCATTCATCAAGTCGATACGCGGCAGCGACCCCGATGCGGCGGTCTATTGGCTGGCGCGGCTGATTGCCGGCGGTGAGGATCCGCGGTTTATCGCCCGCCGACTGTGCATCTTGGCTGCCGAGGACATCGGGCTTGCCAATCCCAACGCGCTATTGCTTGCCAATGCCACCTTTGACATCATCGACAAGATAGGTTGGCCCGAGGGACGCATCCCCTTGAGCGAGTGCGCCATCTATCTTGCCACCAGTGCCAAGAGCAACAGCGCCTATCTAGCCATCGGTGCCGCTCAGGCGCTGGTTGAGCAGACGGGCAACGCGCCTGTGCCCCTGCACTTGCGCAACGCGCCCACCAAGCTGATGCGCCAGTTGGGATATGGCAAGGACTATCGCTATGCGCACGACTATCCTGGGCACTTTGTGCGGCAGCAATATATGCCCGACGAGCTTCATCACCCGCAGCTGTGGCAGCCCCAGGACAATCCTGCCGAGAACCAGATGGCTGCACGCCAGCAGCAACGCTGGGGCGGTGACGATGCCGGCAAACCTGCAAACTCCTAATCACCTACTATGGCAGAGCACAATCAACTGGGCAAGGCTGGCGAGCAGCTGGCGTGTGAGTACCTCATTGCGCAAGGCTACATCGTGCGCGACACCAATTGGCGTGTGGGGCATTTAGAAATCGACATCGTTGCCCAAAAGCCAGGCTCGGGCTGGCTCAACATTATTGAAGTGAAGACCCGCACCACCGATGCCCACTTCGACCCCATGCGGGCGGTCACCGCCATCAAGCGGCGCAACCTGGTGGCGGCAGCCAATGCCTATGTCCGCCGTTACCACTTGCAGATGTCTGTGCAGTTTGATGTCATCCTCATCGTTGGCAAGGACGACAATGTGCGGGTGCAATACATCCCTCGCGCCTTTCAACCCGCCCTGCGGACCTATTAAATTTCCCCGTCTTATCCATTTTTGTTTGCCAACCTGCTGCTTATGTGAAGCAATGCGGCTTAGCTAGTTCAAAGGTAGGCTCTTGTTGCCGTTGGACTCCATCGTGTCATAAAACACGCTCTTTTGCGTTCAAAAAACAGCTTTTCGTTTGTTTATCTCGATGCAAGTTATTATATTTGCACCGACATTCTGCAATAGACCGATAGCGTTCGGCAACGTTGCTGAAAACTGAAAAAGTGTTATTGGCGTTATCTTCTTTGATCAAACTTCGCAAACTTGATTTAGCATGAAGAGGGCGGCAATAGCACCTATGCTAATGAGTAATTAGTATCACGTCGGGTGACGTGATGCTATGCCTATTAGTGTGGGGCTATTGTTTTATTCATGCTAAAGGTATGCGAAGACCTGATCAAAGGATAAAACAAAAATAGGTCCTCACACTTTTTATTTATTTTCTCGTAAATGCAGAGGACACATTTACACAACTAAAAATTAACCTTTTATGAAAAAATTATTATTTTTGCTTGTTGTTGTCCTCACCATGGTCATGTCAAGTTGTGGATTAAGCCGTGAAGCCGCATCAAACGAGAATTTGCAGCAAACTAGTGTGGTGCTGACCAAAGCCAATTACAAGGTAATCGGCACGGTAACCGGAGAGAGCGAACAGAACTATTGGTTTGGCATTGGCGGTATGTCTAAGAAGTCGATGACACAATCTGCCATCAGTGATATGATGAAAAAAGCAGATTTGATGGGTGGTTCCAGAGCCATCATCAATGTAAACGTCCAGTACAAATCAAAATGGATTCTCATCTACAACCAGATGAAAGCTGTCGCAACTGGAACAATCATTGAGTTTACTGAATAATTATATCTTGTTGTGCTGTGGGTGTGCTAGCGTGTTGGAAGTAGAAAGAAGAGATAATAACTTAGTTCCCCATTTTTTTCAATATGCTAGCACAACCATTTTAATCTTTAGAACTATGAAAAAAATCACTACACTGCTGACGTTAGTATTGCTGCTGGTGGGTAACACAGCCCAAGCTCAATTGCTTGCAACCGAGGATTTGGCAAAAGATGCCAAAAAGGTTATCATGAAATGCTCTGGTTATTGGGAGGGTGACGCTGCCATGGGTAGCGGCAATTTCATCGAGGCTCCTTGCGATGTTGAACTGTCGCGCATTGATAAAGATAAGATGATAGTCAAGGTTTATGCCAACAATCATGTCTTTTGCTCGGTTGAAATGTCTATGAAAGAGAACCGAAAGCTTGTTAAGGATGAGACGATTCGCCATTCTGTGGATGTTTTCAATCAAGAAGCTTCCGCACCCGATTCCCCGTCTATTAACTATCAAGCCGAGACAGACAATACGGGATGCCTGAAATCTACCATTCAAATTAATCAAAGTGGTCATAAACGCACCTACCTGATTTATCACTGCGTCTTTTCTGACAAAGACGGCACCTATACTTACTATCCTGATAGGGTTCGTGCGATGAATGATGACTTGAATTTTGTATTCATGAAGTCCATCAAATGCAAGAATGCCCAAAAACCAGGAGATGGTGGCGGCTTGTTTGGCAAAATCAAGAAAAAAGCCAAATCTATTGTCAAGAAAGATTGAGATAGGCTGTGTTACCATAAATGGGCGATTCTGTCAATGTCCAAATTGGTTCGATGAGGAAATTTGATAATGATAGAGCTCGCTTTGTTAGAAACGAATATGATATAGATGGCGTATTTTAATCAAATTAAAACGTCTTAAATTTAAATGATTATGAAACAGACAATTCAAATTTTATCGTTGGTTGTGGCAGTCTTGGTATCTGCTATGTTGACGTCATGCAGTGGTGACGGTGATGATGAGGTGTCGCTGGTGAAAACAGGTAATGTGAGTGATATTACCGATGAAGGAGCAACCATTACATGTAGCTTTTCGTCAGATTTGCTAGGTTCAAGCATGACGCTGGGAATCATATACCATACAGACAAAGATGATGTAGAAACATACGATGGTTGGACCAAGACCACTAGTGATGTGAGTGGCTCACAATATACGATTAAACTAGACGAATTAGATTACGACCAGACCTATTATTATCGTGCGTTCCTAAAGACAGGTGGCATTTATTATTATGGTGATGTGCGTAGTTTCACGACTGATTATTATCACATTAAGAGCATTAGCCTGTCTGAACAATCGATAACGATAAAAAAGGGATATAGGGAGAAAATATATGTTTCATTTAATCCAAGCTTTCCAACAAATACCGATGTAACTTGGTCTAGCGAAGATGAATCTGTCGCATATATTTCTTATTCTGATGACGGATATACCTATGATGAAGATGGGAACAGAAACGGCTACTGTGAGTGGTGTTACGTTCGTGGTTATGCAGTGGGGAGTACAAACATCACTGTCACGACTGAGGATGGTGGATATACGGCTACTTGCCATGTGACGGTAGTGGAGTGACGCACCGTTGCTAGCTGAGCAATCAAAAAACGGGGGCTTGTCAAATTGAGTGGCAAGTCCCCGTTTTGATGGGTGTTGGTATGATTGAGTGTGTGGGTGCGAGTTTGTTTATTTGGTTAGGTCAAGCCGTTGCAGCATGATGACGATGCGGCCCTTGTTGTCAAGCAGCGCCATCTCGTTTTGGTTGATGCGCTTGCACGAGACGGTGTTCTCTAGGGCGAGCAGCAGGGCGGTCTCGATAGCGATGTCGTCGCAACGGTAGTCGGTGCCCCGCAGGTCCTCAAACTGCACCGCCATGTCCTTGGTGGGGTCGAGGGTAATCACGCCGTTGATGATGTTGCAGCCCGTGTTGCCGTGAATGGTCTGCATGACGGCGTCAATCACGAGCCTCACATTGTGCTCGCTCACATTCTCGCTATTGATTTCCTTAACGAGCCATGCGCCGTTGAGCGCGTCCAGGTTGTGACGCTTGAGCACCATGACGGTGGCACCCTTGGCGTTGAGCAGATTGAGGTATTGCACGTTGTATTGGGTGGTGAGGGTGTAGTGCTTCACGTCGTCAAAGGCACGCATCAGGCTTTTCTCGGTGGTGACGTTGTGGCACGACCTGCTGGTGCTGATAAAGTCGTGGAAGCTGATGTCCTTGCCCGACAACTCAAACCGCCCGTTGATGGTGTTGCAGCCGTTGTTGCCATACACCTTGTTGCCGCCGGCAAAGTCGAGATAGAGGTAGGCACGCTCTAGCGTGTACACCTTCTTCTTGCGCAGGGTGATGATGTCCCACTCGCCATATAGCTGTTGTGCGGGATTGGTGACGGGCAGCTCGCGGATGGGTTGCTCGGTGAGGGCGGGGCTCTCGATGGTCACCGCCTTTTTGTCATATTTCTTGTCCTTCTTTTTGCGTGCGCTGGCATCGACCGGTGTCATCACCAGTGCAAGCAAGAGGCTGATAATAATCCATTTTCTCATGATTCAGTGTCGTGGGTCGGGTTACTGATTGCCAAAGGTACTTCTTTTTTCACAAATCATTTCAAAACGTGTGCCACTTTTAATAATTATTACCAGTTGGCGAGGGCAGAATCGCTATAGAAACGGGTGAATAAATTTGGACAATGATAATTTTTGGGGTAATTTTGCCGTTTTAAAAAGCAAATGAACGGGTTAAAGCATCATACATATCGACTGCTGGCGTGGGTGCTGACGCTGATGCTGGGCGGCGTGTCGTCGTGGGCGCAAATCAACACCGACCAGGTGATTAGCATCGGGCGCAATGCCCTCTATTTTGAGGACTATGTGCTAGCCATCCAGTATTTTAACCAAGTGATTAATGCCAAGCCCTTTTTGGCAGAGCCCTATTTTTATCGGTCGGTGGCAAAAATCAGCTTGGAGGACTATCTGGGAGCCCAGCAAGATGCCACGCAAGCCATTGAGCGCAACCCGTTTATCGTAGATGCCTATCAGGTGCGCGGTGTGTCGCGGCAAAACATGCGCGACTTCAAGGGTGCCGTCGAGGACTATGACGCGGGCTTGAAGCTGATGCCCGAGGACAAGGTGCTGCTCATGAATCGCGCCGTCTGTCTGGCTGAGCTCAAGGACTATGACGCCGCACAAGATGCCTATAACCGCCTGTTGCAGCTCGACCCCAAAAACGACCGTGCCTATATGGCGATGGCACACATGAACCTGATGCGAGCCGACACCGCGGCTGCGCTGCAAAACCTGAACCGCAGCATTGCGCTGTCGAAAAACAATGCCGCTGCCTATGTGATGCGTGCCGAGATTGCCACACGCTCGCGCCAGGACTTTGAGAGCGCTTGCGCCGACATGGACAGCGCCATCTTGCTGGAGCCGCGCTATGCGGGCTACTTCATTAACCGAGCTTACATGAAATATAACCTCGACGACTACTTCGGGGCGATGGCAGACTACGACTATGCCATTGTGCTCGACCCGTCGAGTGTGGAGGCGCACTTCAACCGCGGCTTGCTGAGGGCTGAGGTGAGCGATAACAACAAAGCCATCGAGGACTTTAACTTTGTGCTGAAAAACAATGCCGGCAACTTCATGGCATTGTATAACAGGGCGTTGCTCTATATGCGCACGGGGCAGTACAAGCAGGCTGCCGCCGACTTCACGTCGATATTGAAAAAATATCCTGAGTTTGAGGCAGGCTATATGGCTCGTGGCGAGGCACGCCGGCGCATGGGCGACATGCGGGGCAGCAATGCCGACTATGACCATGCGATGGCCATCTTCAAGCGTCACAAGACACACGTGTCCACCTTTGACCCCGCCCAGATTGAGGCGACGGCTGCCGTCAAGAAGGCACAGCAGCGAGCCCTTGAGGGCGATGAGGAACCCGAGACTGCCGAGGACATCATGAATCGCTTTAACATGCTGCTGACCGTTGCACCGCAAGACCCCGTCAAGCCTGAATATGCCAACAGCCAGCGAGGGCACATCCAGAACACCGACGTGGAGGTTGAACCGATGCCCGTGTTCTCACTCTCATACCATGCCCAGGACAACAAACTCAACGGCAACACCTATTATGTGAAGGAGGTGAGCGATGCCAACGACCTGCGCCTGCTGCCAGGCACGCTGACGCTGGTGAGCGGTAACCCCCATCTTGGTGAGGATGAAATCAAGACGCGCTTTGCTAGCATCGAGTACTATAACGCCATGTTGGCATCATCTAAGCCGCGTGCCATCGATTACTTTGGCAGGGGGCTGGATTACCTGCTGGTGAAAAATCCGGCAGCTGCCATCACCGATGCCGACCGCGCCATCGCACTCAGCCCCGATATGGCTTTGGCATACCTGTTGCGTGCCGATGCCCGATATCTGCAATATCGCATGGCACGAGCCATCGATGCCGGTGGAACCGAGGGCAGTGCAACTGCCGCTGCCGACTACACGACAGATGTGATGCTGCGTCAGCGCGAAGATGCCGTCACCCTCGATGCCATGATTGAAGATTTGGACCAGGTGATTAAACGCTCGCCAAAAAACGTCTATGCCTATTTTAACAAGGGCAACGCCTATATGCTGCAAGGCGATTACACCAGTGCCATCAGCTGTTATGGTCAAGCCATAGAGCTGAAGCCCGACTTGGGGCAGGCATACTATAACCGTGGGCTGATGTATCTGCGCATGGGCAACAAGTCGGCAGGCGTGGCAGATTTGAGCAAGGCTGGCGAGCTGGGCATCATGCCTAGCTACAACGTGCTCAAACGCATGAGCCGCAGATAAAGTGAACGTTGAAAAGCTAAAAAAACTAAAGCCTTAAGCCCTAAGCCTTAAGCCATAGAGCCCTAAGCCCTAAGCCTTAAGCCTTAAGCCTTAAGCCCTAAGCCTAACGCCCCATTAATCTCCCAGCAGGCTTGCCAACGAGCTAGCACTGATGCGCTTGTAGCTGCTGGGAATGCTGCGGTCAATTTTCACCGACTGATTCCACTGGATGTCGCCATAGTTGAGGTCGAGCGCAAACGACTGGCCGCTGACGCTGGCGTTAACCGTCACGCTGTGGGCGATGTGCCCAGCGGTGGTCGCCTTCACGTCGTCATAGCCTACTTGATAGGCAGCCTTGGTGCTGCCCTCGGGGATGATGTCGAGCGAGACGATGCGATTTGCCGCGTCGTAGGTAAAGCTATAGCCATATCCCTTGTAATGTTGCTCTGGCGTCACTTTGCAGCCGTTGCCTGCCTGCGTCACAGCTACCTGCTTGCGGGTGTCACCGCTGCCCAGTGTGCCTTGCCCGATGACAAAAGCGCGACCCAGAAAGATGTCTTGCACGGTGCTCACCGTGACGGGAACGCCCGCCGTGAGCAGCGACACTTTCTCGGCGAGATAGCGGCGATGCACCTTATCGACGGCATACACGCTATCGGCAGTGATGAGCAATCGGGCTACCTCGATGCCCAATGCGGGCCGCACCGAGATGTAGATGGCATCGTCGCGCACCATGCGCATTTGCATGGATGACGACAGCGACTTGCCGCCGCTCAGCTTCATTGACCCGCCGCATTGCAGCGTTTGCCAGTTGCCCAGTGTGGCAACAATGGCTGTCAGCTGCTGTTCGGGTGTCTGCGGGGTTGTCACTTGAGTGGTTGCGCCCGTGCTGGTTGTGGTTGTCTGCTTGGTGCTGTTGTTGAGGGTCTTGCAGGCACCCATGGTGAATGCCAAGGCTAGCATGGCGGCTATGATGGTGATGTGATGGCGGATAGTGGTCATGTGATTGAATGATTGATGTTATTTTGCGATATAAGTCTTAGTTTTCACTTTTTGTTGCAAGGTGGCGTTGTCTGGCTCCAGCTCCAAGGCTTGTTGCCACATTTGTACCGCTTGCTCTGCGTCGTCGTTAAAGTACAAGATGTCGCCATAGTGTTCCAGCAACTCGACGCTGGGCGTGGTGTTTTGGTCGTAGGCTCTTTTGATGTACATCAATGCCATGGAATAATCTTGCTTGACGAAGTACACCCAGGCATAGGTGTCCAGATAGTTGACATTGCCTGGCTCACCCTGCACTGCTCGCGCCGCTAGCCGCTCGGCCTTGTCCAGGTCGCGGTTGCACAGGGTCAGGAAGTAGGCATAGTTGTTCATGATGCCCGCATTGTTCGGGAACAGGGCGAGCGCCTGCTCATAGGTCTCAAATGCCAGTGTCGTGTCGCCCATCTCAAAGTAAACGTCGCCTTTGCCGCCTATCAGGTTCGACATGGTCTCTAAATCGGCAGAGTCAACCATGGCAAGCGCCTTGTCGTAGGTTTGGAGTGCCTTGTCGTACTCCTTCATCTGGAAGTAGGCTGGGGCGATATAGGTGTACAAGTCCAGGCTGTCGGGGTTATATTCCAGTGCCCGCTCGGCGGCACGAATGGCAGCGGGGAAATTCTCGTCCATCATGTTGATGAGCATCAGGTTGCGCCAGCCGTTGGCATCGGTCGGGTTCAGGTCCAGGCTGTAGCCCAGTTGCTCGGCGGCACCTTTATAGTCGTTGCGTGCCACCAGATATTGGCTATACAGGTCGCGTATCTTGGCTTCGTGCGGATGCTGTTGCAGCAGGGCGGTGAATAGATTGTTGACGCGCTGCGTGGTGTCGGCACTGGCAAGTTGGCCGCGGATGTAGCCTAGCAGCACCTCTAGTTTGGCGTCAACGTCAAGGCTCGGCGTGGTCAGTGCGCTATACACCTCGTGGTCATAGCTCGCGCTGTCGCCTTGCATGGCATAGAACTGTGCCCGCGCCAGATACACATAACCGTTGTCGGGCTCATAGTCGCGGGCTAGGTTCAGGTAGGCGAGTGCGCTATCCGTTTGGCCAAAGTGCTGCATGACACCGCTCATAGTCAGGTTATACATGGCGTTTTGCGGAGCGGTGGCAAGCAGCGAGCGCATCTCGTTGATGGCTCCTGTGCTGTCGTTCTGTGCCACATAGTTGTTCAGCTTTTTGCTCGTCACCTGAATGGACTTGCCATGCAGTGCGGTGATGCTATCATAGGTGGCGTTGCTGCTGGTATAGTCGCCCGTGCGGGCGTATGCCTCGGCTAGGCGTGCTTGCAGCTCCAGCCGGTTGGGGTTAGCGTCGTTCAGCACCTTGATGGCACGCAGTGCCTCGTCAGGGTGACCCAGTTGCAGGTTGGCATCGCTATAGAATGTGGTCTCGTAGAGGTCCTCGGGGGCTTCCTCAAAATGCTGCCGCATGAGCCCTAAAGCCTCCTCGCACTGGCTGCGCGTGGTGTTGTCCATCGTCAGCATGCAATAACCCATGTAAAATGCCACGGTGGTGTTGCCAGGGTCGATGGCGTGCGCTTGTTGCAGCAGGTGCCAGTAGGCATCTGCGCGGCCTTGCGACTTGGCGTTTTGTGCTTCCACCAGCAGATATTCTGCCTTGCGGCGGTCGCTCTCGCTGACGGTCGCTCTTGCCGGCAGACTCATGGCAACCACCATCAGGCACATCGCCAACGCAGTGCCCAGCCGTGTGATGTAATAACTTGTGTTTGTCATCCTTTAATTTGTTCCCGTGTGTCCAAACCCGCCTGTGCCTCGCGCACTGTCGTCAAGCTGCTCGGTCTGTTGCCATGTCACGGTGGCATGGCGTGCCACCACCAGTTGGCAGATGCGCTCGCCGTCCTCAATGACCTGAGGCTCGTGACTCAGGTTAATCAGGATGACGCACACCTCGCCGCGATAGTCGGCATCGATGGTGCCAGGTGAGTTCAGCACCGTCAGTCCGCGCTTCAATGCCAGCCCACTGCGGGGACGTATTTGCCCCTCAAAGCCCTCGGGCAGTGCCAGATAGATGCCTGTGTGCACCAACGCACGCTCCAGTGGTTGCAGCGTCAGCGGCGCGGGAAGCCACGCCCGCAAATCCACGCCCGCACTGAGGGCGGTGGCGTGCTGCGGCAACTCGTGGGGGCTGTGGTTCACGATTTGTATGGTTACTTGCTCCATTGTCGGTGGTTTATGGATTAGGGCGCAAATTTACGGCAAATGATTGACAATGCCAACTGCCGCTATCATAAAATTTGTTGCACAGCCCCTAGAGCTTGAGCCTCAAAGACTCTTGCCCGCAGCATTTAGTTCCCTGCCAGCACCAGGTCGATGAGCGCGGTCACGTCGCTGATGTTAATCACGCCGTCTAGGTTCACGTCGCAGCACGTCTCGCAACAGCCGTCGATAGCTTTGTTGGCTAGCACGCGGTCGATGAGCGCGGTCACGTCGCTGATGTTCACCACACCGTCGTGGTTCACGTCGCCTGGGTCATAGTCGTGAGCGCTACTCTTGGTGAGCCTCCACACGGTGAGGTGACCGCCAGGGTAATATTGATAGATGGTCACGCCGTTGGCATCGACCTCGGCATTCAGCCAATCGGCTTGGAATGCGTTTGCGTTGGCAGTGGCGGTAGCCTCAACGCTGGCGAGTGGGGTGGTGGCATTGGCTTCTGCCACGGCAAATCCGTCAAGATAGTTGGTCACGGTGGGGTAGAGGATGAGCTCCTTGCCGTCCCACACAAAGGGGAACGCTCCGTTGCAGGTGCCCTTGTTGGGCAACGTGAATGCGGTGGCGGTGAAGTTGTCACCGTCAAATGCCAGCTTCTGTGGATTGCTGGTGCGTGACACATAGAGAAGTGCCTCGTCGCCCGTCAGGTCGGTATAATAGTTGATGACGGTGCTGGTGCTGGGTGTCACATCATCGCAGTTGGCGAGATAGCTGTTGTCCTCGTCAACCGCGCCATCATTGACGGCGATGCGGCTGATGCTGTTGCCGCTGGTGCCTCCTACCAGATAAATTTCGCCGCAGTCCGTCAGGTCGCCTTTGGCAAAGCCCAAAAAGTCGCATCTGCCGCTGGGCAATGCCTCGTCGGGCACAGTCAGGGTCGTGGCTTGGCTTGTTGTGGGGTTGATGACGGTGATGCAGGTGCCGGTGTCCCAAGCATTTGGGAACACAGCGTTGCTCACCACCAGGTTTCCTGCTTGGTCACGGGTGATGCCGCAGTTGGCTCCGCCTGCATAGGTGGTCTCGGTCAGTCCGTTCTCGTCATACACATAGATGGTTTGCGTGGCTTTGTCGTTGATGTAGAATTTGCCGTTCAAGCCGAAACCCTGTCGCGCGTCAGCCGTGGTGGGCAGCCCGTCGGTGATTTCCCACAGCTTTTCGATGTCGTAGGTGACGACGGCATCCTCGTTCAGGTAACTGGGCTCACTCTCGTTACCATAGCCGTCAACCACGCACACGGCATACCAGTAGCCGCTCAGGTACTCGCTGCCAAGGGTGAACGACGGGTCGTAGGTCACCCCCACCAGATAATCGCCTGCGATGCTGCCATACACGCTGCTCACGGCATTGTCCACGGTCACGTTTTCGGGCACGGCATACACGCTATATTTGACCAGCGTGCCAGTCTGGGCAGTCCACGTCAGTGTGGCACCGTCCAGCACCAAATTTTGTGGTGCGGAGTATCCTGCCGCTGTTTTCCACGTCACTGCGGGCACCAGTGCGGGAGTGGTAAACACGTTTGTGTGCAGGTAGTTGCCTAACCCGCTGGTCGCACTGCCGTTAATGTACTTGATGCTATAGAGCACTGCTCCTGGGGCTTGGTCTTGGTTATAACTGCGTGAATAGGCGATTTGGCTTGCCACCTCGCTCCAGTCGCTGCTGGTGTTGCTGCTGCTCAAGCTCGAAATGCTGTGGCTGGCATAGTGATGCCTGCCAAAATGGTTGGCGATGTAGCTCCACCACTGTGTGATGGGACCAAAGGGGTTGGTCGAGTGGGTCGTTTTCCAGTAGATTTGCGGTGAGATGTAGTCGATGGTTCCGGCACTCAGCCATGCCAGCGGGTCGCTGAAGATGCCGTTATACTGCCAGTCGCTGCCCTTGGGGCAAGGGTCAACGCCATAGGTGGATGCTGTGGTCGAGCTGGTGCCTGCCACACCTGCCGGACTGATACCGAAGCGCACCTCAGGCTTCACTTGCTGTATCATGTTATAGACGTCGGCTACCATCTGGTTAACGTTGGCGCGTCGCCAGTCGGCAAACGAGAGCGACGTGTCCGACGACTTCCACAGGTCATAGTCGTCGGCAGCGCTTGTCGTGGGGATGCCGTTGGGATAAAAGTAGTCGTCAAACACGATGCCGTCCACCTCATAGTTGCTGATGATTTCCTGACACACGTTGACGATGCGCTGGCGTGTGGCTTCAAGCCCAGGGTTGAGGATGGTGTAGGTGGTGTTGCCGCTGGTGTAGCTGATGAGCATGTCGGCATCTTGCAGCGCTACATCTTGGTCGGTGCTCCAGTCGCTGCCCGTGCTGTAGCGATAGGGGTTAACCCATGCATGGCACTGCAAGCCCAGGGCATGACACTTGGCTATCGCATATGCCAGCGGATCCCATCCTGGGTCTTTGCCCCGCGTACCCGTCAGGTAGCTGGACCAGGGCTCGTAGCTTGACTGATACATGGCGTCGCACATCGACCGCACTTGGAAGAATGCGGCATTAAAGTTTTGTTCGGCAAGCTGCTCCAGATATTTGTCAAGCAACGCCTGCTGGGCGGTGGCATTGGTGCCAATCAGTGAACTGGTGGGCCAGTCGAGTGCCCACACGGTGGCTATCCATGCGCTGCGCATTTCGCGCTTCTGTGCCTCGCTGGCACTGATGGCTGCGCCGCCTATCAGTGCAAGTGCCACGAGCAGCACAAGCAGTCGTCTTAGGTTAGTCTTCATCCTCTTTTGATATTTTTCGAATTGTTAAAATAAATTTAGCTATTTTTAAGTTCACAAAGTTAGCAAAAAAAATGGAAACTGATGCTGTGTGGCTTGCTTTTTTTGTTCCATGCAGTTTGGATAGATGCCGCTATGAGTTAGGGTGATGGGTCGATGAAGGGCAAAAATAGCTGCTCATGGCAGCGTTTGTGACAAAAAAGTTGAGAAAAAGCCGAAAAAATTCGCACCTTTGTGCAACATTTTGACGCCGTGATGTGTCTAATGCATGTCGGCGGTGAGAAAATGAGCGCCGCATGGCAGATTTTTTAGTAACGACTAACACAAACAAAAAAGGTAAATAACAAAATTATGAGCAAGAAACAAAACATTCTGGTGACGCTGATGCTCACGTTGGCAATGCTGCTTGCAGGATTTGCCGCTGATGCCAAGAAGGTGTCGATTGCGCCTAATGGCACCATCCAGGTGGTGAAGGGCGATGACACGGTGCGCGTGTCGTCGGGCGCCTTGTCGCGTCTGGGCGTGAATGTGCCTGACATCATCGACGACACCCTGATTAACATCAGCGAGGCCGACAGTGCCGTGGTGGCATCGCGCGACTGGCGGCGCAGTGACTACGATGTGTGGCAAGAAATCAGTTGGCAATGGGTGAATGCCGCTCAGCTGATTACGCTAATGGTGTGCCTCACGGTGTTTGCCCTGGTGCTGCTGGTGCTGCTGTTCCGCTACTTGAATCGTTGCCGCAAGTTGAGCATCATCGAGAAAGCTATCGAGTGCAACTATCCGCTGTCTGATGGCGTGTTATCTGAGGGCAAGCGCACCATCTTGGTTCAGCAGCAGCCTCTCGTTATGCCTGCTGCCGGTGGCACCGAGGCTGCCGCTCAGCAGCCAGTGAGTGACCAAGCGGCTGCGCCGATTGTCGGGACACCCGTTACCGTGAACTTCCTGAGCTGGGATGTGCTCAAATCGGCAGTCAAGTGGTTGGCTTGGGGCATAGGGCTTCTGCTCTTTGGCCTTGCCGAGGGGGCTAGTCCTTTCTGGTGCATCGGGTTTGCCCTGATAGTTGTGGGTGCGGCTAAAGCCTATGGCAGGTATCAGGAGGTCAAGAGCATCAACGCACAGCTGTCGCGGCAGCAGGCTAGCGGCAACCAACAGCAGCAGGCGGCTGCCCCGCCGCAGTTCTCGCCCCGCGACGACCAAAATCAGACGAAATAGCTTCTCGATATATAAATGAACATCTGACACACCCATGATTTCACGCATCGACGAACTGAAGCTGCTCTCGCAATGCGCCCTGACGGACAACCGGGACGCATTCGGGCGGCTCGTCGAGGCCTATCAACCGCAGGTGAGGCGTTTCTTGCTCAACCTCACCATGGGTGACGAGATGCTCACCGACGACCTGGCGCAGGAGACGTTTATCAAGGCGTATCTGGCTGTGCGCAGCTTCAAGGGGCTTTCGGGCTTTGGCACATGGCTCTATCGGATAGCCTGCAACGAGTTTTATAACCACCGCCGCCGGCACACCGAGCAACGCACCGACGACCTGCCCGAGGCGGCGGTCGCCGCACCGCAAGATGCCGCCGACGCTGCCCAGACCGTCAACGAGGCGATGAAGCGCCTCAGCGACAACGAGCGTGCTGCCATCACGCTGTTCTATATCGAGGATTTGCCCACCAAGCAGATTGCTAAAGTCATGCAGATAACCGATTCGGGCGTGCGTTCGCTCTTGCATCGTGGACGCACCAAGATGGCACAATTTATTGAACAAGATAACAACAAAACACAAATACATCACTCATGAAACAGACCCAAGCAGATCAACAGTTGGCACAGTTGCTCAAGCAGCAAGCCTATCAGCCTGGCGATAACCCATGGTTCACGCCGCGTGTGCTCAACAAGCTGCCCGCTCCGGCTCGCCGCCGCAGTTGGATGCCCGTTGTGTTGTTTGCCGTGGCTATTTTGGCTTGCTTGGCAGGGTTGATAGCCCTTGTCCGTCATCAAGATTTCACCGTCATCACGGTGCGCGATTTGCTCTACTTCGCCACAGCCCTAGTGGCGACCCTAGTGGTCACTTGGCAAGGCATCATGGCACTAGTCAAAACCGCCGACTAGCCAAGATTGTCTCCCTTTTTAAATCTCACGCAGATCGAGCGGATTGAGCAGATGCCTGCCTAGTTCCATTTTATCTCACGCAGATAAGAGCAGATTTCTTTTATTATTTGTTTGATTGTAGAGGGTACACCCTGCCGTAGCGCACCTCGAAGAGGTGAACCAATAGGAAACCGTAAGATAAGTTTTGGGGTACAGAGTGTCTAGGAATGCGATAGGTATGGTAGCACCTCGAAGAGGTGAACCAATAGGAAGCCCTAGGTTATCGGAGCGTAGCGTAGAAACCTAGGGTACAGGTGATTAGGTGATGGGTACCTCGGAGAGGTACACCAATATGAACATATGTGGTCGATGGGTTATCCCTTAGATGGTGCGGGTGTACCTCTCCGAGGTACCGAATTGTGTAACGCATTGGACCCTAGGTTTCTACGCTCCGCTTTGCGTCGCTCCGATAACCTAGGGCTACCTTATGGTACACCTCTCCGGGGTGCTCTTCGCTTGACACAAGATAATGCCCTAAGCCTTAAGCCTTATACCTTATGCTTGGGGCTTCCTTATGGTACACCTCTCCGAGGTGCTCTCCGCTTAGCGCAAGATAATGCCCTAAGCCTTAAGCCTTATACCTTATGCTTGGGGCTTCCTTATGGTACACCTCTCCGAGGTGCTCTTCGCTTGACACAAGATAATGCCCTAAGCCTTAAGCCTTATACCTTAAGCTTGGGGCTACCTTATGGTACACCTCTCCGGGGTGCTCTTCGCTTGACACAAGATAATACCCTAAGCCTTAAGCCTAATTTATCGGCTCGATCCGCTCAATCTGCGTGAGAAAAAATCACCATCTGCGTGAGATGGGCCTAAAGCCTAAAGCCCTAATCCTTAAGCCCTTGTCGTTTACACGGTGGGGAGGGAGATGCCGTCGAGTTGGCGATAGAGGTTGAGGGCGTACACGTCGGTCATGGCGCTGATGTGGTCGAGCACCGCCTGCACTTTCTCGAACAGGGTGGGGGCGTGCACATCATATTGCTGGGGGAACTTGTTGAGTAGCAGCTGCGAGTAGTTGCGCTCGGGATGCAACACCGCTTCGATGAGCTTCTCGAGCAACAGGTTGATGATGCGGTTGCCCGCCAAGTCAACGTCAACCACATAGCTGGCGCGATAGAGCTTGTTGAATGCCAGCTCGCTGCAAGCGCGATAGGCACTGGCTGCCCGCTCGTCGATGTGGTCAATCAGGCTGCCCTCAAAGCTGCCCTGCATCACCTCGTCCTCGTGTGCGGCAAAGGTGGCGGCGCACTGTTGCACCAGCGTGCCCACGCAGCACGAGCGCAGGTAGGCTATCTTCTCGTTGGGGTCTGCCACGCGCTGCATGTGCTCGGTGATGTGCCGCTGACGCTCCTCGTCGTGGAAGCCCAGCAGCAAGCTGATGGTCTCGTCGGTGCCGATAATCTTGAGCTTGTGGCCGTCCTCGATGTCCATGATTTGATAGCAGATGTCGTCGGCAGCCTCCACCATATAGACCAGCGGATGGCGGCAATAGCGCTCGTCGTCCAGCTTGAGCAGCCCCAGCTCGTCGGCGATGCGCTCAAACGTCTCGCGCTCGGTGGTGAAGAAGCCAAACTTGCCCTTCTTACCCGCATGGCGTGACGAGTAGGGATATTTGACGATGGCTGCCAGCGTGCTATAGGTCATTGCAAAGCCGCCTGGCCGCCGCCCCTTGAACTGATGCACCAGCGTGCGCAGCGAGTTGGCGTTGCCCTCAAAGTGAATCAGGTCGTTCCATTGCGCTTCGCTCAGCTTGTCCTTGAGCGTTAGACCTGCTCCCTCGCTAAAGTATGCCCCGATGGTCTTTTCGCCCGAGTGGCCAAATGGCGGGTTGCCCAGGTCGTGGGCAAGGCAGGCTGCGGCAACTATCTCGCCGATGTCGCGCAGGCGGTCCACCCACGGCTCGCCGGCATATTTGTCGCGCAACAGCAGTGCCACCTCGCCTGCCAGCGACTTGCCCACGCAAGCCACCTCTAGGCTGTGGGTCAGGCGGTTGTGGACAAAGATGCTGCCAGGCAACGGAAACACCTGCGTCTTGTTTTGCAGCCGCCTGAACGGCGATGAAAACACCAGGCGGTCGTAGTCGCGCTCAAAGTCGCTGCGCACGCCGCCCTTCTTGTCGTGATAATGCTCTAGCCCCAGCCGCGTGTCGCTGATGAGGCGATTCCAGTCCATGCGTGCCATGTGTCGTTGTGGTTGATTGGGTGGCAAATTTACGCAAAGTTCGCCAATTGTGCAAATGCCCCGCCCGCTTGATAACAAAACAGTGAGCCGCGCTCCCTGCTAGTGGGGGCGCGGCTCGGCTGCTATCTCTAGATTGCCGTCAGGCTTTTTTTAACGCATCACCTTGCTGCTGGTGCGGGTGCCGTCGCTGTAAGTGGTCACGACGATGTTCACACCCTCAAACGGTGACTTGCTTTCCATGCCCATCAGGTTGTAGTAGCGCACGCTCACGATGTCCTTGCTCGTCGGCGTGGCGTTCACCTCCTCAACGGCGGTCACGTTACCGATGTCGCTACCGTTGCTGCCAGTGGCTGCACCACGGATGGGGAACACGATGAGCTTGCTACTAGCCAGGCCGTTGTATGGAACATGCTGCATGTCAGGCCAAACGTAGTTGTCCTCATAATCGGTGCGACGCGGAGCATTCAGCACGTGGTCGCCGTTTGAGCTATCCTCTTCACCAGTGGTTTCGGTACCATAAACGCCAGGCACGTACTCGTAATCGGTGTTGTCACCATTGTAAGCATCGTCGAATGCATAGCGCACGATAGCCATAATCTTATAAGCCTGACCAGGCTTGAAGATTTGGTACCAAGGAGCCTGATCGCTGTTCGACTCCTCAATCCAGTTGTTGTCGCCCATGCCTTCAAAGAGCGACCAGTTCACCTTGAATGCGCCATACTGCATGTAACCGTTGCTGAAGGGACCATAGGTGGTTCCCCATGCTGCACTGTCGGCTACCACGTCTCTTGCGTCAGTGCCACCCCACAGGTCGCCGATGCGGTTCCAGTTCATGGGACCATAGAATGCGCCTGGGTCGCTAGGTTCACTCTCGCAGCTAGGTGTGCCGATGCCTGCCACGCCGCTCTCGTTGTCATACACAGCCCATGTGATGTAAACCACCTCTTGGGGTTTGGGAGCCACATAGAACATCTTGTAAAGCGAGTCTTCGACCTCGACGCGGGCGATGACCTTCTTGCCATTCTCGTCTTCACCCATGATGGGCTTGGTGCGCTTGGTGCCCTCATAGGTGCCAGGATTCCACTCGTTGTGAACGTAGCTGTAGATGATGGTGTCGTTGAAGTGGCTCGTGATGTACACGTTCTTCTCATAATCGTTAGCCTTGCCCACATTACCGATGTTGGTGATGTGCATCTCGGGGTTGACGTTGTTCACCAGGTTACCCGACATCGACTTGGCGGGAATGATGTGACCAACATATTGCTCCAGGAAGTGCTGTTTGTTATCAGTGCCATATTTTAGATTGTCGGTAGCAGCGGTAGTCTCGGTGGTCGTACCATCAGCATCAGCAACGACAATCACGTTGCCCGTGCCCTCGGTGCCGTTCACTTCGGTAGCCTTTACTTTAGGATAGTCGGTGTTGTAAACGGTCACGTCGGTGTTGCTTTTGGCGTTTTCGTTGTCAAAGTTAGGCGAAATCACAATCTTCACCCAGTTGCTCTGGTCATAGTCCTCGCGAGTGAGCTGGATTTGTGAACCACCAGGGAAGTCTTGGCTCTTGTAGTGAGCGCAGACGCCATAGACGTAGTCAGTGGTGCCCTCAGCCATCTTTGACTTGGGATTATACTTGTTGAGGTCCTTAGCATACAGAGCACCAACCGAGTAGAACGTCTCTTTGCTGCCATCAGCGTTCTCAGCCACAATCTTGGTCACAGCATTCTTGTCGTAGTAAACACCTACCAGGTCGTCCTCGACGGTGTACTTGGGACCGTTCACGATGCCATTGTTGATGATGCCGCCCAGTGAGTTGCCCAGGTAGATGAGGCCCAGGTAGTCGTAGCAACCACCGTTGCTGAAGGGCAGGTCACCCGTCTGCTGACGGACGTTGTCGCCCGACTCGCCCTCGCTGGCGCTACCCTTACCGTTATTGAAGATGACGTTGGTGGGAACGGTCTTCAGCTCGCTCAGCAGACCGAAGTCGTAGCACCATACCTCATAACCATCCTCATCGTAACCAACGAAGGTACACTTGTTGCCAGGATATTTGCCGGTCACGTCGATGCGCTGGTCCTCATCCCATGCGTAGCAGTAAACCTCGTCCCAACCAGTGGTGTTGGTGTAGTAAACATAGTAGTGACCCTCGAGCATCTGGGCGCAATCAGATACGCCGCTTGCACTCACGTCGTAGTAGGTACGGGTCACGTCTTCCAGACTGTCGAGCTGGTAACAATCGTCCTGACGGTTGCTGGTGGCATCCTCGTCAACCCAAGTCAGCCAAACCTCGCCGGAACGACGCATAATCTTCTGCGACTTATAGTCGGTCTTGTTGTTGCGGATAAAGTAGAACTCGCAGATAGAGTTCTTCACAGCCCAGGCATACCACTGCTTGCCGTCAATGGTGGTGGTGTCCTTCTTGTCATACAGGTAGCCGTCACCAACGTAATTGCCATCCGTACCTGCGGCACTACCATTAAAGTCGGTACCAACCTCGCCACTGTAGGTGTAGTTGGTGGGACCATCCTCGCTCCTGCTGTAGGTGCCACCACTGTAGGATTCCTCCAGATTCAGCTTGTTCCACGAGTAGATACCGCCGCGCACGCCGCTCACGGTCTTGTTGTTTTGCGTGCCACCAGTGGGATTCAGCGTCACGTTATCGGTCTTCTGCAAGAAGATCCAGGTCTCGGTCTTACCAGTGCCGCTGGCAGTGCGGCGCAGGGTCACAGTACCCTTCTCCAAGTTGACGGTCACAATGTACTTGCCACTGGTGCCCGTGAAGTGGTAGTTGTTGGTGCTGCCCTCAACCAGCTTCTGAGCATAACCCAGCATCTGGTCGGTAATCTCATAGCTGACGGTGGTAGCGCCCCAGGGGGTGCTGCCATCACTGTTCTTCGAGAACAGGAAGTAGTCGCCGCTGGTCAGGTCAACCGTGTAGTGATAGGTGTTGCCGTCAACCGTGTACATCGACACAGCGTTATCCCAGCTCCAATCTACACCATAGCCCATGTAGAGAGAGCCATAGGTCGAGGTGATAGTCACCGTGTTGTTGTTGGTGTTAACCGTGATGTTATAAGCACCGTTGGCAGATACAATCCAGTTGTAGTCGCTGCTGCTGTTGTAGCTCACGTAGGGCATTGCCTCGTCAAGCACAACGGTCTTGTCGCCACCGCTGGGCATGAGACGACCAGTGGCGAGTGTCGTCCAGTCATCCTTGTTGCTACCCAGAACGGTCGAGAAGCTAAATTCGCTGCCTGCGGTCAGGGTCACGCCCGTCAGCGTATAGATGCCCGAGCCCTCAGCAGTCTCTTCCATCGCAATACCAGCGTTGGCAGCCCACTGCTGCGTGTTGGCGTTACCAATCAGGTACATGCTTTCCACAACCTCAACATCGTCAGGAATGGTCGGGAAAGCGAGGTTGGTGTAGTCTGTAAGTACAGTAACAGAATACTTACTACTGTTGCTTGAACAATAATAATATCCCTTGTTGGTAGGGGTAATATCAACAGTCTGAACACTATTATTGTCGAAAATGATACCAGTAGGAGCAGAACTACTTGCCCATACATATACAGTGTTTCCACCATTAGTGCCACCGACCTTGGTCATTGCGGTGCCAGGCCATGATGAAGCGTTGTTATCACCCCAGTGGTGACAGTAGATAGTACCACTCCACGACTTGTTGTTCTCAAAGAAGTAGAAGTAATCATAATCCTTGAGCGAAGTGAAGTTCAGATAGTAGTTGCTCCCATTACTATAAAAATAGTAAGTGCCACTGCCACTCAACGTGATGTTCTCGGTCTGATTGTCTGTACCACTATTACCATTGTTGAAAATGATTGTAGTGGTAGCATCATCTACATAAGCATAATACCACGTGTCGCCATTGCTGTCGGTTGTGGTATTTGTCATTTTAGCACCAGGCCAGGAACCATTGGTATCACCGCTCGAGCCATAGGCATACAAGTAAGGGGCGTTTCCCTTGACAGCAATCTTGATAGACGCTGCCATCTGAGGTGCGGCAATAGCGAGGGCGGCTAATAGCACGCACCACCGCAGAGCGCACAACCTCTGTGCCATCTTGCTTAGAAATTTTACATTTTTCATTGTTAAAGATTAAGTTAGAACTTTAAATTTTGATTAAATGATATGATTAAAAAAAGTAGAGTGCGGTACTAGCTAAGGCGATAATAAATCTCGCTTAGTAATAACAGTGGAGCAAAATTAACGACTTAATTTATTATAGATGTGTGAAATGGTAAATTTTGTCTAAAAAAATTGTGCAAACGTTTGCGTAGTTTGTTATGCGCTAGTGGTGAAACCTTATGCAAATTGATAGTGTTTTGCGCCTGCTTTTGCAGGCGAGCGATGAATAAAAACGCAAGCCGCTCCCCGTTTGCACTGTGGCTAGGGGGAGCGGTGATGGGTGCGTGCGGCTATGCGATGCAGCCGCCGTCGCGGGGGTAGGGTTTGTTGAGATTGTTGTGTTAGAAGTTGTATTTGTCGTTGTCGCCCTCGTTGAGCTCGTCGAAGTCGGCAATCTCGTCCTCGTTAAACTCTTGCTCGCCGTAGAACTCGGCATCCAGCTCCTCGATGTTGCTGGCATCGGGGATGGTGGGGATGATGGGCTTGAACTCGGCGGGCTCCATGGTCTCGGCGGGTGCATGCCCCTCTTTGCGCTCGCACAGGGGGTCGCGCAGCGACTTGCCAGGCACGGTCTGCTTGAGCTTCATGAAGAAGTAGCGCTCGGTCATGTAGTCGAACACGAATTTGAGGCGCTGTCCCTCCTCGTCGAGCAGCTCGTCGAGTCGGGTCTCGTCCATAATCCAGATGTCCTCGTCGCTGTCGGTGTCCATGTCGATGCAGGTGACCTCTTTTTCCTTCTCCCAATCTTCGTTGCAGATGTAGAAAGAGTCCATCTGGTCCTTGCTATAGCCGGCGGCGTCGAGGATGACGTTGCGCAGGCGCATGAACGTGTCGGTAGAGTCGATGGCGATTTCGAGCTTGAAGTTTTCAGCCTCTTCTGAGCCTATGGCAAACCTGTAGATCATAGTTGTTGTGAAAAAAATATAAGTTTTTGATGTTGTGTAATCGTTGTTAGCGTGTCGTGCATAACGACGCTGCGAAATTACTAATACATTTTTTTCTAACAACACATTTTGGCAATTTTTTTTGCTTTTGGCTTGAAAAAACTGGTTTGCGTCGTGCTAAAAAAGCCGTGCGACGCGGTTGTCGGCACGGCTTTGATATCGTTCAGTTAGCGATTGTGCGAGATGTGGGCTCAGGGCACCAGGCCGTAGGAGCGGAACACCTTTTGAATCTTTTGCAGGGCAAACTCCACTTGCTCGCGGGTGTGGGTCGCCATCAGGCTGAAGCGGATGAGCGTGTCGTTGGGGGCGACGGCTGGCGAGACCACGGGGTTGACAAAGATGCCCTCGTTGAGCAGGTCGCGCGTGATGGCGAACGTCTTGTTGTTGTCGCGGATGAACAGCGGGATGATGGGCGTCTCGGTGTGTCCAATCTCGAAGCCCATCTCGCGGAATCCGTTCAGGGCATAGCGTGTGATGTTCCACAGGTGCTCTTGCCGCTCGGGCTCGCTAATCATGATGTCGAGTGCGGTCATCACGGCAGCGGTCGATGCCGGCGTGATGCTGGCGGTGAAGATGTAGCTGCGCGAGTGGTGGCGCAGGTAGTTGGTGATGACCTCGTCGGTGGCGATGAATCCGCCCAGGCTGGCAAACGACTTGCTGAAGGTGCCCATGATGAGGTCCACCTCGTCGCGCAAGCCAAAGTGGTCGCACACGCCGCGTCCGCCCTCGCCAAACACGCCTATGCCGTGCGCCTCGTCAACCATGATGCTGGCGTTGTACTTGTGCGCCAGGTCCACGATGTCGGGCAGCTTGCACACGTCGCCCTCCATCGAGAACACACCGTCGGTGACGATGAGCTTCACGCGGTCGGGCTCGCAGCGCTTGAGCTGGCTCTCGAGCGACGCCATGTCGTTATGGCGATATTTGAGCGAATTGGAGAACGACAGGCGCCTGCCCTCGATGATGGAGGCGTGGTCCTGCTCGTCCCACAAGATGTAGTCGTCGCGTCCTGTGAGGGTTGACACCACACCCAGGTTGACGCTAAAGCCCGTGCTATAAATCATGGCATCCTCTTTGCCCTCATAGTCGGCGAGCTTGCGCTCGAGTTGCTTGTGCAGGTCGAGTGTGCCGTTCAGGAAAGGCGAGCCGGCGCATCCGGTGCCATATTTGCGGGTGGCTTCGATGGCGGCTTGCTTGATGCGGTCGTCGTTGACCAGGCCCGAATAGCAGTTGGACCCGAACATGAGCACGCGCTTGCCGTTCATCACCACCTCGGTGTCTTGTTCGCTAGAGATGGCACGAAAATAAGGGTAAATGCCGGCAGCTTTTGCCTTCTGCGGCTCGTCATATTTTGCCAGCTTAGACTGTAAGAGTTTCATATAGACTTTGTTAACTTAGCATCGGTGACGGGTTGACAGTTGCGTCGCGCCGACACTGTTGGTTGAAATTGGCTGCAAATATACAAAAATAATCGTAAACAAAATGTAAAAATGGCATCAAATTGCATTAAACTGGGTGAGAATCGGCATTTTGCCCGCCTGCAACCGCCTAGCCTGCAAGCTTGAAGCCCTGTTAAAATTTTTTAAAACACGCGGTTCAGCGGTCCAGGTCGTCGATTTCGAGCTCGGCGTTTTGCAACTGGTCGTAATCAGAGAACTCCATGCCGTCGAAGTCGCCGTCTTCAAACATCAGGTAGTTTTGCCGCAGGCAGCTGGTGGTGGCGAGCATACCGCCCGCAGCCACTGCCACTATCAATATCCATTTGGTTAGTCGTCTCATTTGCTTCGTCATCATTTTGTTGCTGCAAATATACCCATTTTTGGAAATTTGGCAAGCCATTTTGCGCAAAAAATGTCACTTTGGTTGCCGTTTGCGGTGTGAGCCGTGGCAAAATGCCATCAGGTGCAAACGATTGCATGGCCTTAGTGTGGCAATAAGCGATGCCCGCGGCGGCGCAATCAAAAAAAAGGCGGTAACTTTGAGACGGAACTCACGAGGGGAAAAACCATTTAGACTAACAAGGGCGCGAGCCCCCAGTGGCAATAACCAAAAATTTTTTTTGAGCTCTCGCAGAACCATATATACATTATTATTTTAACAACTGTAACAACTTAAAGCAAATGAAAAAATTTAAACTAATCATGCTTGTGGCACTGTTGTCGCTAGTGGGTTTGCAGAGCGAGGCAGCGATGTACATTGTGGGCAACGCACCCTTTGGCGGCTGGCAGACCAATGCGGGCGTGGAGATGACGCAAAGCGGCACCACCTACACCGCCACGGTGGATGTGAATGCCACCGTCTATTTTGTGTTTGCCACGCAGCTGTGCTCGTCGGCAAGCGACTGGACCACGTTTGCCAACTACCGCCTGGGTCCCAAGACCAACGGCACGGTGGTGAGCACTGGCGGCAACTACACCGCCTATAGCGGCCAGGGCGACAACTCGTTTGTGTTCACGGGCAGCGGCAACTACACCTTCACCTTCGACAGCAGCGACAACACGTTCACGGTGACCGCCAACAGCGAGACTGGCGGCGATGACAGCACGGGCGAGCTGTATGTGCTGGGCGAGGCTGAGGGCAACAGCTGGGACCCTAGCGTGGGTGTGGCGCTGAGCAGCACCGACGGCAACACCTTCACCGGCACGGTGACGTTTAATGGCGAGAACAGCGAGGAAGATGCCAACGTGAGCTACTTCTCGTTCACGACCAAGCTCGCCAGCAGCAGCACCGACTGGGATGGCATCGCCAGCTATCGCCTCACGCCGGTGAGCGAGGGCAACTTCTGGGTGACGAGCTCGGTACTGGGTGCCGCCATCGGCTTGAACAGCATGGGCACCAATGTGGACATCGCCTTCCGCATCCCTGCCGGCACCTACACCATCACGGTGAACGTGAGCGGCTTGACCTGCGTGATTAATAAGGTAGGCGGCGGCGACGACGTGGTGGCTGGCAAGGGCTGGCCCGCAAACTATAGCGGCGTGGTGATGCAGGGCTTCTACTGGGACAGCTTTGACGCCAGCAGCTGGAGCTACCTCACCGACAAGGTGCAGGACATCGGGCAATACATCGATGTGATGTGGGTGCCCAACTCGGGCAGCGTGGATGCCAATGGCACCGCCGAGAGCATGGGTTATATGCCCGTTTACTGGTTGAAGCACAACACCGTGTTTGGCACCGAGACGCAGTTGCGCAACATGATTAGCGCCTACAAGGCACACAACACCAGCGTCATCATGGACGTGGTGGTCAACCACAAGAGTGGCAAGACGGGCTGGGTGGACTTTGCCGACGAGACGGTGACGGGTGCCAGCACGGGCAAGACCTATAGCATGAGCTGGGCGTTGAGCGACATCTGCAACACCGACGAGTGTGTGGCAGCGGGCTACAAAGCCACCGGCGCTGCCGACACGGGCGAGGACTTTGACGGCAGCCGCGACCTGGATCACACCAGCAGCAACGTGCAAGCCAACATCAAGACCTATGAGGACTATCTGATTAACGAGCTGGGCTATGCCGGATTCCGCTACGACATGTGCAAGGGCTATTCGGGCTACTATGTGGGCCAGTACAATGCCTCGTCGCAACCCACATTCTCGGTGGGCGAGCTGTGGGACGGCAATGCCGACAACTTGCGTGCCTGGCTTGAGGACACCAAGGTTGACAACCGCATCCAGACCGCCTGCTTTGACTTTGCCCTCAAGTACCCCATCAATAGCGCGTTTGGCGGTGGCACGTGGAGTGCGCTGGCTGACAAGGGCTTGTCGGCTGACGGCAGCTATCAGCGTTATAGTGTGTCGTTTATCGACAACCACGACACGGGCCAAAGCAGCAATGCCGATTGCCTGAAGAATAATGTGATGCCTGCCAACGCCTTCATCTTGACGATGCCTGGCACGCCGTGCGTGTTCTATAAACATTATAATGTGTACACCAACGAAATCAACAACTGCATCAAGGCACGCCGCGCCGCTGGCGTTCACAACCAGAGCAGCATCTTGACGCAGCAAGAGAGCAATGGCGGCTATGTGCTGGAGACCCAAGGCACCCGCGGCAACATGTATCTGCAACTGGGCGGTGCCACCAGCAACGGCACTCCCACCGGCTATCAGCTGGTGCAGAGCGGTGACAACTACAAGCTGTTTGTCACCAGCGGCATCGACTGGGCTCATGTGAGCAAGGACGGCAGCATCTTGGGCTATCCCGTGGTGAGCCAACCCGCCGGCAACTATGTGGGCAGTGTGACGCTGACGGTTGCACCCAGTGCCAGCGGCACCACGCTGGTCTATACCACCGACGGCAGCATCCCCACCACCAGCAGTGCGACCATCACGGCAAGCACCTCGTTCACCTTCACCCAGAACACGACGTTGAAGGTGGGCGTGCTCAACGGCGACCAGGTGGAGAACATCGAGAGCTACATCTATACCATCGTTGACGAAGCCACCAGCGGCATCAACATCTACGTCAAGACATCGATGGCTAACGCTTACATCTGGGCGTGGACCAGCGAGGGCAGCGTGACGGGCACCAACTGGCCTGGCACCGCCATCAGCAGCCTCGACGTGGTGACCGTGAACGACGTTGACTGGTATTGCCTGCATGTGGATGCCGACGAGGTGTCGTGCATCTTCAACAACGGCGAGAGCGGCTTTGAGAATCAGACCGCGACCATCAACTTGACGCGCGACGGCTACTTCATCTATCCCAACAGTGAGCTCACGGGCTACAACTATGCCGCCGAGGACACCTATCTCGACGTGACCGAGAAGTATGCCGGTGCCAGCAACGGCAGCGCACTCTATACCGACGTGTATGTGATGGGCAACGTGAACAGCACGGGCTGGGCAGCCAACAATGGCGTGCTGATGAGCACCAGCAACGGCGAGAAATATACCGCCACCATCGACTTCAAGGAGGAGAGTGCAAGCAGCTACAGCTACTTTAGCTTCACCACCGCGCTTGCCAGCTCGTCGAGCGCATGGAGCGAGATTAGCGGTGACCGCTTTGGCGCGACCAAGAACGATTACCTGATTAGCACCGACCTGCTGGGCACCGAGATTCAGTGCGGCGCAGTGGGCACCTCGGGCGAAAATGCGTTCAAGATTCCTTATGGCAAATATAACCTGACGCTCTATCTCACCGACCGCATCTTGATTGTCGAGAAATATAGCGACGTGAAGCATGTGACAGGCGACGTGAACCACGATGGCGTGGTGAACATCAGCGACGTGACCGCGCTCATCGACCGCGTGCTCGCCAACAAAGCTATCGACGGCTGCTGCGAGACGTGCTGCGACGTGAACGATGACGGCGTGATTAACATCAGCGACGTGACCGCGCTCATCGACTTGGTGCTGACCAGCGACTGATGCAACCGGTCACCGCGACCGTGACACGAGAAAAAACAACTTCTTCATAACCTAGACGAGGGTATGCCACCATCAAGGGCGTGCCCTCGCTTTTTTTAGTGTTTTGATGCCCGCCTTTGCGAGATTATGATTAAATTTGCCACCTGCAAACGCATCATGAGCGACCCGCATCAGACATACGACAACATTATCATAGGCATCGACCCAGGCACCAACGTCATGGGCTATGCCCTGCTGGGCGTGAACGGCAAGACCCCGCACCTGATGGTGATGGGCGTGCTCAAGCTTGACCGCATGCAAGACCACTACTTGCGCCTGCGTCACATCTATGAGCGGGTGAGCGGTGTGATTGCCGAGTATCTGCCCGACGAGATGGCAATCGAGGCGCCGTTTTATGGCAAAAATGTGCAGTCGATGCTCAAACTGGGGCGGGCGCAGGGCGTCGCCATGGTCGCTGCCCTGAATCGCGACATTCCCATCGCCGAGTATGAGCCGCGCAAAATCAAACTTGCCATCACGGGCAATGGCGCTGCCTCCAAGGAGCAAGTGGCGCTGATGCTGCAACGCACGCTGCACATCGCCGACGACCAGATGCCGCATCTGCTGGATGCCACCGATGCCCTGGCTGCCGCGCTGTGCCACTTCTATGAGCGGCAGAAGCCCTTTGCCACCCACGGCTCACGCTCGTGGAAGGCATTTGTTGCCCAGCACCCCGACCGCGTGAAGCGATAGGTATATAAGCACTACAGCAGTGCTAGTGGGTGTTAGCAGACGGTTGTGGGGATTTCCTCGTCGGGGCGCAGCCACAGCAGCGAGGGGTCACGTTTGAGCCAAGTGAGTTGCTTTTTGGCATAGACGCGGGTGTTCTTTTTGATGCGCTCGATGGCGGTGTGACGGTCCATGATGCCGTCGAACATGGCAAACATCTCCTTCATGCCCACTGTGTTGAGGGCGTTGAGGTGGCGCAAGTGCATCACGCTGCGTGCCTCGTCCTCAAGCCCCAGTTCCACCATGCGGTCCACACGACGATTGATGCGGTCGAACAACTGCTCGCGCGGCAGGTTGAGCGCCACCTTCACGATGTTGAAGTCGCGCTGTGCCGCTGTGCCGTGCCGCAGGGTGGAGTAGGGCACACCTGCTTGCCGGCATATCTCTACGGCGTGGCACACGCGCCTGGGGTTGCGGCGGTCCATGGTCGCTGCATAGGCGGGGTCGGTTCGCTCAAGCTCGGTGACCAGGCTCTCCAGCCCCTGCTGCTCTAGTTGCTGCTTGACGGCAGCACGCACCTCGGGCGCGATATCGGGCAAGCGGTCGATGCCTCGGCACACGGCATCGACGTAGAGCATGGAACCGCCACACAGCACCGCATGATGGCAATCGTCGCGCCACAACTGTGGCAGCAGTGCCAGCACGTCTGACTCAAATTGCGCCGCACTGTAGCTCTGTTGCAAGTCGAGAAACGCCACCAGATGATGCCGTGCGGCTGCCAACTCGTCGGCAGTGGGTGCAGCGGTGCAGATGGGTATGCCACGATAGATTTGCCGCGAGTCGGCGTTGATGATGTCGCAGCCCAGCCGCCTGGCCACGGTAATTGCCGCAGCCGTCTTGCCCACGCCAGTGGGTCCGGAGATGACGATTAGGGTGTTTTGGTGGCGAGGCATCACATCATTGCTGATGGTCGGTGTGTCGCTTGCTGGTGTGGCGGTGTGCTGTGAGCTTGTGGGTCACCGGCTTGTGGGTGGTAGTCGCTGCCGCCTTGTTTTTGTTCTTGTAGAGCGGGTTGGGCTCGTGCAGCACATATTCACAATAGTAGCTGATGATGAGTGTGGTGAGCGGCAGGGCAATGATTAGCCCGATGAAGCCCAGCACGTATGCCCATAGCGTGAGCGACAAGAAGATGATGGCAGGATTCAGCCCCATTTGCTGCTTCATGATGGCGGGAATCAGCACCAGGTCTTGGATGATTTGGCACAAGATGTAGGCACCAATTACCCATGCAAACATCACCCAGAAGCTGCCGCCTGTGGCTGCCGTCGCCACCAGGCACAAGAATGCGGCAATGGGTATCGACACCAGCTGCAAATAGGGGACCATGTTGAGCACGCCCACAAACAGACCGAACGCGATGGCCATGGGCAAACCTATGATGTAGAACTCGATGGCAAAAATCACGCCCACAAAAAACGACACCAGCGCCTGACCGCGGAAGTAGCGGCTCATGGTGTCCTCAACATCGCCAATGATGCGCAGTGCCGTGCGGCGATACTTGGGCGGAATCGCAGATTTTAATCCGCGGGACAGTTTGTGGAAGTCCAGCAAGATGAAAAACAGATATAGCAGCACGATGCACCACGACAAGATGTTGAAAATCACGCTCATGGTGCCGCCCACAAACGACCATGCGCCTGTGGCAACCTTGTTGACGATGCTCATCCACTGCTCGCGGCTAAATAGCGTGCGCAACTGCTCCAGGTCAAGGTATCGCTGGATGAACTCCTGCACCGCCTCGGGAATGTAAGGCACATTAACCGTCCTCTTGGCATAGGCAGCCAACTGGTGCGACATGGTAGAAAACTCCTCGACCAGGTAGGGAATCAGCAGCCAGCATGCCAGCGTGATGCCACCAATGACCAGCACCAGCGCCAGCACCACCGCAATGCCGCGGCTGCGCAAGTGTGTCACGCGCTGCAACCAGCACACCAGCGGGTCCATCAGATAGGCGAGGATAAAGCCCACCACAAACGGCAGCAGCACCGGACTCAAGTAGCTGATGAGCCAAATGCCCGTGCCGATGGCAATCACCGTCAGCACCAGGCGCACCACACGGTCAAGGTCATATTTCTTAGTCTCTTGCATCGTCTTACAGTTTGGTCGTTGTCGTGCTGCAAAGTTACACATTTCTGCCGAATGTGGCATCATGGCATGCACACATTTTCTGCTCATGTCATGGCTACTGCATTTGCCATAGGATGGCTGTTGCGCATTTTGTGCCACTTCGCCCCGTTTTAAGGCTAATCGGCGAAAAAATGTGGTTCTAATCATAGCATTTCGATAATTTTGCGTAAGTTTGCAACATGAAACACCTGATTATCACACTAGCTATGGCATTATTATCCATATTGCCGCTTGCCGCGGCACAACACAATGCATCGGGCGAGCAAATCGCCATTGTGAGCGACACCCACCTGCTGGCACCAGCACTCATCACGCCTGGAGCAGCCATCGATGCCGCCGATGCTGCCGACTTGAAGATGATGGCATTGAGCGACGAAATCATGTCGGCTATAACCGACAGCTTGTTGGCATTGCATCCGTCGCTGGTGCTCATCACGGGCGACCTCACCTATAATGGCGAGCGTGCCAGTCACGAGCGCATGGCAGGCTACCTGCATCGCCTGTCGCAGCAGGGCATAACCGCACTGGTCATCCCTGGCAACCATGATGTGAATGCTCCCTATGCCGCTAGCTATGAGGGTGACCAAAAGCATGCGACCGCCACAGTGACACGCGACGAGTTCGCCAAGATTTATCGTGATTTTGGTTATGGCACTCATTCGCGCCGAGACCCGTCGTCGCTGAGCTATTGCTGTGAACCGCTTGACGGCGTGGTGGTGATTGGCATCGATAGCAATCTGGACGAGCTCAACACCTTGACCAGCCGTGGCGACAGTGCCGACACTTATCACAATGGCGGTCGGGTGAAACCGCAGACGCTGCAATGGGTGCTGGAACAGGCTCGTGAGGCACGGCAGGCAGGCAAGCGTGTCATCGCCATGATGCACCACCACCTGGTGCCCCACTTCGATAAAGAAGAGCGGCTGTTGCGCAATTACATAGTGGAAGACAATGCCGACATGGCACAACAACTGCTGGATGCGGGCATACACGTCATCTTTACCGGTCATCTGCATGTGACCGATGCCGCGCGTGTCGCTAATGCCGCTGGGACGGATAGCCTGGTTGAGGTGGCGACGGGTAGTGCCATCACCTATCCGTTTGCCATGCGTGTTGCCACCCTGTCGCCCGACCATAGTGCCCTGGACATCGACACGCGGTGGCTGACTGCCACCCCCAGTAGCCCCAATCTGCGTGAAGCTGGCAGGCAACGTGTGCTCAACGCAACACCGGTGATAGCCAGCATGATGTCGCACAAGGTGTGGGACAAGATGGGCAACCGCCTGGACCAACTGAAAAAGATGCTGGCGATGGGCGGTGGCGAGGCGCATTTGCCCCAGACTCCACAGCAAGCTACCGGCTTGGTGCTGCGCCACTTGAGCGAAGTGCTGTCGCGCACACTCATTGCGGTGGTCGAGGGCAATGAGCAGGAAAAAGACCCCGATGGCATCATCGAGCAGGGCAAGCAGGGCATACGTGCCATGATTGCCGAGGTTGCTCCATCGCAAGCCGATGACCTGTGGGCTTTCTTCTTGGAGGAAGTTTATCCCAAGCTGGACCCGTTGGCGCGTAGCTTGCTCGAAGACCGCAACAACGTGGGCACCAATCACGAAACACGCACCGATGACTTGCATCTGCACGTGAATCTGTAAACAAGTTTTGCTGAATAGTGAAAAAAGGCAGGCGCACCCCTTAATCGGGTGCGCCTGCTTGATGAATGGAGGTCGTTTGCTTTGTTTATCGAACCACCTTGCTGCTGCTGGTGGTGCCGTCGGTGTAGGTGGTTACCATGATGGTCACACCGTTAGCCTCGGTCATCTCCTGACCAGCCATGTTGAAGTAGCGGGTGCTAGCCACGGTCTTGTTGCCCATAGCCTCTTCAACGCCTGTTGACAGGCCGCGAACCACGTAAGCATACCAAACGCCGTCCTTGAACTGCAAGCCGATGCTGTAGCTATAGCCAGTCTCAACCTGATAGTACCAATTGGTGGTATCAGTCAGCGGGTTCTGCATAGCGTCACCCAGCACTGCCATCGTGTTGCCATTGGCATCTGCATAGTACTCAACGCCATCGACGATGAAGTAGAAGCTGGCGACATTGCCCTCGCTACCATAAAGCTTATAAGGAATGTCGGTCAGGGTGATGTAGCTGTCCTGAGCTTGACCTTCGTTCAGCTCAATGCGCTTCACCTCGTTGCCGTCCTTGTCGAGCAGCACAATCCACTTGCCCTCAGCCTTGGGAGCGTTGCTGTCGTAGAATTTCCACATGGTGATGTGGCTGCCAGGATAATATTGGTAAATGTTAACCGCATTATTATCCTCATCAACTTCAGCGTTGAGCCAGTTGCACTGGAATGCGTTGGCGTTAACGGTGGCCTCTGCCTCGTGAGTGACAATAGCCTCCTCAGCATTCATCTGTGCTACAGCAAAGCCGTCGAGATAGTTGGCAAGGGTAGGATAAACGACAAACTTCTCGCCGTTGAAGGTGAACATGTCCATGCCGTTGCAAGCGCCCTTGTTGGGCAGGGTGAACGTTTGGGTCACTGCCGTCTCGCCATCGCTGCTATTGATGTAAACGGGCCATGCATTGCGGGTCACATAGAGCATGCTGCCGCCATTTTCACCCTCTTCTGATTCATCGGGGTAGCAGTTGATAATGGTCGAGGTGGTCGGAGTCAGGCCGTCGATAGGCATGCGGAAGCTCATGTCGGTATCAATATTTCCCTCGCTGAAGACAAGAATCGAGACTGTTGACTCGCTCTTGTCGCCCACAAATGCCATGCTGCCAAAGTCGTAAACGTCACCAGTAACTTTGCCCAGGAAGTCGCAGCGACCCAGAGGCAGAGCGTCCTCGGGAATGATGAAATCCTTATAAGTGCCGTCGTCTGTATCGATGACGCGCAGCATGCTGGTTTCGGCATTCCATGAGCCAGGGAATGTGGCGAGACTGACGATGAGGTTGCCAGCTTCGTCAGCGGTGATGCCGCAGTTGGTGCCGCCGGCAAACTCGGTGGTGGTCAGACCGTTCTTGTCATAGACGATAACCTTTTGGTTGCCCTTGTCGTTGATGTAATACTTGCCATCGATGCCAATGCCCTGACGGCAGTCGTTAGTAACCTCGGGCAGGGCAGTGTTGACCTCCCACACCTTCTCTAGCACATAGTTTGCTTGTGCCATTGCGCCCAGACCCAGACTGGTCAGAGCTGCAAAAAGTAATGTTTTCTTCATAATTAATTGATTTTAAAAAAGTTATAAAATAATCTTGAATTTGCGCTTAGTATGTGCGAACAAATTTATATAATTTTAAAGATTACTACAAATGATTTTATTTTTTTTTGGTTGTTTTTTTAATTTTTTAATTAAAAATCACTACAACTAATATAAGGTGTAATCATTAAAGAAAAAGCGGTGCAATTTTTCACAAAATCGCAGCCGCAAAGTTTTTAGAGTATGAGAAAATTTACTTTTGTTCGAGAATTGATTGACATAAAATCGCTGCAAAATTAATAAAATTTTCATTCAAACAAGCTTTTTTGCGATAAAATGTTATCATTTTAATGATTAAAATAAATTTTTGGTGTTCGTGGTGGTGATGACGGCGGTCGATGGCATGTCGTCCCACATGCTTGTTGTTGTCGTTGGGGTGTGATAATTATCGTTTTCGGTACAAAAAAGTTACTGAAATGAATAGTTTTGAGGTCTTTTGTTCCAAATTGTTGTAAATTTGTTTGTTTGTGTCGCTAATCGTATTTATTTTTGCAAATAAGTTACTGTTAGCAACTTATAAAAGCAATTATATGGATAGCCCCAAGATTGAACTGACCGCAAGAGAGAAAGAGGTGCTCAACCTGTTGTCCTACGGCTATAGCAGTAAGGAAATCGGAGCTAAAATTTTCATCTCTTCTAATACGGTGGAGTACCACCGCAAGCAATTGTTACGTAAGACCAACTCGAAGAATGTAGCCGAGTTAATTGGAAATGCGTATCGCCAAGGGCTATTGAAGCTACCTCATCAATAGCACTCCCACAAACCTAATCCTGAAAAAGAAGATAAAGGCCATGCGTGTGATGAATGAGTAAAAAAAGATCCGCAGAGCCTTTATTTTTTATTAATGACTAAACTCAGCACTTTTGCATTCACAGGCCAGCGCGAAGCATTTTTTAGGTTAATTTTGTTAAATTTTAAATTCTTGTTTGTCGCGCGGCAAAATATCACTACCTTTGCACCGTCAATTCAAGAGAATTGTATATGTTGATAACTGCCAATATGACTTCCCTGATAGCTCACGGCACGGCGGTGTCGGGCTGGTGGGATGTCTTGCGGCAATTCTTCAGGGAATTGGAGCAAGCATGGCGGCTGTCAGTGAGCGCTACGTTAGTCGGGTGAAACCGCTAGTGTGGCGTGTGTTTTTTTTAGTATCGAATGCTCTATCTTTTTAAAAACTTTTAAATAACAAACTTTTATTCCTTTTTGGTATGTTGAAACAAGTCAGGTTATTTGTATTGTTGCTGGCACTGGTGTCGGCATTGTCGCTAAGTGCTCAGGTGACCACCTCTGCTTTGTCGGGCGTGGTGACCGATGAGGCTGGAGAGACGCTGATTGGTGCGACAGTCACTGCGGTGCATGCACCGTCGGGGACCAAGTACAACGCTGTCTCAAATGTTGACGGTCGCTACACCATTCAGGGTATGCGTACCGGTGGCCCTTACACCATCAACGTTTCATACATCGGTTATGAAACGGCTTCTTTCAGTGACATTTATCTGGAGCTGGGTAACACATTCAGGCTAGATGTCCCCATGACGACGGGTAGCCAGACGCTGGGTGAACTGGTGGTGACTGGTCAAGGTCGGCGTCAGGAGGCAGGTGCTAGCCACAACTTCTCGTCAGCCAAGATTGCTGAGGCTCCCACAGTGGACCGCAACATCTATGACATCGTGAAAAACATGCCCATGGCTCACAAGTCCAAGATTGGCGGCATCTCGTTTGCAGGTTCTAACAACCGCTACAATGCCTTCCAGATTGACGGTGCCGTGCAGAACGACGTGTTCGGTCTGTCGAGCAGCGGTACCAACGGCGGTCAGGCAAGTGCCAACCCCATCTCGATGGAAGCCATTCAGGAAATCCAGGTGGTAATTGCACCGTTTGACGTTCGTCAGAGCGGTTTCACCGGCGGTGGTATCAACGCCATCACCAAGCAGGGTACCAACGACTTCCACGCCACATTCTTCACCTACTACAATAACCAGAACTTCTACGGTCGCTACGATGCCAGTCAGGACTGGATTAAGAGCAAGCTCACCAAGCAGCACTACACCACCATCGGTGGTAACGTGAGTGGTCCCATCGTCAAGGATAAGTTGTTCTTCTTCCTTAACATGGAGAACCACAACGAGAGCTACCCCACCAGCTACTATCCTGGCGTGAACAGCAACTACCTGAGCGTGAGCGATGCCGAGAGGATTCTCCAAAAGTATTCCCAACTGACTGGTACCACCGAGTCGTATGGTCAGCGCGATGTGAAGCGCAACGACTTTGACCTGCTGGCTCGCCTGGACTGGAACATCAACGACAAGCACAAACTGGCGCTGCGCTATCAGTACTTGAATGCCTACGACGACAAGTATAGCGCTGGTTACACCTCCTACTACTTTAACAACAGTAGTTACCGCTTCAACAACTTGACCAACAGCTTTGTTGCCGAGTTGAACAGCAACCTGTCGAGCAGCCTGTTTAACGAGGTTCGCTTGAGCTACACCCGTGTGCGCGACCACCGCGACGTGCCCTATCAGGGCCCGCTGTTCTGGATTAAGAATGTGGGCACCGAGGACGGCAGCCGCAGCAACATCGCTGTGAACATCGGTACCGAGTATTCGTCGGGTGCCAACCTGCTTGATCAGGACATCTATCTGGTCGAGGACAACCTGTCGATTTACAAGGGTAACCACACGTTCACCGTGGGTACTCACAACGAGTTCTTCCGTATGCGCAACCTGTTTATTCAGGCTATTAATGGTGAGTGGGTTTACAACTCGCTGGAGGACTTCTTCAACGACAACCCCACCCAGTTTGTATTCAAGTGCACCGACCCCACCAAGACCAACGGCAATCTGCTGTGGACGCCCATCATCAAGGCTGGTCAGTTTGGTTTCTACGCTCAGGACAAGTGGGACGTGACCCGCAACTTGCAGCTCACCTATGGCGTGCGCATCGACATCCCCGTGATGTTCAACGATCCCACCACCAACGACGAGTTCAACGCCTATGCCGAGACCAAGGGTCTGAATGTGAAGGTGGGTCAGATGCCCAGCACCAAGTTGATGTTCTCGCCGCGCTTTGGCTTCCGCTGGTTCACCAACGACGACCACAACACGCTGCTGCGTGGTGGTCTGGGTCTGTTCACGGGTCGTGTACCGTTTGTGTGGTTGAGCAACGCCTTCAGCAACACGGGTGTTGAGATCACAGGTACCACCATCAACAATGCCAACGACATCCCCGCCATCACGGGCAACCGCCAGGATCTGGCCGACGCCGTGCTGGGCAAGGGTACTGCTCCCACTCCCGACATCGTGACCGTGAGCAAGAAGTTCCGTTATCCGCAGGTGTTCCGCGCCAACCTGGCAGTGGAGCAGCGCTTTGCAGGCGACTGGAAGTTCACGCTGGAAGGTCTGTATAGCAAGACATTCAACAATGCCTACTTCACCAACCTCGCCCTCACCCAGAGCGGCAGCGTGTATGCCGTCAAGGGTGTTGAGGCCAGTGCAGCCCCCTTCTACAGCGTTGACAAGAGCTACTATAGCATCGTTAACCTGGAGAATACCGACAAGGGTTATAGCTACAGCTTGAGCGCTACCATCGAGAAAAACTTTGACTTCGGTCTGAACCTGCTCGCCAGCTACACCTATGGTCGCAGCAAGAGCGTGTATGACGGTACCAGCAGCGTGGCTTACAGTAACTGGAAATATCAGTACGCTGTCGATACCAACCACCCGCGTCTGAGCTACAGTATCTTTGACCAACCCCACCGCGTGCTGGTGACCGTGGGCTACACCACTCCTCGTTACCTGAATGGCTGGTTGCAGACCAACATTGCCGTTAACTACAACGGTTACAGCGGTCAGCGTTACAGCTTCACCATGAACGAGAGCAGCGACTACAACGGCGACGGCTATCGTGGTAACTCGCTGCTGTACCTGCCTACCACCGAGGAGCTGGCTGACATGACCTTTACCGACATCACCAGTGGTGGTAATGTGACCATGACTGCCGACGAGCAGAAGGCGTTGTTCGAGGATTTCCTCTCGCACGACCGCTATGCTAAGAAACACCGTGGTCAATATGCCGAGCGCAACGGTAAGGTTGGCAACTGGGAGAACCAGATTGACCTGCACTTGGCCGAGAACATCTTCGTGCTCAAGGAGCGTGGCAGCAAGATTCAGCTGACCTTCGACATCCTGAACTTTGCCAACATGCTCAACAAGAAGTGGGGCGCAAGCTGGAGCAGCACCTATAACGTGTCGGTGCTCAAGGTCACTGGTTTGCAGAAGGATGCCAATGGCGTATATACTGCCAAGTATCAGTGGAACAGCTACACCAAGCCCACCCGCAGCAACATCAGCAGCCGCTGGCATGCCCAGATTGGTGTGAAGCTCATCTTCTAAGCACTATCTAATCATTTCAATACCACTAGAGAGGGAATGTCAGGGATTTCAATTCCCGATCGTTCCCTCTCTTTTTTATTTACTAAGAATATGAATGCCAAGTTAGTTGAAAAATTTGTAGTGACGTTAGTCATGCTGCTCACGCTGCTGCCGGCATCGGCTGCGGGACGCGACACCTACACGGTCATCGTTTCACTAGACGGCTTGCGCTGGGATTATTTGGATGCTTACGATGTGCCATTCTTTGACCAACTGGCGCTGCAGGGTGTGAAAGCCGTGATGCAACCATCGTTCCCTAGCAAGACATTCCCCAACCATTACACGCTTGCAACAGGCTTGGTGCCCGACCATCACGGCATCATCGCCAACACGTTTAAGGACCGTGCAACGGGTGGCATCTTCTCGTTGAGCAACAACGAGACACGCAGCGACCCCAAGTATTATGGCGGTGACCCTGTGTGGCTCACAGCCAAGCGTCAGGGCGTGAAAACTGCTACCGTGTTTTGGGTGGGTAGCGATGTGGCGATTAAAGGCGACCATGCTACCTACTGGCACGACTACCTGACCGAAAAGATTTCGTTTCCCGACCGTGTGAACGAGGTCGTTCGTCTGCTGCAACTGCCCGAGCAAGAGCGTCCGCATCTGGTGATGGCTTACTTTGAGGAGCCTGATGCCAGCGGTCACCGCTATGGTCCCATCAGCAGCCCGACCCGCAAGTCGGTTGAATATATGGACTCGCTGCTTGCTACCCTGTGGCAACGTCTCCAAGGTCTGCCTATAGCCAGCGACATTAACTTGATTGTGACGGGCGACCATGGCATGACCACGATGGACCCTGCCTGCTTTGTCAACATCAACGACGTGTTGCCCCAGCGATGGGTGGAACGTGCATGCAACGATTTTCCGTTGCTCATTTATGCCAGCAAGCCGCAATACATCGACTCCATCTATGAAACCCTGTTGTCGGTCGATCACTTCAGGGTCTGGAAGCGTGGCGAGGTGCCTGCCTATCTCAACTATGGCACCGATGCCAACATGGGCGACGTCATTGTGTTGCCTGATGTGGGTTGGCTGATGGATTATAAGCCCTACAAGAGCTTGGGCAGTCACGGCTTTGACCACACAGCAGCTGACATGCAGGTGGGCTTCCGCGCCATTGGCTGCGACTTTAAGCAAGGTTATGTGAAACCAGGCCGCTTTCGCAACGTGTGCATCTATCCGTTGCTGTGCCACCTGCTGGGCGTTACTCCCAGTCCGTGCGATGGCACCCTAGCCGAGGTGGCTGATATGCTGAAACTGGCGGGAAAGCGGTAACGAGCAGGAAAAATGCTGTTGTGGCGCATCATGCGTGCCTGATGCACGGCATCGTGGCATGCTGCCTTGAGAATTTGAGCATTCATTAGTTATTAACTTCAAAATAATCATCCGTTAGTGAAAATCCTCATTAGCGGATGATTATTTTTAGTTTTTTGCCCCAACTGGCTCAAGAATCGGAAATTTTCAACTATATTTGCAGTTTGTAATGGAGACAAGCAAAAATATCTTTCATCGAGCGGCAGTGTGGGGCATCCCATTTGGACTCTATCTGGCGGCTGTGGCGGCGACATCGATTTATGCCGACAAGCTGCCCGTGTTGTCGTTGGTTTGTCTGGTGATGCTGGTTGGTATTCCGGTGTTGGTTTACCGCTATCAGCGTCGTCAGTTTATCGATGATGACGGGTTCAGCGAGTATGCGGCTCTGTGGATGCTAGGTATCATGTTGTTTGTGTTGGGAGCGGTGCTGGCGAGCCTCATCGTCTATCTGTTGCTGCAATATGCGCGTCCAGGATTTCTCTACGACCAGGCTCAAACGCTCATCAACACCTATCGTGCCATGCCTGGCATGGCTGACAACGATGTGCTGCAAACATTGCAACAGATGGTGGACAAGGGGATGCTGCCCACGCCCATTGAGGCAGTGGTTAACGCCTATTGGTTCATCACCTTTTGTGGGTCCATGCTTAGTGCTGTGACGGCATGGTTGGCACGCTTGCCCATTAGGCGTAAGAACAAGACATAACGACGAAACAATAGATTATCATTTAAATAGATATGGACATATCAGTTGTAGTGCCATTATTCAACGAGGCTGAGTCGCTGCCCGAGCTTGCCGCATGGATTGAGCGTGTGATGAGCCAGAATGGGTTTACCTACGAGGTGCTGTTTATCGACGACGGCAGCACCGATGGCTCGTGGCGCGTGATTGAGGACTTGCACGATAGCAACCCGTGTATGAAGGGGGTGCGCTTTCGCCGCAACTATGGCAAGTCGCCAGGCTTGAACACGGGCTTCTCACGCGCTCAGGGCGATGTGATCATCACGATGGATGCTGACCTGCAGGATAGCCCTGACGAGATTCCCGAGCTCTATCGCATGATCACGCAAGATGGCTATGACTTGGTGAGTGGCTGGAAGAAAAAACGTTACGACCCGCTGAGCAAAACCATACCCACCAAGTTGTTTAACGCTACCGCCCGCCGTGTGAGTGGCATACACAACCTGCACGATTTTAATTGCGGCTTGAAGGCCTATCGCCGTGAGGTGGTCAAGCACATCGAGGTCTATGGCGACATGCATCGCTATGTGCCCTATTTGGCTAAAATAGCCGGTTTCAACAAGATTGGAGAGAAAGTGGTGCATCACCGTGCACGCAAGTATGGCACGTCCAAGTTTGGACTTGACCGCTTTGTCAACGGCTATTTGGATCTGATGACGCTGTGGTTCCAGGCTAAGTTTGGCGTCAAGCCGATGCACTTCTTCGGCTTGCTGGGCAGCTTGATGTTCCTGCTGGGCTTTGTGGCTGTGTTCTTGGTGGGTGCGTTGAAGCTTTACCACATGTGGAGCGGTCACAGTTACACGCTGGTGGCTCATTCTCCCTACTTCTATTTGGCACTGACGCTTATGATACTGGGCACGCAACTGTTCTTGACAGGCTTCTTGGGCGAGCTGATAATCCGTCACAGTGCCGACCGCAATCACTATGAGATAGGCGACGAAATCACTGCCGACACGCCGTCGTGCGGCTCTTCCACTCAGTCAAATGCCAGGGTGATTGAGACGCAGCATGAATCAACTGGTCAGCAAGAGGCGAACCCGTGAAATGCCTGATACACATAGTGCTTGTGGCTCTGCTGCTGATGGGAGCATTGGCAGCCTGCAACGATGGCAGCTGCTATGACAATGGCAGCAGCCTGCCGTTGGCATCATTCCGCACCGTCGATACGTTGGGCATTAGCTCCGATGCCACCATCACACGCTTGTCTGTCATGGGCATCGGTGTGCCAGGCGATAGCCTGCTTGCCAACAACAAGTCGCTGAGCCAACTCTATATGCCACTGCGGGCAAATGCCACCACGACCAGCTACGCCCTGTGGCGAGTGTTTACCATCGACTCAGTGAACTACACGCTGTACGACACCATCCGCTTTGACTATGAAGCCGTGCCCTATTTCACCTCGGCTGAGTGTGGCGCGATGTATAATTTTAATGTGCACCAGGTGACATGGAGCAACCATGGGGTCATCGACTCGGTGGCGATGCTTAATAACCTGGTAACCAATAGTCGCACGCCGGTGATGAACATCTATTTCACCTATTATTAATGTGCCACTGATGAAGTCGTTACGTGTCATATTGACCCTGATGCTTGTCGCGCTAGCCAGTTGGTTCGCTGCCGTTGCGCAAGATGCCACGCAGCAGCCCGACCAGCGTTATGTCACTCCCGTCAAGCCTGAGACCAACAAGGTGATGACACCACCCAAGGGCACCAGCGAAGAAGTCATCAAGCGATACCTCAATGGTGACAGTGCACAAGCTGTAGAGCAGGCACGCAAAGATTCGCTCAAGCGGGTGTACAAGCACTATCCACGGTTCACCGATTTGGCGTTAGGCTTGAACTTTGTTGAGCCCGTGCTGATGGCATTCGGGCAGGATTATGCAAGTGTCGATGTCAATGCTACATTGAATATGTGGAATCGTTTCCAGCCTGTGCTGGAGTTGGGTGTAGGGTGGGCAAAATCTACGCCCGATGATATGAATTTCACGTACAAGGGCAAGCTCTCGCCTTATGTGAAGGTGGGTGCCAACTACAATTTTCTGTTCAAGAACAGCCCCGACTATCAGGCATTGTTGGGTGTCAGACTGGGATATAGCACCTTTGGTTATGATGTGACCGATGTGAACTACGTCAACAGCTATTGGCAGGAAAACATGAGCTATAACCTCACGGGTGAGCGTTCGCACGCCTTGTGGGGCGAGGTGGTGGCTGGCATCAAGGTGAAGCTGACCGGTCCATTCTCGTTAGGGTGGACTATACGCTATCACGGCATCTTTAACTATGGCAAAAACGACGCTTCGCGCCCTTGGTTTGTGCCTGGATATGGGCCGCGTGGCAACTCGCTGGGACTGTCGCTGAGCCTCTACTACACGATTCCATTGCATCGCGACGCACCCCAAGATGTGACTGCCGACGGCGACAATCATTCACCAAACGACCCCTCACTGCACCATGATTAAGAATCCATTACCCACACGGCGAGTCCGCATCACACGCCCTCCTTTGCGGCACACGGTCACGCCCTTTGCCGACAGCGATTGGTTCAAACGGTTTAGGCAACTGGCAGCACGCGCCGGCACCCAATTCAAGGTGAAATGACACGGCTGTTGCGTCATCTGCCGTTGGCTATGTTAGCTGTTGTCGCCATGCTATGCGTCGGTTCGTGTGTCAGCGATGACCCGCATCATCGCCTTGGCGAGGCTGATGGGAACGTGACGGGCGTAGACACCACAGGCACTGCAAGCAGTGACACCACGGGTAGGGAAGGCGGCTCTGCCGGTGACACCACGCATCACTCGACAGACGACCCGCCGGCAACAACGTTCACGCTGAGCATTGTTGCCCCGAGGAATTATGGCTATATGGGGCAGACCATGCAGCTTGCTGCTGAGGCCAATCAAGAGGCTGCCGTCACATGGAAATCGACCGATTCGCGCTATGCCAGTGTGAACAGCGAGGGGTTAGTGGCGTTTAAAAATGTGGTTGCCGATGCGCAAGCCAGCATCATCGCTAGTGCGCAGGGAGTCAGCGACACGGTGACGCTGCAAAATCGCTGTTGGCGAGTTGCCGCTTTGACAGCCGATGGCTGGGCTGTTGCCAATGGTTCCCATCAGGTTAGTGCTGGTGATACTCTGACGCTTACCATCACAACGAGCGACCTGAATCCCATTGATGATAACGGATTTAATGCGGGCTCTTGCCAGTGGAATGCCAATAGCCGCAGTGTGGCTAAGTCACAGCTGATTGCCGACAGTGTTGCACCATCGGCGAGCAATGGCTGGCGTGCCACCTATGTGTTAGGGCAGTCGTTACCTATTGGCACGGCATTCACAGTCATCGCTCGCTTGGGACAAGCTGCAGCCACTATCTCGTGCGTTATTGTCCATTGACCTGTCAGGCATGTCGTCATCAGTGGTCGTTGATGCCTGCGTGGACCGCAAGCCCTGTTGCATGAATGGTAACGTTAAAAATCAGCGATTTTTCAAAAAAATTTTGTCAGTTCAAAAAAAGTTAGTAATATTGTAGTCTGAAAAGCGTAAAGAAACGCTGAAATTTATGGTGAGCGGCTGTAAATCAGGCTTTTGTAGCGCTTGTTTTGAAATTTCCGACTAGGTGAAATCGGGTAGGAAATTTTGAAATACAAAGATTAAGTGAAAAGAGAAAAATATTAATTAACATTATTACTAACATTTTAACTCATTTAACAATGAAGATGAAAAAATTACTTCTTTTTGCTGCAGCAGCATCGCTGAGCTTCTCTGCATTTGCAGATGATCTGGCTACTGGTGAGTGGACCGAGTACAAGACTGGTCAAGCTACCAATGACCACCTGTTCGTACGTGGCGAGTATGATGACGCTACCTATGACAACGTGATCAGCTTCAAGGGTGGCACGCCTCAACTCGTATGGTTCTGGCTCGATGACGATGAGATTTATGAGAACGAGACCGTTCAGGCTTTGCGTCACAGCCCGTACAACGCAGCTGGCGACCTCTACAACGAGATTACTTACAACTCGTTCCAGGTTGACATCATGCTGCCTCAGTCACTCGAAATCATCACCACCGAGAATGAGGATGGTGAGGAGCTCGCAGTCATCCAAGGTGATCGTCTCCCGACTAGCTCTGTAATGCAGTGGAAGAAGAAAGACAACACCAAGGTCGTTGATGGCATTACCTATGACTGGTACACTATCGTATGCTACAACACCAACGATTATGGTACCCACCTGTCAGCAAAGAACGCCACTAAGTACAAAAACAACGGTGCGCTGAAGAAAGACGATGCTCCCGTGTTTGGTCTGTACATCAAGAACAACAACCAGGCTCAGGCCGAGAGCGAGCTCGACAACATGATCATGGGTCGTCTCGAGTTCGGTATGCGTGAGACCGCTTATGCTGGCTGGGATGCTAACATGTCGAAGTACATCTATTGCACCGGTGGCAACAACGAGAGCAACCGCTTTGAGCTCTACAACCGTGTTCGCGTTTATGGCAGCACCAGTGTTGTTGAGAGCCTGAGCGAGAAGCAGGTGAAGAGCGTGAAGTACTACAACGTTGCCGGTATGGAGAGCAACGAGGCCTTCGACGGTGTTAACATCATGGTTACCACCTACAACGACGGCACGACCAGCACTGCTAAGGTGCTCAAGTAATCACGAACACTCCTAACTACTAGAGAGAGTATTTCCTTAACCATTTGATAGTTGCCGCCGCAGTCCCCTTCGGATTGTGGCGGTAACTCAATTTAGTGGGTTGTGCTGCCGTGACTTGCTCGATGATGAGCGATTTTAAGCCCGCAAACGTTTGGTCAGTTAGCAAAAAAGCAGTAATTTTGCATGCTCAAAAAGCAGTGGATATCAGCAAACTGGTTGCGTAACCATTTGAGGATGAGCTAGCTGTCAGTCGCTGACCACTTGGTTGAAGAAAGGAAACGATACATGTGCTTCTGCACAGATACGACACCCGTATTCTGTTCAGGAGCACATGCGTTTTTTTATGTGCATGTGTGTGATTACAACTTTAATAAGATAAAAAGAGAACAAATGATGTCAGAGAACAAAAATGTGAACATGCTTGAGACCGAGAGTCCGGCTAAACTGATGCGGCGTTATTCCATCCCTTGCGTCATCTCGCTGCTGGTGGGCGCGCTTTACAACATTGTGGACCAAATTTTTATTGCCAATGCCGACTATCTGGGCTCGTATGGCAATGCTGCCAACACTGTGGTATTTCCGTTGACGATGGTCGCACTGGCGTTAGCCACGATGATTGGAGACGGGTGCTGTGCATTTGTGAGCATTAGCTTGGGGGCACGCAAGCACGACGATGCGCATCGCAGCGTGGGCAACTCGGTGCTGCTGATGCTCATTGTGAGCGTGTTGCTGATGGCGGTATATCTGGTGTTTCAAGACGGCATCTTGCGCATGTTTGGCGGCGATGTGAATCGGCAGACGTTTGAGATGTCGCGCGAATATCTGCTATGGATATCGTTGGGCATACCATTCTATATGTTCTCGCAAGGGGTGAATCCCATCATCCGTAGCGACGGCTCGCCGCGTTATGCCATGCTGACGCTGCTTGCTGGTGCAGTGTTCAACCTGGTGTTTGACCCCATCTTGATATTTTGGGCTCATTGGGGCATGATGGGTGCGGCTGTTGCCACCGTTGGCGGTCAGGTGCTGTCGTCGGTGTTGGCATTGCGCTACCTGATGCACATGCAGACTGTTGACCTGCAGCGCGACAGTTTCCGCCCCTATCCGCATCTGCTAACCAAGACGTTACCGTTAGGCTTCAGCAGTTTCCTGACGCAAATATCGGTGGTGCTGTCGATGGCTGTAGTCAACAACATGGCTAAACACTATGGCGCACTCGATGCTATCTTCGGTCAAGAGCAATATGCACAAATACCCACTGCCGTTATTGGCATCGTGATGAAGTTTTTCCAGATTGTGATTTCAATCGCCATTGGCGTAGCCGCTGGTTGCATTCCGCTTGTGGGCTACAACTTGGGAGCCGGTCGCCACGACCGCGTGCGTCAGCTCATGTGGCAGATGCTTAAAGTGGAAGCGTTGATAGGCTTGGTGGCAACGGCCATTTTTGAGCTGTTTCCGGCACAGTTTGCTGCCATCTTTGGCTCAGCGCACGAGAGCGTCTATTACACCGACTTCTGCATCAAGTGCATACGCCTGTTCCTGTGCATGCTGGTGTTGGCGTGTGTCAACAAGGGTGTGCTCATCTTTTTCCAGTCGTTGGGCAAGGCGCGTGTGTCAACGGGACTCTCACTGTTGCGCGAGGTGGTGATGGGCGTGGGCTTGCCCATGCTGCTGCCGCTGGTGTGGGGACTCGATGGGCTGCTCTACTTCATGGCTGTTGCCGACGTGGTGACGTTTGTGATTGCAGCATGCTACATTTATCGTGCCGACCGTGAGCTGGCAGGCGCAGGCTCACAGCTTGTGCCACAGGCAGCCACTGCACCCGTCAACAAGCATCAGGGTGGGGCATAACCAGCCTTGCCCTAGCAGATTCTAGGCTGAGCATAAGAAAGAACAGTTACGTTTTCGTCTTATAACTTAACAACTATCATCTTACCTATTAGGTGTAGGTAAAATGGTAGTTGTTATATTACATAGCTCTGTGCTTTTAACTCATAATCAGTGCGTTGAAGTTTTTTTGTGCGTTTGCCATTAATGGTTAATTTCGTTTTGTCAAATCGCCATGGCGGTCGCGGTTGGTCAGGACGGTGTACAGGTTCCCGTTCGAGAGGGCTGTCTCGTCAATGGCCATATTAGGTCCTATGTTCTCCGGGAACACCAGCCATTTATCGGCATGCGGGGCTTCTGCCCACCCGCGATACCCGCTCAGCACATTCTTGTATTGTCGTTCTAACGTGTTCTTGCCTACATAGTAAAAGTCCTCAAGCGTACGGCAGGTCACCGGGGATCTCTCCATACGTCTCTTTTAAAAAGGCCGCGAACTCTTTCGAGTAGCGGGTGCCGTCTGCTGTTATTTTCAGGGGGAGGATGAAGCTTTTACCACAGCGTGTGTCTAGCCAACGCCTACGGCGGAGAACAAGTATCACCTTGTGGTCACGTATCGGGAAGTCTGTCACCTCAATCGCTTCAGTGAAGCCCTTTGACTCGAAACAAGGGTCCTTGCGGGGCTCATCGGACATGGCCTCATCCAAATAAATATGCGCAACTCCGGTTCATCATATGTCTTACTCTCAACATATTCCATACCGGTTATCTCAAAACTCTCCAATATGTCCTTTGGCAAAACAAATTTGGCAAAGGATAATAGTATTTCCTTTTCCATCACCACAAAGGTAATACTTTCTCAAAATTAACCAGGCTTATCCCCATTAATTTTCCACTGAGCCCATACCAGGGCCTCAATATGGTGATAATGCAACAATCGTCCACGCTCACCATGTTTATCCCCATGTCACCCCACGCAGGGCGCCGCCGAAAATCCTTAACAGAGTAGGCATAGAAACTGTCCATCCCCGAAAAAGATTGTGGGGCGGCATTTATCCAAGACATTGAGACATTGAGACATTGAAAAAATAACATTTTCTAACATGGCAAAGGATTTGAATTTAGTAATCGGAGCGAGCAACAGGGGGTAAAGGTAGGGCATGGGTTCTTGTAAATTCTGAGTGATTAACAAGAGATTCTTTTGATTTTAGCTGCAGATAAATGGCTAATTGCTTGATATACAGGTGTAAATCGAAATGTATTATTAACAAGAGTTACAAGAGAATTACAAGAACACGGGCTTGATAATCACCGTTTCGCGATGTTTTCGCGAAAAGAAAAATCAAGCACTTGACGGGTGTGCAAGTGCTTGATTTACTGTGCGCTTCAAGATGGACTTGAACCAACGACCCCCTGATTAACAGTCAGGTGCTCTAACCAACTGAGCTATTGAAGCAATCCAAAATGTTAGTTTGCGCTTCAAGATGGACTTGAACCAACGACCCCCTGATTAACAGTCAGGTGCTCTAACCAACTGAGCTATTGAAGCAGTGTTTCGCACATGGCTGGGGACGCTTCCCCTTGCGAAATGCGGTGCAAAATTAGAACCAAAAATTGAATTGTGCAACAGATTTGGAAAAAATATTGCGATTTTTGCCGTTTTAAAAGATTTTTAAGCCCATTTTCGCCCCAAAATTCAGGGAATAATATTATTTTCGCAGGTCAAAAACACAAGAAACGATGACAAAAGGCAAGATAACAATAGCGAGTGTGGCACTGGGATGCCTGTTGCTGATGGCGACGCCTGCCCTGGCAGACAAGACCGACAAAACGGTGAACGATGATGCGGCTGTGGCGCGTAATCTGGACATTTTTAATAGCCTGTACAAGGAGTTGAACACCTTTTATGTGGACACGCTTGACGCGCAAAAGAGCATCGAGAATGCCATTAATGCGATGCTCGACGACATCGACCCCTACACGGAGTACATCCCCGCTAAAGAGGCCGATGACTTCATGACGCTGAGCACGGGCGAGTATGGCGGCATTGGCAGCTACATCATGGAGCGCAAGACGGGTGAGCGCAAGGGGGTCTATATCAGTGGCCCCTATGAGGGAAGCCCTGCCGCACGTGCCGGCATGCGCTGTGGCGACCGCATCGTGATGATTGACAACGACAGCACCAAGGGCTGGACCAGCGAACAGGTGAGTAGCCACCTGAAGGGGCAGGCCAACACGCGCGTGAGGGTGCAGGTGGTTCGCCCCTATGATGCAGATAGCGTCAAGACCTTTGACATGGTGCGCGAGACCATCAAGATTAACCCCGTGCCCTATTATGGCGTGACGCGCGGCAACATAGGCTACATTAGCCTGACGACCTATAACGAGCAGTCGGCACAGCAGGTGCGCGATGCGCTCATTGAGTTAAAGAAGAATGCTGCCGTCAAGGGCATCGTGCTGGACTTGCGCGGCAACGGCGGCGGCATCGTTGAGGCAGCAATACAGATAGTGGGCTGCTTTGTGCCTAAGGGCACGCAGGTGCTGGTGATGCGTGGTCGCGACAAGAGCAGCGAGCGCACCTACAAGACGACTACCGACCCTGTTGACACAAAAATTCCGCTAGTCGTGCTCATCGACGGCGGTTCGGCATCGGCGAGCGAAATCACAGCCGGAGCCTTGCAGGATTTGGACCGTGCGGTCATCATTGGCTCGCGCAGCTATGGCAAAGGCTTGGTGCAGAGCACACGGCCGTTGCCGTTCGACGGCATGCTCAAGGTGACCATTGCCAAATATTACATTCCCAGCGGGCGCCTCATCCAAGAGGTGGACTATGCTAACCGCAATGCCGACGGTACTTACAAGAAGACGACCGTTGACAGCACGGCGCAAGTGTTTCACACGGCTAACGGCCGTGAGGTGCGGGGCGGTGGCGGCATTACGCCCGACATCAAGGTTGAGGGCAAAGAGATGACCCGCGTGGTCTATAACATCTACCGCGACCAGTGGGCATTTGATTTCGCCACATGGTATGCCTCGCAGCATCCGCAGATTCCTGCCCCTGCCGATTTTGAAATCACCGACGACATTTTCAACCAGTTTAAGGCTTACATCGACCCCGATAAGTTTGAGTATGACAAGGTGTGCGAGCAGCAGCTAGACAAGTTGCGCAAGACGGCGCAAGCCGAGGGCTACATGAACGACTCGACACGTGCCGAGTTTGACCGGCTGGAGCGTCTGCTCAAGCATGACCTGAGCCACGATTTGGACATCCATCGTGACGAAATCAGCAAACTGCTGGCACAGGAGATACTAGACCGCTATTATTATCAGCGTGGTCAGGTGGAATATGCCATCAAGAGCGACGAGTGCATCGATGCTGCCCAGCAGATGTTTGACAAGGCAGGCGAGTATGGCCGCATCTTGAGCGGAACGTCAGCCAAGCCGAAGGGCAAGAAGCAGTAAACCCACCATCATGCCAGACACGAACACTGTAGAAATAGGCCAGCTGTGTGACTTGTTCAACAGCGCTGCCAGGCGGCGGGCTCTCAAACGCTTGCTAGAAGCCAAGGGCGGGTGCATCGACGGCCTGGCGGGGTCGGCTGCGGCGATGCTGTTCTCGCGCTTGCCGCAGCGTGAGCAGCCCTACCTGATTATCGCCAACGACCTGGACGAGGCGGGCTATATGTATAGCGACTTGTGCCAAATTAACGGTGAGCAGCATGTGCTGATATTCCCGTCGGCTTACAAGCGTGACATCAAGTATGGCCAAATTGATGCCCCTAACGAGATTTTGCGCACCGAGGTGCTCAACCGGTGGTATGAGGACCCTGAGGTGCGTTGGGTGGTCACCTACCCTGAGGCTCTTGCCGAGCGGGTGCGCTGCCGTGCCGAGGTGCAGGCGGCAACACTCAACCTGCGGGTGGGCGACAGTGCCGATTTGGCGCAAACTGCCGACAAGCTGCGTGAGCTGGGCTTTGTCGCCACCGACTATGTGTATGAGCCAGGGCAATACAGCGTGCGCGGCTCCATCTTGGACGTGTTCTCCTATAGCAACGAGTTACCCTATCGCATCGACTTCTTTGGCGACGACATCGACAGCATCCGCACCTTTAACATCGAGACCCAACTCAGCGAGCAACGCCTGACGCAGGTGAGCATCTTGAACAATAGCGGCAGTGACGGCGATGACCAAGCTAACACCTCGCTGCTCGACTATGTGGGCGACAGCACCTCGCTGCTGTGCCGCAACCCGCAGTGGGCGCTTGCGCGGGTCAGGGAAATCACGGGCGAAAGCATGTCGGGCAGTGCCCTGATTGCCGACGAGGGCGATATGCAAGCCATGAGCAAGGTGGTAGATGCCGATGCCTTTGAACGGCGTTTTGCGCAGTTGCACTGCATCACCTACACACAGGGCGAGAGCGCGGACAAGCAACGCCGTGCCAAGCTGACGTTGCAGTGCTCGCCACAAGGCATTTACCATAAGAATTTTGATCTGATAAGCGCGTCGTTTAGCCAATTTTTGTCACAGGGCTACCGTATCATGATTTTGAGTGACAGCAGCAAGCAGATCGAGCGTCTGCGTGCCATCTTTGCCGACCGTGGCGACGACATCACCTTTGAGCCGGTGATGCGCACCCTGCACGAGGGCTTTGTTGACGATGAGCTGAAACTGTGTGTGTTTACCGACCACCAGATTTTTGACCGCTTCCACAAGTATAGCCTGAAGAGCGACCGTGCGCGGTCGGGCAAATTGGCCCTATCGCTAAAGGAGCTGAATCAAATTGAGAAGGGTGACTACATTGTTCACGAAGATTTGGGCGTGGGCAAGTTTGGCGGCTTGTTGCGCACAGCCGTCAACGGCACGCCGCAAGAGATGATTAAGCTCACTTACCTCAATGGCGACCAGGTGTTTGTGTCGATTCACTCGCTGCACAAGTTGTCAAAATATCGGGGCAAGGACGGCGAGCCGCCGCGCCTCAGCCGGCTGGGCTCGGGAGCGTGGAACAAGCTCAAGGCACGAACCAAGGGGCGCATCAAGGACATCGCCCGTGAGCTGATACGCCTTTATGCCCAGCGTCGTGAGGAGCGTGGCTTTGCCTATAGCCCCGATGGCTATTTGCAGCAAGAGCTGGAAGCCTCGTTCATCTATGAAGACACCCCCGACCAGCTCAAGGCGACGCAGGCAGTCAAGGCTGACATGGAGAGCGACAAGCCCATGGATCGCCTGATTTGCGGCGACGTGGGCTTTGGCAAAACCGAGGTGGCAGTGCGTGCCGCGTTCAAGGCTGCCGTCGATGGCAAGCAGACGGCGGTGCTGGTGCCCACCACTGTGCTGGCGTTTCAGCACTACAACACGTTTAGTGAGCGGCTCAAGGATTTTCCCGTGAGGGTTGACTACCTGAGCCGCGCCCGCAAGCCCAAGGAGGTCAAGCAACTGCTCGCCGACTTGGCAGAGGGCAAAATCGACATCGTCATTGGCACGCACAAGCTCATCGGCAAGAGCGTCAAGTTTCACGACCTGGGGCTGCTGGTCATCGACGAGGAGCAAAAGTTTGGCGTGTCGGTCAAGGAGAAGCTCAAGCAGCTCAAGGTCAATGTGGACACGCTGACCTTGAGTGCCACGCCCATTCCCCGCACGCTGCAATTCTCGCTGATGGGTGCCCGCGACCTGAGCACGCTGACCACGCCGCCCGCCAATCGCTATCCCATCTTGACCACCGTGGGCACGCTCAACGACGAAATCGTTGCCGAGGCCATCAACTTTGAGCTGTCGCGCAACGGGCAGGTGTTCTTTGTCAACAATCGCATCGAGCAGCTAGAGCGGCTCGAAAACATGATACACCGTGTGGTGCCCGATGCGCGTGTGGCTGTGGGGCACGGGCAAATGCCGCCCGAGAAGCTGGAACAGCTGATTATTGATTTTGGCAACCGTGACTATGACGTGCTGCTTGCCACCACCATCATCGAGAATGGCATCGACATGCCCAATGTCAACACCATCATCATCAACAACGCCAACTGCTATGGCTTGAGCGACTTGCATCAGCTGCGAGGGCGTGTGGGGCGCAGCAACCGTAAGGCGTTTTGTTACCTGCTGGTTCCTGCTGGTGTGCCGCTCACCACCGAGGCCAGGCGACGCCTGCAAGCCATCGAGAGCTTTAGCGACCTAGGGTCGGGCATCCACATTGCCATGCAAGATTTGGACATCCGTGGCGCGGGCAACCTGCTGGGAGCCGAGCAGAGCGGCTTTATCGCCGACCTGGGCTTTGAGACCTATCAGCGTGTGCTCAAAGAGGCTGTGACCGAGTTGCGCACCCAGGAATTTGCCGACACCTTTGCTGCCGATGCCGCATCTGATGCTGCCGACGACCAGTTTGTTACCGACTGCGTGGTCGATACCGACCTGGAGCTGATGTTTCCCGCGACCTATGTGCCGCAAGAGAATGAGCGCATCTCGCTCTATCGCGAGCTGGATGGCATGGCCACCGACCGCGAGGTTCAGGAGTTTGAGCAGCGGCTAGAGGACAGGTTTGGCCGCATCCCCGAGATGGGGCGCGAGCTCATACGCATTGTCCCCCTGCGGCGTGTGGCACGCTCGCTGGGCATCGAGAAGCTGGTGCTCAAGCAGGGCAAGATGTACATGATGCTGGTGGGGTCAGAAAATGTGGCTTACTATCAGTCGCCGGCATTTGGCCGCATCTTGCATTATGTGCAGAACAATCCCCAGCGGTGTGACCTGAGTCAGCGCAACAACCGCCGCAGCATCATTGTGACTGGCGTCACCACGGTGAGCGAGGCACTCGCCATCTTGCGTGTCATCACCAGCCTAGATAGCTTGTAATCTGGCGCAGCGATAAAAAACGACAAAGGCTAACGGAGGGGATGCCGCTCTGGGCGGCGGCAGCAGGTTTTCCGTTAGCCTTTTAAAACGCTATCGCTACACCCGTCGGCAGCAGGCGTGGCGGGTTATTTCTTGTGATATTTCTTCATCAGGTTCACCACCTTTTTGGTCGAGTCCTTCATCGAGTCGCCCAGCAGGTTGGTGAAGGTGCCAAACTTGCCGCCCTTGCACTCCACATTCACCACAGCCAGGGTCTTGCCCGTGCGGTTGTCGATGAAGGTGTAGTCGCAGTCGGCATGTTGCCCCTTGCCGTTAATGGCCTTCATGTTGCAAATCACTTTGTAGGCGAGGTCTTGCCGCCAGATGAAGCGGATGTCCTTCATCTTGTCGCAGGCTAGGGCAACAAAGTCGCGCAACCGGCTCTCCTGCTCATCCATCAGCTGGCGCATAAACGTGCCCCGCGTGTCGTTGCACTCCTGGTCGCGGATGGCGCCCCAGTCGGCAATGGGCATGTTGGCGTGGTCCGAGATGACCGCTTTGTCAAACACAAACTCCACGCACATCTCATGCACGTCCTTCATAAAGTCCATAGAACCCTCTACCACCGTTTGTCCCATGGCGCACGTCGTGCTCACCAGCAGGACCAGTAACAGCAAACTCTTTTTCATCATGATGTTCTTATTTCTTTTTTTGTTAACACAATATTTTGGTGCCGCAAAGTTAAGGCGAATTGCCCAATTGGGCAAATTTCCAACGCCATTCTTTCACGTGCGTGCCATTGGGCTTAGGGTTCCGTGGGCTTTGGGGGCAAGCGAGGGTTCCGTGGGCTTTGGGGGTATAAGGCTTACGGTGCTTGAGAGCATGCACCTCGCAGAGGTGTACCAATAGGTAGCCCCAGGTTATGCAGCGAGCATGGCGAGCGTAAAACCTGGGGGTGCACCATCATCATCAAGGGTGGGGTGGCGGCCTAGCCCAGCATCATGTCAAGCATCATCATCAAGGCAAAACCTGCCGCAAACCCCACAGTGCTCAGATTGCTGTGCTCGCCCTCGCTCGCCTCGGGAATGAGCTCCTCGACCACCACATAGAGCATGGCTCCGGCAGCACCCGCCAGCAGATAGGGCATCAGCGGAACAACACGCTGTGCCAGCAAGATGACCAGCAGGGCTCCCACTGGCTGGATGACCCCACTCAACACGCCCATGACAAACGACCTCCAGCGGCTATTGCCAGCCGCCCGCAGCGGCATGGACACGATAGCGCCCTCGGGCACGTTTTGGATGGCGATGCCTGCCGACAACGCAAGCGCAGCCGCCATCGACACCTGTGCGCCTGCATCCATTGCGCCCGCCAGCACCACACCTATTGCCATGCCCTCGGGCAGGTGGTGCAATGTCACTGCCAGGGTGAGCATGGTGGTGCGTGACAGATGTGCAGGTGGCCCCTCAGGACCGCCCTGTGAGTTGGGGTGCAGGTGGGGAATCGCATAGTCGAGCAGCAGCAACAGCCCCATGCCGCACAACAGTCCCACCACAGCAGGCACCACTGCCAGCTTACCCATGCTCTCGTTCATGGTGATGGCGGGCAGCAGCAGCGACCACATCGATGCCGATATCATCACCCCCGAGGCAAAGCCCAGCAATGTCTTGATGACCCGCCGTGGAATCTCGCCGCGCATAAAAAACACCGCTGCCGAGCCTAGCACAATGCCGCACATGGGCACAAGCAAACCAATGATTGTCTGATTCATCTCTCTTTTTTATAATCATCACGTCAGGCTGCAAGAGCCATTAATGGTTTATCTGACACAAAATTAAGCATAATTTTCTGAAACGTGATAAAAATCAGGGTATAGATTTTTATCAATGTCTTGCTATGTTTTATGCAATATATTGACTAGCGGCAGATTGAGGCTGAACTTCCTCCTTCCTCTTCTTCTCTTCTGCAAACGCCAGTTCACCATGCTCACCGTGTGGATTTTTATTGTCGCCCATGATGCTGTGCGGCGGCATCAGCACGCTGGAGGATGCACGCAAGGCGTCGTTGCACGATTTGCTGAATGGCAAGCGTATGCCGCAGGGCGAGAGCGGGGATGGCAAGATGCGTTTTGACAACGGCAGTGTGTGGCGTGATAGTGACTTTGAGCGTGACGCGAATGGTCAGATACGCACGGACAAGGACGGTCGCCCGATTGTCAAGCAGAGCGTGCTGCGTGAGGTTGAGCAGGAGCGCAAGTCGATACGCGACGATGCTGTTAAACGTGGCTTAATTAAGACTGATGAGAACGGCAAGGAGTATGCTGTTGCGCCTAATGGCGAGCGCAGCAAGTTGACCGTCAATCAGTGGGTGGAGGTTCGCACCAAGCGTTTCAAGGAGTGGTTTGGCGACTGGGAGACCGCGACCACTGCCAATCATTTACTTGAGGGGGAACCAGTTGCTAATCTAACAGGCAATGAGTTCCTTGCTAAGCCAGGAATGACGTTTGTGGAGCAAGTGGTTGATTACTTCAATAAATCAGGAGGAAAAGCCAGTTCTGCATTTGGCGTAGTTCTTCTCGATCGCAAAGGTATTAAAAACTCAAAAGGGCATGGAATGTCGAGAACTAAGGCCGCAGCGTTTTCGTCTGTTAAAGAGGTCCTTGAAAACGGCGTTGTGGTTCTTCCATTGGATTACCACATGGTTCACGGCAAAAAGCAAAAGACTGGAATGATAGCGGCTCCGATAACTATCGGAGGGGAGCGATATGTATGTATAGTTGAAGTGATTGAGAACTCAAAGGACAAAAGACTATATGTTCACGAGGCGTTCTCACGCAAAAATCTCCAAGGCCTTGTTGCATCTAGCCAGGTCCGTGGAGGAAATTCCTCGTCACCTCAAGGTCTTGGAGAGATTGCAAAGGTACTGCAAGATATTGTAACCACCAAAGAAAACTCGTCAAAAATTGTTGATGAGAATGGTGAGCCGTTGGTGGTGTATCGTGGTGACAAGCGAGGAAGTTATGTGATGGATAACGCCCAGGGTAGCTATCATGCCAGTGCAAAAGACGTGGCTGACGGGTATGCCAAAGGGGGCGAAACCTATGATAACTACTTGGCTATGCGCAATCCGCTTGATATGCGCGGAGAGGAGGCTTATAATCGCCTGAAAAGCGAGTTGAACGAGCGCATGTATGAATTGTATGACATGGATGAAAGCGAGTTGGCGGATGATGAATTCTTCCAAACATTGCGCCGTTCGTACATTGATTTCCGAAACAAGGAAGGCAGCAGCGTGCGAGAATTGTACGATGATTTTCTGCCAAAGGTTGACGAGAACATGAGCAACGAGGAGTTGCGTGATGTGCTGATGCGTTCGCTTAACGACTTTAACCAGTTTAGTTATAGAGAG
>Ga0181612_120056_pt1 | contig 67849 bp, 62 predicted proteins | sample HoacroProtozoa21_FD_119630 | JGI IMG/M metagenome (GOLD analysis project Ga0181612, IMG submission 119630) | Hoatzin crop microbial communities from Cojedes, Venezuel. Combined Assembly of Gp0051906, Gp0051904, Gp0051908
CGCTCGCCCGCCGCGAACGATGCAAGAAGTACCGCCATATCGGTTACTTCCTTGTATTCTTCGTCCGAAAACTCAGCGGCATAATACCGGTTGTTCTGTACCCGAATGATCTCTCTTTTGACCAGTTTCTCGAATGCGGATTTTACCGGAGACCGGCTGATACCCAGTTGCTCGGCAACGGAGGATTCACTGATCCTGCTGCCCGGCCGGATACGAAAACTGATGATCTCCTGAAGCATCAGTTCATAGACTATGTCGTTTAACGACATGAAGGGATTATTTTTACTTAATTCTACAAGCTGTTCGCGATTCATGGAAGCTGTCTCTCCTTATTTAATATTCAGCGAGGCATGGATCCGTCTTCGGCTGTCCCTCTCTTATTTACTGCTTGACCCATAGGTCTCCAGCACCTTTTCCAGTCGTGACATCGAGCGTCTCATGTGAACGGCCATGGCATTTTCAACACCTTCGGCATCTCTGACCGCCAGAAATTCCATAATACGTCGGTGATCATCAACGATGATCTCTCCCAGCGGCGCACTGCCTCCAGTAAGCTCGATAAACTGTGCAATGGCATCCAAGATCAGAGGAATAAACTGTGCCAGGAAATCGTTATGCGCAGCTTTAACAAGCGCCGCATGGAATTCCTGATCCATCACTTTGGCATCTTCGTTGTTCAGAACCGTCTTTTCCGCACTTTTCCCGATTTCCAGAATTTCTTCCAGTTCCTCATCGGATGCCCTCATGCACGCAAGTTTTGCCATTTTCGGCTCCAGCAGTACTCTTGCTTCATACATTTCAAGGATCTGTTTGTGATTTCTTACGATCTCCTGAAATCGGGTATCGGAATGTCTGTGAATATGTTCAGATACAAAAGTTCCTATTCCACGGTGGATCTCAAGATTTCCGCGAGCAACCAGAATGCGCTCTGCTTCCCTTAACGTTGCTCTGCTGACTCCGTATTTTTCAGACAGCTCGTTTTCGTTAGGCAGTTTCTCGCCTGCGGCATAGATCTTATTTACGGTAATGTCCTGAAACAGTTTTTCAGCGACGACCTGAGAAAGCGGTTTTTTGCTAGCCACAAAATCACCGTCCTTTTGAGTATTATACAAATAAAAAAAAATAAATACAATAAATAAAGCAAAAAATAATGCAACGCTTTTGGCGTTGCATTATTATGAGTTTACTAGGTATTATTTATCGTTTTTGGTATCAGGAGCAGCAAACTCCATGATGAAATCCATGTACCCTTTGTCAAAACCATTAAATCCGAATCTGTGCTTTCTCATGATAAATGCTCCTTTCCATTGTTTGTTTGGGTTTCTCTTGTCTGACATCATACTATCACATCATACCTCTTTTGTCAATAAAGAATGACGATTTTTTCACAATATTTTTCAAAAAAATAAAAAATGAAAAGCAGCCGGATCTGGCTGCTTTTCATGTGTCAAAGAGAAAGAATTCGGATGTACAAATCTTGTATGTGACTAATTTGTAATTTACGCAACAAAATAGAACCGTCTGCCTCTGCCCTCTCTGTAAATAGGGCGTACATCTATGGCAAGGTCACCGTGCATATCGTTATTCTGATAATAACCTTTACTATGACGTCCCATGTCCATGGCTCCTTTCATTGCAAACTGATCTTCCTGATTAGTCTTTGGAAGTCGGAGCGAACTCCATGATGAAATCCATATAACCTTTGTCAAATCCGTTGAATCCACGTCTGTGCTTTCTCATAGTGATAACTCCTTTCAGATATATGTTAATTATTTATCATTTCTGTCTGACATCAGATTAGCACATCAGACAACTGTTGTCAACACTTTTTACAAAATTTATTTAATTTGTTTCTTATGTGTGTATAATATACACATATATCCTTCGAGGTGCGGCATGGTTCACTACAGAAGCTTCAATCAATATTTGCGGGAAACCTTCGGAGAAAAGGTCTACAAGCTCTCCCTGGACGGCGGTTTCACCTGCCCCAACCGGGACGGCACCATCGGCTCCCGCGGCTGTATTTTCTGCTCGGATTCCGGCAGCGGAGATTTTTCCGTACCGGTCTGCGGCAATATGGAAAAGGCGATTGCCTCCGCCAAGGAAGCGCTGTCCAGAAAGAAATCCGGAAACAAATATATCGCCTATTTTCAGAATCACACGAATACTTACGGAGACCCGGAATATATGAGGGAACTCTTTTTCTCTGCAATCTCCTTTCCCGAGATCGTCGGTCTTTCCGTTGCGACAAGGCCCGACTGTCTTCCTCCGGAGGTCCTGGACCTTCTAAAGGACCTCGTAAGGGAAAAACCTCTCTGGATCGAACTGGGACTGCAGACGATCCATTCCTCCTCCGCCGAACAGATTCGACGGGGCTACGATCTTCCCGTCTTCGACGACGCGATTCGGAAACTGAAAGCCCTGGGCATCAATATTGTCGTGCATATGATTCTCGGTCTTCCCGGCGAAACGGAAGAGATGATCTACGAGACCGCATCGTATATAGGCCGATCCGGAGCGAATGGGATCAAGTTTCATCTGCTCCATATCCTGAAAAATACGGATCTTGCGAAAGCCTATGAAGAAGAGCCTTTCGAAGTGCTTTCCCTGGAGAGGTACACCGATCTGATCGAAGGCTGCCTTCAGCGAATCCCTCCGGATATGGTCGTCCATCGGATCACGGGAGACGGCTTTAAAAGAGATCTCATCGCTCCTCTGTGGAGCGGCGACAAGAAACACGTTCTCAATTATATGAACCGGCGGTTTGAGGAAGATGCCCTGGTTCAGGGCTCCCTGTACAAACAAAAATTCACCACAGGCTGAAAACCTGCGGTGAATTTTTTTACATTTATGTCTCGTAGTTTCGGATCAATCCTTAAGTACCATATCCTTAACTTTAAGGAGTCGAACTTTCGTGGAGTTCTCGTTCTCCTCAAGTTTCATCTGGATATACTTGATGGTCTCCTCATACTCAGGGATCATAACATATTCCAGAGCGTTTACGCGCCGTCTGGTCTTTTCGATCTCCTCGGCCAGCAGCTGGGTGGTCTTTTCGACCTGAGCCAGCTCCAGCATATCCTCAAAGACTCTGGCCAGTTTATCCAGTGCATCATCCAATTCACCGGACGTCTGTGCAAAGCCGTAAGGATAGATCTCCGAAGGGTCGTCGTTTTTGGTGCGGAAACTGTACTGAGGTACATTGACGCTCATGATGTTCTTATATTTTACATCCAGTTCCACACTCTGTCTCGGATACAGCAGCGCCTGTTCCAGCATGTCCGGGGACATGATGGAGCTTGCGACCTGCAGGGATCCGAAAGCAGCGGTCAGCCCTTCTTCTACCTTTTCACGGAGTTCTTTATTCTGCCTGACGACATCCATGAACTGACGCATCAGCTCATCGCATTTGTCCTTCATCAGCTTGTGACCTTTTCTGGCTGTTTTCAGTCTGGCCTTCTGCTGATTGAGCACCATTCTGGTAGGTGTAACTACGTTTTTAGGCAAAATGCATCACCTCCGAATCAAAATCTAATAGAATCACTCTTAATCCTGCTTTGGCATGTACTTGTCGATCATTTCAGGTTTGATACGCTTAAGTTCAGTTCTGGGCAGCAGGGAGAGCAGTTCCCAACCAAGATCCAGAGTTTCGATGATGGAGCGGTTTACTTCGTTGCCCTGGTTGACGTAGCGCTGCTCAAATTCATCGGAGAATTTAGCGAACAGCTTGTCGTCATCGGACAGAGCCGCTTCACCAAGGATGGTCATAAGTTCTTTGGCGTCTTTTCCGCGTGAATAAGCTGCGAACAGCTGGTTCATCGTCGGAGCGTGGTCTTCACGGGTCTTTCCTTCGCCGACACCTTTATCTTTCAGACGGCTCAGGGACGGAAGAACGTCGACCGGAGGTACGATGCCCTTACGGTGAAGATCACGGGAAAGGATGACCTGTCCCTCTGTGATGTATCCGGTCAGATCGGGGATCGGATGAGTCTTGTCGTCTTCGGGCATGGTCAGGATCGGGATCATGGTGATCGATCCGGATTTGCCCTGACGGCGTCCGGCACGTTCGTACATCGTCGCAAGGTCGGTGTACATGTATCCGGGATATCCGCGGCGTCCGGGAACCTCTTTCTTAGCAGCGGAAACTTCACGAAGTGCTTCAGCATAGTTCGTGATGTCCGTCAGGATAACGAGGACCTGCATGCCTTTATCGAAGGCCAGGTACTCTGCTGCGGTCAGAGCCATACGAGGTGTGGAAATACGCTCGACGGCCGGGTCGTTGGCCAGGTTCGAGAAGATGACCGTACGATCGATAGCACCGGTTCTGCGGAAGTCGTTGATGAAGTATTCGGACTCTTCGAAAGTGATACCGATAGCCGCGAATACAACAGCGAAGGTCTCATTGTCTCCGAGAACTTTTGCCTGACGGGCGATCTGAGCTGCCAGAGCGGCATGCGGCAGACCGGAGCCGGAGAAGATCGGGAGCTTCTGACCGCGGACCAGAGTGTTCAGTCCGTCAATGGTAGAAACGCCGGTCTGGATAAATTCTGCAGGATAAGCTCTTGCAGCCGGGTTCATCGGAAGACCGTTGATGTCTCTGTGGTCCTCTGCGAGGATCTCGGGGCCGCCGTCGATGGGCTGTCCCATACCGTTGAAGACACGGCCCAGCATATCCTCGGAAACCGCAAGCTCCAGAGGATGACCCAGGAAGCGGACCTTGGACTGTGCCAGGTTGATGCCCTGTGCTGATTCGAACAGCTGTACGACCGCTTTATCGCCTTCCACTTCCAGAACCTTACATCTGCGGATCTCTCCGTTTGGAAGTTCCAGTTCTGCAAGCTCATCGTAAGTAACGCCGCTGACGTTGTCTACGACCATTAGAGGGCTGGCGATCTCTTTTATGGTTTTATATTCTTTAATCATGCTTCAGCACTCCCCTCTACAACTGCCTTGATCTGCGCTTTCATCTTTGTATCGATCTCATTGTAGATCTCGGCATATTTTTCGGGATCCGCTACTTTTGCACGAGCAATTTCCTCACGGGCCTCGATCGCGAACAGCTCTTTCATGTCTGCTCCCTGATCCATTGCCTCGCGGCAGCATACATCATAATCCAGGATGAGGTCGAGCAGTTTGAACTGCTTGCCGTAGGACGAATAAGCGTCGTCATCCATAAATGCGTTCTGCTGCAGGAAGTCCTCACGAATGCTCTTCGCGGTTTCCATCGTCAGACGGTCGCCGGCGGAAAGTGCATCGATACCGACCAGTCGAACGATCTCGTTGAGTTCGCTCTCTTCCTGGAGGATGTGCATCGTTTTTTCACGGTTCTCCATGTACTCTTTGCCGAACTCAGCCTCATACCAGGGTTTCAGCGTGTCGACGTAGAGTGAATAGGAAGTCAGCCAGTTGATGGCCGGGAAGTGACGGGCATAGGCCAGTGAAGAATCCAGTGCCCAGAAGACCTTGACGATACGCATCGTGGCCTGGGAGACCGGTTCTGAAATATCGCCGCCCGGAGGGGATACAGCGCCGATAGCGGTAACGCTTCCCTGACGCTCATCCTGTCCCAGACATTCAACGACACCAGCTCTTTCATAGAACTGTGCGATACGGGATGCCAGGTAGGCCGGGTAGCCTTCTTCACCGGGCATCTCTTCCAGACGACCGGACATCTCACGAAGGGCTTCTGCCCAGCGGGATGTGGAGTCGGCCAGAACGGCTACGTCGTAGCCCATGTCACGGAAATACTCGGCGATCGTGATGCCGGTGTAGATAGAAGCTTCACGAGCCGCAACAGGCATATCCGAAGTGTTTGCGATAAGAACAGTACGTTTCATCAGAGGCTCGCCGTTGCGCGGGTCTTTCAGTTCCGGGAACTCCATCAGAACGTCTGTCATCTCATTGCCGCGCTCACCGCAGCCGATGTAAACAACGATATCGACGTCGGACCATTTTGCCAGCTGATGCTGAACAACGGTCTTGCCGGAACCGAACGGTCCGGGGACGGCTGCCGTACCGCCTTTGGCGATCGGGAAGAGCGTATCAATGATTCTCTGTCCAGAGTTCATCGGTCTGGACGGATTGTATTTCTGGATGTACGGTCTTGCGACACGGACCGGCCATTTCTGCATCATGGTCAGCTCATGGCTTTCGCCGTTTTCATCCTCGACCACCGCGATCTTGTCCACGACCGTGAATTCACCGGATTCGATGCTCTTCACGGTGCCCTGAACTCCGTTGGGGACCATGATCTTGTGAACGATGGCGCTGGTCTCCTGAACGGTGCCCAGTACGTCTCCCGCAACGACCTTGTCGCCGACCTTTGCGACCGGAACGAAGTCCCATTTCTTCTCGCGGCTGAGAGCCGGTACGTCAGTACCTCTTGTGATGGTATCACCCGCCAGAGCTTTGATCTCGGGCAGGGGTCTCTGGATACCGTCGTAAATATTATCCAACATTCCGGGTCCAAGCTCCACGGACATCGGCATACCTGTTGTTTCTACTTCAGCACCTGGTCCAAGGCCAGAAGTCTCTTCGTATACCTGTATGGAAGCTGAGTCACCGGTCATATTCAGGATCTCGCCGATCAGACGCTGTTTGCCGACACGCACAACGTCAGAGACGTTTGCATCGGCCAAGCCGTTAGCGACGACCAGCGGTCCGGAAACTTTAGTAACAGTTCCGCTCATTTACATACCTTCCTTTTTAGATAATTCAGGAACAGGAAAATCAGTTTTCCAAAATGTTGGTGCCGATTGCCCGTTCAACAGCGGCATTGAGTGCCTGCTGTCCGAGGCCAAGGCTTCCTTCTCTGCCGGGGATCAGAATGATCGCCGGTCTCGGGAGATCCTTGTAGCGGTCGATCTCATCGGCCAGCTCCAGCGCCAGATTTTCCTCGACGTAGATAATAGCATAATCTTCCGTATCCTTTGTGAGCCTCTTAAAGGTCTCTTTTGCCTCGCTTACATTTTCAACGGGGCAGGCCTCCAGGCCAAGAGCCTTGAAGCCCATAACGGTCTCACGACCGCCTAAAACAGCTATCTTAAGCATAAAGATCACGTAACCTTTCCCTGATAACCTGGGAGTCGATGCCGGCCAGGCGACCAGTCAGGATCATTCTGATTGTCGTGATTTCACCTTCCAGTCGTGCAAGGTAGGTTACTACGGTCTGTTCCTGATAGCCTCCCATGGATTCGCTTCTGAGATAGTCGGTGACTGCATCGTCGCACGCTCGCTCGAATTCAGTCATCGTGCCGCCGGCAGCAGCCGCAGCACCCAGCTGTCCCGCTTTCGCAAGAGGCCCGTAGTTGAACACGCCCGCTATGCCTTCTCCATTGCCCTGGAATGCGGCATTGGACAGCTTGCTCAAATCGACGTTTCCGCCGGGGACAAACGCGGTCTCCAGGAAGCTTGCGTCCTTATGCATCCGCAATGTTCTGACGGCACTGCGGAGATTTGCGGAATCTATCATAACCTTTATGTAGCCGGTTAAGAAATCACTGTCGAGCTCTTTGGCCAGATTTTCGAGCTCTTCAAAATATGCACGGTCAAGAATGAAATCGGCAAGCTGAGGGTTGCCGGTCTTTGCGATCATGCTTTTGGCTTCCTGGATCGCATCACCCATGACATCGGGCAGATCTTGCATTCTGTCTTCGTGAAACGCCTGTGTAAGTTTTTCAACAGGTACTCGTCCAGAGGTGTTCATCAGGTCCGAACGTTCGATATTCTCCGCTTCCGCTTTCAGTAGAGTCTTCGCGTTGTGATAGTCATACTTGATGCGGAACACATCGATGATCTTCTCGTTGGGAGCCAGAGATGCCAGTTCCTTGAACTCTGCAGCGCGGCGCTCGTTGAGCACCTGCTCGATCTGCTTGCTGTTCATATCTGACATGTCCTTATAGCCGCATTCAGAAGCCACTCTGGCCGCATCCGCAAAAGTGGATGCCTCCAGCATGTTTTCCGCTTTCTGAAGCGTCATCATCCTGTTTTCACGGGCCGTTAGCATCGCAGACAGAAAAAGATAATCGTTATTATTTGCCAAATTATTCCCTCCCTGCTGAGAGATTGCCAACTCCCATTATTCGAACATAACCTCTGCAAGCTTCGAAGACATGCTGCCGCGGCACATATCCACCAGCAGCTCCAGTGAGTTGTTCACTTCGATGCCTTCCTGGCTGAGGACCACGCCGCCGGCGATATTCGCCGTCTTGCTGTCTTCGGTCAGTTCGGCATTCATGCCTTTTTCTTTAAGCTTTTCATTGGCTGCCTTTACTACAGCAGCTCCGAATTTCTTTTTATCACGCTCATTGAAGATGACGGATTCCTTGCCGGTGGAGGCCGATTCCACGACCAGTCTCACCAGGAAGTCCTGATATTCATCCTCCGGCAGCTCAAGAACCATTTCCTGCGCTTTGTCAAAAGCTTTGGTTACCATTTCCTGCTTGGTCTCCAGGACGGCCTTTTTGGATTCCATGGTGGCCAGTCGATTCATGTTCTCGACCTTGGCATCGCACTCCGCTTTGCCGTTTTTGACCATGGTCTCGTAGATGTCCTGAGCCCTCTGGCTGTAATCAGCTTCGATCTGGTTAACTTTTGCTTTGGCCTCATCAAGGATTGCCTGAGCCTCTGCGGACGCATCGGCTTCGATATGAGCGGTTATTTTTTCAATACCTTTCATTTCAAAGTCCTGCCTTCCATTTCTAAATTTATAATTGGTTTGAATATAAATCAGATATTAACCAGCATCATGAAGGATGCAAGCAACGACAGGATGGCGTAGAACTCGACGGTGATACAAAGGATCATGCCCTTGGACCAGTGCTCTTCGTTCTTTGCCAGCAGGTGTACTGAAGCAGCTGCGACTTTGCCCTGTGCAACAGCGGAGATGCCGCCGCCGATGGCCATCGGCATGCATGCTGCGAAGTATCTGCAGCCGTCGATGAAGCTCAGGGAGTCAGCGGTGCCGTTCAGAACGCCCATCTGCATGATGGCAAAGAACCAAACGACCAGGCCGTACAGACCCTGCGTACCAGGGATAACCTGAAGGATCATGACTTTACCGAACTTATCCGGATCTTCTGCGACAAGCCCTGCGCCTGCCTCACCGGCGATACCAGTACCTCTTGCGGATCCGGCACCTGCCAAGCAGGCTGCGAGTCCAGCACCCAGCAGGCCGATTGCTAAACCTGTATGAGCAAACAAACTTTCCATTATTGTATCCTCCTACCTATTAATTCACTTCGTAATATTTGGTATTAAAGTTGAGCGGTGCGAATTTGTGACCGCCGTCTTCGTAGAACTTGTTGAAGTATTCCAGACACTGAAGTCTCAGATCGTGGACATAGCATCCGAGAAGGTTCAACAGGAAGTTCAACGTATGGCCGATCAGGAATATGATGATGAACAGGAAGATGTTTCCTGTGATGGCCCCGATCGTATTGAAGACCTGTCCGATAACGCTTCCGGCAAGCATCAGTGCCATGATACGTGAATAGGACAACAGATCTCCGAACCATCCGGTCGCTTCGTTATATATCAGCGCAAACAGTGCACCGATCTTTCCGAAGAAGCCCTTGGCATCTTTCAATGCTCCCACCAGCAGCATCAGAGCGCCGATCGCAAGGATGATCACTCCGATCTTTCCGCTGCCGCCGACTTTGAGAAGAGTCAGGATGATTCCGACAAGGATGACCCACATTGCGCCTTCGTAAAGGATGGCATCCATAAGCTGTCCTCTTCTGACTTTCTTATGGAAGCTGACTCCCATGCCGACGTTCAGCTGGATCGCGCCGAGAAGGATTGCGCCTACAAGGATATAAACGCTGTCCTTAAGCGGGCTGAACAGGGACGGCAGTCCTTCCCACGTGCTGTTGGGGTTGATCATATGGACCAGCTGATACGGAGCATCCGAGAAGAAGCTTCCGGTCAGCGCACCCATGATAAACGTGGAAATTCCGCAATAGAGCATCAGTCTTGAGAAGCTCAGCATTCCTCCGGTCGGCTTGGTCTTCTTGAGCATTACCAGTCCGGCAATGATCATGATCAGTCCATAGCCCATATCGCAGAGCATCAGTCCGTAGAACAGGATGAAGAACGGTGCGATACGCGGGTTCGGGTCCACGCTTCCGTATTTCGGAAGTGCATACATGTTCGTGATCATATTGGCTGCGCTGGTAAATTTGTTGTTTCTCAGAAGAACGGGGACGTTGTCGTACTCATCCTCCGTCGGCTCTTCGGTCTCCCAGGCACAGTCGTACTTATCAAGAACTTTGGCAAGCTGGGACTCTTTTCTTTCCAGAAGCCAGCCTTCGAGAATCACGGTGGAATCCGTTCCGTAGATCTTGTTTTCCGACTCGGCTCTGCTGATCTTGCCGCTGAGCTTGTCATCGGTAAGCTTCAGCTGATCTCTGTAGGCTCCCTCTTTTTCGAGGATCTGTGTCACCAGCTCTTTTTCTTTGGCCAGCTCGGCCAGTTCATGTTCTGCTGCTTTGATGTTTTCGCTGGGAGTACCCGTCATATCCGAAAGCGTCGAAGCGGTGAATTTCTCACCGTGGAGCACTTCCATGATCTGGTCGGTGTACTCTTTCATGCAGACTACTGCAAGATATGTTGCGTACTTGTCTTCGTCGACAACATAAACTTCCGCTTCGTCGGTGATCTGCGCGATCCCTGACTTGACATCCGCGATATCCGATTTCACGGGGATCGTTCCCGTGATCAGAGAAGTTCTTTCCGTTCCCGTGCATTCCACCGGAACGTCAAAGTTCTTCCACGGCGTCAGAGACTCGATGATCGACCTCTGTCTGCTTTCTTCCGCCGCGATTCTCTTCAGACGGTCATCGTCTGCGTTGATCTCGTCGGCGATCTTCAGGCCATCGCTTATCGTGCTATCGTCAAGAAACGCTTCCGGAGTGATCTGCGGTTTCGGGTGCAGACCTCCCTTTTCGGGTGCGTATTTCTTTAACAGTGTCACAGCTCTTTTAACGTTGGCCTCCTGCGTCCTGTACTGTGTTAGATCTGTGTCCTCTCTCGCCACGCTTGTCGTGAGAGACGGTTCCGAGAACTGCTCCTCATCAGGCTCCTCGACCTGAACGCATCCCATGCGCTGGAGATCCTCGAGCAACGCGTCCTTCTGAGAGCGAACAACCATCAGACGCAGTTTTTTCATTTTCTCGATGGCCATTTAGCTGCTCACTATCCTTTCCACGACAAGTTTTGCCGCTTTGTCAATGCGCTTTTCGGCGCCGGCTCGCAGTGCTTCTTGCTTGCTTTCTGTTGAGGCGGAAAGTTCGTCAGCCTGGGATTTTGCTTTCGCATCAGCTTCGATTTGGTACTCCTTTAGTTCAGCGGCTGCTTTCTCCTTTGCAGCATCAAGTGCCGCTTTTCCCGCATTCTCCGCTTCTGCTATCAGCTCCTTGGCCTTCGCTTCCGCATTGTCCCTGCAAACCTTGGCATCTTCCTCTGCCTTCGTTATAGTTGAAATCGCCTCAAATGACATTGACACACCTCCCCCCGTTAACTGATTTTGACAAAAAAAGATTAAAAACATATGGGAAACCCATACGTAATTTATTATATATTAACAAAAGGTATGGGTGAAATCAACCAAACAGGGGCACTTTTCCTTGACAAGTTTTGGGCAATCGTCAATAAAAAATTGTTGCTAATTTATTAACGGCTTTATGTTAATTTGCTTCGTCAAACCCCACAAATTTAGGGGTCTCCATCTGTAAAATTAGCCTTAAGGAAGGTTCTCTGCCCTTATGACATTTTTTCGATTTTGTCCGAGAAAAAAAACGGAATCAGTTGATATTATTTAATTTACGCGTTATAATTCATATACTTTAATTTTTTAAACTAATTTGAGGAGAGATCCGCATGACCTCTAGAGAAATTACCCCACGGCGCAGGCTGGGAGACCGGAGCGACGGAATGCGTCTGAGAAAGCTTCCGGGCTTCGATATGTTTATTCCCTATATCATGCCCAGGCGCAGCGGTGCAACCAATTATTATTCGGAGCATATTGAGATCTCCGAGGCGGACCGCTGGCTTCGTCAGCAGCGCGTCGACGGCTACAAGGGCATCGGTTTTCTTCATGTTCTGGTGGCGGCCTACGTCCGCGTCTGCGCGCAGTATCCGGCCATGAACCGTTTCGTCGCCGGCAACCGCGTCTATGCCCATAGCGACGTTCAGATCGTCATGGCGGTCAAGAAGACCCTCGAGCTGGACGGAGCGGAGACCATGATCAAGGTCCACTTCTCCCCGTCCGATACTATTTATGACGTCTACCGCAAGATGAACGAGGAGATCGAGAAAACCAAAAATTCCGACGACAGTGACGTGGAAAATTTCGCCAATGCTTTCCGTATCCTGCCGCGGCCGGTGTTTCATTCCGCTCTCGGCATGATCCGTGCGGCCGATTATATGGGATGGCTTCCCGAAAGTCTGCTGGAGATCAGTCCCTTCCACGGCTCCATGATCATCACGGATCTGGGTTCTCTGGGCGTCGCTCCCATCTATCATCACCTGTATGATTTCGGAACCCTTCCGATCTTCGTGTCCTTCGGCGCCAAACGGAAAGCCTATGAAGTCAACCGCAAGGGGGAAGTCATTCAGAACAAATATTTGGATCTGAAGATCTCCCTGGACGAGCGCATTGCCGACGGCTTCTACATGTCGTCCGCCTTAAAGCAGTTCAGCCGCCTCGTTTCCGATCCGTCGGCCATGACGGAGCCGCCCGAGGCCGTAGTCCCGGATCCCATGATCTGATAAATCCAATAAATCAAAAAATGAGCCTTCTTTCAAAAAGAAGGCTCATTTTTTGTTCTTTATTTAATTCTCAGCGGCTCACCAGGATCTCCCGGAGGCCTTCCACCACCGTATACGGGACTCGCAGATCGCCGGTTCCCGTTCCGATCTTGATATGCGGCTTGTTTTCCCCGTGAAAGTCGCTGCCGCCCGTGGGATGAAATCCGTATTTTTCGGCCGTCTGCAGCAGATACCCGATCTGTTCCGCCGTATAGCCGGAATAGTAGCACTCGATTCCCTCGATGCCGATCTGACGGCAGTGGGCAAACAGTTCCTGCCTCTCCTCTTCCTCAAACCGGTACTGGAAAGGATGCGCCAGAACGGCGATGCCGCCGGCACCCCGGACGACCTCCACCGCTTTTTCCAGCGGCACGAATTGGCGTCGGATATAGTATTTCTGTCCCGGATTCAGATAACGCATAAAAGCATCTTTCACCGAATCGGCATAGCCCAGTTCCACCATTCTTCGCGCAAAGTGGGGTCTTCCCAGGGCAGCATGAGGATAGTCTGCTTCCAGCTGCTCCCTGGAAATATCGATGCCGTCGTCCTGCATCAGCCTGAGGACCTTGTCGTTGCGCTCTTTTCTTGCCCACACCACCCAGTCGAGCATTTCCTGCATTCCGGGATCGCTGCGGTCGAAGAAATAGCCCAGCATATGGATTGACCTTCCGTGATAGCCGGAGCCCACTTCGATTCCGGGGATCACCTCGATGCCGTTCTGTGTCCCTGCATTCTGCGCTTCCTCGATCCCTCCCACGGAATCGTGGTCCGTGACCGCCACGGCGGTCAGGCCGCCCTCCTTTGCGATCTCGAGGATCTGGCTGGGTGTGCAGGTCCCGTCGGAGTTTGTGCTGTGAATATGAAGATCCACATAGTTCATTTCATGATCTTCTCCAGTTCCTTGGTTGCTTTTTCATAAATGGATTCCGGTTCTTCCCCGATATAGAACTTCCCGTCCTCATACAGGATCTTTCCGTTGACCATCGTCATCCGGATATTTTCCTTGGACCCGGCATAAACGAGGTTCTTGGGAATGTTATGCACCGGCTGCATGTTGGGTCTTGCCATGTTGATGACGATCAGATCGGCTTTCTTTCCCACGGCGATGTCATCGCAGTCCTCCCGGCCCATGGCCCGGGCACCGCCGACGCACGCCATTTCCAGCACCTTGTACGGATCGCAGGCCGCCGCATCCTTAAGAAGGTATTTCTGCAGCACCGCGGCAAGATACATCTCCCGGAACATATCCAGGGCGTTGTTGCTGGCCGCTCCGTCCGTGCCGATGGCCAGAGGGATTCCCTCTTCCATGTAGCGGCACAGCGGGGCGATGCCGCTGGCCAGTTTCAGGTTGGACGAGGGATTTGTCACGACCCACAGTTTTCTCTCCCGGAAGATCTCGATATCGTGCTCCGACAGATAGACGCAGTGATACCCGCCTCCGCCGTAATCAAACAGTCCCATCTCCTCAAAGACTTCCGTCGGCGTCTTGCCGTGGTTTCTTGACAGGCAGCTGTCGACCTCGTTCTGGGTCTCCGAGTTGTGGGCAAAAAACGGTGTCTTGTATTTGTGGACCAGATCGGACATGAACTGGAGCCGGTCTCTGCCCGTGGTGTATTCCGCGTGAACGCCCAGACAGAAGGAGATCAGATCATGGTAGTTATTGAATTTGAGATACTCTCTTTCCACGTTATCCGGATCTTTGTCGAAATCGTTGAGCGCCGAGCAGATCACCGTGCGGAATCCGCAGTCGATGTTGGCTCTCACATAATCGTCGTTGTGGAAATACATGTCGAAACTTGCGGTAATGCCGCTGGACAGGTATTCCATGATGCCGATCCTGGTCATTTCATACAGCAGATCCCCGTTGAGCTTGGCCTCCATGGGGAAGACCTGCTTTTCCAGCCAGTCCTGCAGCGGCATGTCGTCGGCATAGGACCGAAGGAAGGTCATGGCCGTATGCGTATGCGCGTTTTTGAAAGACGGCATGATCACATCGCCGTTTAAGTCGATCTCTCTTTCGAATTCCGGTTTTTCCTCTGCTGCCGGTCCCACATAGGAGATTTCGTCGTCCTTTACCCAGAGTTCGCAGTTGTCATCCACGTGGACGCCTCCGGCAAAGCTTAAAATCTTTCCATTGTAAAATCTAATCATTGTTATCCTCCGATCCGTTTCGCCATGATGTCATGAGCCAGTTTTTCCTGCTCATCTTCCAGCGGAGCCATCTGTGCATTGCCGTATTTTCTGTTCAGTGCAGTCTGAAGTATGTAGTCGCACAGTTCCGGATTTTTCGGCAGCACCGGTCCGTGGCTGTAGGTGCCGAACACATTCTTGTAACGGGCGCCCTCCGTGCCGTCCTCGCCGTTGTTTCCGAATCCCGCGGTGACCTTTCCCAAAGGCTTGACCTTATCTCCCAGATAGGTCTTTCCGCTGTGGTTTTCGAATCCCACCACCAGACTTCCGCCGGATTCTTCCGTGCACTGGTATTTATAGTTTCCGATCATCCGGGTGTCCGATCCGATGGTATACAAATCCAGCGCCCCGATGAAATCGCAGCGCACGCCTTCGTGGGTCTGGTAGTAGTTTCCCAGCATCTGATAGCCGCCGCAGATGGTCAGGAAGGTCTTCCCATCCTCGATGGCGCTTCGGATCTCGTCGTCTTTTCCCTTGTGCAGATCTTCCAGCAGGACTTCCTGCTCGAAGTCCTGGCCTCCGCCGATGAACATCAGATCGAAGTCCGCAAGCCTGCATTCATCGCCGATCCCCACCCGGGTCACTTCGCTGCCGATGCCTCGCCATTCCAGTCTCTTCTGGAAGCAGACGATATTTCCTCCGTCTCCGTACAGATTCAGCACGTCCGGATATAAGTAGCAAATTTTAAGTTCCATAATAAAAATCCTGTGGTACCGCACCTTCCGTTCAGGTGCCGGTCTCTCCTTCCGCTGTTTTCGGTCTGACCGGGATCACTCCCAGAACTCCGTTCCTCCGCACCGGCGGATGATGTGCTCCCTGAGATCCAGCATGGCCGTATACGTGGGCATGATGAACACGGGAACTTCTTCTTTCTCTATAAGATCGATGAGCTTTTCGTAATCGGTCTCCATCGTCACTTTCTCCACGGGGATGCCGGCGTATTTGATCCTCAGCTGCATATCCGCCGCTCTCGTTCCCGCCACATAGACGTGACGGATCCTCTCGTTGATCGCCGCCAGCTTTTCGAATTCCGCATCCCAGATCCAGGAGATGTCCGTTCCGTCGGCACTGCGGTCGTTCAGGCAGACCGCCAGGGTGAATTCCTCTTCGATATCGCTCAGGAAGGCCACCGTCTGGCTGCACCCCGCGGGGTTCTTGACCAGCATCATGCGGGTCCCCCTGGCTCCCAGATCGAACTTTTCCATCCGGCCGAAGCCGCAGTTGAAGCTGGCCAGGGCCTGAAGCACCACCTCGTTGTCGATGCCCATCTCCATGCAGGCCGCTGTGGCGGCGGCGGCATTGTAGATGTTGTAGACCGCCGGAAGGTTGATGTTGGTCTCGTAGTCCGTTCCGTCGATCATCAGCCGGATGCGGCTTCCCTCCGCCGTAGTGGCCAGGATCTCCGTGACCGCGATTTCCGGGTCTCTCCGCTTATAGCCGCATTTCGGGCAGCGGAAACCGCCCAGATGGGCGTAGGTGGAATAATCGTACTCGTATTCCGTCTTGCAGCGGATGCAGTGCGTGGCATCCGAAACGGAAGGAGCGGTAGCGTTTTTAATCACGCCCTTGTTGAGTCCGTAGAACACGGCCCGGTTCGGCAGGTCCAGCGCCAGAGAAGACGTCAGCGAACAGTCTGCGTTCAGGCAGAGCACCGTGTCCGGGGTCTTCTGCAGTCCCGCCCGGATATTGTCCAGGGTATGGGTCACTTCGCCGTAGCGATCCAGCTGGTCCCGGAACAGGTTCGTTACCAGAACCACTTCCGGCTTCATCTGACCGAAGACCGTCCGGGCGGCCGCCTCATCGCACTCGATGACCGCATATTTCTTTTTCGGCTTGCCGGTGAGCGTGGAATTGAGCACAAACTCCGTCGTGATGCCCGAAATGAGGTTGGCTCCGGACCGGTTAGTAAAATAATCCCTGCCGGCGTCCTTGAAGGCCTCCTCGACCATTCTCGAAGTCGTGGTCTTGCCGTTGGTTCCCGTGATCGCCACCGTATGCACATCCCTGGCAAGGTAAGCCAGCAGCTCGGGATACAGCTTCAGCGCATACTTTCCCGGCATGGCGGTGCCGCCGCGGTGAAGAAGCCTTGCGACGCCGCGCAGTATTCTGCACAAAAGGCATGAAAAGAAAACTTTGATACCCATAATAACCTCAATCACAGTAGTAATTTCACAAAATGAAATTTTATCATATTAGGATATTATTTGCAACGAATCCGCGCCGTGAGAAAGTACTTTCCTCTTCCTCCGGAGCACAGAAAATTTGCTGTGAATTTCAGCCTTTTTGGATTGCTTTCCGCCCCGCCGGATACTATAATAATCCCGTGATGAACCCCCCTCTGGACAAAGGGAGCGGATCATCCTCAGGTAAATTTTATATGGAGGGCAGTAATCTATGAAATTTTCGAGCAAGATCGAAAAATGCACCCTGTCTCCGATCCGCAAATTCGGGCCTCTGGCATCCGAAGCGGAAAAGAGCGGAAAGAAGATCTATCATCTGAACATCGGTCAGCCGGACATCGAGACCCCGAAGGAAATGATGGACGCCATCAAGAACTTCTCCGATCCCGTTCTGGCCTATGCTCCGTCCGGCGGTCTTCCGGTGCTGGTCAATGCCGTACAGAAGTATTACGAGGGCATCGACGCTTCTCTGGACAGCAGCGATATCCTGATCACCAACGGCGGCAGTGAAGCCATCATGATGGCGCTGGCCTGCATTCTCGATGACGGAGATGAGATCATCATTCCGGAACCGTTCTATGCAAACTACAACACCTTTGCAAAACTGACCGGCGCTTCCATACATCCTCTGCCGACGACTCCCGAAGAGGGCTATCACTTCGCGGACAGGGAAAAAATCGAAGCCTGCATCAACGAGCACACCCGTGCCATCATGTTCACCAATCCGGGCAACCCCACCGGCACCGTGCTCACACCGGAAGAGCTCAAGCTCATGGCCGATATCGCCAAAGAGCATGATCTGTTCATCATCGGCGACGAAGTCTACCGCGAGTTCGTCTACGACAACGAGCCTCTGATGAGCCTGCTCCAGCTGGAAGGTTACGAAGAGAACGTGATAGTCATCGACTCCGTCTCCAAACGTTTCTCGGCCTGCGGCGCCCGCATCGGCTGCATGATCTCCAGGAACAAGGATCTGATGAAAAACGCCATGAAATGGTGCCAGGGCCGTCTGTGCGCTCCCACCATCGACCAGATCGGTTCCGCGGCTCTCTACAATGTAGGTCCCGAATATTACGATGCCGTCCGAAAGGAGTATAAGGCCCGCAAGGACGTCATGGTCGAAGGTCTCAGCAAGATTCCCGGCCTGATCTACTCCGATCCGAAGGGCGCTTTCTACTGCATGGCAAAGCTCCCGGTGGACGATGCCGAAAAATTCCTGACCTGGCTGCTTTCGGAATACGAGGACAACGGCGAGACCGTCATGTATGCTCCGGCTTCCGGCTTCTATGCAACTCCGGGCTCCGGAACCAGCGAGATCCGCATGGCCTATGTCATCAATAAAGAAGACATCGCCAGAGCGCTGGAGCTTTTGGGCAACGCCATTGAAAAATACAACAGCAAATAAGAAGAAAGACTTTGGTCTTTGGAAAGATCCAGAGCCTGTAAAAACAAAGAAAAACAGCACCGAGGTGCTGTTTTTCTTTTGTTATAATGTGGTTTTTTAATTTTTTTGCTGTCAGCTATTATCAGCTGAAGAAGCCGGAGATCTGGCCGTAGAGAACGAACAGAAGTCCAATCGGAGTGATGACTTTGTAGCAGGCCGTCAGGAAGCCTTTGCCCCATGCGGGTTTGCCGTCCTGCTCGATCTCCTCGAAGATCGTCTCCGGACCCCATTTCCAGCCTATGAACATGCACATGAAGAAGGCAGACAGCGGCATGCCGACACCTTCGGAAAGCATATCGAAGAAGTCCAGCCAGCAGTCATTCCATGCTTTGACAGAGGCAGAGCCGAAGACCTCGGCCGGAGTGCCCATAACAGCGCCAGCTGCATGGCCGCCACCCAGAGCGTCCAGTGCCACCGGAAGGCCGCATACGAAGATGATGCATACCCAGATGATGGTCCATTTCTTTCTTTCCTTGAGAGGCTCTGCCTTTTCGGCGGCCTGCTCAATGTGTCTGTCGACGAAGACCGATACGATACCTTCGATAACGGAGATCGAAGAAGAGATACCGGCCAGGAAGACCAGGAAGTAGAACAGGAAGCCCATCAGGTTTCCGATGCCGCCCATTCTGCTGAAGACGACCTGCATCGTGGTGAACAGCAGGCCCGGGCCGGAACCGAACTCAAGACCGTAAGCGGAGCAGGCCGGAAGAACGACCATGCCGGCCATGATGGCGACCAGCGTATCGCAGACCACGATGATGACCGCGTCTTTCTGAAGGTCTGCCGATTTGCTCAGGTAGGAGCCGTAGGTCAGGATGGCGGTAAAGCCCAGGGACAGTGAGAAGAACATCTGTCCGGCTGCCGTGCCGAGAACGCCGACGAAGTTCTCTTTCAGAGGCTCGGTGTTGAAGCCGAAGATGAACTTGTAGCCTTCACCGGAATTCGGCTGGCATGCCACATAAATGAGCATGATCAGCAGCAGGAAGAACAGTGCCGGCATGGCGTATTTGTTGAATTTCTCGATGCCGCCTTCGACACCGCCGGTGACGATGATGATATTCAGAATCGCGAATATGGCAAACCACAGGGTGACGGAGCCGCCGTTCATCAGGAAGTTTCCGAAGAACTCGGCCGGATCGCCGAAGGTATCTACGCCGAAGATCGCCAGCAGGTAACCGAAGACGTAGCGCATAACATATCCGCCCAGGACCAGGTAGAAGCAAAGAATGAAGAATGCAGCGATGACTGCAATAACTCCTACGAAGGTCGTGCTTTTAGACATTGCGCGGTAAGCGCCCACGGCGCTCTTTCCGGTCTTACGACCGATGGCAAGTTCGCCGACCATAGTACAGAAACCGACGAAAACTGCCAGGAACAGGTAAACCAGAAGGAATGCAAAACCGCCGTTTGCACCCATCTTATACGGGAAGCCCCATATGTTACCAAATCCAACTGCGGAACCGATTGCGGCCATCAAAAAGCCAAAGTTGGTCGCAAAGCCGCCTCTTTGTTGCTCCATAAACTCTTCTCCTTTTCAACTTACTCTCTTTATTCCGCGCCGGATACCTGTGCGCTGGTCAGGCACATAAGTATTTATAGCGCGACCACTATAACGATTCCATAATACCCTGTTTTGACGCAGTTATCAAGTTTAAATAAATTATCTGTCTATTTTTGACAAAATTTGTTTAATAAATCGAGCAATTGTCCGATTTGTTAAATTTTTGTTCATATTGGCAGGATAACAAAAAAATCCCTCCGCAGTGCGGAGGGATGGGGCTTATGGGACAATTTCAGTCCATGGAAGGCAGCTTGGCAATGCTCTTTGCCAGCTCTTCGTCCGACGGAATATAGTCGGTCATGGTGCCGTCGTTGAACTGCTGGTAGGCCATGAGGTCGAAGTATCCGGTGCCGGTCAGACCGAAGAGGATGGTCTTCTCTTCGCCGGTCTCCTTGCATCGGAGAGCTTCATCCACGGCCGCCTTGATGGCGTGGCTGGATTCCGGTGCCGGAAGGATGCCTTCCACCCGGGCGAACTGTTCGGCCGCTTCGAATACACTGGTCTGCTCGTAGGAGACCGCTTTCATCAGGCCGTCGTCATAGAGCTGGGACAGTACCGGGCTCATGCCGTGATAGCGCAGGCCGCCGGCATGGTTCGGGGACGGCATAAAGCCGCTTCCCAGGGTATACATCTTCGCCAGCGGGCACACCATGCCGGTGTCGCAGAAGTCATAGGCGAAAGTGCCGCGAGTGAAGCTGGGGCAGGAAGCCGGTTCTACGGCGATGAACTCGTAGTCCGCTTCGCCGCGCAGCTTTTCGCCCATGAACGGAGAGATCAGGCCGCCGAGGTTGGATCCGCCGCCGGCGCAGCCGATGATGACATCGGGCTTGACTCCGTATTTATCCAGTGCAGTCTTTGCTTCCAGGCCGATGACGCTCTGGTGCAGCAGCACCTGGTTGAGAACGCTTCCGAGAACATAGCGGTAGCCGGGATTGCCCACGGCAACTTCCACGGCTTCGGAGATGGCGCAGCCCAGGGAGCCGTTGGTCCCGGGGTTTTCGGCCAGGATCTTGCGTCCGACTTCGGTGGTATCGGAAGGGGACGGCGTCACGTCGGCGCCGTAGGTCCGCATAACTTCACGGCGGAAGGGCTTCTGCTCATAGCTGACTTTGACCATGAAGACCTTGCAGTCCAGTCCAAGGTAAGCGCAGGCCATGGAAAGGGCGGTGCCCCACTGTCCGGCGCCGGTCTCCGTCGTCACGCCTTTCAGACCCTGTTTCTTGGCGTAATAGGCCTGGGCGATGGCTGAATTGAGCTTGTGGCTGCCCGAGGTGTTGTTTCCTTCGAATTTGTAGTAGATCTTCGCCGGTGTCTGCAGGGCTTCTTCCATGCAGTAGGCCCGGACCAGCGGAGAGGGTCTGTACATCTTGTAAAAGTCCTGGATCTCCTGGGGGATGTCGATATAAGGAGTATCGTTGTCCACTTCCTGCTCGGCCAGCTCTTTGCAGAACACGACGGACAGCTCGTCCACCGTCATCGGTTCATGCGTTGCGGGATTGAGCAGCGGTGCGGGTTTGTTCTTCATGTCCGCACGGACGTTGTACCACTGTTTCGGGATCTCGTTTTCACTCAAATAGATTTTGTAGGGGATCTTCTCCTGTGCCATAATCGTACTTCCTTTCCTGCTGCGGAAACAAAAAACCCCTGTCCCCGCAGAAATGTTGATATCTGCTGGGACAGGAGCTGAAATTCTCCTGCGGTGCCACCCGGCTTGACGTTTATTGCGTCCGCTCAGCGTATGCTTTTCAACATACCGGTTTTGTTAACGAAGTACCCTCCTCCGTTCCGCTTAGGCTCTTGCGGCTTCAGCGGCCCTCCAAAGTCCATTCCGCGATGTTTCCCCGTGCCGGCTTTCACCTGTTCCGGCTCTCTGTAACGGTTTCCGATCACGTACTCTTCTTCATCATCGGTTTAGCGCGATGTTACCATAAAGTGTCTGTTTTGTCAATAGCGCCTCAGCGGGTCTGGCCGGTTCCGTAGATCACATATTTATAGGTGCACAGCTCTTCCAGTCCCATCGGCCCGCGGGCATGGAGTTTCTGCGTGGAGATGCCCATTTCGCAGCCCAGTCCGAACTCTCCGCCGTCGGTAAAACGGGTGGATGCATTGACGTAGACCGCGGCCGAATCCACTCTCTTAATAAACAGGTCCGCGGAATCCTTGTTCTCCGTCACGATGCAGTCGCTGTGTCCGGTGGAATGAAGGGAAATGTGCTCGATGGCCTCCTCGACGCTGTCCACGATCTTCACGCCCAGGATGTATCCCAGAAATTCCGTATCGAAATCTTCCGCCGTGGCAGGCACGCCGTCGATGATCTGAGCGGAAGGCTCGTCGATCCTCAGCTCCACCGGCTGCTCCCCGTTCTCTTCCCTCTGATCCCGCAGCCGCCGTGCCAGTTTCGGCAGAAAGCTCTCCGCCGCATCCCGGTGCACCAGGCAGATCTCCTCGGCGTTGCAGACGCTGGGACGGCTGGTCTTGGCGTTTTCTATGATGTTGAGGGCCATTTCCTGGTCGGCGGAAGCATCCACGTATACATGGCAGATCCCGTCTCCGGTCTGGATGACCGGTACGGTCGCCTGTTCCTTGACGGCTCTCTTAAGTCCTTTTCCGCCCCGGGGGATCAGCAGATCCACCAGGCCGTTTGCCGTCATCAGCTCCCGGCCGCTTTCCCGGCTGGTATCCTGCAGGATGTTGACGCAGTCTTCCGGAAGGTCGGCCTTGGCCAGGCCCTTCTTCATGGCCTCCACGATGGCATTGGAAGTTCTCCAGGCCTCTTTTCCGCTGCGCAGGATGCAGGCACTTCCGGCCTTCAGAGCCAGCACGGCGGCGTCGCTTGTCACATTGGGACGGCTTTCGTAGATGATGGCGATCACGCCCATGGGAACGGATACCTTCTCTATATGGATCCCGCTGGGGCGGTCGATGGTGCGAAGGACCTTCCGCACCGGGTCCGGAAGCTCGGCCACCTGGCGGATCCCCTCCGCCATAGCTTCGATCCGGCTCTCATCCAGACTCAGCCGGTCGATCATCACGTCCGAGATCTTGTCCCGGGAAGCTTCCACGTCCTCTTTGTTGCAGGTCAGGATCTTCCCGGTATTCTCCAGGATGGCTTTCGCCATTTCCTCCAGTGCATTGTTTTTCTGTTCGGTTCCGGCTTCCGCCAGAACATTTTTCGTCCGGGCCGTAGCCTCGATGATCTCCATGGTCGTCATGTTACACTCTCCTTTATGATCAGGTGATGTATTTACTGAATTTCTTTAATTTTTTCAGGCCCCGGGTCACGTAGTAGCCTCCGGCAAAGATCAGTACCGCCAGTACCGGCACCGCTATCGCCGGGTGGATGGTCTCGGCGCTGAGCTTCAGATATCTCTGAAGGATCTCCATGATGAGCACATGCACCAGATAGATGCCGAAGGTACAGGAGGAGATCTCTTCGATCTTTTTACGGTTCTTCTCGCTGATCTTCTGTCCGGTCTGTTTAAAGAGCACAAAGACCGCCACGGACTCCATCAGGACATTCAGAGAGATGTATTCGTAGTAGGAAGAGTTGGCCTTTCCGAGATTCGTCGAAATCACCCTGGTGGCAAAACATGTAATTATAAATCCAACGACGCCCAGCACATAGATGCCGATCCGCTCCTCCTTCGTCAGATTTCTCTTCTGAAGATAGTATCCCGCCAGGAAATATCCCGTGAATCCCAGCGGCATATGGAACCGCATCGAATCGTAGTCGCTGAACAGCGCCCGGATCCCGTCGCTGGAGGACAGCTCCGCGCTGAACGGCACGATCTGACTTCGGATCGTGGGGATCACGAAAGCGAAGATCAGGGTCAGGATCAGAAAATAGTTCATGGTCTTCCGGTCCGAGGCGATCCTTCGAAGCACCGGTACCAGGATGTACAGTCCCACGATCATAAACAGGAACCACATGTGATAGTATCCGGTAAGAAACGCCATCAGGAAGGTATGGAAGGTCCAGCCGGAGCGGCTGACCAGGTTATACAGGGCATAAATCACCGACCAGAAAAGAAAGGCCGTCACGATATGCCAGATGTTGTTTTTATACAACTTTTCCGTGGTGATCTTTCGCGCCGGATCCAGGAAAAGTGCTCCCGAGATCATGACGAATACCGGCACCGACCAGCGCACGGCGCTGTCCCACAGGTTGAGAGCTCTCCACTGGGAGCTTGTCACCTCGGCGCTTGCCCAGCTCTGGGTGGCCAGATGCAGGATGATCACCGCCAGCGTGGCAGCGATCCGCAGGCGGTCATAGTAAAGTATTCGGTTGTCCTGCTTTTCACTGAGGATTCCACGGGCCATAGTTTTCATTCCTTTTTTTACATGCTTTTAATATTGTATAGGCGCGTGCGCTTTTTTTCAACAATTTCCGGGGTACACATACTTCAGGCGCTCTCTGGCGACCTCCACCAGACGGTAGACATCCTTGACGGGCGTCGGCCGTTCCTGCCGCATGAAGTTCCGGGGGAAAAAGCGTGAAATGTGCAGCGGAATCTCCGTACCGTTCGGCAGGGAGGCGATCCAGGAGGAGATCTCCCGCATCTCCCTGTCCGAATCGTTTTTCCCGGGAATGATCAGGGTCGTCAGTTCCAGATGGCATCGTCCGGCGGTGCCCTCGATGAAGCTCAAGACCGTATTCAGATCTCCGCCCAGAAAATCCCTGTAATATTCTTCGGTAAAACCCTTGAGATCGATATTCATCGCATCGATAAACGGCAGGATCTCCTCCAGCACTTTCCCGGTCGCCGTGCCGTTGGAGACCAGTACCGTCTTCATCCCCGCCTGTTTAACAAGACGGGAGGTATCCCGCACGTATTCATAGCCCACCAGCGGCTCATTGTAAGTGAAGGCCACTCCGATGTTCCCTTCCCCTCTCTTCTCTTCGGCAAGCCTGCACAGCATCTCCGGCGACACCTCCAGGGTGCGGATCTCCTCGGTGGCAAACGAGATCTCGTGATTCTGGCAGAAAGGGCAGGAAAGGTTGCACCCGAAGCTTCCTGCCGACAGGATCCTTGACCCGGGGTAAAAATGATACAGCGGTTTCTTCTCGATGGGGTCGAGTGCGAGGGACGTCAGCTTCCCGTAGTTGATGTCTTCGATCTTCCCGCCGATGTTCTTTCTTGCCCGGCATCGTCCGCTCTGCCCTTCCGAAAGGCGGCAGTGATGCGGGCATACATGACATTCCAGGCTCATAGTTTCCCCTCCTCAGAAGTGCCGGGTCACCTTGAATCTCTGCAGATCGGCCCTCTCCGTCGGGGCGATCCCGGCTTTCTGTCTGGCGATGCGGATCTGGTCTTCCACCGTATCCACGCCCTCGAGATTCGGAAGGAGAAGTCCTCTGCGGTGTCCGCTGGAGACGATGACACCGTATTCCTTTACATCCAGCTGTTCCGGCCCGTCGATCTCTTCCGGCTCCTCCAGCACATCCACACTGTATTCCAGTCGGTCCAGCTCCGCCGGGCGGACAGGCTGAAAGCGGGGATCTCTGGAGCAGGCACTCACCGCGTTGCTCCGGATCTCCTCGGCAATATTTTCACGGGCCGGCGAAATGGTGCCGATGCACCCTCTCAGCCGTCCTTCTTCATGCAGCGTTACGAAAACGCCCGCGCGGTCTGTGAGCATTTCCACCGGAAGGTCCTCTGGAATTCCGGCCTTTCTGCCTTCCTTCACAAAGCTCTCCACGGTGCTTCGGGCAAGCTTCACATACGGGTCTTCGTTTTCCTTTCGGCTCTGTCTCAGCTTCCGCTGCTCTTCCTCCCGGATCTTCAGAAAGCAGCGCTCGCTGCTCTGTGCCTTAGGGATCACCGACACGATGCCGTATCCCACCCCGAAGGGGCCTTCATGGCTCAGTGCCTTCGCTTCCACCGTCATTCCGTCCATACATCCGGCCATCATGACGAAGGACCGGTGTCCGCACTCCGCGGCATTATTCAGAAGGTTCTCCTCGAAATCCATCAGTTCTCCGAACCGGCCGCCGCCCATGACCTCCATGATCTTTTCATCATACACGGGACCCGCGGGATCAAAGCCGTAGGGTCCGTCTTCCTTCAATTTATGGGACAGATCTCCGCTGGCGATAAACACCGCATTTCGTCCCAGTTCGTTCACCGCGTCCCGCAGTAGCATTCCCATCCGGTAATGCTCTTCCAGGGAAAGGCCGGACAGTCCGATGCGAATGATCCGGAAATCCGTATATCTCTTGCGGATAAAATACAGCGGGATCATCGTTCCGTGGTCCAGTTCTTCGGAGCGGGCTCCCAGCTTTCCGGCGGGAAAATCCCGCTGCTGTGCCAGCTCCGCGACCTTATCCGTCAGTTCCCGGTCGTACTCCTCCCGGAAACTCACCTGAGGAGCCCGAAACCGCTGCATCGACCCCGTTTCGGGGCTGCAGGGTGCAACATGGAAATAGTCGGCATACAACTCCATATGCGGAGAGGCGATCAGGAGCGTATCGGGCCGAATCTCGGCCACCTTCTCCGCTACCTCCATATAGGCACGCATCGTGCTTTCGATCTTTGCCTCCTCTCCTCTCCCGACTTCCGGAAGGATGATGGGAGGGTGAGGCACCATGAATCCGCCAAGAACCGGCATGTCACTGTTCCTCCTTCTGACTGATGAACTGCTCATAGAGAATTCCGTCGACCGTGCCGTTTCCCGCGATGATATCGGAATTGTAAAGGCCGGAAGGTCTGTTTCCCCGGTAGTCCGTCACCGTACCGCCAGCTTCCTCCACGATCAGAAGGCCGGCCGCGTAATCCCACGGTTTCAGATCTCTTTCGAAATAGGCCTCGGACCGGCCGGCGGCGATATACGCCAGGTCCAGGGCGGCCGAGCCCAGTCTCCGTACATCCTGCGACTGCAGGAACACTTTCTCGAACAGTCTGAAATCCTCGGCCGACCGTTCCCTGTGATACGGGCAGGTCCCGAACAGGATCAGACTTCTTTTCATCTCGGTCTCGCCGCTGACACGAATCCTGTGGTCATTGCACCAGGCTCCTTTGCCTTTTTCCGCCCAAAACAGCTCGTCGGAAAACGGATTGTAGATCAGGCCGAACACCACCTGACCGTCCTTCCACAGGCCCAGGGAGACCGCGCTGTGCCGGAAATCGTGCATCAGGTTCGAGGTCCCGTCCACCGGGTCCAGGATCCAGAGGTCCTGATCGGGATCGATCTTATCATGATCGCCTTCCTCTGCGAGAAACCCGGTCTCCGGATACCATTCCCGAAGCGTTGAGATCACCGTTTTCTGTACGGCAAGATCCACATCCGTCACATAATCCTTTTCTCCCTTTTCCACGGAATGGGAACGTCTCTTCTCGTCCATGAAAAGGGTCCGCAGTTCCGGAATGAACTCCCGGATCTTCTGATAGTCTCCGTTCAATTTCAGTCACCTCTGTCAAAAAGTGCTCCCTGTGACCCCGGCCGCTGTTGCTTTCCGGGGCAGGAAGCACTGCTCTTTCTTATTCTTCGTTTCCCTGCGGTTCGGGAATGCTTTCCGTTAATTGTTCGCCGGCTTCTTCCGCTTCGATCCTGGCGATCCGTTCCTCGCTGAGGGGCTGCAGCACGAAGTTCCGTATGCCCTTGTCCTTCGTTCCCTTGCTCTTCGAATAGAAATAGCCGTAGACGGAGAAGGTCAGCGCCCCGATGAAGTTGACGAACAGGTCCTCCATCGTATCCACAAGGCCGATATCCAGATATCCGCCGAGGCCCAGATCCTGACCGTTCACCGCTGCGCTCTCGATATTCTGGATCCCCACCACCTTGTTGCTGTTGGTCGGATCCAGCGTCACGGAATAGATGGCATGGACCACCGTATCCTTCTGCATGTCCGTGTGGAACCACCAGTCCGAGGCAAATTCGAAAAATTCCCACAGGACGCCGATGGTCATGGAAAAGCAGAAGGCCACCAGCGCCAGGAAGATCGGCGACAGATCGAACTGGAGCCGGTCGTTGTTGTTTAGCACCATGACCAGGGAAAATCCCACGGCCGCCGCCAGGAACCCCGTCATCGTGTGCAGGATGGTATCCCAGAAGGGGATCACGACGAAAAAGGCGTTGATCTCCCCGAGGATCTCACTGGCGAAGATAAAGCAGAAGATGATGATCTCCAGTGTCTGCGGGATATCCACGCGCAGCGTGACCGCCACGATACTGGGGATATAGAACAGCACCAGGGTCAGCAGGCACAGGAAAAAGCCCTCATAGTTCTGGAGCATCAGCTGACGGACCATGACCACGATAACCAGGAAACGCAGCACGGACAGGACGATAAAAGCCCGTTTATGCTCCCTTATCTGCGTTCGGATGGCTTTCCGGAAAGATTTCCCTTTCATTTTCTTTTGCTCATAGCTGCTACTCATAATTACTGGTCCTTACTTTTTCGTTATTCGATGCCGAGAATAGAAAGAGTCCTCTCGTCTTTTTTGCCGTCGAAGAATTTATCCAGTACTTTCTGGAACACTTCATCGTCTCCGGCTTCCGCGAACAGCGTCATGCTGGAGCGAAGCTTCAGATCATCGGGAAAACCGAATACGGCCGAGGCATTGCTGCTCTCCAGCTCCAGCAGGGCGCCGGAGATCTCCCGGAGATTTCCGCCCAGATAGGGGTCTGCCAGAAACTCCTTGGCCTCTCTCAGGTCCTTAATGGCATAATACTGGGAAGTCGGCGTCATTCCCAGACCCTGGATCTGCGGGAAGATATACCACATCCAGTGGCTGCGTTTTCTTCCGCTGCGGATCTCGGACAGTGCGGTCTCGTAGCTTGTCTGCTGTGCGTCGGTATATCTCTTCAAATCAGAAATTTCGGGATTCATAGACTAGTTTTCCTTTCTCTGGTTGATTTGTTGTAACATTATTTTGATATATCTGAATTATATTATAGTTTTATCATGGGAACAATATTTATTTTAGAGTTTTCAACGCTTCCGCCGCCCGGAAAGAGGTTCCCGCTGTCTGCGTGAAAATCACCGTTTGCGGGACCTAAGTTCCACTAATCCCCGCGTTCGGGGAAAATTTCGCACAATTCGGTCATTTTATCCTGTTCCGGCGGTTGACAGCATTTCCCCGATTTTTTATAATTTAAATATACATGCATTGCTTTTTGTTGTTACAGTCCCCCTGGCAACTGCATGAAAAAAATTAAAGCTCGGAGGCAGGTTATGAAGCAGAAATTTGAACTCATTGCCAAGATCGTTCTTTTGCTGGTCGGTATCGGCTGCTTTGTGTATGCGATCTTGAAGAAAGTAAGCGGAGCCCTGAAATATGTTCTGATGGGTGTCGGCGGCGTAATGGTCGTAACCAGCGCCTTCCTTACTTTTGTGAAAAAGAAAAAATAACTCAAACGGAGTTCGGCCGGGCGGAAATCCTTTCCGCCCGGTCTTTTCTATTGTGTTTTTCCGGATTAAGAGCTAATATATAACTATTATTTCGGTCTTTACAAGAGAGAAAAAGACCCAATGTTTGGAGGGAATCAAATGAAGAAAAGTAGAACTATCCTTGCACTGCTGGTGGCTGTACTGATGATCTTCACGCTGTCCGCCTGCGGTAAAGACGCCGGCGAGACCGCTTCCACCGCTTCCAGCGGGCTGACCCGTGTCGGCATCTCCTGGGCTGCCGATGACATGTCCGGCTATCAGGACTACGCCGATGCCGTAACGAAAGCCGGCGGCGAACCGGTCTTCCTGCCGCAGATCACCACTCAGGAAGAAGCCAAGGCCGCTCTGGCCACCGTTGACGCTCTGGTCATGACCGGCGGCGAAGACATCAACCCGACTCTGTACAACGACCAGCCCTATGAAAAGCTGGAAGAAGTCAATGATGTCCGCGATACTTCGGACTCCCTGCTTCTCAACGAAGCCATTGCCGAAGATTTCCCGACGCTCTGCACCTGCCGCGGCATGCAGCTTCTGAACGTTGTCTGCGGAGGCACTCTGTATCAGGATATCCCGACACAGTATTCGACACAGGTCACTCACCGTGATCCCAACAGAGAAGACTGGGTATACCACAATGTCATCGTCGATGTGGACGGCATCATGGCCAACTGCTTCGGCGGACAGGGAACCTACTGGGTCAACTCCTGGCATCACCAGGGCGTGAGAGAGCTGGGTGCCGGCCTGACCGTTACCGCTTACTCCGCTGACGGCTTTGTCGAGGGTATCGTCATGACCGACAAGACCTATATCATGGGTGTACAGTTCCATCCCGAAGGACTGATCGCTTCCGGTTATGATCAGTATCTGACCTTCTACACCAACCTGATCGCAGCAGCCCAGCAGACTGAAGCAGAGCAGGCTGCCTGAGTTTCTGAAAATGCAAAAACAGACTGCAGAAATCTGCAGTCTGTTTTTGTTTTGCTTTTTTAGCGGATCATACTTCTCCGCGGAGCGATTCCTGCAGGAGGTCCAGAAGCATCTGAGCTTCCTCTTCGTGCAGTGTAACACCCTTGCCCATCTTTTCATGTTCCGGAGCCCAGTCACGAATGTCGTATTTGGGTTTTCCGCCATTCCAAGAAACAAGGTTCAGCTCCTTTGTCCATCCAGAAGCGTTCTCGGAAATGACTCCGAGCTCCTCCACGATCTCATACTTGAATTCCGGCATAGTCTGTCTCCCATTCCTTTTTAATTATTTTTATTTTTATATATGATAACAGATAGCGGTACCGAGATGCAAGTATTATCTGCGATTGTGATTATTCTGTCTTATTTTTGCCGTTCTCCGAGGCTTCCGTTTCATCGAGGCGGTACAGCTTCCTGAACTTTTCCGCCAGCTCCGGATCCTTCTCCTCAAGCCGCTCTATATGTTCCCTTCTCCGCTGACGGATATGCTCGTAGGCCTCCTGATTCTGTCTTCTGAAGCGCTCGCTCTGCCGCTCCCTGCGCATTCTCAGTCTTCTCAGGGACTCCGGATCTTTCCGGTCCAGCTCGCTTTCGATCTCCGCCCGGCGCTTTTCGATGGCGTCTTCGATCTCGGTCCGGGTAAACCCGGTCTTCTCCGACAGGATCCCCAGATTCATTTCCAGACGGTCCAGGAACTCATCCTCGTCGAACAGATTGATCTTTCCGAAGGAATTCTTCTCCAGTTCCTCCACCAGATGATCCAGCGGGATCTGGCCCTTTCGGCTGCTGCTGTTTTCGATCATCTCTTCCGTCATTTTTTCCTTGACCTGATCGCTGCTGTCTCCGAAGGCCCATTCCAGCTCCGCCTGAGTGCTGTCGTTGGCGCCGAAGGAGCGGATCACGTTGAACACCCTCTTGAGGGCCACGTTTTCATGCTCCCGGGACTCCAGATTGTACGGCGGGGTATAGCCGGCATCCCGCAGGGCCAGCTGCGTTGTCATGCGGACCGCTCCGCTGCTGATAAGCTCTCCCGACCCGTAGTTTTTCAGCTGATCATTCACCGCACCCACGTGTTCCACGAAGTAAAAGCGAATATTCTTTTCCTTTAAGGTATGATAGATCGCCAGCAGCCGCTCCGCGGCCGTGATATCCACATTTCCCACCGCGCCGGCATTGACGATAACGGTGGTGGTATCCGTCTGGATCGCCGCTTCGATGTCCTCCTGGAAGGTATCGATATTGGCAAAGAAGAGATTTCCTCCGAAGCGGTAGAGCACCACGTGCTCGATGGGACGGGCATCCTTGTTCCGGTCCAGATCATAGAATCCGATTTTTCCGGGAATGACGCCCATCAGGGTCTTGGGCGGCGCCACGGCTCTCATGACCACTTCCACGAAGGACAGGATGACGCCGATCATGACACCGTAAATGGTGCCGAACAGCAGCACGCCCATCAGGGCCGCGATATAGATATAAAATTCGAACCGGCTTGTCTTGAAAAGCTTCCGGGCAATGTCGAACTCACAGGCTCCGTACAGCGCTGTCAGCACGATGGCGCACAGCACCGGAACCGGAAGGTATTTGATGAATCCCGTTCCGAACAGCAGGATCAGGACCATGCTCACCGCCGCGGAGATGGACATCCACTGGGAGGAGCATCCGAACTGACGGACGATCCCTGTACGGCTGACGCTGCCGTTGGTCGGGCAGCACCCCACCGCGGCGGAGGCGATGTTTCCCACCGCATAGGCCAGGATCTCCCGGTTGTTGTTGAGCTTGTATCCGTCCGCCATGGCAAAGCCGCTGGAGGCCAGCAGCGTCTCCGAGGTGATGACCAGGGCAATGGTCAGTGAAGAAAAGAAGAGATCACTGAAACTGCATCCCGCCATTCCCGGCAGAACGAGCTTCGGAAGTCCGCTCGGCACATCCGGAAGCAGGGCGATGCCCAGATTCTCGATGTGGGCAAACTTTGCCAGAGCGGCACCGGCCAGCATCACCGCCACCGTCATGGGAAACTTCGGAATGAATTTTTTAGAGATCAGGATCACGGCCACGGCGGCCGCACCCAGGATAAAGGATGCCAGATTAAACGAGGACATCGCGGTCTTCACGATATTCGCCAGCAGTTCGAAAAGCTCTCCCGTTCCGGGCGTTCCTCCGTAGAGCTTCGGCACCTGCATCAGCATAATCTCAAGACAGATGCCCGTTACGAATCCGCCCATGACCGGCATGGAGATATATTTGACCAGCTTTCCGGCTTTGGCGAAATAAAACACCAGAAGCCACAGCGCCGTGATCAGGGCGATCATGGGAACGACCTGCAGAGCCTGCTCCGATTCCGCGGTGATCCCCGCCGCCGCCAGGGCCGCGCCGGTCAGCGCCGCCGGTGCGGCATCCACGCCGAAGACATAGTCCTTCGATGTCGTGATCAGTCCGAAAAAGAAGATGGGAAGGAGCGAACCGTACAGTCCGTACACCATGGGAAGTCCGGCGATCTGGGCGTAGCCCATGGAGATCGGGATCGATACCAGCGCCACGATCACGCCGGCCAGCAGATCCTTGGGGGAAAAGCTGGATATAAATCTTTCTTTCAGGTCCATGGCATACCGCCTCCTGTCCTCAAATGATTTTCCATTATACTCATTTCTTCCTCCAATGTAAAACCGTAATTTGCGCGGTCTGTATGACCCGATTTTCCTTGACTCTGTTTTCTTCACCCCACATAATATATTGTAAGAAAAACCGGTTGTATCCATCTACAGACTGGAGGAGTTACACCATGACCGAAACTGTACTGTCCGCGGACGTTTTAGACCGGTATCCCCCGGTGGACGAAGAACGGCTCTCGGAGCTGTTGCAGGAAGAGATCACCGCCGACACCGTAAAATACGTGATTCTGGATGATGATCCCACCGGAGTGCAGACCGTGCACGATATCAATGTATATACGGATTGGTCAGCAGACTCTATGATCCGGGCGTTTGAGGAGCCCGAAAAGATGTTTTACCTTCTGACGAACAGCAGAGCCATGACCGCCGAGGAGACCGAACGGGCGCACCGGGAGATCTTCGATTCTCTGCACAGGGCTTCCGCCGAGACCGGAAAGCGTTTTAGGATCGTCTGCCGGAGGGACTCGACGCTCCGGGGACACTTTCCGCTGGAGACCGAAGTTCTCCGTCAGGAGATCGAAAAGCACGGAGGGCATGTGGACGGGGAGATCCTTTGTCCGTTTTTCAGGGAAGGCGGACGCTATACTCTCGGCAACACCCACTATGTCCGGTACGGGGAGGAACTGGTCCCCGCATCTCAGACCGAGTTTGCCAAAGACCGGACCTTCGGCTTCTCTCATTCGTATCTCCCGGAATATATCGAAGAAAAAACGGAGGGAAAGTATTCGGCGGACAAGGTCCTCTGCATTTCCCTCGAACAGCTGCGTGCCGGGGATCTGGACGGCATCACCGAGCAGCTGATGCAGGTCACCGGATTCAACAAGGTCTGCGTCAACGCCGTGGACTACTGCGACGTCAAGACTTTCTGCATTGCGCTGTACCGGGCCATGCATCAGGGAAAATCCTTCCTGTTCCGGACGGCGGCGGGCTTTGTAAAGGCACTGGGGAATTTTTCGGACATTCCCCTTCTTACCCGCAGCGACATGGTCACCGGCTCCTCCGAACTCGGCGGAGTCATCGTCGTGGGAAGTCACACCGAAAAGACCACCAAGCAGCTGCAGGAGCTTCTGACGCTCTCCGACACCGTGCCGGTGGAATTTCATTCCGGCACCGTTCTCGACGGAGACGACGCTTTTTACGCAGAGGTGTCCCGCTGCGTGAAGGAGGAGGAAAAGATCATCCTCTCCGGAAAGACCGCGGTCTGCTACACGGAGCGAACCCTGCTGGAAAAGGAAGGCGACACCAGGGAAAGCGCCCTTCTCCGCAGCGTCAAGATCTCCGACGGTGTGCAGCGTCTGGTGGGAGAGCTGTCCGTTACGCCTTCCTTTGTCATCGCCAAAGGCGGGATCACGTCTTCCGACGTGGGCACCAAGGCACTGCATGTAAAGAAGGCCCGGGTCCTGGGACAGATCCGTCCGGGGATCCCCGTCTGGCAGACGGGCGAAGAGAGCCGGTTCCCCGGGATCCCCTATGTCATTTTTCCCGGAAACGTAGGCGAAGTCTCCACGCTGCGTGAAGCAGCGGAGATCCTTATAGGTTGAAAGGAGTCCATATTTTGGCAGAACAACTGATCACTTTTGAATCCAGCGGTCTCAGCGTCCCCTGCGGGCATCCCCTGCACCTGCTCCATCTGGAAAACCAGGCGATCCTGGAACGGATCTCCCAAGCGGAGGAGGAACTGGACGAGCATGCGGGCATCGACACCCTGCGGGAGCATATCCTGCAGTTTCAGCAGGTTCGGAAACACTACGCGAAAAAGGAGCTTCTGCTGTTTCCTCTGATGGAAGATCAGGGCAGCAGCGCCATCCCGGGTGTCATGTGGGAACTGGATGACGATATTCTGGATTCTCTGTATGAATTGTCCGAAACGATCACCCGCACCAATGCCGATGACAAATCCGGCGAGCTCTACGAAACGCTGGGGCAGATGCGCGGCATGGTCTTCAAGGAAGAGGAAGTGCTGTTTCCCCTGGTCTATGAATCCATCCCCCGGGAAGACTGGCTTTCCGTCTACGCGGATCTGCCGGAGATCGGTTTCTGTTTTCTGACGGAGATCCCGGAATGGGAAGAAGGAGAACAGTGGGCGGATCCCCGGGAAGACCTGCTGCTGTCCAACGAACTGTCGGATGCCATCGTCTCTCTTCCCAACGGCAATCTGACCTTCTGTCAGCTGTTTCATATCTTTGAATCCCTGCCCGTGGATCTGGCCTTTGTCGACCAGGAATATATTCTGAGATTCTTCAGTCGCGGAAACGAGCTGGTCTGGCGCCCCGCGTCCTGTCTCGGCCGCAGCGTCCTGCGCTGCCACAGTCCGAAGAAGGCCCCCGTCATTACGGAGCACCTCGAAGCGCTCCGGTCGGGGAGCATCCCCTTCGAGGAGATCACGATCGAAGGCCGTTCGGGCCCGGTCACGGCGCAGCATCTTCCCATCTGCAACAACAGCGGCGATTTCCTCGGAGTTCTGGAGATCCTCCGGGCACCCTGAACAGAAAAAACACCGGCTGCGGTTCCCCTTTTCAGGACACCGCAGCCGGTCTTTCTTTTTTTGATCAGGACGAGCTCACAAGGATGTCGTTGGCGATGGGCGTATAGAACATTTTCTCCACCTCGTCGGAATCCTTGGTCTGTGCCAGGATCCACATCAGCTTCGCCAGTACGCTTTCCGTGGTCATGTCGTAGGCTTCCATGATATGGTCCCAGGATTTCAGTCGGTTTCCCACATGATAAACGGCGATGTCCGATCCCTCGTTCTGGACCTGGGTCGTCATCACGATAAACTTTCCCTTTTCCACGCCCTGAGAAGAAATCGTAGAGAAAAACTCCTCGCCGCCGTAGCTGGGAAGTCCTCCCACGCCGAAGCTTTCGATGATCACCGCGTTCTTGGTATTGAGCAGATAATCCAGCAGTTCCCAGTCCGTGCCGGGGATCATTTTCAGCAGGCCCACGGAGCTGTCCAGCGCATCGTAAAACTTCGGCTGTTTCTGATCTTTCCGGTAGATATACTGGATGACCCGGTTGTCACGAAGAGAGGCCACCACGGGATAGTTGATGCTGGAAAAGGCCTGAAAGCTCTTGGAATGGGTCTTGCGCGCCCTCGTGCCCAGGATCACCTGTCCGTTGAATACCACGAATACGCCCTGTAGCGTGTCCGTGCAGGCACACACGAAAGCATCCCGGAGGTTGATGCGGGAGTCCGTGTCGTCATAGCCCATGGGTTTCTGCGCCCCGGTCAGGATCACCGGCTTGCCCGAATTCTGGACCAGATAGGACAGCGCCGCGGCGGTATAGGCCATCGTATCGGTGCCGTGGCTGATCACGAATCCGTCGTATCCTTCGTAGTGGTCGCGGATGCATTCGGCGATCTTCAGCCAGTGCCGCGGAGTCATGTTCGTACTGTCGATACTGAAAAGCGTCGTGATATCCACGCTGCAGATGTTCTTTACTTCCGGAACGCAGTCCAGCAGTTCCTCCGGCGACAGGGCCGGCTCCAGTCCCTCTTCGGTCTTCCGGGAGGCGATGGTCCCTCCGGTCCCGATCATCAGTATCTTCTTCATACGGCAGCGCTCTCCTTTCGGAATTTCTGAGTCCATAATATAAAAAACAGTGTCTTTCCGCAAGGGATTCCCCTGCCGAAAGACACTGTTTTGTTTTTAAAGATCCCGGATGGCGTTTTTCATCGAGGCCACATATTCGCCCACCGGTCCGGCGGCCTCCCGTCCGTACTGCTTTACCAGCTTCACGATGGCCGATCCCACGATGGCTCCGTCGGATACGCCGGCCATGGCCGCGGCCTGTTCCGGCGTCGAGATCCCGAATCCGATGGCGCAGGGGATCTCCGTATTCTCCCGGACCACCCTGACGATGGAATCCAGATCCGTGGTGATCTCGGTCCGGGTGCCGGTCACGCCGAGGCTGGAGACGATATACAGAAATCCCTTCGCGTCTTTGGCAATCATGGCGATCCGGTCCGCGGACGTGGGTGCGATCAGGGAAATCAGATCCATCCCGTATTCGTGGCAGATCGGAAGGAATTCTTCCTTCTCCTCATAGGGAAGATCCGGAAGGATCAGCCCGTTGATGCCGATGTCCCGGCAGGTGCGGATAAATTTCTCCGACCCGTAGGAAAAGACCACATTGGCATAGGTCATGAACACCATCGGCACGGTGACGTCCTGCCGAAGCTCCCGGACGAAATCGAAGATCTTGTCCGTGGTGACGCCGCCGCTGAGTGCGCGGATATTGGCTTCCTGAATGACCGGTCCTTCGGCCGTGGGATCGGAAAACGGGATCCCGAGCTCGATCAGGTCCGCGCCGTTTTCCACCGCTGCCCGGACGACCTTTCCCGTGGTTTCAAGATCCGGGTCTCCGCAGGTTATAAAGGCAATAAAGGCCTTGCCGTCGGCAAATGCATCTTTGATATTAATCATGGAGATCCTCCCCTCTGTATCTGGCGATGGCCGCCACGTCCTTGTCGCCGCGTCCCGACAGTGTCACTACGATGATCTGGTCTTTGTCCATCTGGGGCGCGATCTTCATGGCATGGTATACGGCATGGGCCGATTCGATGGCCGGAATGATGCCCTCCGTTCTGGACAGGTACTCGAAGGCCTCCACGGCCTCGTCGTCCTTTACCGCCACATATTCCGCTCTGCCGATGTCATGGAGATAGGCATGCTCCGGTCCGATTCCCGGATAATCCAGTCCGGCCGAGATGGAATAGACCGGTGCGATCTGTCCGAATTCATCCTGGCAGAAGTAGGACTTCATGCCGTGGAAGATCCCTTCCCTTCCGGTGTTGATGGTGGCCGCCGTTTCAAAGGTGTCGATGCCCCGTCCGGCCGCTTCGCAGCCGATCAGGCGGACGGAGGAGTCTTCAATAAAATTATAGAAGGTGCCGATGGCATTGGAGCCGCCGCCAACGCAGGCCATGACCACATCCGGCAGGCGTCCTTCCTTTTCCAGCATCTGTTCCTTTATTTCTTTAGAGATGACTGCCTGAAAATCCCGGACGATGGTGGGAAACGGATGCGGTCCCATAACGGAGCCCAGACAGTAGTGGGTATCGTCGATGCGGCTGGTCCATTCGCGCATCGCTTCGGAAACGGCATCCTTCAGCGTTGCCGTTCCGCTTTTTACCGGAACGACTTCCGATCCCAGCAGCTTCATTCTATACACGTTCAGCGCCTGCCGCTTGGTGTCCTCTTCGCCCATGAACACGACGCATTCCATATCCATCAGCGCCGCCGCCGTGGCGGTGGCCACGCCGTGCTGTCCGGCTCCGGTCTCCGCGATCAGGCGGGTCTTTCCCATCTTCTTTGCCAGAAGAGCCTGACCGAGAACGTTGTTGATCTTGTGAGCGCCGGTGTGATTGAGATCTTCCCTCTTCAGATAGATCTTCGCTCCTCCCAGATCCCTCGTCATCTTCTCGGCGTAATAGAGTCTGGACGGGCGGCCGGCATAATCGTTAAACAGCGCCTGAAGCTCCCGGTTGAACTCCGGATCTTCCTTATAATGATCGTAGGCCTCCTCCAGCTCCAGAAGCGCATTCATCAGTGTTTCGGGCACGTACTGTCCTCCGTGGATCCCGAAACGTCCCTTTGGATTTGTCATATATTTATCCTTTCTTCTCATCCGCGCTTTTCACCGCGAGGATGAATTCTTTCATTTTCAGAGGGTCTTTGATCCCGTCGGTCTCAATGCCGGAACTGGTATCCACGGCATAGGGTGAAAACCGTTCGACGGCTTCCGCCACGTTTGCCGGATTCAGTCCGCCGGCCAGAAAATACGGTCTTCCCAGATCCCGGAGCATGGTCCAGTCAAAGGTCTGTCCCGATCCCGCTCCGCTGTCAAGAAGTACCATGTCGGCCCGGCTCCGGCGGGCAGGCTCCAGGTCTTCTTCGCTGCGTATTTTATAGGCCTGGATCAGGGGTCTGTCGGTCAGGGTGCGAAGCCTCTCGAGAAATTCCTCCGAAGGCTCTCCGTGCAGTTGGGCCGCATCGATGACGCCCCTATTCAGAAGCTCCGCTATCGTTTCGGGCGGGGCATCGACGAAGACGCCCACCGGAGTGATGCCGTCTTCCAGTTCCTCCCGGAGCTTTTCCGCCTGCCCGGCCGTTACGAAGCGGCTGCTTTTTTCCCAGAATACAAAACCGATATAATCCGGCTTCAGCCGGTTGACCGCCCGAATATCTTCGCTGCGGCGCATGCCGCACAGTTTGATCTTTGTCATGACAGTCCCTTCAGTTCCCTCAGCTTCGCGGTCTTGTCTTCGGCTCTCATCAGCGTTTCTCCGATGAGCACCGCATCCGCGCCGATCTCCCGGAGGATCCGGACGTCCTCAGTGCTGCGCACGCCGCTTTCCGAAACGTAGATCACATCCGACGGGATATGTTCTCTCAGTCTCCGGCTGTTTTCGGTATCGATGGTGAAATCCTTCAGGTTCCGGTTGTTGACGCCCACGATCCTCGCTCCGCTGCGAAGGGCGGTCTCCACTTCCTTCTCGTCATGGGCTTCCACCAGGGCGGAAAGCCCCAGCTCGTCACACAGTCCGATCCAGTCCCGGATCTGCTCTTCCTCCAGGATCGAACAGATCAGCAGTACCGCGCCGGCTCCCAGCGCCTTTGCTTCGTAGACCATATATTCGTCCACCGTGAAGTCTTTCCGGATGCAGGGGATCCGGATCTTTTCCGCGATTTCCTGAAGATACCGGTCGCTGCCCAGAAACCATTTCGGCTCCGTCAGCACGGAAACGGCGTCCGCTCCCGCCTTTTCATATTCGCAGGCAATGGTAAGATAGGGAAACTCCTCGGCAATGATTCCTTTGGACGGAGAAGCTTTCTTGCATTCGCAGATAAACGCCATCTCTTCACCGCTTAGTGCCTTTTCAAACGGAAACTCCCCTCTGGGCAGACTCTCCGCTTTCTCTCTAAGCTCCGAAAGCGGCCGCTCCGCCCGGGCCTGTTCGACTCTTTCTCTGGCGTGATCCGCCAGCTGTTCCAGTATGTTGCTCATGTCCGTTTCCCGTCAGGCGTTGGAAGCCTGGATGTACGCTTCCAGCTTCTGTTCCGCTTTTCCGCTGTCGATCATCTCGGCGGCAAGTTTGATGCCGTCGGCGATGGAATCCGCTTTGCCCGCGGTATACAGCGCCGCGCCCGCGTTCATCAGAACCGTATCTCTCTTCGGGCCCTTTTCTCCGTGAAGGATGGAGCGGGTGATCTCCGCGTTTTCGGCGGGTTCTCCGCCCACCAGATCTTCCTTCGAGCATCGTGTCAGTCCGAAGTCCTCCGGCTGGATCTGATAGGATTTGTACCATCCGTCCTTGAATTCGCAGATGCTGGTGGGGGCGCTCATGGAGATCTCATCGAGCTTGTCCTGTCCGAACACCACCATACCGCGCTTGACGCCGAGGCTGGCCAGGACCTGTGCCACGGGCTGGACCAGAACTTCATCGTAGACGCCTTCCAGCATATAGGTCGGGGTGATGGGGTTCGTAAGCGGCCCCAGAATATTGAAGACCGTGCGGATGCCCAGTTCCTTGCGGATGGGTCCCACGTATTTCATGGAAGTGTGATACAGCTGCGCAAACAGGAAGCAGATCCCTACGTCGTCGAGAAGCTGACGGCACTTCTCCGGCTCCTGCTGGATGTTGACGCCCAGTGCCTCCAGGCAGTCTGCCGTTCCGCATTTGGAAGAGGCGGCCCGGTTTCCGTGCTTTGCGATCTTCACGCCGGCCGAGGCGCACACGATGGCCGAGGTGGTGGAAATGTTAAAGCTCTTGGCGTCGTCGCCGCCGGTTCCCACGATCTCCATCGTGTCCTGGCCGTATTCCACCGGGATGGCGGCATCCTTCATGGCTGCCGCGCAGCCGGCGATCTCCTCGATGGTCTCGGCTTTCGTGCTCTTGGTGGACAGAGCGGCCAGGAAGGCGGCGTTCTGAGTCGCGCTGGTGTTTCCGCTCATGATCTCGCTCATGACGGTATAGGCTTCCTGATAGCTCAGATCCTGCTTATCCACTATTTTCATAATCGCTTCTTTGATCATTTGTTCATCCTCCGATTTACTATTTGTGTTTATTGTTTACGTCAGGTCTATAAAATTCTTCAGCATGGTCTTTCCTTCCGGGGTCATGATGGATTCCGGATGGAACTGCAGTCCGAAGATGGGATACTCCCGGTGCTGCACCGCCATGATCTCTCCCTCGTCCGTTTCGGCCGTGACCTTCAGCTGCGGCAGGATCGTGGTGGGGTCGGCCGCCAGGGAGTGGTACCGTGCCACCGGGGTCCTTTCGGAGCATCCCCTGAAGATGGGGCAGTCCGCGTCCAGCGTGACTTCCGACTGCTTTCCGTGCATCAGCCTTTCCGCGTAGGTGACGGTGGCTCCGTACACGGCACAGATTGCCTGATGTCCGAGGCACACGCCCAGCGTGGGGATCTCCCTGCTGAGGGTCGAGGCGACTTCCATGGTAACTCCCGCGTTTTCCGGCCGTCCCGGTCCCGGGGAGAGAATGATCCTCGACGGGGCCAGCTCCCGGATCTCGTTAACGGTCATCTCATCGTTTCGGATCACGCGGATCTCCGGGTCGATCTCTCCCACCAGCTGAAACAGGTTGTAGGAAAAGCTGTCGTAGTTGTCAATGAGCAGTGTCATAGATCCACCCCCTGTGCATTCTCCAGTGCGCTGACCACCGCGGCCGCTTTGTTCAGGCATTCCTGGTATTCCTTTTCCGGCACGGAATCCGCCACGATGCCGGCGCCGCTGCGGATGAACACCCGGCCGTTTTTCTTGTAGGCGATCCGGATGGCGATGCAGGTATCCAGATTTCCCGTAAAGTCGATGTAGCCTATGGCGCCGCCGTAAATGCCACGCTTGTTGTTCTCCAGCTCTCCGATGATCTGGCAGGCCCGGATCTTCGGGGCTCCCGACAGAGTACCGGCCGGCAGCACCGCCTCCACGGCGTCCAGGGCATCCCGGTCTTCCCGGATCTCCCCGCGCACAGTGGACCCGATGTGCATCACGTGGGAATATCTCTCGATGGAATGGAACTTTTCGACCTCCACCGTTCCGAAACGGCTGATCCGTCCCAGATCGTTTCTTCCCAGATCCACCAGCATGTTGTGTTCGGCCAGTTCCTTCTCGTCCGCCAGAAGATCCTCTTCCAGCTGCCGGTCCTCTTCCTCGGTCTTCCCTCTCGGCCGGGTCCCGGCCAGCGGGAAGGTATGGAGGACTCCGTCCTGGAGCTTGACCAGTGTCTCCGGAGAAGCGCCGGCCACTTCCACATCCGTCCCGGAGAAATAGAACATGTACGGGGAGGGATTCATGGTCCGGAGGATCCGGTAGGTGTTCAGGAGACTTCCTTCGAAAGGAGCGCTGAGCCGGTTCGAAAGCACCACCTGGAAGATATCTCCCTCCCGGATATAGTGCTGGGCCTTCCGCACCATCTTGCAGTACTGTTCCCTGCTGAACAGCGGCTCCACTTCGCCCGTCAGGTGTCCGCCGGGCTCCTGCTTCTTTTCGCCGTACCGAAGAAGCTCCGCCAGCTTCTTAAGTTCCATTCTGGCCATGTTGTATCCCGATTCGGGCTCCTCCAGCGTCATGTTGACGATGAGGACGATCTTCTGCCGGTAGTTGTCAAAGGCGATCACCTTGTCGAAGAGCATCAGATCGAGATCCCGGAACTGCTCGCTGTCCTCTACGCTGCACCGGATCGCCGGTTCGCTGTATCCCAGATAGTCGTAGGCAAAGTAGCCCACCAGGCCTCCGGTGAAGGGCGGCAGCTTCTCCAGCTTCGGGCTGGTATACTCCGACAGGATCTGCCGGATCACGGAAGCCGGATCGTCCGTAGGAAAGCTCACGTCTCCGGCCTTGAACTGTCCGTCGATGCAGGTGATCTCCATTTTTGGGTCGAATCCCAGGAAGGTGTACCGTCCCCATTTCTCCCGGTCTTCCACCGACTCCAGCATGTAGCAGTGACTGGAGACGTTCTTCATGATCTGCATCACCTCGATGGGGGTGCACAGATCCGCTAGGATCTCGCAGCTGACGGGGACCACCTTGTACTTTCCCGTCTGTGCGATCTCGCAGACTTTCTCATAGGAGGGATAAAAGTCCATCGCTTGCCTCTCTTTCCGTTTCTGCCCGGACCCGGAAAATAAAAAAAGTCCTCGACAGAATACTTCTTTTCTGTCAAGGACGAATAAATCTTTATCCGCGTTGCCACCTTGATTCACAGCAAAGCTGCGCGCTCAGCAGGATACCATCATATCCCCGGCAACTGACGTATGCCCTCACGTCACAGATTACATGACCGTGATCTTCGGTCTCTTCCCTGTGCCCTCCGCGGTCCATTTGATGATCTGGGTTCGATCCGGCTCTCAGCTGCCCGGACTCTCTGTGCGATCATAATCACCGTTATCTCCGCTTCAACGGTTTAATATAATGATATTTTAAAACGATATAAGAAAAAGTCAAGTGTAAAAGAATCACAAATAAGTCCTCTTCCTCCCGCTTCATTTCCGTAAAGTTGCCCTATGAGCATCGTATAATTTCTTCTTTTTTCCGCCAAACGTGCGGATTGTATATTATAATTAGGAAAGAACTGCGATCGGAAAGGAGGTATCGCGTATCATGACCACCTGGAATCCTTGGCACGGATGCCACAGGGTCGGCGCCGGCTGCGCATCCTGCACCGTCTTTGAAAAAGACCGTCAGTACGGCCGGCAGACCGAGCAGATCCGGAAGACCGGAAAATATCTGCTGCCCATCTCCCATACCAAAAGCGGCGGCCATGTGCTGGACGCCGGTCAGGGTCCGGTCTATGTCTGCGACTCCTCCGATTTCTTTATAGAAGAAGCCGATGCCTGGCGCGGTGAATGCTGGAAGATGATACGCCTCCGGAGAGATCTGGAATTCCGGATCCTCACCCGGAGACCGGAGCGGATTGCCGCCTGTCTTCCCGAAGACTGGGAGGACGGATACCCCAATGTGCTGCTGGCCGTCTCCTGCGAGGATCAGGCCTCCTGCAACGCGAGGATCCCGGAACTTTTGAAGATCCCCGCGGCGAAAAGAGGACTCTGCCTGAGTCCCCTGCTGGAAAAGGTCGATCTCGAACCCTGGCTGGGTGGCGGTTCGATCGATTGGGTCTCCTGCGGCGGCGAGGTCGGGTCTTCGACCCGGCTGTGTGATTTTTCCTGGATCAGGGAGATCCGTCTGCAGTGCATTCGCAGCGGCGTGTCCTTTGAAGTCTCGAATCTCGGCAGCCGCTTCCGGAAGGACGGCCGCGTCTACCGTATGGATCCCGATACCCAGATAGAGCAGTCGGCGCGGTCCCATCTGAATTATTTTCCCGGAAGCACCGAACCTTCCCGGATCTCCTATACCCTTCCGGAGCGGGAAGAGCTTTTTACCCGGCTGGAAAGATCCGCTTTTCGCTCCCGGTTCCATCTGAACGAGGAGCATCGGGACTACATACAGAAACTGGGAGAGGAGACGCTGCGGCAGCATGCCTCCGATTTCGTTTCCCAACGACTGAGCGCGGAAAATCCGACGAACGACGGCAGACAGACGCCTATGCGGGGCCATCCCGTCTTCGTGGCGCAGCACGCCACCGCCTGCTGCTGCCGGGGGTGCATCGAGAAATGGCATCACATCCCTGCGGGAAAGCCGCTGAGTCCGGAGGAGCAGGACTACCTCACCGGGGTCCTCATGGACTGGATCGAAAAAGAATGCAAAGAGAACAGTGATGAAAAACAGTAACAACGAAAAGAAAATACAGACCGGACTTCTTCTGGACTGGTACGATACCCACCGCCGTCATCTTCCCTGGCGGGAAGACCCGACGCCCTATCATGTGTGGGTCTCGGAGATCATGCTTCAGCAGACGAGAGTCGACACGGTCATTCCCTACTATGAGCGGTTCATGGAGCAGCTTCCGGACGTCGCCGCGCTGGCCGCGGCCGAAGAGGAGCAGTATCTGAAGCTCTGGGAGGGGCTGGGCTACTACAGCAGGGTCCGGAACATGCACGAAGCGGCCTGTCAGATCATGGAGCTCTTCGGCGGCCGGATCCCGGATTCCGTGGAAGAACTGCAGTCGCTCAAGGGCATCGGCAAATACACCTCCGAAGCCATCGCTTCCATCGCCTATCAGGTGCCGGTCCCCTCCGTGGACGGGAATTTCCTCCGGGTCTTTGCCCGCATGACGATGTACGCAGAGAACATCCGCTCTTCCGGCTCCATGAAAAAGGCGGAAGCTTATTTTACCGAGCGGATCTCCCCGGACCGTCCGGGAGACTTCAACCAGGCGGTGATGGATCTGGGCGCCACCGTGTGTCTTCCCAACGGCAGCCCCAACTGCGGAAGCTGTCCCTGGGAGAAGCTGTGCCTTTCGCATCGTGAGAAAAGAGAGCTGGACTTTCCCGTGCTTCCGGAAAAGAAGAAGCGGAAAAAAGAGGAGCTGACCGCCCTTCTGATCCGGCAGGGAGACCATGTGCTTCTACAGAAGAGGCCGGACAAGGCGCTTCTTGCGGGAATGACGGGATTTCCCTGTCTGAAGGGCACTCTGGATGAGAACGATGTGCGTCAGCTTCTGGAGCGGGCCGGCATCAAGGCGGAAGAAGTGAAAAAGCATCCGTCCTATGTCCATATCTTCTCTCACCGGGAATGGGCCGTAACGGTCTATGAGATCCGGCTTTTCTCCTCCGGAGATCTTTCGGTCTCCCGCTGGGAAGAGCTGACGGGCTGCACCGGTCTGTTTTCCGCCGAACAAAGCCAGCTGTTCTCAAGATATTCGATCCCCGCCGCTTTCTCTGCCTGTCTCGGGCCTTTCGAAGACGTTTAAGAGATTCAAAAAATCTGGAGCCGACCTTCCGGTCGGCTCCAGATTCCTGTTTGTCGTAATGTTTCAGACTTACAGTTCCCTTACACAGGCACGGATCAGTGCGGAGAACTTTTCGCTGGCTTCCGCCGCGGCCTGCAGGACTTCTTCCTCGCTGAGGGGCTGGTCCAGGATCCCGGCCGCCATGTTGCTCAGAAGCGTAAATCCCAGCACTTCCATTCCGCAGTGAGCGGCGGTGATGGTCTCCGGCACCGTGGACATGCCCGCGGCGTCTCCGCCCAGGATCGAAGCGGCACGGATCTCCGCCGGGGTCTCGTACTGGGGTCCCGGGAAGAAGAAATACACGCCCTCTCTCAGAGAGAGTCCGAGCTTTTCGGCCTGAGCTTTCGCCATCTCCTGCAGTCTTGCGGTGTAGATGTGCGAGGAGTCCGGGAACCGGCAGCCGAATTCGTCGATATTGGCGCCGCGAAGCGGAGAATCCAGGAAGAGCTTGATGTGATCCTTGATCAGCATCAGGTCTCCCGCTTTCCACTGGGCGTTGATGCATCCGGCGGCATTGGTCACCACCAGCGTTTCACAGCCCAGCAGTCTGAGCACACGGACCGCGTAAGTGACCTGCTCCATGCTGTATCCTTCATAGTAGTGGAAACGGCCCTGCATGACCGCCACTTTCTTTCCTTCCAGCTCACCGAACACCAACTGTCCCTTGTGGCCCGGTGCCGTGGAGACCGGGAAATTGGGAATATCCTGATAGGGTACGGCGACGGCATCGGAGACCTCGTCTCCGATATAGCCCAGTCCGCTTCCGAGGATCATGGCGATCTGAGGCTTAAAATCTCCGATCACTTTCCGTATCGCTTCCGCGCTATTCATATAGTCATCGATCGTAAACATAGTTGCCTCCTGTTACTGTTGGTCTGTTTTCTTATTATTATATACTAATTTCCGAAGATCTTCGATAGCAGTGCGGTGTCCCCGGATATAGGCCGAGGCATACCAGTACGCCATCTTTTCCGGATCTCTTTCGAACTGCTCGCAGTATTTTCCCAGCTCGTACATGGCTTCCCGGTCGCCTTTTTTCGCCGCGGCACGGTACATCGACACGGAGTGCTCGATATCCTGCCACACGCCTTCCCCGGCCATATAGAGATCTCCCAGCCGCTTCATGGCGTGCGCCTCTCCGTGGCTGGCCGCCAGGGTATAGATCTTGCAGGCTCCGGCCATATTTTTCCTCTGCTCGTGAAGATCCGCGATGGCAAGCTCCGCCACGGGATCTTCCTTCAGGGCATCCTGCGTCAGCGCATACAGCGTATCATGGTCCTGGAATCCTCTGCGGATCCGTATCAGCATCTTTCCGCAGGACCTCTGGACCTCGGTAAATTCCGTTTCCGAGGAAAGGTCGTCTTCCGGAGATCCGTCCTCCTGCCACATCCGGATCGCCAGATCCATCTGAAAATCCGCATCCGGATCTCCGTAGAATTTTGCTTTCTGATACCAGTACACCGCCGGCACGACATGGCCTTTTTCCCGGTAGGATTCCGCCAGTTCCCGCTGTGCCTCCGGGCAGGCAAGCTGTGCCGCCGTCCGGCAGGTCTCTTCCCATTTTGCATTGTCCGCGGCGGACAGCTGCGGGATATAGCTGTGGTCCATCGTCCGGGCAAGACCCCACCATCCAGCTCCGAGACCGACTTCGGCCGCTGTTTTATAATGTTCTCTCGCTTTACCGCGATCCTGCGTGAAATAGTACTGTCCCAGGGCGATGCCGGCGTCCGGAATTCCCTGGTCCTCCATCTGCTGCAGTTTCTGATAACCCTGCCCTATCGTCTCGGGATTCAGCGTCTCCAGCATGGCCTGTCCGAATCGGATCTGATCCGAAGTCAGTGTAACGGTCATGATTCTCTCCTGTAAATTGATTCCATGTTATGTCTACCATTCTCGGTTCTACTAGAATATCATACTTTTACGAAAAAGGAAGAAAAAAATTGAGAAAATGCGTGCTGTTTTCAGCCTCGTCATTTTCTCAATGTCTTTTTTCCTGGTCAGCCCCGGATTTCCTCAAGCATCTGCTGGGGATTTTCCGCCGCCTTGACCTTTCCGAAGGCCTTTGTGATCACGCCTTCCTCGTCGATGAGATAGGTGGTGCGCACCACGCCCATGGTCACTTTGCCGTACATGTTCTTTTCCTTCCAGACATCGTACATCTGGATCACTTCTTTTTCGGTATCCGAAAGAAGCGTGAAGGGAAGTCCGTACTTTTCCTCGAACTTCTTATGGGAGGCCACGCTGTCCTTGCTGACTCCGATGATCTCGGCTCCGTTTTCCCGGAACTGAGGCTGAAGCTCGGCAAAGCCGCAGGCCTGCTTGGTGCATCCGGAGGTGTTGTCCTTCGGGTAGAAATACAATACGACCTTCTTCCCTTTGAAATCGCTCAGGGAGACCATCTGTCCGTTCTGATCGGGCAGTGTGAATTCCGGGGCTTTGGTTCCTGTTTCCAGCATTTGTTTTTCCTCCGATTTTTAATATTTAAATTTTCTGCCTTCCGGCATCGGCTCTTTCGTCCTTGTTTCTGAGAAGCCGCAGGATGGACACGAGGCAGACAAGGCAGGCGATGACCTGGGTGATCCCCGAAACGATATCCAGGATCGCGAAATCGTAGATCCCCCACATCACGGTATTGGCGAAAAAGCTCCACTTGATGGGCAGGATCTCTTTCAGATAATAATTGCATACCGTCAGCTGCACCGTGGCCGCGATGGGCAGAAGCCCGATCAGCCCCCGGTTGTTCACGGCAAGGCCCAGGGCCACCACCAGCACCGTGAAGATCCACATCAGCCGGTTCGTATACTTTCCGTAGGCAGTCAGAAGATTTCTCACCGTGGAAAGAAACACCGTGGACAGCCCCGCCCAGGACCGGAAGAACACCGAGGACAGACACAGGCATCCCGATTCCCCCGCCTGCAGCAGATACGCCCTCTTGCGGTCGCTGACCCAGCAGCTCAGGACCAGAAAAATTGAGGCGAAGGCACTTATTAAATTTCCGGCCAGGATCTCATGGGTCACGTCGGTCGCTCCTTCTGAAAAATTCTCAGATAAGAATATAATAGAAATCCCCCCGCAAAAAAGCAATAAAAAAGATCAGAGCCTGAAAGCTCTGATCTCCTAGTAAGTACTGCGCTCCTCTCCGGATCATCTCACCAGAGAGGCCATCGCATATCCGTGACCCAAAGTCTGAAGAAGGAAAAAGGTACAAATAATATTAGGGGGGAGAGAGGTAATAACAACCGGTCACGAATATTTTCGGCAGTTGACCCGTCGGTTCTCGCCTTCAGGTCTCGTATATAATAACGCTTTTTCTTTCTGTTTTATTTAATTATTATAAATTTTTAATAATTCTTTGTAAGAAATGTACAATGAAATTTCCGGGTTTTTCGGCCGGAAATTTCAACATGCACAATATAAGGCTTTCTTATTTGCTTACATATTTAAGAAAGTGTCTAAATTTAGCCGTTTAGGGCTCTTTTTATCGCCCAGTAGACGCCGGATTCCGAATTCGACTTCGTGACCCAGTCCGCCGCCTGTTTCAGGTTCTCCGGACTGTTTTCCATGGCCACTCCCACCGCCGCGGTCTCCAGGATGTCCCGGTCGTTGTCCGAATCCCCTACGGCCATCGTTTCCTCCGGTGCGATCTCAAGCAGGTCGCACAGCCTCAGAAGGCTCCGGCCTTTGGTGGTCTCCCCCGCGGTGATCTCCAGGTTGTCCCCGCCGCCCGATACCACGGTCAGCTCCGGGAAGGACTCCAGAATGCCGCAGGCACGGTCATGGTCCCGGGCGTGTCCGTCCTCTCCGTGAAGGAAATTCATGGTGATCTTCTGGACCTCCAGTCCCTTCTTATTTAAATAGGAAGGAAGATCTTCCTCGAACAGACTCTGATTGGCGATAAAGTCCAGGATCTTCTCCGGCAGACTCAGCTTCGGGATCATTTCCCTCCGGTCGGCAAAGCCGAACGCTTTTCCGTCGCAGAACACGTCGCTGTAGGCATCGAGTTCATGCAGGCGATACAGCAGATCGGAAGCGGTCTCCGGCTCCAGGCATTTCTCATACAGACACTCCCAGTCCGGGATCCGGTATACCGCCGCGCCGTTGACGGTGATGGCATAGCGGACACCGAGGGAAGAGAGCAGTCCGCACGGGATCTCCAGCAGCGGCCGTCCGGTGGAGATCACCACTTCCGTTCCCTGCCGGACCGCTTCCCGGATCCCCCTGCGGTCAAGCTCCGAGATCTGCCCCTGCGCATCAAACAGTGTTCCGTCCAGGTCCAGCGCGATCAGACGGATCTTTTCGTTCCTTGTTTTTTCCACGACTCTCACCTCTCAGGCCCGTCTTTCGATTCTTCTGTCCGTATTTTAACCTTTTTTCGCCCTTCTCTCCACCGGAATGTGCCGGCATTTTCAGAATGTTCATATTTTCTTCTCGATTTGTTCTTAAAATGTTTCGAGCTTCTTCACAGTTTCTCCGGGACGATGTGCTATCCTGTAAGCGTAAAGAGGAAATCCCGATGGGATGAGCAAGGGATTTTATCTTCTTACATTTTTCACTTCTCTCTTCTACACTAACAGAACAAACAAAAAGACCGGGCACGAAAGTGCCCGGGTTCTTTTTGCCTTCCGCCGGTTTTTCTCACGGGATTTTCCTCTAGGAACTTTTCCTTTTTCATGCTATACTTGTTCCGATATATTTTCATGAAAGTTGAGGAACAATCCATGCAAGAATTCCGTTATGATACACAGCTTCTCATCGAAGGCCATGACCTGGACGAAGACGTCATTGGCGATTACTTCCGTGCAAACTTCAAAGGGGACTGCCTTCTGGCCGTGGGCGATGAAGATCTGATCAAGATCCATTTCCACACCAACGAGCCCTGGAAGGTCCTGGAGTACTGCGCCGGTCTGGGCGAAATCTACGACATCGTCGTCGAGGATATGGACCGTCAGGAACGGGGACTGCATGGCTGAGAATCGGCCCTGCACAGAACACTTTGAACTCCGGAGGGATTTAGATGCTGAAAAGAAACCGAATCGTCGTGAAGATCGGAACTTCCACCCTGTCCAACGAACTGGGAAACACCAAGCTGCGCGCCTTTGAGGACTTTGCGCTGGTGCTCTCGGATATCCAGAATATGGGGTATGAGGTGATCCTGGTCTCCTCGGGCGCCATTACGATCGGAGCCAACAAGATGAAGCTGACCGAACGGCCCACCGAGATGCGCATGAAACAGGCCGCGGCTGCCGTCGGGCAGTGCAGCAACATGTTTCTGTACGACAAGTTCTTCGGTTACTACGACAAAACGGTCGCCCAGATCCTCTTTAACGCCGACGACATCACCCAGGAAGTGAAAAAAGAGAACCTGGCCAATACCTTCAACGCGCTTCTGGAAAATGGCGTGATCCCCATTGTCAACGAAAACGACTCCGTCAGCTATACCGAGATCGAATCGGAAGAGCGGCTCTTCGGCGACAACGACAAGCTGTCCGCCGTGGTGGCGGTGCTCTGCCAGGCCTCCAGGCTCGTGATCTTTTCGGACATCGACGGTTTTTACGACAAGGATCCGAGGCTGTATCCCAACGCAAAACTGATCCCTTCCATCGACCGGATCGATGAGTCCACCTACGCGCTGGCAGGAGGCGCCGGATCCCGGCGCGGCACCGGCGGAATGCATACCAAGCTGCAGGCCGCAGAACTGGCCACTTCCCAGGGCATCGACGTGATCGTGACCAACGGGTCCAATCCGAAGGCGCTCTATGATATCGTGGAAGGCCGGCCCGTGGGCACTCTGTTTTCCGGGAAAAAGTGATGAACTGAAAAAAGAAAGAATCCGAAGCTTATCCGCTTCGGATTCTTTTTGCTGTCTGCCAATTTTAATCGGAAGGAAGTTCCGGGATCGTCAGGGAACCCGTTTCCTTTCCCAGCGCCTCCATCAGGTAGGCCGCCAGATGATAGCCCTGAAGGAAGGCGGAATAATCGATGGTCTGCTCCAGAAGCTCGTAGCTCTCCCCTTTGTACTTTTCGATCGCCACGCCCTGGATATGCTCGATGTCGTCCTCATCCATTCGGCACAGGGCCTCGATGATGCTCTCCTCGGCAACGATCAGCGACACTCCGCCGTAGAATTTCGACAGGTTGATCCAGTAATGCTCTTCCAGCTGTCCGCTTTCTTCCGACACTTCGATCTCCACGATATCCGGCGCCGACTGTGCCCCCGAATCCTCTCTTTCGGCCCGTTTGGTCACGATATTTTCAATTACGAATTTCATAATAAATCCCCCAGTGTCATCTGTGTTTCCTCTTCGCTCTGCCCGGAGAGGTCTTCCTGCGTGCTGGACCCCGGTTCCGCCGGCAGTCCGAATTTTTCCGTGAATTCCGGTTCCGACAGGATCGGGATCCCCAGCTGCTTGGCCTTCTGATTTTTCGAGGAAACGGACGCAAGGTCGTTGTTGATCAGATAATCCGTCGATCCGCTAACCGATCCCGTGACCTTTCCGCCCTGCCCCTCGATATATTTTTTCAGTTCGTTTCTGTTTTTGAAGATATGCACATCGCCGGTGACGACGAAGGTCAGTCCTTCGCACCGTCCGCCCGGCTGCACGGCCGTTTCCTCCCGGATCCTCAGCTCGTCCAGCATTTCCCGGACCATTCGGTAATTGTCGTCGTCCCGGACCCATTTTATAAAGGAGGAGGATTTCTCCGGGCCGATCCCGTCGATCTCCGAAAACAGTTCCGGATCCTCCGCATCTCTGGCCCTCTCGATCAGATTAGGCAGTGAGGTCCCGGTCAGAAGCCGTTTGGCCACATCGGTGCCGATCAGCGGAATGCACAGACTGTAGAGCACATGCCGGCCGTCGGTATCTCTCGACTTTTCCACCGCCGCCAGAAGATTGCTCACCGACTTTTCGCCGAACCCGTCCAGCAGTTCCATTTCGGCCTTGTGCTGATCCAGATGATACAGATCCGGATAACTGCGGATCCAGCCCTCGTTGATGAACCGCAGCACCGTCGCCTCCGACATGCCGTCGATATCCAGTCCGTCCTTGGAAACAAAGCGGCTGAATTTCTTGACCTGCTTTGCCGTGCAGTCCGGATTGGTGCACCGAAGCGTCTTCGTGTCGCTGCCGGGATTCACATGGATCTCCGTGGGTGCCCCGCATACCGGGCAGACATCCGGGATCTCCAGTGCTCCTTCCGGCTTTAGGACCTGAATGACTTTGGGAATGATCTTGTTGGCCTTGATCACGGAGATCTCCGTTCCGGCGCCGCCGATCCCCAGCCGCTCGCACTCGCTGATATTGCACAATGAGGCTCTCTTTACCACCGTACCCTCCAGATTCACCGGTTCGAACACCGCCACCGGAGAGATGGTGGAGGCCGCGCAGGACCATTCGATGTGATCAAGTTTCGTCTCCGCCGCTTCATCGGCCCACTTGAAGGCAAGGCCCGCACGGGTGGCATGATGCCCCGTCACGGAGCCGGTGGCGGCATAGTCCGTATCCTCATAGGCGATCACAAGGCCGTCCACGGGATAGGGATTGATCCGGTCCGTTACCTGCTTTGTCCATCGGCCGATCACCTCTTCCAGATTTTCCTGGGAGGGATCCGTTACCTCTTCATGGTCCACGGGAGACAGTCCCCATTTTTTCAGAGCCTCCATCCGGCCGCCCCAGGAGGAGATCTCCTCGTCGGTGTGGACCAGCGTAAACGGGATCCACCGTATATGACGTCTTTTTACCTCTTCCGTATCCTTGAGTGTCAGCGAACCGGAAGCCAGATTCCGGGGGTTTGCGTATTCCTCTCCCGATTCCGCCAGAAAATCTTCAAAATCCTTATAGGAGATCACCGCTTCGCCGCGGATGACCACGTGTCCCTTCGCTTCGATGGAACCCGGGATCCCGCGGATCGCTCTGGACAGATGGGTGATGTTCGTTCCGATATGACCGTTTCCCCGGGTGACGATCTTGCTCAGTTTTCCGTCGTCATAGGTCACCACCAGCGTCAGGCCGTCCAGCTTCCAGGAGATCCAGATCTCGCGTCCTTCGGCCCACTTCACCAGGTCCTCAATCTTCTTGGTCTTCGCCAGGGACAGCGCGGAGAACTCATGTTCTTCCTTCTGTCCGGCGATGTTGTCTTCCGAGACCCGGTTGGTCGGGCTGTCCGGATAAACTTCTCCCGTTTCCTCTTCCAGTTCCCGGAGCCGGTCGAACAGCGCATCCCATTCATAGTCGGTGAGGATCTCCGCTTTTCCGTTGTAATAAGCGTCGGAAGCCGTATTCAGCTTTTCGATGAGCTGTCTCATCTCTTGTAATTTTTCTTCCACAGCATACCTCTCATGATTCCGAAAGGAATATTTGTCCCTTATTATATTACATTTTCTTCCGAGATACTATTCGCATTTCCCTCAGAATCCGAAAAAATACACACGGAATGCCGCAAGGCATCCCGTGTGCGTCTGCTAATAGTAAGGAGAAATCTCGTATTATCTTATTTTTTCAGAGCCTTGATGGCGGCTTTCAGGAACGCAACATTGGCCTGTTCCACATCGTTCAGATCTTTTTCCGCATCAAAATCTTCGGAATCGAGGGTCGGCTTGTACCAGTCGTACTGTTCGAACTGTTTGGCGGTCTCCTCTTTCTGGAAGATGTATCCGTGGCGGGCATAGATCTCGTTGAGAGCGGTCTTCAGCTCATCGATGTCCATTCCATCGATGTCTTCCTCGGTCAGTTCCTTTTTGTCACTGTCGGCAAAGAGCATTCCTTCGAACTCTTCCTTCGGCTCTTCCAGACCTTTGACTTCAAATTCGACGTCTTCGGCATCCAGTGCCAGATGGAATCCCACCCTGGCCAGATCGTCATCGTTGTCCCAGGTCCATGTCACGGTATCGCCGTTGGACAGGCCGGAATCCTTGTCCAGTTCGCCGCCGAGGCAGTTTTCGATGAACAGCTCGATGTCGTCGTCCGATGTTTTTTCCAGTTCCGCTCTGGCGTCGGAAGATCCGCGGTACTTGATCGCACTGCCCAGGGCCTCCTTGACGGCGTCGTAATCGATGGTCGCCGTGGCGGTTCCCTCGCCGTCTTCCCCGTCGAATTCCACCGAAACAAGATTGGTCACATCAACGGTCGTCGTCTTGTTGACCACTGCTACGAGGATCAGCAGGAGCACGATCGCCGCACAGACAACGGTCCAGATGGTCTTTTTTCTTTTGGCTCTTTGTTCTTCTGCCTGGTGTATGTTATCCAGATCAGCCATTCGAATCACCCCTAAATGTAAGATCTCAGCGCCGGAGCGCTGTTAATTGTTAGCCAACGCTTATTCTATTAAACAAAGCAAACTCTAACAACTCCAATCGGACACTTTTCCGGTGATCCGCAAAAGTTTTTGCGATTTGTTCTGTTCCGAACTTCCTTCGGGACGGCGGAACGTGTTTCCTAGACGAGCTTTTCCTCTGTGACACACAGGAAATTCTCTTCCACATGGCACAGCAGAAAGCTCTCTTCCACGCCGCATGCTCTCGCCTCCGCCAGCACCTGTCCGAATTCCGGGTGGGTCTGCACATTGGGCCGGACTTCCTCCACACCGTCCATCTGGATCACAAAGGAGATCCGACTTTCAAATCCTTCCCGCGCCGCATCGATCAGTTCCTCCAGATGCCGGACTCCCCGCTGGGTCGGCGCATCCGGGAAATAGCCGATCCCGTCGAGTTCCAGCGTGCAGCCCTTGATCTCCCGGAGATATCGGATGCCGTCTTTTTCCAGATAGAAATCCAGCCTCGACTGACCGAAGGAAAACTCCGGCCGGATCTTATCGAAGCCCTGCTTTTCAAACCATTCTTTCGCCACGGCATTGGGCGCCCGGCTGTCGATGTTTATCAGTTTGCCGTTTTCCTTGTAGACCGCCACCAGATCGTATTTTGTTTTCCTTTCCGGATTGTCCGCTTCGGACAGGATGACCGGTGCTCCCGGCACCAGCAGTTCCCGGCATCGTCCGGTGTTCTTCACGTGCACGGTCAGAACTTCTCCGTTTCTTTTCACCTTCGCCACGAAGCGGTTCGGCCGTTCCAGAAACTCCGCCTTCTGCGTTTTGTTATAGCGCATCGGGATCTCCCTCCTTTTCCGATGCCTTCCTTTACGAACAGAGACCCTTGAGCTTAAAGCTCAGGGTCTCTGTGGAGCTTATTTGTCGCCTTCGACGGCAATCCAGGTCTTGTCGTCACGGGTATGCACGGTGGTACGCGTAAATCCCGTTTCCTGAAACAGATCCATATACTCCCGGATCGAAGGATTGTTCATGTTGTATTTGCGGATATTCTCCTTCTGTTCCTCCGTCAGCCGGTCGCTGTCATAGATCTCCGCGACAAGCATAAAGGTGCCGCCCGGTTTGAGCACACGGTAGATCTCCGCCAGTCCCTTGCGGGGGTCCGGCCAGAAATAGAAGCTCTCCACCGAGACCACCTTGTCAAAGGTCCCGTCGGAAAAAGGAAGGGATTCCACGGAGGCTTCGAGGATATCCATCTTCCCCGATTCGATATCCTCCCGGTTGATCTCCCGGGAGAGACTGACCGACACCATGGAATAGTCGATCCCCTTGAGCATGCCCACCGGCAGTTTCCCGGAGATCCGGTGCAGCGTCTCACCGCCGCCGCATCCCACATCCAGCACATGGTCTTCCTCCCGGAACTCCATCTGGTCGATGGCCCACCCGGTCATCTCGTAGTGGGAGTCATTCATCCTCTGAAGCATCGACCGTCCCGCTTCTCCGGTGGGTTTGGCGGGATTTCCCTGTTCCGTAATACTTTTCTTCTGTTCTTCGCTCTGAATTTTGTTCTCCGTGATCTCCATACCTATCCCCGTTTCTGACTCCGGGTTCAGCCCTCGCTTTCCAGCAGTTTTTCCTTTTCTGCGACCTTTGCCATGAATTTCGCCTCATCGATGATGAAACGCTCGTGAGTTCCTTCTCCCACGGGGCCGGCCTCATCCGTAACTTCCACCTTGAATACCAGCCGTCTCCGGTCCACTTCCACCAGTTCCGAACGGCAGGTCACTTTCATGCCCACCGGAGTAGGGGCGTTGTGGCGGATGTTCAGCAGCGTTCCGACGGTCCCCTGGCCTTCCTCCAGCAGTCTGCTGACGCTCTCAAAGCAGGTCGCTTCGATCAGGGCGATCATCTCCGGCGTCGCATAGACCGGCAGGCCACCGCTTTTGACCTTTTCCGCAGTCTGATCTTCACTGACAACGATCGTCTGTTCATTTTTTATTCCGGTCTCAATCATAGCTTTTCTCCTGTAAGATAGAATTTATTGCTCTGCTCAAGTCGGCAGATCCTTCTTATTTAATACTTAAATTATACCAAAAAAGGGTTAAGAAGAAAACCGTGCGCTTCGGGTTTTCCGCTATTCGTTTCCCTTCAGGCTCGTGACCATGTCGATCTTTTTGACTTTTCCGGCCAGGATCCGGTTCACCACCAGCGATACGACGATCACAAAGGCCACGCTGATAAGATAGGAGGATATCCGGATCACCGCGACAAAGTCGAACTCGTCGCCCACGCTCGCCCGGAACGTATAGTCCGTGATCCAGTATCCCAGCGGGAGCGCCAGAACGACGGAACAGACCGTGATCCAAATGTTCTGTCTGACAAAGATCCGGCGGATCTGGCGGTTTTGGAATCCCAGCACTTTCATGGTGGCAAACTGATACTGCTTTTCCGTGAAGGAAAGGATCCCCATGTTATAGATAATCACCACCGCAAGCAGGAAGGCTATTACCGTCAGGATCACCAGCACTTCATTCATCAGCCCCATCATGCTGTTCATTCCGTCTCTCAGGGCACTGCGGCTGGTGACGGTGGCGATCCCCGGCGAATCCGAATCCTCCGGCACCTGCAGATCGGTATACAGATTGTCCGGCTCATAGGTAAAGCCCAGGCTCTCGTAAAAGCTTCGCGACATCGTCATCCCCTGATTCTGCGGATCCCGGTTCAGGCCGGCGATGGTGGATGTGATCCAGTTATCGTCTCCCATGATATGCCAGGTCACGGTATCTCCCGCTTTCAGTCCTGTCGTCGAAGCAAGCTTGGCGGTGATATAGACCCCGTCGTCCCCGATCTGAATGAAATTCCGGTCCTTGTCGGTAAAACGCAGTTTCTCCCCTGCGTCCGTCACCGTCAGCGTCCGGGCGTTTCTCTCTCCGTCCAGCTGGATCTCGATGGAAGGGCTCTCGCTGGTGGCGTTTCCGTACACGGCTTCCAGCGTCTGGAGTTCCTCCTGCGTAACGCTCTGCGACAGACCGATCTTGTATTCGAAATTATACAAGCCCTCAAAGACCCAGTCCATGTAATCCGCCATCGTATTCTTCATTCCGAGGCCGGCGATCAGCAGCACCGTGCATCCGATGATCCCCACCGCCGACATCAGGACACGTCCTTTGCTTCGGGCCATATCCCTGAGATTCCATTTCGTGGAAAAGGAAGCACGGGACAGAGGTCCCCTAGTGGTCGCACGGAAAGAGCGGTCTTTCACTTTCGGGACCTCCGTCCGGATGCTCTCCGCCGCGCTTTCCCTCAGGATCCGGGCGGTGGACCAGTAGACCACCGCAATGACCAGCAGTACCGTCAGCACCGCAAGCACGTAAACGACGATCCCCAGACGGGTATGATAGGCCGGGATCTCAAAGTATTCCATCTCCGAACGGATAAAGAATTTTCCCAGCGTGAAGTTTCCGATCACCAGTCCCAGCACCGCCGCCGGAAGGCTGATCCAGAGACCGTAGGAAAGGTAATGCCGCTGGATCTTCTTCCGCGGAATTCCCAGCGATTTAAGAGTTCCGATCTGCAGCCTCTGCCGCCGTACGAACCGGTTCATCGTGGTGACGACCGACAGCACCGCGATAAACAGGAACAGGGCCGTAAGTACGAAAGAGTAGGTCTTTCCCTCGTCGATCTCGCTCTGGTACATGCTGTAGGAGTTGCTTGTCTCCCGTCCCAGCACCGCCGTGGCGCTTTCGATCCTTTTTTCCAGATTGCCCTTGACCCACTGGATATTGGTCTTGTCGCTGGAATCTTTCAGATCCACCAGGATCTGATTGGCAAAATGATAATCCGTGATATCGAAATCGGGGATCAGGTCCCGGATCTGCTGATCCGAGTAGGATTCATAGGAGGCATCGGTCTGTCCCAGATACTCTCTGAGTCCGTCATAGATCACTTCCTCGGGAAGCTCCTGATAGGAAAGATAAATAAACCCGTAGTCCCGGTGTGTCGGAAAAAGCGCCGTATCGTCTTTGATGTTGTAGACATGGTCCGGCACCATGATCAGTCCCGCGATGGGCTCCGTGATCCGGTAGGATTCATAGCTGCAGGTGATCTCGTCTCCCACCTTCAGTCCCAGGTTTTCCGCCAGATAGCTGTCGATCCACACGCCGTGAACGGAAGCATCGAATCCGCTGCCTTCCGTCACATAGAACCGGCTGATGTTGTTGGAGTCGATAAAATTCGCCTCCAGCGTTACATCGTCGAAATTTTCCAGCGTGACGTTGATGGTCAGCACGCCTTCCGCATCCGCCACCGTCGGCGTATTTTTCACCCGGTCGATGTCCTTTTTTACGAACCCGTCGCCGACGAGCCAGAGATCTTCCAGATTGTTCTCTTCGTAATATTCCTTTGCGCTTTCCGCCATGCCGTCCATATAGCTGTGAATGCCCGCAAAGCAGAACACGCCCAGAAACACCATCAGGAAGATCATCAGAAACTGCGTCCAGTTTTTTCGGATATCCCGGAACAGTTTTTTGTTGAGTGTCTTCATGGATCGCGCTCCTTACCACTGGATCTCGTCGATCTGTTTCGGATCGGTATTTTCGGTCACGGACTCCACCCTGCCGTTTTTCAGCCGGATGACCAGGTCCGCCGTCTCCGCCAGCAGGGAGTTGTGCGTCACGATAAGGACGGTATTTTCTCCGTTCTTTTCCCCGCACTGCTTTTTGAGGAGCTTCAGGATCTCGACACCGGTCCTGGAGTCCAGAGCGCCCGTCGGCTCATCGCACAGCAGAAGCTTCGGTCTTTTGGCGATGGCCCTGGCGATGGAGACCCTCTGCTGCTCTCCGCCGGAGAGCTGATTCGGGAATTTTCCGGCGTGATCCGCCAGTCCCACTTCCCTCAGAGCGGCCATACTGTCCATGGGATCGTCCACCAGTTCCTTTACGATATCCACGTTTTCCTGCACTGTCAGCGTCGGCAGGATGTTATAGAACTGAAAGATAAAGCCCACGCTGTGCGCCCGGTATTCCGAAAGCTGGTCTTCCTCCAGCTCGGCAATGTCTTTCCCGTCGATCCATACTTCGCCGGTGGTGGGAACATCCATCCCGCCGATGAGGTTCAGCAGCGTCGATTTTCCGGCGCCGGACGGGCCCAGCACCACCACGAGTTTTCCCCGGGGGATCTCCAGGTCCACGTCCCGCAGCGCGAAAAAGGCCGTTTCCCCGGATTCATAGACTTTACTTACATTCTTTAATTCAATAATACTGTTCATAGTTCCCTCCCGAAGGGTCTTTTGAGTTAGTTTTTTCTAACTCCTGTCCATTCAAAAAGACGGTGAATTCCCGTCCTTTTGAGCTTTTTAATTATATTGAATCGATGCGTCAAAATCTACTCCATTAAGACATAAACGGAGACTCCGGCCGGGCCGGAGTCTCCGTTTATCCGGTTCACGTTCTTTCGTGTTCCGGGATCCGGATCGACGCACCTGAAAGCCCCCCCAAAGAAAAGATCTTCTGTGATCTCTTCCGCGCTGTCCCCTGCAGGGGACGCGCTAATATTCAGGCACTTCAAATCAACGGATTGAAGAGGAGATTTACCACATGATCTGCCAAGTACGCGACCGGGTCGCGTTTGACAAATCCTCTTGTTTCTATCATACTAACAATGTGTTCGACAATCAACAGGCAGTTCGATAAAAAACAACTCGTTAGCGAACATCGGTTTCGCTGTCTGTTCGATAATTCCGAACGGCTGTTTTATTATACCTATTTATATAGAAAGAGGGATCCGATATGGCCGGAACAAAAGTGGATCAGCGGGTACTGGTCACCAAAAGGCTTCTCCGGGAAGCGCTTCTGGAACTAATGAAGGAGAAGACCATCTCCAAGATCACCCCCACGGAGCTGTGCCGGAAGGCCGGCATCAACCGGAACACGTTTTATGCGCACTACCGTGCACCGGAAGACGTTCTCCGGGAGATCGAAGATGAGTTTCTGACGGAGTGCCAGCAGTCCTTCGATGAGTCCCTCAACTATGAATCCATCGAACAGCTTGTGACGGAGTGCGTTGCCATCTTTATAAAATATGCGGATATCTGCACCATCATCTTCTCGGAAAACAGCGACAGCCGCGGTCTGGAGCAGCTGGTGAACATGGCCCGTGCCAAATCCTCCGAGGAATGGAAGCGTGCGGGGCTTCCGGAAAACGACATCGAACGGGAGTTCTTCCACCGCTACTGCACCGCCGGCACCGTCTCGGTCATCCGTGAATGGATCAAGAACGGAATGCGCGAATCCCCGCAGCGCATGGCGGATGTGCTGGCCGGTCTGAACCACGGCGCGCTGCTGGGCATCAAGAGCCGCGAAAAAAATCATATGTGACCTGAATCTATTCTCCGGGAAGGCCTTTCGCCTGTCCCGGAGTTTTTTGTCTTCTGTCTGCCCGGCCCAACCGCCGGGCAGCTTATTTTTTTCGGTTCGTCAGGACCCTCAAAAGGCGGAATTGCGTCTGTTTCAGTCTATTTTGAATTTGCTCAACGTCAAATTTTATCAAAAAAAGTGAAATTGACTTCGGCCGCAAAACCATTGACTTTTTTTAGACAGTTTCAGCGGGCTGGTGTTATCATGATTTACGGAAATTGTATAAATTTCTTTAAATTTGTCCAAGAAAATCTATAGGGAGGAAAGTTTAAATGTCAGGCAAGAAAGTTTTCAAATCCATGGACGGAAACGAAGCTGCTGCGTACATATCCTACGCATTTACGGAAACAGCTACGATTTATCCTATCACCCCGTCCAGCCCGATGGCCATGCATGTTGATGAGTGGTCTGCGCACGGCATGAAGAACATCTTCGGCCAGCGCGTCAAACTCATGGAGATGCAGGCAGAAGCGGGCGCCTGTGGTTCTCTGCAGGGTGCACTCGAAGCAGGTGCTCTGGGAACCACCTACACTTCGGCTCAGGGCCTTATGCTGATGATCCCGCCCATGTACCGTATCGCGGGTCTTCTGCTTCCCGGTGTCATGCACGTTGCGGCAAGAAGCATCGCTTCTTCCGCCGTATCCATCTTCGGCGATCACCAGGACGTCATGGCCTGCCGTCAGACCGGCTGGGCTCAGCTGGCATCTTCCAGCGTTCAGGAATGCATGGACATGGGTGCCGTCGCTCACCTGAGCGCCATCAAGGGACGCGTTCCCGTACAGCACTTCTTTGACGGCTTCCGTACCTCTCATGAGATCCAGAAGATCGAAGTTCTGGACTTCGACGACATGGCAAAACTCGTGGACTGGGATGCCATCAAGGAATTCCGTGATCATTCTCTGAATCCGGATCATCCGACCATCCGCAACACCGGTGAAAACGACGACCTCTTCTTCCAGCACAAAGAGGCCTGCAACCCGTATTACGATGCCTTCCCCGAGATCGTGGAAGAGTATATGGGCAAAATCTCCGAACTCACCGGAAGAGACTACAAACTGTTCAACTACTACGGCGCTCCGGATGCAGACCGCGTCATCGTGGCCATGGGTTCCGTTTCCGATACCATCCGTGAGGTCGTTTCCTACCTGAATGACCGCGGCGAGAAAGTCGGCTTTGTACAGGTCCATCTGTACCGTCCGTTCTCTCTGAAGCACTTCGCAGCCGCCATTCCGGAGACCGCAAAGGTCATCACCGTTCTCGACCGCACCAAAGAGCCCGGTGCCCTGGGCGATCCTCTGTATGAAGACGTCTGCACCGCTCTGATGGAAGCCGGCATCTCCGTGCGTCTGCTGGCCGGCCGCTATGGTCTGTCCTCCAAGGACACCACCCCCGCTCAGATGAAAGCCGTTTACGACAACATGAGCGGAGAAATGAAGAATCACTTCACCGTCGGCATCAACGATGACGTAACTCATCATTCCCTGCCCGTCGGCGAAAACATCGTCACCGCCGGAAAGTCCATCATCTCCTGCAAGTTCTGGGGACTCGGATCGGACGGCACCGTCGGTGCAAACAAGAACTCCTGCAAGATCATCGGCGACAACACCGATCAGTACGTACAGGCCTACTTCCAGTACGATGCCAAGAAATCCGGCGGCCTGACCCGCAGCCATCTGAGATTCGGTCACGAGCCGATCCTCAGCACCTACTATGTCACCATGGCGGATTTTGTCGCCTGCCACAAGCAGAGCTACATGCACACCTATGACATCGTCAATGAAGTCAAACCCGGCGGTATCTTCCTGCTGAACACCCGCTGGAAAGGCGAGCAGCTTCTGGAGAATATCCCGAACCGTGCAAAACGCATCATGGCCGAGCGTAAGATCAACTTCTACACCATCGATGCTACCGATATCGCCGCAGAGATCGGTCTGGGCAACAGAACCAGCACCGTCCTGCAGGCAGCCTTCTTCAAACTGTCCGGCGTTCTGCCCATCGACGAAGCCGAAAAGCTGATGAAAGACGCCGCGACCAAGACCTTCTCCAAGAAAGGTCAGAAGATCGTCGATATGAACCATCAGGCCATCGAAAAAGGTCTGAATGCCATTGAAAAGATCGAAGTTCCCGCAGAGTGGGCCGACCTCAAGGACGAAGTCCCCGAAGTCGACGAATCCCTGCCGAAGTTCGTCAACGACATCCTGATCCCGGCCAACCGCGCAGACGGCGACAACATCCCGGTCAGCGCCTTCAAGGACAGCGCAGACGGCGTTATGCCCATCAGCATGTCAAAATTCGAGAAGCGCGGCGTTGCCGACAACGTTCCGGTATGGAACATCGACAACTGCATCCAGTGCAACCGCTGCTCTCTGGTCTGCCCGCATGCCGCCATCCGTCCGTTCCTGCTTACCAAGGAAGAAGCGGAGAATGCTCCTGCCGACTGCAAGAGCAAACAGGCCATCGGCAAGGGACTGGAAAACTACAACTTCCGTATCCAGGTCGACGTTCTCGACTGCCAGGGCTGCGGAAGCTGCGTAAACGTCTGCCCGGCCAAGGAAAAAGCCCTCAAGCTGGTTCCGCTGGACGATGTCCTCGACGAGCAGAAAAACTGGGATTACTGCATCGATCTTCCTCTGAAGGAAAATCCGATGAGCAAATACTCCGCAAAGGGAAGCCAGTTCGAGAAACCGCTGTACGAGTTCTCCGGCGCCTGCCCGGGCTGCGGCGAGACTCCGTACATCAAGCTTCTGACTCAGCTTTACGGCGAGCGTCTGTTCGTTGCAAACGCCACCGGCTGCTCTCAGGCTTACGGCTTCTTCACCCCGACCTATCCGCAGACCACCCTTCCCAACGGACACGGCCCGGCCTTCTCCAACTCCCTGTTCGAGAACAACGCCGAGTTTGCACTGGGCATGAGCCTGGCACAGCAGCAGCTGCATGATCAGCTGAAGATGCACGCTCAGGTCGTCGTGGAGCAGACCAAGGACGCCGCTCTGAAGACCGCCGTTGAAAACTGGCTGGCCGAAGGCGACGACACCGAAAAGACCGTTGCTCTGTCCGACGCGGTCCGCGAAGCTCTGAAGAACAACACCGAATCCGGTGAAGACATCGACTACATGAAAGAACGTACCGACAACCTGACCAAGAAGGACATCTGGATGTTCGGCGGCGACGGCTGGGCCTACGATATCGGCTTCGGCGGTCTGGATCACGTTCTTGCATCCGGTCAGAACATCAACGTCCTGGTCGTGGATAACGAGCTGTACGCCAACACCGGCGGACAGGCTTCCAAGGCCACCCCGATCGGCGCTTCGGTACAGTTTGCCGCAGCCGGCAAGGCCACCCCGAAGAAAGATCTGGGCCTGATGCTTTCGACCTACGGATATATCTACGTAGCAAACGTTTCTCTCGGCGCAAATCCGGAGCATCTGATCAAGTGCATGAAGGAAGCCGCCGAATACGACGGACCTTCCATCCTTGTTGCCTATTCTCCGTGTATCAACCACGGCCTGAGCAAGGGCGGCCTTGCCAGAGGCATCGAAGAAGAGAAACTCGCAGTGGAATGCGGCTTCTGGCCGTTGTACCGCTACAATCCGGATCTGGCCAAGGAAGGCAAGAATCCGTTCATCCTCGATTACAAGGAGCCCAACGGAAAGATCCGCGACTACATGATGAGCGAGAACCGCTTCGCTACACTGACACGTACCTTCCCCGAGATCGCAGAGAAACTCTTTGCCGAGGCGGAAGAAGAATGCCAGCAGCGCTATCTCAAATTTAAGAAGATGGCGGAAGGTTGATAGTGCCTGACCTATTCCGCAAGGAATAAGCCCTTACTATAGGTTTCCCCGGGTGCACCAGATAGGAGGTGTATCCCGGGGAAATTTTATTTTATCTTTGTCATTTTGTGTCATTTCGGCAACAAATTCATTCTATATAAATTCAATTTGTTAAATTTTACGCTGAATTTAGTTTACATAAAATCTTATTTTGATCAATATGGTCGATTATTATTTTTATTTTGAAATTTTTTTAACAAAATGCTATAGTTAATATCACCACAGAGTTCGGATATGTAATACCGCTCTGAAAGCAGCTTAGGCTCCTGTTAAATGTCAGGTTGAGTAGGCTGCTTTTTATTTTAAAAATACAAAAGTAAAAACCACAGCGGATCCTGAGGGCAGTAAGTAGGACCGGCTGTGGTTTTCTATTGTGGGAGAGACAAAATCCCATTGGCAGGATCGCTCCTGCATTGACTGCACTATACTACATTAAATCGATACTGTCAACATGTTTTTGCATTGAAATCAGAGCAAAGCTTTTCATTTTTTGGTTTTAATTCACCGAATTTAAATCACTTATTGGTTGTTTTGTCGGTTTCCCTTTTGTTTTCGCCTTTCTCTTTTCGCTTCTTTTGTACAGTTTCACTAAAACTTTGCCGGATCTTCCCTCTTAACTCAAATATCCGTACTTGTGTCCGCTTCCTTTCAATGGTAAAATCTGACTCAGGAAGAAAATTTGATGGAGGAAACTATGGGAAAGATCATTATACAAAAAGAAACCACCGTCGATCCGATCAGCCTTATCGGACGTGAAGCCGGAGTCTGCTGGGGTGCCAATATCGAAGATGCCGAAAGAAACTACAAGCGAGGACTGGACTGCCTTAAATCCGGACACGGACGCACCTGGGAATATCCCCAGCTCTACGTGATCATGGACGGCTATTCGGCCAGAGTCTTCCGCGAAGTCTATACTCACATCGCGGGCGGACCTTCCCGCCTTCAGGCCTCGACTCGCTACATCGACTATGAATCGGGATTTGCCTATGTCACACCTCACACCATCGAGGCAAACGACGAAGCGAAAGCCATCTACGAGGAAGGCATGAAGCAGATCACCGACTGTCTGCAGAAGCTGGATGCCCTGGGCATCCCCCGAGAAGACTGCGGCATGATGCTTCCTCTCGCCATGGAGAGCAAAGTCGTGCTTCGCACCAATCTGCGCAACATCATTGACATGTCTCATCAGCGTCTGTGCACCAGAGCTTACTGGGAGTACCGTGAACTGATGCAGGATCTGGGCAAGGCCCTTTCCGAATATTCCGAGGAATGGAAATATCTCGTAGACAACTATTTCGTTCCGAAGTGCGAAGTCACCGGCTTCTGCATTGAGAGATACTCCTGCGGAAGAAAACCCAAAAAAGACTGACCTTTGCCGCAAGAACTTCTTTCCCGGATGCGATGAAAGAAGTTCTTGCCGTTTTAAATAACCGTACAAATCTTTAAAAGGAGGCCGCGGCATGGATTCCATGCCGTGAACTGCGTATGATCATTCTGTCTCAGGTCTTTATCATCTATGTCATTGCCGCCGTACTGCCCGCCATCATCCTGCTTGTCTATATCTACAATCAGGATACCGTGGAGAAGGAACCCATGGATCTGCTGATCAAGCTTCTGCTTCTGGGCGTGGCGGCCGCGCTGTGTGCCATTGTTCTCGAGGAGATCGGCGAAGGGATCCTGAATTCCCTGATCAGTACAAGCAGCCGGCTCTATGTCGTGTTCCTTGCCTTCCTGGTCGTTGCGGTAGCCGAAGAAGGAGCCAAGTTCTTTTTCCTCAACCGCGCCACCTGGAGAAACCCGAATTTCAACTATACCTTCGACGGCATCGTCTATGCGGTCTTCGTCTCCCTGGGCTTTGCCGCCTTCGAAAACATCGGCTATGTGTTCGGCTACGGACTGACGGTAGCCCCGGCCAGAGCCCTTCTGGCGATCCCGGGACACTGCTCCTTCGCGGTCTTCATGGGCTATTTCTACGGCCGCGCCAAAAAGCTCGAACAGTCCGGAGACCCGGAGGGTGCCCGGAAAAGCAAGCTCACCGGCTATCTGGTGGCGGTATTTCTTCACGGATTCTACGATGCCTGTGCCATGTCGGCGACGGCTTTGTCCAGCGTGATCTTCATCGTCTTTATCATCGCCATGTATTATTTCGTCTTCCGGACCGTCAAATACGAATCCCGTCACGACTCTCCGGTGTGATGGTTCCGGCAGTCAGTTACAAAGAACAAAAAAATCCCCCCAAAACACCCCACATCGCGGGTGTTGCGTGTTTTAG
>Ga0181612_164628_pt1 | contig 67838 bp, 60 predicted proteins | sample HoacroProtozoa21_FD_119630 | JGI IMG/M metagenome (GOLD analysis project Ga0181612, IMG submission 119630) | Hoatzin crop microbial communities from Cojedes, Venezuel. Combined Assembly of Gp0051906, Gp0051904, Gp0051908
AAGAAAAGTAGCGTTGTGTCCTTACAGGGACTATACGGTAGAGGCGAAGTGGATACGCCTGTGAGAATAAGGGTGGCCTGAATCGTCAGGTGGAAACTTAAATGCCAAACTTCTCATGAAGCCTACTACCCTTGGGTGGTGGGTAGTTCACCCATAGATACCCGGACTTTTCCCGGTTTTTTCTCTTTTGAGTGTCCTCCCGGAAAAAACACTTGACTTTTTCACAGGGACGTTGTTTAATATATTCACGTTATTCCATCAGTATTATGAAGGACGCGAATCAAATGAAAGATAACATCATTCTGATAGGGATGCCCGGCGTCGGAAAAACAACGGCCGGCATGGCGGCTGCCGATGAACTGGGGATGCAGTTTCTCGACTGTGACACGGAGATCCAGAAAGCCGAAGGCCGTGGGCTCTCCCGGATCCTGGAAGAGGACGGGCTGGATGCTTTTCTGAAGATTGAGGAAAATGTTCTTTCCGCTCTGAAGCCCTCCGGCTGTGTGGTCGCCACCGGCGGAAGTGCCGTATACAGCGAGAAGGCCATGGCTCATCTGAAAAACCAGGGCACCGTCGTCTATCTGAAGATCCCCTATCCCGATCTGGAAGCCCGGATGGTGGATATGAAGGCCCGGGGCGTCGCACTGAGGCCGGCACAGACTCTGAGGGATCTTTATGAAGAGCGGATCCCCTTATATGAAAAATATGCCGACTGCATCGTTGAGACCGGAAACCAGGATCTCAGAGAGACGGTTCAGCAGCTTACCGCAAGTCTGGCGGTCTGATTCTTATAAAACATAAAAAATCTTTCCCGTTTTGTACGGGAAAGATTTTTTGTTTTGTTATACAGTTTAGCCGAGATTCTCGGTGCTGAAGGAATCCTCCGTAAAGGGAAGCCCGCAGGCTCCATTGCTGCAGACACAGTATGTGGTTTTTTCATCGATCCGTTTAAAGTCTCCGGTAAACGGAGCGAAGCTCTTCAGACGATCCGCATCGTCTTCGAATTTGACCAGCACCGACATGTCCGGCATATATTTCTCCGACATCTTCCGCACCAGTTCCGGCACCTCCTCTGCCGCGCAGAGTATTTCCCGGGTGGAAAAGATCTGGTTGAACAGCACCGGCATGGCCGACGAGATCCCGGAGGGATATTTGCCGGATACGGAGCACAGGAACTCCAGCTGCTTCTGAGCCTGGTCTCTCCAGTCTTCTTCGCCGCTGAATCTCCACAGCCGCTCGAACAGCACCGCCGCGGCCCCGTTTCCGGAGGGCATGGCGGAATCGAAGACTTCCTTCGGCCTTTTGATCAGCGTTTCATGCTGATCGGAAGTCCTGAAAAATCCTCCCGCCGGATCGGCAAAATGCTCCACGACATACTTCGCCGTCCCGGAAGCGCAGAGCAACATCTCCGGATCGTAATCGACTTCATAGCAGTTCAGCATTCCCAGCGCACAGAACACGTAGTCGTCCAGCTGCGCCGGTGTTCTGTTGTCCGCATCATAGTAGCAGGCACAGAATTTTTCCGGAGCATCCAGTCCGCAGTCTGCTCTTATAAATCCCGCCAGCTCACGGGCCGCCTGTGCATATCTCGGATCATGAAAGGCCGCCGCGGCTTTGGAAAGAGCGCTGAGCATCAGACCGTTCCAGCCGGTCAGCACCTTATCGTCCACGGGAAGCTGTGTTCTCTGTTCCCGGTAGATCCGGAGTTTCTCTCTGAGATCTTCGTACTTTTCCGGCAGCAGGTTCCACTGCTGCGTCAGCAGAAGGTTCGGAATATTCCTGCCGTGGAAATTTCCCTGTTCCGTAATGTCATAACACTCCCGGAAGATCTTCCCGTCTTCCGCTCCCAGGGCTTCATCGATCTCCGAAGCATCAAATAGATAATAGAGTCCTTCCTTGCCGTCGGTATCGGCATCCTGCCCGCAGAAGTAGGCGCCTTTTTCCGTACGGAGTTCTCGGATGCAGTAATCCAGAATGCGCTCGGCAACGTCTCTGTAGAGATCGAAATGGCCTTCTTTCCACGCTTCGGTATAAGTCAGTGTCAGAAGGGCGTTGTCGTATAAAGTCTTTTCGAAATGCGGTGCCAGCCATTCACGGTCCGTGGAATAGCGGGCAAAGCCGCCGCCCAGATGGTCAAAGATACCGCCCCGGTACATCTGCTGAAGCGTAAAATCGGCCATCTCCCGGGCTTTCTTCATTTTTGTGGCATAGGAATACCTCAGCAGAAACAGCAGGTTATGCGCCGCCGGAAACTTGGGTGCGGTACCGAAGCCTCCGCATTTTTCGTCATAGGAATCCTCGAACTGGCGATAGACCTTATCCAGAAACTCCCGGTCCGGCGTCTGTTCGGTCCGGAGCATGTCTTTTTTCAGATAGCCGGTCAGATCGTTTCCGGTCTTTATGAGACTTTCCCGGTCTCTCTTCCATTTCCCCGCCACGGCCTGCAGGACCTGCAGAAGACCCATTCTGCCGTACGTGCTGTTTTTCGGCATGTAGGTCGCCACAAAAAACGGTTTCTGCTCCGGGGTCATGAGGATCGTCATCGGCCAGCCGCCGCTGCCGGTGACCATGGCGCAGGCCTGCATATAAATGGTGTCGATATCCGGCCGCTCTTCCCGGTCCACTTTGATGGATACGAAGTATTCATTCAGGATCTGGGCGACCTGAGGATCTCGAAACGACTCTTTCGCCATAACATGGCACCAGTGGCAGGTCGAATATCCGATGCTCAGAAAGACCGGCTTATCCTCGTTTTTCGCCTTTTCAAAGGCTTCCTCGCACCACGGATACCAGTCCACGGGATCGGCGGCATGCTGTTTCAGATAGGGTGAACGTTCTTTCGAAAGATGGTTGGCCACAAGATTTTCCTCCGGCTTCTTAGTATTGTTCTTCATGCGGTTTACTTCTATGTTTCCCAACGGTCAGGAAAGGATCTCCTTATAGACCCGGAGAACGTTTCCGCTCATCACGGACTCGATTTCTCTTTCCGTAAATCCTTTCCGGTCCAGCGTCTGAATGAGTTTCGGCATATCGGAAGGATCCCGGATCTCCGGGGTGTTGCTGATGCCGTCGAAATCCGAACCCAGTCCGATGCATCCGATCCCTCCCAGATTCCGGATGTGGCAGATATGCTCTGCCATTTCTTCCAAGGTTCCGTCGGGATCTGGTCCGAGAAATTCATCGCAGAAATTGATCCCCATGACGCCGCCCCGGTCGGCCAGCGTGCGGATCATCTCATCCGTCATATTTCTGGAGTGTCCGCAGACCGCCCGGGCATCGGAATGTGAAGCAACAAAGGGTTTTTCGGTATAGTGTACCACATCCCAGAAGCCTTCGTCGCTCAGATGACTGACATCCACGATGATCCCCAGTTTTTCCATTTCCAGAACCGCTTCTATTCCCTTTTCCTTGAGTCCGCAGTTTGCATCTCCGCTGCACAGGTGCGGATAGCCCAGCTCGTTTTCAAAATTCCAGGTAAGCGTCATCATCCGAACACCCCGGCGATAAATCTCGCGGAGCAGGCTGACGTTTCCGCGGATCACCGCGCCCTCCTCCACGGTCAGAAGTCCCGACATTCGACCTTCTTCCCGGTTTCTTTCGATATCCTCGTAACTGCGGGCCGGCCGGATCAGATCCTGATTCTTCTCCATCTGCTCGTCAAAAAGATCCGCCATCTCCGTAAAGGCCTCCAGCGGATCCTCCGTCCGGTCCAGCTGAACAAAGACGGCAAAGTTCTGAAGCAGATATCCGCCCTGTTTCATTTTTTCCAGCGTAACCATCGTCCTGCCGTTCCGGACAGATCCGGGCTTTCCCGCTTTCTGATCCAGCCACAGCTCGCTGATGGTATCGCAGTGCATATCGGCTACCAGCATAGGTCTAATCCTCTTTTCCTCAGTATCCGCGGCTCCGATCGATCTGTCTTTTCAGAGGCCGTCCGCTGCAGTAATTGTCCAGATCCTCACAGAACTGGTCGATAATCTTTTCCACCGTATGATAAAGCGTGTTGTTTCCCGCGCAGTGAGGCGTGATGATCAGCTTATCGCAGTTCCACAGCGGATCGTCGGAAGCCAGCGGCTCCTTTTCGAAGACATCCAGTGCCGCACCCCAGAGCCGTCCCTCATCCAGAGCTTCGACCAGGGCGTACTGGTCAATGGCATTTCCCCTTCCGACGTTGACGACGACCGCGTCTTTCGGAAGCAGGGCGATCCGCTCACTGTTCATGAAATATCTGGTTTCGCTCGTTCCCGGAAGGCACATGACCAGAATGTCCGTTTCGGGAAGGAACCGCTCGGCCTGATCCGAAGTATAGATCTTGTCGAAAAGGGTCCCCTGAGCCGTTCCGCTCCGGTTGACTCCGTTAAGCACCGCCGGATCAAAGGTCCGGATCCTCCGGGCCACGTTTCTTCCCAGATCTCCGGTCCCCAGCACCGTGACGCGGCTGCCGTAGATCGACCGGATCGGAAGGTCGTGCTTCCATTCTCTGTTCTCCACGATCTGGTTGTATTCTGTCTGACGGCGGAGGACCATCAGCAGAAGCATCATCGCATGCTCCGCGAGAGTTACCCCGTAGGCGCCCGAGGAATTGGACAGGATCGTCTCTTCCCGGAGAATACCTTTCTGCAGATAATTATCCACGCCGGCCGAGGTGGAGCAGAACCACTTTGCGCTCTCAGACGCCTGAGCCAGTTCATTGCCGTATCCCACCACGATCTCCGCTTTCCGTGCGCACGGGATCGCCTCTTCCACCGTGTCGAAGATCTCCGCGGTATAGCCCTCCTGTGAGGCCTTGTTTCGGATCTTCTCTTTCAGTTCGTCGGTCAGTCCCGGACTTACCACACAGATCAGTCTGCTCATTCTGCCGTCCTCCGTTTTCATGTATAGAATCAGTTATCCTAATACTACAACTTTCCCCGGCGGATTTCTATCTCTAAATCCGGCTATTTCCCCGAGGGATCCCGCAAAGCCGGAGAAAGCAAAAAGAACTCGCCGGTTTCCCGGCGAGTCCTCAAACTTCAATCGATATTCGATTATTTGCTGCGGCCGTACTGGACGTCGTTGTTACCGGAGTCCGTGGTCCACATTTCAAGCATGTTGATAGGATCGTTAAAGTCGGCAAGCCAGCCGTTACGAGCCATATCATAGTTGCCTTCTTTGCGCTCCTCAAGGAATACGTTCCATTCCTGAGAGCTGATGTTCATCTGGATGCCGAGCTGGCTGAAGTCCTGCTGTACCGCTTCCGCTACTGCGATGTGGCCAGTACCGTCGTTGGTGATGTACTCCAGCGTGATCGGAGTCTCATCGGAGAGCATGCCGTCATCGCCGAATTCGAATCCGGCAGCCTCAAGGAGCTTTCTGGCCTTGTCCAGAGTTCCGTCAAGGTCGTCATTGATACCTTCGGCGTCGTAGTAGCCTTCGTCGTCTTCGGACTTGAAGACACCGCCGTTGCCGTCAGCCATTCCGAGAGGAATGAAGGTATCTGCTGCCACCTGACCGGTCTGGCCGATGTTCTCGCAGATGTAGTCACGGTCGATGAGCATGGACAGAGCTTCTCTCATGCATGCTGCTTCTTCCGGAGTCTTGTCTTCGAACAGTTCGCTGTTTACATTGAAGCAAATGTAGTAAGTGCCGAGGTTGTCAACGATATGGAACTCATCGTTGTCCAGAAGAGAAGCGATCTCGTCGGTGGGTACGCTGTCGATAAAGTCGACGTCGTCTGCATTGTAGGCTGCATAGATCGCCGTGTCATCTGCGGAAAGCATGAACTCAAGCTTCTCAACTTCGACGTTGTCTGCATCGTACCAGTACGGGTTCTTCTCGTAGGTCATGGACTCGTCGTGATTCCAACCAGTGCAGACATAGGCGCCGTTGGAAACGAAGCCTGCATCGGTGCACCAGCCGCCGGGGCTGGATTCCCAGTCTTCGTTGGCTTCCACTTCAGACTGCTTCACAGGATAGAAGGTCGGGAAGGCCATCAGGTCCTCGATGTAGGCACAGGGAGCGGTCATCACAAACTCGAGAGTGGTGTCGTCCTTGGCTGTGACATTCAGGTTATCGGGATATCCATCAAAGGTGGCGAACATGTAACCGTAGTCGGCTGCGGTCACGGTGCTGGCAGCGCGTTTCCAGGAGTACTCGAAATCTTCTGCCGTCAGATCGGAACCGTCGGACCATTTCAGGCCGTCTTTCAGGGTTACGGTGTAGGTGACCATGCCGTCGTCATCCTCGCTGACTTCATAGCTCTCGGCACATGCCGGTGCAGTGTTTCCTTCTGCATCATAGGTGTAAAGGCCGGAGAAGCTGTTTGCTGCAAGGCAGGCTCCGTCAACGGAGCTGTTCAGAGCGGGGTCGAGATAGTCCGGTTCGCTGGCCAGGTTCAGGCGGAGCGTATCGGATCCGTCGGCCATCTCAGTGTACATGAAGAATTTGGTTCCGAAAACGTTGGCGTAGATTCCGTCTACATTCTCTTTCTGCATGTAGACATCATTGTAATAGTAGATCGGGATGATGCAGTAGTTGGACATCAGGATATCCTCTGCTTCATGCATCATTTCCGCACGCTTCTCGTAATCGGTGGTGGATTTGATCTTGCTGATCAGTTCATCATACTGATCCCAGTCTTCGACCGGATTGATGAATGCACTGCTGACAAGATCTGCCGCAGCGGAGCTGCCGGAGGCCTCTTCCGATGCGTCAGCCGATGTGTCGGTGGTGACGGCAGCACTGCCGCAGGCACACAGCACAAAGACCATTGCAAGTGCAAGTACAAGTGCAACAAGTTTTTTCATTTTTTCCCTCCATTAAAATTTCTCTCTCGTATTCTATGAATACTTATATCAACCGGAGCCCGGAAACAAGGTCCCGGCTAACTACATTAGATTATACAATAGATCACTTGTTCCAGCAAGCGACCTGATGCCCGTTCCCGCGGTCGGTCAGTTTCGGGCATTCCGCCGCGCACTGCTCCGTGGCATAGCGGCAGCGGGTCCGGAACGCACAGCCGGACGGCATGTTCAGCGGACTCGGCACATCGCCTTCCAGAATGATTCTCTTGGAGGATCTGGCGATCTTCGGATCCGGCACCGGCACTGCCGACAGCAGTGAAAGTGTGTACGGGTGCATCGGATTGTCATTGAGTTCATCGGCATCCGCGATCTCCACGACTCTGCCCAGATACATGACCGCGATCCTGTTGGAGATGTGGTGCACTACCAGCAGATCGTGCGCGATAAAGAGATACGCCACGCCGAGTTTCTGCTGCAGATCCTCGAACATGTTGATGACCTGAGCCTGGATCGACACATCCAACGCCGAGACCGGCTCGTCGCAGACGATAAACTTGGGGTTGACCGCCAGGGCGCGCGCGATTCCGATACGCTGTCTCTGTCCGCCGGAGAACTCGTGGGCATAGCGGGTCGCATGCTCCGCGTTGAGTCCTACCAGCTCCATGAGCTCCAGGATCTTGTCTCTTCTTTCCGCCTTGGTGGTGTACAGTTTGTGCACATCCAGCGGTTCGCCGATGATATCCTCGACTTTCATGCGGGGATCCAGAGAGGAATACGGGTCCTGAAACACCATCTGCATCTCTTTTCTGAGCGCCGTGATGTTCTTTTTGGTCACTTCTTCTCCGTTAAAACGGACCTCTCCTCCGGTGGGCTCATACAGCCGCAGGATGCTTCTTCCCACTGTAGTCTTTCCGCATCCGGATTCTCCCACGAGTCCCAGGGTCTCTCCGGCATCGATGTTGAAGGAAACATCGTCCACTGCCTTGAGCGGAATGGTCTTGAACGCTCCGGACTTGATGTGGAAATACTGCTTCAGATTCTTGACTTCCAGCAAATGCTCACTCATCGGCGTTCTCCCCCTTTCCCTCAACGATATCCTTGACGTTCATCCAGCAGGCCGCCGTATGATCGTCGTTGATCCTCAGTTCCGTGGGGACCTCATCGAGACAGATCTTCATGGCCGAATCGCAGCGGGGGCAGAATGCGCATCCCTTCGGCAGGTTCAGCATGTTGATGGGCGTACCTTCGATGGGCTGAAGCCGTTCCTTCATGTTGTTGATATTCGGGATCGATTTCAGCAGTCCCTTGGTGTATTCATGTTTCGGATTGTAGAAGATCTCCTCCGCGGTGCCCCGCTCGCAGATCCTTCCGCCGTACATGACCACGATATTGTCGCACAGCTGTGCGATGACGCCCAGGTCATGGGTGACCATGATCACCGCCATGCCCATCTTCTTCTGCAGGTCCTGGATGACCTCCAGGATCTGAGCCTGGATCGTGACGTCCAGGGCGGTCGTCGGCTCGTCGGCGATCAGGATATCCGGCTCGCAGGCCAGGGCCATGGCGATCATGACTCTCTGCCGCATGCCGCCGGAATGCTCGTAGGGATACTGTTTGAGTCTCTTTTCCGGCTCGTTGATGCCGACCAGTTCCAGCATTTCGATGGCCCTGTCGTGGATCTCGTCTTTCTTTTTATCCGTGTGAAGGCGGATCGCCTCACTGATCTGATCTCCGATCGTAAAGACCGGATTAAGGCTTGTCATCGGGTCCTGGAAGATGATGGAGCAGCATTTTCCGCGGAAGGACCGCAGCTGCTTTTTGTTCCAGTCCAGAATATTGTCTCCCTTGTACAGGATCTTTCCGTCGACCACCTTGCCGGTATCCGCCAGGATCTGCATGATCGAGTAGGCCGTCACGCTCTTGCCCGATCCGGATTCTCCCACGATACCCAGCGTCTCGCCGGGATTCAGGTTGAAGGACACGCCGTTGACGGCCTGCACCTCACCGGAATCGGTAAAGAAGGAGGTGTGAAGATTCTGAACGCTTAACATAGGAATCTGTTCATTCATATTCTTCACCTCCGCAGTTTGGGATCGAACGCATCCCTCAGTCCGTCGCCCAGCAGGTTCAGGCTCAGTACGATCAGGCAGATCATGAGAGCCGGGAAGACCAGCTTGTACGGATAGCTCTGAAGGCCCTGTCTGGCGCTGTTGGCCAGGGAACCCAGAGACGGCATCGGGGCCTGTACGCCCAGTCCGATAAAGCTCAGGAAGCTTTCCGTAAAGATCGCGGACGGGATCTGAAGAGCCGTCGTGATGATGATAACGGACAGGCAGTTCGGCAGAATATGCTTCCGGATGATACGCCCCGGCTTTGCGCCGATGGCTCTCGCCGCCAGTACATATTCATTTTCTTTGATAGACAGGATCTGTCCGCGGATCAGACGGGCCATGCCGACCCAGTACAGAAGTCCGAAGACGATGAACATGGAGATCATGCTGGTGCCCATCTTGGACCAGAGCGTGCCGTTCTGGACATGCAGGACTTCCTTTAGAACCACGGAAAGCAGAATGACGATCAGCATATCCGGCAGGGAGTAGATGATATCCACGATTCTCATCATGATCAGGTCGATCTTTCCTCCCATATAGCCCGAGATGCTGCCGTACAGCATGCCGATGATCAGAACGATGATGCTGGCAAAAAGGCCGACGATCAGCGATACACGGGTCCCGTAGAGCACACGGACAAAGTAGTCTCTGCACTGTTCATCGGTGCCCATGATATGCGGAAAACGGGTGTTTCCCTCGTCGATATACTCCTGTTCCATCTCACTGTAGGTAAACGGAGCAAGGTTCTTGGCGCCCTTGTCTCTCTTTCCGTCCACGGAAAGGATCTCCGAATAGCTGTAGGGGATGATCATCGGAGCGATAATAATCGTAAGAATAATGATGACGAGCAGGATGATGCTCATGACGGCCAGCGGATTTTTCATCAGCTTGCGCATGCCGTCACGGAAGAAGGTCGTGCTCTTGCTCATGACATCCTGCTGACGTTTTTCCTCTTCGGTGGCAGGTTCGAATTTCTTGACATCGATCTGCATACTGAACTGTTTTCTGTCGGGGATGTCGTAAATGCTGAAATTATCGTTATTCATCCTCTCACCTCTCATTCATAGCTGATCCGCGGGTCGACCAGTTTGTAGATGATGTCCACCAGCAGATTCGCAACGACCATGAGCGAAGCGAGCAGGATCGTTGTTGCCATTATTATTGTGTAGTCACGGTTGGTAATGCTTGTGACGAACTTGCTTCCCAGTCCGGGAATGGTAAAGACGGTCTCCACGACCATGGAGCCGGTAATGATGTAGGCGATCTCGGGTCCCGCATAGGTGATGACCGGGATCAGGGAGTTTCTCAGGGCATGCTTGAAGATGATGACCTTCTGGGAAACGCCTTTGGCCTTGGCGGTACGCACATAATCCTGACTGAGCGCATCCAGCATGCTGGTCTTGGCCAGTCTCGTGGTATACGCCATCGGATAGGCGGCCAGGGAGATGACCGGCAGCACATAGTTTGTCGAGCCGGCGCTCCATACCGGGACCCAGCCCAGTTTGATCGAGAACACCAGCAGCAGAAGTGTTGCCAGCACAAAGCTCGGCACTGCGGTAAACAGTGTCGAAAAGAAAATGATAACGCGGTCCGGAAGCTTGTTTCTCATAAGAGCCGCAATGCTTCCGAAAATGGTTCCGAGCACCAGAGCGATGCCCACGGACAGAAGACCCAGTTTCGCGGAAATGGGGAAGGATTCCCCGATGATATCCGAGATCTCGCGTCCGTTCTTCAGACTTACGCCGAAATCGCCGTGCAGAATCGATTTGATATACGCAAAGAACTGTACCACGACCGGCTTATCCAGCCCGTATCTGGCATTCAGGGCGTCCAGCGTGGTCTGCGCCAGCGCTTTCTCACCGCTGAACGGTCCTCCGGGTATTGCGTGCATCAGGAAAAACGTGATCGCCATGATGATGAAGATGGTCACGATAGCCAGAAGCACGCGCTTGACTACATACTTGAGCAAATGATTTCCCTCTTTTCTTTATCTCCTATTTCTATATAGAGTCTTTATTAATAATAAAGGGGAGAGTGTGCGTTGTCAATCGAAATCCCGCTTCCGCCGGGGCAACCGGATCCGAAAAAAAAGGTTTCCCGGGCCGGGATCCGGCCTCGGGAAACCAGGATTTATTCAGGTTTTTCAGGCATTCAGCATATCCGCTGCCTGCTTTTCCAGCGTCACGAAATCCACTTTTCCGTTTTTGGTCAGCGGGAGTGTATCGAGGTATACGTAATCCACCGGGTGCATATATGTCGGCACTTCGTCTTCGCAGATCTTTTTGAGCTCCTCGGTGAGCTGTTCATCCGTTTTCGCGCTGTCTTTTTCCTTGACCACGAAAGCCACCGGCTCATAGAAGGTGCTGTCCTTCATGAAGCGGCACGCCACCGAGACATCTTCCACATCGGCATTTTTGCGCATGGCATCTTCCGGAACCTGGGGGAAGATCTTGGCACCCTGTCCGTCATGGATCGTAATATAGATCCTTCTCATACGGCCCTTATGGTAGATCATGCCGTCTTCCGTCATCAGGCCCAGATCGCTGGTGCGGACCCAGACGTCGCCGTTTTCATCCGTATAGAGCATTTCATCTGTGGCTTCCTGATCGTTCATATATCCAAGCATTACGCCCGGAGTGTTGATCCAGATCTCGCCGATCTCGTTGTACTTGAGTTCCTGCAGGGTATCCGGGTCCATGATCTTCACGGTCACCCGGTAGAACGGGATCCCGATGCTTCCCGGTGCGTTCGAGCCCATGGTGGGCGAAGAGGAAGTGGCTCCGGAAGTGACTTCCGTCATGCCGTATCCCTTGATCATGTTATACGGGCATCCCCGCTCTTCGAAGAACTGGTTGATCTGCTTTTCGTCCTCCACCGGCAGCGCATCGCCGCCGACGTTGATGGAGACCACAAAGGACAGATCCATCTTCTGCACTTCGGGGTCGCGGATCAGCTGGCGGAAATGTTCGGATACCGCCGCAACGTGCTGGGGTTTGTATTTTTTAAACCACTTCGGAAAATCTTCCGGAGAGAACTTCGGCATCAGGATCAGCTGAAGCCCGAACAGCAGGACCGCATGCGTGCAGATGCCGAATCCGTAAATGATGAACGGGGGCAGATCATTGTACCAGGTCTGCTGCCGTGCAAACATAATGCCGGTCCAGTGATAGCTCCAGATGACCTGCGTCAGCCGGTCGTCGGAGATCATAACGGTCTTCGGCATGCCGGTCGTGCCGCCGGTATGCACCATGATGGAGCAGGTCCCCGGGGCGTAGGGCGCTTCTTCCGCCTGGGTTCCCCGTCCGTTCTCTATAAATTGATTCCAGGTAAGCACCCGGTCGCTGTAGGTGATCTTGGGAGTCTCTTTCCGGGACTGAAGCTTATACCCCAGTTTCAGGGCGCCCTTCATGGAATTGGCAACGGAGACCACCACGACCTTTTCCACCGTGGTTCCCTCGATGGCTTTCTCAACGATGGGGTAATTCAGGTTCAGCGTCACGATGACCTTGGCCTTGACCTGTTCTATATAATGCTTCCATGTCTTGACATCCGATCTGGGATCCACCAAATTGAGGACCACGCCCATCTTATTGGCACCGTAGAGTGCAAACACCGCTTCCGGGGTGTTGACCAGGCTGAAGATGGCCACATCGCCTTTTTCCAGTCCCAGTGCCTTCAGGGCATTCGCCGTGGCATCGATCTGCTCGAACATCTGTCCGTAGCTGTATTTTCTTCCGAAATAGATCAGTGCGGTCTCGTCCAGATAGTCCTTGTTGGCATCCAGGACCGACCGGTACAGAGTGGCCTGCGGCCACGGGGTAAATTCGATCCCCTCGTAATATTTCATCCAGGGCTTGTCTATGGATGCATATCCCGTCATCTTGTTTTCCATCATTCCAATCTCCTGTTTTTGATTTGCTGTATGGGATCCTCCGGACCTTCGGACCAGGTCCCACCCGCTCCGAAAGTATTGGCAATTTCCAACAACTTTTCCCAGTATATTGACATTTGGAACAGATTTCAATGTTTGTTTCTTCATTTTGTTTATTATGACGGAATGATTTATCTTTTTTGTCTCGTTTTATGTGCCATATCCTCTTCTTCTGTTCCATATGTTTCTTCGTCGAAACAAAAACGGGGCGACCGGTTCCGGTCGCCCTGACAGAATTCTTTTTTATTTTTCAGGTCATGCCTCTTCCGACAGGCTTCCCTTTCTTCTTCGGGAGCCCTGTTTTTCTGAGTGCCCAGGACCCTTGAGATCCCTCAAACAGTTGACGGCGGCTTTGATAAAGACCAGCACAAAACACACAAAGGCCAGATCATAGAGCTTGGCTCCGAGTCCGCTGAGGATCCCGTCGTCATAGACACCGCAGATGACCGCCGCTCCGATCACCGCCAGAAACAGGGCGATCAGCGGAAGGATCCGCGCAAAAAGACACCGGTGGAGCATTTCACGGACCGTATCCGCTTCCATCACGGCGTCGCGCTGTCCTTCTTCCTCCGGTCTGCGGTAATAGGTGATTCCCGCGTAGCAGAGGACCTTCTGCCAGCCCTGCTGACGATAATGTTCCTCTGTCTGCTCCGGATGACGGTCTCCCAGCCGGTTGTACTCCAGTTTATACTGCATTTTTTCCGGCTCACAGCGCAGAAGAACACAGCAGCTTCGGTTGATGTCTACGAGTTTCCATCCTTCTTCGTGCTTCTTCTCAAGCCAGTTCTGCTCTTTTATATAATCCGGAAGGATCAGATATCTCGGTATTACTTTGATATTCTCACTCATTAAACAAGATCTCCATCAAATCTCTGTCGGCGGAAACCGCCGATCCGCTTCGCGGCGGAAGACCGTTTCCTCATGATCGGCATACATTTTACCATATTTTGATAATGATGAAAAGCAATTTTATGTAAACAAAAGAAATATCCCGCCGGATCTTCTCCGGCGGGACAGACGTGATATTATTTGCGGGGACCTGTTTTGCAGGTCAGTCTACGCGGAACACTTCCGCTTTCTTGGATCCGAACTGCACGCATTCATCGTAGGTATCCATGTAGATATCCACGATGCGTCCGGAATTTCCGACTCGGTCACATACAACATATTCTCCCATTCCGTCGATGTAGATCCTTGTTCCCAGCGGAATGCTGTTGCAGGCCACGGCCCCTACATAGGGGTACTGTCCGTTCGCCATGGTGTTTCCCGTCCATGTGTAGGCGGTCAGCCAGTAGACGCCAAGAGAAGTAAGCTGCTGCTCTTCCTCCTGGACTTCTTCTTCGATCAGTGCGCTTTCGGCATCCACTTCGGCTTCGGCTTCCGCCTCAGCAGTTTCTGCTGCCGCTTCCTCTGCCTGTTCTGCAAGTTCCGCATCGATCTTGTCCTGACACTCATGCCATTCGATTCCCATTTGCTTAAGGGCAAGCTGCTGAAGCCAGCTTCCTGATTCATATCCCATCTCCCGCATCATTTCAGCGCACTGATGCGCTTTTTCCTGGCGGTCATATAATTCACTGATGTTCGTTTCGGCATGAGCTTGGTATGTGATCAACCCCAGGACTGCCAGCAGCGCAACTGCCAGCACTACCAGTTTTTTCATAAAGCTTATGTCCTTTCATTTCATTGCTGCTTACCGCAGCAGTTATTCCGTCATCCTCCCTCCGAAATAATGCATCAAAAAATGCATTTAAGGGCGATTTTACGGAGCTGTGATCTATCCCCTTTCTACGATCGGAACCTAAAAATCATTCAGATTCCTTAATATCACTGAGAGTCATATTACACTAATTCATCATTTATGTCAAATCTGCTACATTTTTGTTTCTTTTTTTGTCTAAAAATGCTACTGAATTAAACTCGTTGTTAAATCTGAATTTTTGCATTATGTCAACATGTTTTGTTATATTCGCATAAAATAAGGCTAAACTAATTTTCAGCAGTCGGTCAGGTATAAACTTATTGTTAACTCCGAGGTTTATAACATATTGTATTCATTCGTTTTTCCCTGCAGGGCAAATAAAATGCAGGAAATCATGCAAAAGTTTATTAACTCTAACATGACTCCCCGCAGGTTCAGTTATCCGACAGATCGTTATTGAGAACGACTGCTTCTTTTTTCATCAAATCCAGGGCCATCTTCACGCTGTTCTGAGTCGTCTGAGCCTCCAGTGATTCGATATAGTCGAGGTAGGCTCCCAGATCCCTGAAATACTCACCGTACGCCAGCAAATACCCCGTCCGTTCGATGATTTCGGAATTCTCGCCGGCCAGAATGCTGATGAATTTTTCCCGGTCTTCTTCGAATTTTTCGGTCAGCTGTTCGGCGACATCGGCCGCCTGCTCCATGTCCGCACCGATCGCCTCGGTAAAAAGCTCCCGATAGACCGGATCTTCGGCAACCACGGAGATTTCCGCCGATGTGACCGATTCCGGCTCCTGAGTCTCCCCGCTCTGATCTTTTCCGCAGGCAGACAGAATCATCATCAGGCAGACTGCCCACAGGACAGCGTTCTTCTTTTTCATGGCTCCGTCTCCCCGCTGCCGGAAACATCTTCCGAGGCGTTTTCCGTTCCGTTCGCTTCTCCGGCCTCTTTTTCCATCTTCGTTTCCAGGATTGCCTCATTCACGGCGGCGCCGGCAAACAGAACGCTCAGGATCACTTTCATCCACATGATGATCAGGAAGATGGAGGCCAGAGATCCGTAGATCGATGAATTCCAGAATTTAGGGATAAACCAGGCAAAAGCCGCCGAAAACGCCATCCACAGCACCGTGGTCAGTACCGCGCCCGGAATCTGGTTTTTCATTGGCCTGGTCTTTCCGGGAAGGTAGGTATAGACCAGTGTAATAAATACCGCGGTAAGGAAGATCGTGACGATCCCGCTGACTTTTATAACCGAATAGATCGTATCCGTGATCTCCTCCAGATTCAGCTTGATCATCAGGCTCTCCACCGCTTTGTAGATCCCGTCTCCCAGCACGTTAAACACAAGGAGAAGAATGATCATGATGACAAACAGGAAAGTATACAATACCGCACGGGGTTTGTCTTTGAGAGAAGGCTTGGCCCCTTTGGTAATGTTGATCAGGCCTTTCTGGATGGCCGTTACACCTCCGCTGGCAGACCAGAGCGTGGTCAGTGCCGCCACCGAGGCGATGAGTCCTGAAGACTGGTTTTTCAGGTTCTGAATGATGTTGTAGATCAGTTCCCGGACCTCCGACACATCGGGAAGGAACTGAAACAGGAACGCGGTAAACTCATCCACGGTGAATCCCGGCATCATATTGACTGCCGCGATGACCAGCATCAGAAGCGGAAAGGCCGCCGTCATGATATACAAAGTGGCATAGCCCGCATAGACGCCCATTGAAGTTTCGCCGTAGATATTCAGTACTCTTCGAAGAAACACGATCCACTTCTGGTCCAGGATCTTCTGCAGTTTCTCTTTCACCGAGTATCACCCCCGCCGTTTATTTGAATTGCACGCATCCCGCAGGCAATATTTCCTTTCCTTTATTGTATTATAATACTTTATGTTTTAACTTTTGACAATCAGTCTTTACCCGGAGGCTTTCTGCTGATAAGATATTTTACAGTTCTGTTTGGAAAGGAGGAAGACGGCACTTGTTCTACCTTGCTCTTATACTCGTCGCGATCGTCGCGGGCACGATACAGACTACCTGCGGCTTCGGAGCCGGCATCATTCTCGTTTTCGTATTATCGCAGCGGCTGGGCATGCTTTCCGCTCCGGCGCTTTCCTCCGCTACCTGTCTGGGGCTTACCACCTTCCTGGCCGTAAAATACCGGAAATACATCGATCTGAGGCGCTGTATCGCTCCTATCATACTGTATTCCGCCTTCAGCATTGCCGCCATCTCGCTGGCAAAACGGATGGATCTGGATATTCTCTCCCTCTTTTTCGGTCTTTTTCTTATCTTTCTTTCTGTACACTTTCTTTTTATATCCAAAAAAGCCGCATTGAGCGGCTCGAAGCTTTCCATGGTGCTCTGCTCTGCCTTTTCCGGCATCTTTTCCGGACTTTTCGGGATCGGCGGACCGCTTATGGGGCTGTATTTTCTCTCCGTTTCCGAAACCAAGGAAAGCTATATCGCAAATCTCCAGACCATCTTCACCGTCACCAGCCTGATAAACCTTCTGACAAGAGTGGAGACCGGCATCTATACGGCACAGCTGATCCCCTGGACGCTGGTGGGATTCTGCGGGATCCTGACCGGACAGTTTATCGGTTCCGCGATCCTGAAAAAGACCGATCTGCAGAGTCTCAGAAAATACATCTATCTGTTTATCGGCATCGCGGGCATCTTCACCGTTGTGAGCTTCTTTCAGTCCTGAAGGTCCGGAGCTTCCTGAAAATTTATATTATAGCGCAAGAAAGACGACCGATGTGTGATCGGTCGTCTTTCAATAACATTGAACGGTGTGAACTGACTGTCAGTCGATGGATCCGTGCAGATCCTCACCGGTCTTTATTTCATCCATGTGAGAGAAAAGATCTCCCGGCTGGAAATTATGCATCACATAAAATACATATCCCAAATCTCTCTGGCGCATTTTTTCAATACGTTTTTTCATCTGCGGACTCCTTTCGTATCCTCTGCCGATAATTTCGGCACATTTACCATTCCTTCCATCTTTAGAATACATTTATTTGTGCAGAACTACAATCCGCAATGTTATCCGGTTTGACGAAACAGCATTCTGATGTGTGTAACATTAACGAAACAAACTGACTTATTTGTTTCATTTTTATGAAATTTGCACTAATTTTCTTCATTCTGTCGAGGTTATGTCAAACACTCTTTTGATCCGCCCTTCTCATTGTTCCGTTTATTATATCTTGCATAAATTTCCAATGCTATGTATTATATGTTTAAAGACATTGGAGTGTTTTTGTAGAAACATAAGAGAGGTTTTGTATCTAATGGAACGAAAATCGAATCAGGAAGTCATAAATGCAATCACCGAAGCGCTGTATGAACTTCTCGATGAGAAAAACATTAACGAGATCAGCATCAAGGAGCTGACGGAAAAGGCCGGTGTCAGCCGCGTTTCCTTTTACCGGAATTTCGACAGCAAGGAAGAGATCATCCGAAAAGATCTCAAGCGGATCACCGACGGTTATATGAACCGGACCGGCGTGGATTACATGAAGGACGATCCTCTGCTGTATTTCGAAAATCTCTTCCAGCACCTGCAGGATCATAAGGATCTGGGCCAGCATCTGATCGATACCAACATGCTCAACTACCTCAAGGAGGAGTTTGACCGGGCCTTTGTGCATCACGGTCCCGCCAAAAATCAGATCTATATCGACTACATGATGGCCGGCGCGTGCTACAATCTCGCCTATTACTGGATGATCACAGGTTTTCAGGAAACGCCTCGGCAGATGGCGGAGATCATCACCCAGCACTTATCCAAAAACATGTGACGATAAATTCCGAGAGCGAACCTCTCTGACATGAAAGCGGCCCCCGATACAGAAAGATGTTGTATCGGGGGCTGCTTTCATGCTTATATATCGTTTTCAGGCTTCCGGCTCTTTGCAGACGTCGACCCAGCCTTCGGCTCCGGCACAGTCTTCCAGCTCCGCAATGGTAAGCTTGACCGCACTGTGATCATTGCCGGCGGCGGGATACACGGTATCGAATACTTTCAGGCTTTCGTCAAGGTAGACTTTGATCCCTTCCTTGATTCCGAACGGGCACACGCCTCCCGGCTCATGTCCGATCAGATCGTCCACATCATCCCAGGGGATCATTTTGGCCTTAGTATGGAAGGTATCCTTGAATTTTCTGTTGTCTACCCGAGCCGTTCCCTCCGTCAGTATCAGTATCGGTCCGTCCGGCAGGATAAAAGACATGGTCTTCGCGATCATTCCGGGCTCCACATGCAGGGCTTCCGCTGCGAGCTGCACGGTCGCACTCGACTCCTCCAGCTCGATGACATGATCGAGATATCCTTTTTCCTCCAGATACTTCTTTGCTTTTTCCAATGACATGATACTAACTCCTCTTTCTGATTAATTTTTTTCTGTCTGTTTTTCCGCAGCACGGACCACATGGGAGGCCAGCACCGCGGTCGTCACGCTTCCCACACCGGCGGGAACCGGCGTGATCGCTCCGACGAGTTCGTTTACATTCTCAAAGTCGACGTCACCGACGATCTTCTGCTTACTTTCGGACCAGTTGATCCCCACATCGACGACGATCTGATCTTCCCCGAAGTACTCTTTTCCGAGATATTCCGGTTTTCCGATCGCCGCCACCACGATATCCGAATTGCGGGTGACTTCCGCCATATCCTTCGTTCGGGAATGACACATCGTCACCGTCGCATTTGCCGTATTGAGCAGCATGGATACCGGTTTTCCGATAACGAGACTTCTTCCCACCACGGCCACTTTTTTCCCTGCCGGGTCGATCCCGTAGTACCGCAGCAGCGTCATCACCGACTGGGCGGTGCACGGAGCAAATCCTTCTCCTTCACCGGCATAGACGCCTACCATGGAGATCTTCCCCACGCCGTCGACATCTTTGGACGGAAGAAGCACCGTGCAGGCCGCTTCCTCATCCAGGTGACCCGGCAGGGGTCTGAACATCAGCACACCGTGGATCCGATCGTCCCGGTTGAGCCGTTCGATCTCCGAGATCAGCTCTTCCTGGGAGACATTCTCATCGAGCTCGGTCTTCTGCACTTCGATTCCCAGTTTGTCGCACCGCTTTTCGGCGGCGCGTTCATAGGCCAGATCATCCGGCCGTTTCCCGACTCTCAGTATCGCAAGCGTCGGGCAGACGCCTTTCTGTTTCAGTTCTTCTATTTTCAGAATCGTTTCCTGATCCAGTGCCTGTGCCGCCGGCGCACCTTTCATCAATAGGCTCATTGCATTCTCCCGTAGATCTCCTGATAGATTTCATCGGCCTTTGTGCCGCAGCTTTTCAGCAGTTCCTCCGTTTTGGAATTCATCGCTTTCGCCTGTTTCCGGTCTTTCATCAGCCGGGTATTGACGAAAACATTCAGTGCTGCGCATTCCACGGCCGCTTTGCAGAGGGATGCTCCGCATCCGGCATCCGAAACGGCCAGCGTACTGCCTTTCCGGGCAAATTCCGACAAAAGTTCGAGAGCCTTGGCACAGTGCTCCATGATCTCCATAGGCGGCTGCGCCGCCTGATACAGACACTGCTCCAGAACCGTTTCCCGTTCCGGATCCTCCTTCGGGATCGCATAGGCCTCTGCCAGAGGCCTGAACGCCTCGGCGTCCCTGTCTATGCACTCCAGCAGATCTTTCCGGACTTTCCGGATCTCCTCGATCATTTCCCGCATCCGGTCTTCCACCTCGGCATACTTCTTCTTGCCTGCCGTCAGTTCCCCGACCATCTGTCCCAGCGCCGCTCCGAGAGCTCCCGCCAGGGCACTTGCACCGCCGCCGCCGGGCACCGGCGCGTTTGACGCCAGCTCGTCTGAAAATTCATCGATCGTTTTTTTCGTATATTCTCCCATCAGAACAGCCCCGAAATGACTCCGTTTTCGTCCACGTCGATCTTCTCCGCGGCGGGAACTTTCGGAAGTCCCGGCATCGTCATAATATCGCCGGTCAGCGCCACGATAAATCCGGCACCGGCGGATACTTTAAGATTTCTTACACTGACGCGGTAGCCCGAAGGAGCACCCAGCTTCTTGGGATCATCTGAGAAGGAATACTGGGTTTTGGCCATGCAGATAGGCAGGTCGCCGAAGCCCAGTTTTTCCAGTTCTTCCAGCTGCTTCGGAGCATTTCCGATCAGATCGACGCCGTCGGCATGATAGATCTTGGTGGCGATGGCATTCAGCTTGTCCCGAATGGAATCCTTGGTATCGTAGCTGAAGCGGAATTCGCTGGGCTGATCGCACAGCCGAACCACTTCCTCCGCCAGAGCCTTTCCGCCTTCGCCGCCCTTTGCCCATACTTCGGACAGGGCCACGTTGACGCCCAGCTCTTTGCATTTTTCCTCCACCAGTTTAAGCTCTGCCTCGGTGTCCGTCGGAAAGGCGTTGATCGCCACGACGCAGGGCAGGCCGTATACTTTCGTGATGTTTTCCACATGCTGCAGCAGATTCGGAAGGCCTTTTTCCAGCGCTTCCAGATTCTCCTTGCTGAGATCTGCCTTCTCCACTCCGCCGTGATGCTTGAGAGCACGCACGGTGGCCACTACGACGACAGCGTCCGGCCGAAGTCCCGAAACTCTGCACTTGATGTCCAGGAATTTCTCGGCGCCGAGATCCGCTCCGAATCCGGCTTCCGTAACCGCATAGTCTCCCAGCTTCAGAGCCATTCGGGTGGCGGTCACGCTGTTGCATCCGTGAGCGATGTTCGCAAAGGGTCCGCCGTGCACAAAGGCCGGTGTTCCTTCCAGCGTCTGGACCAGGTTCGGTTTGAGCGCATCTTTCAGCAGGGCCGCCATGGCGCCCTGGGCCTTGATCTGACCCGCCGTCACGGGTTCTCCGCCGTAGGTATATCCGACAATGATCCTCGCCAGTCTCTCCTTGAGGTCCTTGATGTCCGAGGAAAGGCACAGCACCGCCATGATCTCAGAGGCTACCGTGATATCAAAACCGTCCTCACGGGGTGTTCCGTTGGCTTTTCCGCCGAGTCCGATGACAATATTGCGAAGCTGACGGTCGTTCATATCCACGGCTCTGCGCCAGGTGACCCGTCTGGGGTCGATGTTCAGTTCGTTTCCCTGGTGGATATGGTTATCCAGCATGGCTGCCAGCAGGTTATTGGCCGCGCCGATGGCATGGAAGTCTCCCGTGAAGTGAAGGTTGATATCCTCCATGGGGACCACCTGGGCATAGCCGCCGCCCGCGGCGCCGCCCTTGATGCCGAAGACCGGTCCCAGAGACGGCTCTCTGAGCGCAACGACACAGTTTTTCCCGATCTTGCGAAGTCCGTCCGCCAGACCCACGGTGGTGGTGGTCTTTCCCTCTCCGGCCGGGGTCGGAGTAATGGCCGTCACGAGAATCAGTTTCCCGTCGGGCACATCCTTCTTGTCCCGAAGCAGCGCATAGTCCACCTTGGCTTTGTAATTGCCGTACTGCTCCAGATATTTTTCGTCGATCCCCGCTCTTTCGGCGATCACGGTGATCTTCTCTTTTTCGCATTCCTGCGCGATCTCGATATCCGATTTATAGTCCATGATGCAGTCCTCTCCTTTCCACAAATGCAGATCTGTTTTCTTCCTATCGTATTTGCAGGGGCTGTGCACTGGTTCTTTTCATACACATCTTCTGATTATAATAGAAAAACATCCGTCCGTCACGAGTTTTCTTCCATCATTTCGCAGGCCAGTTTTCCGATGACTTTCAGGCCCTCCCGGATCGTTTCCTTCGGCAGGGTCGTGAAATTGAACCGGGCCGTATTCCTGTGCGCTCCCGGCGTTCCCGGATACCAGGCATCCCCGGCGAGGAACGTATATTTATATTCCTGAGCACGCTCCTTGAGTTTAGAGGCATCCAGTCCTTCCGGGAAGGTGACCCACACATAGTAGCCGCCGTCCGGGAAGGTATGTTTCGTTCCCTCGGGGAAATACTCGTCCATGGCCTCGATCATGACGTCTCTTCTCTCCCGGTACAGATCACACATTTTCCGGAGATGCTCGGGATAGTAGCCGCGTTTGAAGAACTCCGCCACCAGCACTTCCGAAATTCCGGGCGGCTGGGAGTTGGTGGCGATCTTGGCATCCCGGAGGGCATAGATCACGTCTTCGTCCGCCACGGAGTATCCCAGGCGGGATCCCGGTGCGAAGATCTTGGAAAAGCTGCAGGCCATGATGGTGTTGCCGCTGGTGTCGAAACTTCGGATCGCCGGCAGCACTTCTCCCGAATACCGCACGTCGCGGTAGGGGTCGTCTTCAAGAATAATAATGTTGTATTTTGTTCCCAGCTCCGCCAGCTTCTTTCTGCGCTCCGCGCTCAGGCTCCGGCCTGTGGGATTGTTGAAGGTGGGGACCACATAGATCATCTTGGCGTTGTATTCTTTGATCTTTTTCTCCGCGTCTTCCGGCACAATGCCGCCGTCGTCGCATTCGCAGGCCACTACTTTTGCCTGAAACATCTCGAAGGTGTCGGTCACATGGAGAAAGGTCGGCTGCTCGGTCAGGATCACGTCTCCCGGCTCGATAAACAGCTGGCACACCAGTGCCATCGTCTCCAGGCCTCCGCTGGTCACCAGGATGTTTTCCTTTTTCTGATGCAGTCCGGACGGCTCCAGAAGCTGGTCGCAGATCGCCTGTCTCAGATCCTCCAGTCCGAAGGGCTTCGAATACTGAAAGGCTTCCACACCGCGGCCTTCGGAGGACAGCACCTCGCCCGCGATCTCTTCCATGACGTCCATGGGAAGGACTTCTTTTGCCGGAGCCCCGCCGCCGAAGGACTTCATCTCCGGATCGGTCATATTGTCAAACAGATCCCGCATCCTCATGGCGGTCTCGTGCATGGATTTCATGCGCTCGGCATAGTTCAGATTTGACATGCTTCATCGCTCCTTGTGTTCAGATACTACCATCAAAACACGAATGATCCCCCGCGTCAAGAACTATTCCCGGGTTTCCTGTCCCCTCCTGCGGCCGAAATCCGACTGTTCCTTTTCTCCTCTTTTTCGCGCCGCAAAAAGATCGCCCCGCTCCGGTCTTGCGACCGAAGCGGGGCCTGAATTATCTTCTCTTCAGTTCCCACAACGGAAGGATTCAGTTCTTCCAGCTGATGGCGGAAACGGGGCATCCGTCGATGGCGTCCTGAACTTCGCCTGCTTCGTCCGCTTCCACGTCTTTATACGCTTCCGCGGTTCCGTTGTCGGTCAGATGAAAGACGGAAGGACATGTCATCTCGCACATCCCGCATCCGATGCAGGTATCTTCATCCACAAATGCTTTTTTCATGATCATAACCTCCATTTTCTTTGAACTTGTCCAGTTTCTTTCTTCGGTTATTACTATAGCACTTTTCGTCGCCTTTTCCGTTGTTTCGGCAACATTTTTGTTTTTCTTTCTGCATGTTCCCTTCCCGAAAAAAGACCGTCTTATCGTGGACTTTTCTTTCTTTATAGGTTATTCTATAATAGCTAAAAATTATTAGGAGAAATTAGTTATGGCATCTACTGTAGAAAACCCAAAAAAGACCCGGTGGCTCTATCTGGTCCTGGGCGTAGTGCTCCTGCTGTTTCTGGGACTCATTTACGCATGGAGCGTTTTCCGCGCCCCGCTTCAGAAAGAATTCGGCTGGACGGATTCACAGGCTTCGCTGACCTTCTCAATCTCCATGATGATGTTCTGCATCGGCGGTGTGGTATCGGGAATCTTCACGGCGAAAAAAGGCCCCCGCTTCACCATGATCTTCTGTGCGCTGTTCATCGCTCTGGGCTTTCTGGGCGCCTCTCGCATTCAAGGTCTCGTCGGCATCTATCTGACCTACGGCGTGCTCTGCGGATTCGGCGTGGGTCTGGGATACAACGCCATCGTCAGCACGGTGGTCAAATGGTTCCCCGACAAGCAGGGACTGATCTCCGGAATCACTCTGATGGGCTTCGGCTTCGGCGGCATGATCCTGGGCACGGTGGGTGCAAGCATGATCACTTCCCTGGGCTGGCGCGTGACCTTCATGATTTTTGCGCTGGTCTTCTGCATCATGATGCTGCTGGGCGCGTTCATCCTTCGTGCGGCCACTCCGGAATTTCTCAGATCCTTTGCCGGCGGCAGCTCCAGCGTGAAGGCCTCGGTGGAGGAGATCAATGCTCAGCAGATGGTCCGCCGCCCCAACTTCTGGCTGTACTTTATCTGGGCGATCGTGCTTTCCGCAGCGGGTCTGGCCGTCATCAACGATTCCACCCCGCTGGCTCAGAGCGTGCTGCAGTCCGACCTGACAAGAGCGGCTGCCGTGGCCGGCATCGTCTCCATCTTCAACGGCATCGGCCGTGTGATCTTCGGTGGTGTCTTCGATAAAGCCGGCTACCGCATCACAATGCTCGCGGTCTCCGTATTTTATATTCTGTCCGCGGTGGTGCTGACTCTGGCACTCAAGTCCGGTTCCAGTGTTCTGCTGTTTGTCGGATTTATCCTCATCGGTCTGAGCTACGGCGGCGTAACACCGACGAACTCGGCCTATACCGCCTACTTTTTCGGCAGGGAGAACTATTCCCTCAACTTCAGCATTACGAACCTCAATCTGATCGTTGCCTCCTACCTCGGGCCTCTGTGCGGCGGCGGCAACTATTTCCGCACCTTTATCTTTATCGGGGTCTTTGCCGTGATCGGCATCGTTATTACCTCTCTGATCCGCGAAAAGAAATCTTCCTGAGAAAGGGTTGAAATCTGTAATGAAGATCGTTAAAACACTCCTGTACGCCATCCTGGCCGGTCTTGTGATCGGCATTGGCGGCGCGGCGTTTCTTTCCCTGGACAGCAAGGTGCTGGGGGCACTGTTTTTCACGGTAGGCCTGTTTGCCATCTGCACCTTCGGATTCAATCTGTTTACCGGCAAGGTCTGCTACGTGTTTGAAAACGACGCTGCCTATGCCCTGAACCTGATCACGATCTGGGTCGGAAACCTGATCGGCACCTGGCTTACCGCACTGCTTCTTCGCACGACACGTATCGCAGCGATCTCCGAAAAGGCCGTTCAGATGTGTCAGGTAAAGCTCGGAGACAGCCTCTGGAGCATTTTTGTGCTGGCCATCTTCTGCAACATTCTCATTTTCATCGCGGTGGACGGATACAAGAATAATCCTCATGAGCTGGGAAAATATCTTTCCCTGTTCTTCGGCGTTATGGTCTTTATCCTGTGCGGCTTTGAACACTGCGTGGCAAACATGTTCTATATCTCCATGGCGGGCATGTGGAGCGGAAGAGCGATCCTCATGATCCTGATCAACACGCTGGGCAATGCCGTTGGAGGCCTGCTGATCCCCGTGATCCGCAAAGTAGTTCAATCGTAGGCCTGATTTGATTTAAAAGCAGAGTTGGAACACGAATCTCTCGTGTTCCTACTCTGCTTTTTATATTTCCGTGTTTCAGTTTACATGGATCACTTTTTCCATCAGGTCGGAGGCTTTCACATTGGCATTGTGATAGCGCTCTCTCTTCAGGGTCGGTCCGCCCATGTTGATGGCCCCCGCCGGGCAGTACTGCAGGCAGCTGAGGCAGCCGATGCAGTCTTTTCCGAACTGCGGTTTTCCGGCCACAAGAACGATGTTCTTCTGCGGGCAGATCTTTGCGCACTGGCCGCAGCTGACGCAGCTGTCATCCGCCACCAGCTTTTTGGCTTTGATCTTGCTGAGCATCGGCCAGGCCTTGGATTCCGCGGCATTCAGGAAGAAGGCTTTCGGGTGCTTCTCCAGCTTCTTTTCAGCGACGACCGCTTCCCCGATCTTGGCGGCTTTCTTTTCGGATCTCTTCTGGGCCTGCTTCGTGCTCATCGGCGGAACCATGAGCTTATGTGGGAACAGCCAGATGCAGGAGCAGTTGTGGCTGATGCCCGCCCAGTAGTCCAGATCCACGATCTTGTCGATCTTTCTCAGGCCGACACCGGGATATCCGGAATAGCTTACCACGCCGAACTTATACGCGCCGGGAGACAGTGAAAGGGATTTTACATATTCCTCCACCTTTCCCGGCAGACCGCCGGCATAGCACGGGAAGACGAATCCCACCTTTTCGGCGTCCCGGACATTGGTCACTTCGGGAGCGCTTCTCATCATGACGATGTCGGTGTCTCCCATCTTGGCGGCAATGTTCTTTGCGATATCCAGGCAGTTGCCGGAGCCCGAATAGCAGAATATGACATTTTTGCTCATTTATATTTCCTCCTGTCTTTCTTTATGCAGTATTTTTCTTCCCCGCTATTGTATCACCCCTGTTTTTGCGGTACAATAGTCCCGTAATAAATACGGGACAGGAGAGCGAAAGAATGTATCATATCAAGGAAGACCTGCGGTCCGAACGCTCCGCGGATCAGATCTGTCAGGGTCTGCTGGACTGTCTGGAGCAGAAAAACTATACCGAGCTTACGGTAGCGGACGTCACCCGCGCCGCCTCGGTGGGCCGCTCCACTTTCTACCGGAATTTCGACAACCTCTCCGATGTGGTCGCTCTTCTGTGCGACTCTGGTTTTCGGCAGATCCTTGCCGATGCGAAAAACGGCACGCCCATTTACGAAGCCTGCTTCCATTACTGGTTTTCAAATGAGCATCTGCTGGAAGCCATCATGCGGTCCGGAAACTACCCGATCTTCACGGAAAGTCTTCAGTCCTGTCTTCAGACGGCGCTGGCCGACATCCCTCTTGTGATTGGCCGGGAGGATCTGGATTATCTGTCATCCGTCATCGCCGGCGGTATTTCCGGGATCATGGACGCCTGGCTTCGCCGGGGAAAGATCGAAACGGAAGAGGAACTCCGCGTCCGCCTTGCGGGAGTCCTGCGAATGATCCGGACCTACAATATCGTCGGAGAACTGGAAGCCTGATGCCCGGCAGCCTCTTTTCCATCCATTAGCAAGCAATTAATTTTCATATATTTTTACGGAGGATATCTTTTATGGCAAGCTACAACAAAGTCACCCCTGAAATCGCCGAACAGCTGAAAGCCGTCGTCGGCGAGAAGAGATTCTCTTCGGGTGAGGCCGTAAATCCGGACTACTCCCACGATGAGATGCCGATCTACGGCACCTATTTCCCGGAAGTGGTCTGTGAGGTCGAAAGCACGGAGGAAGTCTCTGAGATCATGAAGATCTGTTCGGCCAACAAAATTCCCGTGACCCCGAGAGGCGCCGGCACCGGTCTGGTCGGCGGCTGTGTTCCCCTGGCGGGAGGCGTCGTTCTGTGCACAAAGCGCATGAACAAGATCCTGTCCTACGACATGGAAAACCTCAACGTGACCATTCAGCCCGGTGTTCTGCTGTGCGATCTGGCCGCCGATGCGCTGACGCACGGGCTGATGTATCCGCCCGATCCCGGTGAAAAGACCGCCACCGTCGGCGGAAACGTCTCCACTAATGCCGGCGGCATGAGAGCCGTCAAATACGGCGTCACCAGAGACTATGTTCTTTCGATGACCGTTGTTCTCCCCTCCGGACAGATCGTGGAATTCGGCAAAGCCGTTCCGAAGACCAGCTCCGGATACAGCCTGATGCATCTGATGGTCGGTTCCGAAGGCACCCTGGGCATCATTACCCAGCTGACCATGAAACTGATCCCGAAACCCCAGTGCGATGTATCCCTGATTGTCCCGTTCCCGGATGTGGAAAGCTGCATCGCCGCGGTGCCGAAGATCAAGCTGGCAAACCTCGATCCCCAGTCCATCGAATTCATGGATCTGGATATCGTCGAATCCTCCGCCGCCTTTACCGGCAACCCCGTCTTCCCGACGGAGATCGATGACCGTCCCATGGGCGCCAGTGTGCTGGTGACTCTGGTCGGCAACAGCATGGAGGATGAACTTATTCCGAAAATGAAGAAACTCGGCGAAATCATGGAAGAGGCCGGCGCGCTGGATGTGCTGGTGGTCGACACCACCAATCTCAAAGGCGAAGTATGGTCGGCACGATCCAGCTTCCTGACCGCCATCGAAGCGGATACAAAGATCCTGGATGAAATGGATGTCGTCGTTCCCGTGGACAAGATTCCCGCCTTCCTTCTGTATGTCCGTGAGACCGGAAAAGAAGAAGGCCTGACGATCCGGAACTTCGGCCACGCCGGCGACGGAAACCTGCATATCTACTGCTGCTCAAACGACCTGACGATGGATGAATTCCTGGTCAAAAACAAGATCGTCATGGACAAGTGCTATTCCAAGTGCATCGAGTTTGGCGGACAGGTCTCCGGCGAGCACGCCATCGGGCATGCGAAGAAGCGCTACCTCCAGGAATCCGTGGGAGATCCGGTCTACGAACTGATGGCCTCCATCAAGAAGGTCTTCGACCCCGACCTGATCCTGAATCCCGGAAAAGTCTGCACGGATATCTGAGTTTACCTGAACTCATCCGGATGCGGTTTTGACCGTATCCGATCCGATCATTAATTTATGAAGGAGTTACTTATGCTGAATATATTAGTATGTGTAAAACAGGTGCCGGATATCGATCTTGTGAAAATGGATCCCGAGACCGGCAACCTTGTCCGCGACGGCGTGCCGACGCTGACCAATCCCCTGGATACCAACGCCGTGGAGGCCGCGATCCAGCTCAAACAGAAATACGGCGGAAAAGTCACCGCCATCACCATGGGTCCTCCCATGGCGGAGAGCACGCTTCGTGAATGTCTCGCCGTGGGCGCGGACGACGCGATCCTCATCACCGGCCGCGGGTTCGGCGGAGCCGATACCCTCTCCACCAGCTACAGCATCGTCATGGCCGCCAACATGTTCGGTCCCTTTGACGTGGTGCTGTGCGGCAAGGAGTCTACGGACGGTGCCACCGGACAGATGGCCAGCCAGCTGGCCGAGCGCTTTGACTGCTCCCAGATCTCCGGCTGTCTTCTGATCGAAGATCTGGACGAGGGCAGGCAGGTCCTTCGTGCCCAGAGAGAGCTGGAAGAGGGCGTCGAGACCGTGGAAGCCACTCTTCCCTGTCTGATCACCGTGGAGAAAAACAACTTCCATCCCCGCATTCCCAACCTGAAGAGCTGGCTTGCCGCCAGAGAGGCTCCGATCCATGTCCTGTCCGAGGGCGACATTACGGATCTGGACCTTCAGAAGATCGGCGTACCCGGCTCTGGAACGATCGTACCGAAGATCTATCCTCCCGAGATGCCCGAACCGGGACAGATCCTCGATGAAGGAAACACCAAAAAGACCGTAACGAAGCTTTTGGATCTCTTGTCCGAAAAAGGCGCAATTTAAGGAGGTGCTACGATGGAAAAACGTGATTACAAAAATATGTGGGTATACATCGAGCATGACGGCAGCAGCGCCGCACCCGTCGGCCTTGAATTATGCTGCGAGGTCCGCAAGCTCTGCGATGTGACCGGCGACAAGCTCTACGGAGTCATTCTGGGCGATCTGCCGGAATCCGAAGTCGATAAAGTCAAAGAATGCGGCGTAGATGGTCTGATCTTCGTTTCCGGACCCTACGGAATCTACAACACAGATTCCTTCGCCAACGCCTTTACCGTGCTGTCCCGAAAATACAACCCCTCCGCGATCTTTGTGGGCGGCAGCATCAACGGCCGGGATTTCGCGCCGCGCACCGCCATCCAGCTGAACACCGGATGCACTTCCGACGCCATGGAACTGGAATATGATCCGGAGACCGGAGATATCCAGTTCATCGAGCCGGCAGTCGGCGGCAAGATCATGGCCGTGATCACCGTTCCCGAGCTTCGTCCTCAGATCGGTACCATCCGTCCGGGCACGTTTAAATACGAGCCGGCCGGAGCAAAGCAGGATCTGGAGATCCTTCGGGAGGAGATCGACTTTCCCGAAGAAAAGATCCGCTGCCGTTCCCTGTCCTTTAAGGAACATGACTTCGATCCGGAACTGGATATCGCGAACGCGGAAGTCATCGTCTGTGTGGGCAACGGTCTGAAGACTAAGGAAGATATGGAGCGCTACCGTAAACTGGCGAAGCTTCTGGGCGGCAAGATCGGCTGCACCCGACCTCTGTTTGACCGGGAGATCCTCCCCTACAAGCTTCAGATCGGTCAGTCCGGCGTTATGATCAAGCCCAAGCTGTACCTCGGCTTCGGCGTCTCCGGTGCCGTCAACCACGTCGCCGGCATCTCCGCCGACACTTTCGTGGCCGTCAATTCCGATCCGGACGCACAGATCTTCAACTACTGCGATCTGGGCATCGTCGGAGACATGAACGAGGTCTGCGATGAGATGATCGCACAGCTGGAAGCCCGTCAGTAATACTTTCCGAAGTGCCGAACTTCATACCATAAAAAAGAGTGCCGAGCCTGCTTCTCCGAAAGAAGCAGTCCCGGCACTCATTTTACATTTAATAACAACGGCTATGCACAGCATTCACAGACGGGTCGTTCCGCCTTCCGCCTCCGCTGGTTTATTCTGTGCCTGCTGAGGATGTGTGCAGTGACTTCCGCAGTTGCCCCCGCAGGAAGCACAGTTTCCGCTTTTCATATCCTTGATGGCATATCTTGCAGCCAGTACAAACAGCACTGCGACCACAGCCGCTATAATGATTGTTGCAAACATCTGTATTACCTCCTTGTCAGCAACTTTTCTACCTTTATTTAATTCCTTTTCATTTCTATTTTGTGTAGCAGATACTACAATTATTGATTTGCAAAAAAATATGTCCTTTTGGATCTGCCGGACCCTCACGGTATTGTTTTTTGTCCCTGTTATGATATACTTTCTCTTGTCAAAAAGGGAGGTGCGTCCATGAACGGAACCTGTATCATTATCGGCGCCGGAGATTTTTTCGGATTCGTTCGAAAACCGGAGCCGGAGGATTATATCATTGCGGCAGATGCCGGATACCGGTACTGTCTTGAGGAAGGCATCACCCCGGATCTGATCGTCGGTGATTTCGACTCCTACGGAGAGCGTCCGGATTTCCCCAACATCGTTCAGATGCCGGTGGAAAAGGACGACACCGACACGCTGCACGCCGTGCGTCTCGGTCTGGAAAAAGACTGCCGACGCTTTGAGCTGTACGGAGGGACCGGCGGTCGGAGCGACCACACCCTCGCCAACATTCAGACCCTTTATTTCATCACAAGCCACGGCGCCCGAGGGATCCTGTACGGAGACCGTACGGCCTACCGGGTGATCTCCGAGGAAAAGGTTCTTTTTCCCGAAGACCAGGAAGGTGACCTGTCCGTATTCTGTCTGGACGGGAAAGCCGAGGGCGTGACCATTCAGGGCGCCAAATACGAGATCTCGGACGCCGTCATCACCTCCGATTTTCCGATCGGCGTCAGCAATTCCTTCTGTCATCGGCCCTGTTCGGTGGAAGTTAAAAAGGGATCTCTGCTATTATACTATCATTTCTGAAAAAGAGGAATCTTATGATTATTCGATATGATGCCGGACAATGTGATATCGCGGTCGTCGGTGCAGGCCACGCGGGCATCGAAGCGGCTCTGGCCGCCGCCCGACTGGGTCTGGACACGATCTGCTTTACCGTGAATCTGGACAGTGTCGGCAATATGCCCTGCAATCCCGCCATCGGCGGCACCGGCAAGGGTCATCTGGTCCGTGAGCTGGATGCGCTGGGCGGTGAGATGGGCATTGCCGCGGACAAGGCCTGCATCCAGTACCGGATGCTTAACAAAGGCAAAGGCCCGGCCGTTTATTCGCTTCGGGCACAGGCCGACCGACGGAAATATCAGGAAGTCATGAAACACACCCTGGAACTCCAGGAGAATCTGCGTGTCAAGCAGGCGGAAGTCACGGAGATCGGGGTGGAAGACGGTGCCGTCGTTTCCGTGACCACCTGCTACGGCGCCGTGTTTCGCTGCAAGGCCGTGATCCTTGCCACCGGCACCTATCTTGCCGGCAAGACCATCGTCGGCGAGGCGATCCGGGACTCCGGTCCCGACGGACTGGCCGCGGCGATCCCGCTGGGAGAACAGCTTCGGGCTCTGGGACTTTCCATGCGCCGGTTCAAGACGGGCACGCCCCCCAGAGTCAATGCCCGCACGGTGGATCTGTCTCAGCTGGAGGTGCAGTACGGCGACGAAGATGCCGAGCCCTTTTCCTTTACCACTACGGAAAAACCGATCAACAAAGTCACTTGCTGGCTTACCTATACCAATGAAGAAACTCATACCATCATCCGGAATCATCTGGACCGCAGTCCGATCTACGCCGGTGTGATTGAGGGCGTCGGACCCCGATACTGCCCCAGCATCGAGACGAAGGTCATGACCTTCAAAGACAAGCCGCGTCACCAGCTGTTCATCGAACCCATGGGTCTGGAGACGGAGGAACTGTATGTGCAGGGCTTCTCCTCTTCCATGCCGGAAGAGATCCAGCTTCAGATGCTCCATACCCTTCCCGGTTTCGAACACGCGGAAATGACCCGCCCGGCCTATGCCATCGAATACGACTGCATCGATCCCACGGAGCTTAATGCCACACTGGAATGCAAAAAGATCTCCGGTCTTTACGGGGCGGGACAGTTCAACGGCTCCTCCGGTTATGAGGAAGCCGCCGTTCAGGGTTTTGTCGCCGGCGTCAACGCCGCGCTCAGGCTAAAAGGCGAAGAGCCGCTGATCCTGAAGCGATCGGACGGCTATATCGGAACCCTGATCGATGATCTGGTCACCAAGGGCACCAATGAGCCGTACCGCATGATGACCTCCCGCTCGGAATACCGTCTGATCAACCGTCAGGACAATGCGGACATCCGTCTTTCCCATATCGGGCACCGCATCGGTCTGGTCTCCGAGGAGCGTCATCAGGCCGTTCTGGAAAAATACCGGAAAGTAGATGAGGAGATCCATCGACTGGAAAACACTCATCTTCCCCCGTCGGAAGCGCTCAACGAGGTTCTCACCGCACAGAACACGACCCCGGTCACCTCCGGTGTTTCTCTCGCGGATCTCATAAAGCGTCCCCAGATCAGCTATGCGTGTCTTGCCGAATTCGACACCGGTCGTCCCGAGCTGGACGCCGCCGTCGTCAACGAGGTGGAACTCAACCTGAAATACGAAGGGTATATCCGCCGCCAGAAGCGTCAGATCGAGGAATTTTCCAGAATGGAATCCAAACCCCTCCCGGAAGACATCGACTATACCTCCATCACCGGACTTCGCCGGGAAGCCCAGGAAAAGCTCCAGAAGATCCGACCTCAGAACCTCGGCCAGGCCAGCCGCATCTCCGGCGTATCCCCCGCGGACATCAGTGTGCTGATCGTCTATATGGAGACCCGTAGATAGACAAACTGAACAATAAGAAATCACGGCATCCCGTTTTGGGATGCCGTGATCGTTTTTTCCCTCTTCAAAATTTTCAGCTGATGATATAGACCTTGACGCCTTCTTTTCTGCCGAACTCGATGCAGGACAGGAGGTCCTCAAAGTAGATATCGATGACATCGTCGTCCATTCCGCCGGTATCGCAGACCGTGTACTCTCCGTACCCTTCGATGTAAATACGGGTGTTCAGCGGGATGGAGTTGCAGGCTACGGCGCCGACATACGGCCAGTCTCCGTTGGCCATGCGCTCACCGGTCCCCGTGTAGGCCGTCAGCTCATATTCCCCGATGTAGGTATAGGTGTTTCCCGTCGTGTTGTCCGAAGGATCTTTTACGAGGGAAGGATCCACTTTCGCGGCATAGGTGCGGATCATTGCGGCCATCTGCGCCCTTGTCAGGGTCCCCATCGGATCCAGAAGGTTGTCTCCCATTCCGGTCATGACCCCGGAATCCACCGCCCAGGACATGGCTTCATGGGCATAATCGTAGATCATGCCGGCATCACTGTACCGGTCGCAGGAACTGCTGTCTTTATAGTTTACGCACTGCGAAACGCCGGACCGTTTGCCGAACTGATACAGCATCAGAGCAAACTGCTGCCGGATCACACTTTCGTACGGGCGGAAGTTTCCGTTTTCGTCTCCCGCCGTCACGGTACCGGCTGCCCAGTTGATCGCGTCGCTGTACCACTCGTTTCCGGGGTCGTCCTTAAACGCACCGCTTCTCCCCGGCGCGGGCTTTCCCGCCAGAGCATAGAGGATCTGAACGGCCATGGCTCTTGTGACGTCGTCTTCCGGGGAAAAGGTCGTATCGGAAGTGCCGACCATAAACTCATGCTCCATAACGTATTTCACCGGTTCATAGGCCCAGTGGTCCGCCGGAACATCCTGCATATCCGTGATCGTCGCCGCCGCTGCCGCGGAGCCAATGCCCATGGAAAGGATCAGTATCAGGCAGAGCAGGCGCATTTTCAAACTTTTCTTCATAATTTCTCCCTCCGTCGGGCCTGAGCCCATAACGAAAAACGGGGTCTTCCTGAAGACCCTTGCTGGAATATTATACCTTTTTAAGGAATAAATAGCAAATTGACCCGAAGTACCTTCCGTTCTCTCCTCTTTTTCCGCCTCAGTAAAATTCAAATTTTATAAAATCTTTGTTCAAGACTTCTTCATAAATCCCCAGTAATATAGAGGCATAACCTGTAAGGATTCTATCCTTCAAGATAGGAGCAGCTTTATATGGAAGACAACAATAAATTCACCGATTATTCCGACAATCCGACCTCGGGCGAAAACACCCCGGCCGAGCCCGTCTCCGATGCGGAGATCCAGGGCGACGGATTTGTCGTTTCCGGCACAGCCTCGGAGGAACCGACCGCCGAGACCGCGGAAAGCACTTCTTCCGTTTCCGAGGAGGCATCCGCTGAAAGCAGCGAATACCACTATGTGAAACCGGAGAGCACCAACCTTTATCAGGATGCAGAGTATGTGCCTTCCGACGCAGCCGACCCTCCGCGCTACTATGTCCCGCCGGAGAAAAAGACCAAGGAGAAAAAATCCTCTTCCGGTTCCAAAACCGGTCTGAAGGTCGCCTGCCTGTGCCTTGCCTGTGCACTGATCGGCGGCATCACCGGCGGTGTGATTGGCGGGAAGAGTGCCTCGCACAAAGTCGACGTGGAATCCTCCTCGGGTTCTTCGACGACCCAGAGCAGTTCCACCGTCTCCACCGTGGCAGCCACCCAGACCGGAACCATGACGGCCAATGAGATCTATCAGCAGGCCACCGAGCAGGTCGTCGGTATTCAGAGCACCATCTCTTACATGAACTTCTTCGGACAGACCAGCCAGGCGGCGGTCTCCGGCACCGGATTCTTCATTTCGAACGACGGCTATATCCTCACGAACTATCACGTCATCGAGGAGCCTTATGAAAGCGGCAGCACCATCAATGTGCTGACCTATGACGGAACCACCTACGAAGCCACCGTCGTCGGTGTCGCTCCGGACAACGACCTGGCCGTCATCAAGATCGACGCCACCGATACCAATGCCGTCACCTTCGGCGACAGCAGCCAGATGAGCGTCGGCGACACGGTCTATGCCGTGGGTAACCCGATGGGCGAGCTGGAGTTCACGATGACCTCCGGCATGGTAAGTGCCCTGGACCGCGAAGTGACCACCAGCGAATATACCAGTTCCATCAACATGTTCCAGTTTGACGCTGCCATCAACAGCGGAAACTCCGGCGGTCCGGTATACAACGCCAACGGCGAAGTGATCGGCGTAGCCACCGCGAAATACTCGTCCAGCGCTTCTTCCTCCGGTGTGGAAGGACTGGGATTTGCGATCCCGTCCAACGACGCCAGCAAGATCGCCAATGACCTGATGACCAACGGCTACGTCACCGGCAAGGCCTACATGGGCGTGAGCATCGAGCGGAACTATTCCTCTACGGTAAGTCAGTACTATGACATGCCGGAAGGCGCCTATATCAAGTACGTTGAAAGCGGCAGCGCCGCAGAAAAAGCCGGCATTCAGGCAGGCGACGTCATCACACAGCTGGGTGACAAGACCGTTACCAACTACTCCGATCTGAGCAGCGCGGTCAACGACTTTTCCGCCGGCGACACCACTACGGTCACCGTGTACCGCTCCGGCGAGACGCTGACGCTGGACATCACCTTCGATGAGGCGTCGGCCCAGACCACCAACAGCTCCACAAGCCAACAAAGCCAGGATTCCGGCACCTTCGGTTTCGGCTTCGGCAACAGCCAGGACAACGCTTCCGGAAGCCTCTTCGGATGATCCGGCCTGCGGAAGATCTTAATTGAATATCAAAAAATCAGGGAATGTCTCGAAGACATTCCCTGATTTTGCTTTTAAGTTACTGTTTGAACGATACGATCATACCAGAGCGGCAGTAATGATGCTCATGGCATAAACTTCCTCGGCGTTGCAGCCGCGGGACAGATCGTTAATCGGAGCATTCAGACCCTGAAGGATGGGGCCGTATGCGGCGAATCCGCCCAGACGCTGTGCGATCTTATAGCCGATGTTGCCGGACTGGATCTCCGGGAAGATGAAGGTGTTGGCATAGCCTGCCACCTTGGATCCGGGGAATTTCAGCTGGCCGACTGTGGGAGAAACGGCTGCGTCGAACTGCATCTCGCCGTCTACTGCGATATCCGGGATCAGCTCTTTGCATTTCTCGCAGGCATTGCGTGCCAGGTCCACGTTGGGTCCTTTGCCGGAGCCCTTGGTGGAGTAGCTGAGGAATGCGACCTTCGGCTCGATGCCGAATTTCTGTGCTGTCTTTGCGGTCTCAACACCGACTTCCGCCAGTTTGTCCGCTGCGGAGAACTTCACTTCGCCGGTCTCTTTGTCGACGGTATCGTCGTAGCTGATGTTGATGGCGCAGTCGCCCATGGCGATCTTCTCGTCGCCGCGGGTCAGAATAAAGCAGGAGCTTACCAGATGAGCACCCGGTTTGGTCTTGATCAGCTGGAGAGCCGGACGGACCGTATCCGCGGTGGAGTAGGTTGCGCCGCCCAGAAGGGAATCGGCAACGCCCATCTTTACCAGCATGGTTCCAAAATAGTTGCCTTTCTGAAGGGCATCCTTGCACTCTTCGGCGGACATTTTGCCCTTGCGAAGCTCGACCATCTTTTCGACCATGGCATCCATATCAGCATAGGTCTCCGGATCATAGATCTCCAGGCCTTCGATGTCAAAACCGCCTTCTGCGGCTGCGGCTTTTACTTCCTCTTCCTTGCCTACCAGCACAGGGGTAAGGAAGCCTTCTTTTTTCAGTCTGGCAGCGGATTCCAGGATTCTGGCATCGGTGCCTTCGGTGTAGACGATCTTACGCGGATTCTGTTTCAATACTTCGATCAGATTTTCAAACATGCGAAGCTCCTCCATTTATTTTATTTCATAATTACTGTTGTCTTTGACAGCTATTTAACTTTAACACTCCCGTATATATTTTTCAAGGTTTTGGGACTTTTTCCTATTTACAAAGAGGAGCTCTCCCGATATAATTACAGGGCGTAATCAAATTCAGGAGTGATTTTTTTGGATAGAACATTTGCATCGACTCTGTGCGAGCTCCGCAAGAAGAAAGGCTTCAGCCAGCGGAAGGTCGCATCGGATCTTAATATCAGTCAGGCTCTGCTGAGCCATTATGAAAACGGCGCCCGCGAACCGGGTCTGGCCTTCGTCTGCAAGGCCTGCGACTACTACGGGGTCACGGCGGACTATCTGCTGTGCCGCTCCGAGGATCCGGCCTCTCATCCCGCGGCCACGGCCGCTGCCCGCGCTTTCGTGGAGGAGCTTCGCGTCCTTACCAACAAGGCCGAGATGGCACTGGAGGAACTGGAATGAGTGATCAGAACCACATCCGGAACTTCTCCATCATCGCCCATATCGACCACGGCAAATCCACCCTTTCCGACCGCATCATCGAAAAGTGCGGTGCGGTGGAAGCCCGGGAAATGGAAGACCAGATCCTGGACAACATGGATCTGGAAAAGGAGCGCGGCATCACGATCAAGGCCCGCGCCGTCGGTCTGAGCTATCAGGCGGAAGACGGCGAGACCTATGAGCTCAATCTCATCGACACCCCGGGCCACGTGGACTTCAACTACGAGGTGTCCCGCTCTCTGGCAGCCTGCGAAGGCGCGCTGCTGATTGTGGATGCTTCTCAGGGCGTGGAGGCCCAGACGCTGTCCAATACCTATCTTGCGCTGGACGCCGATCTGGAGATCCTTCCCGTGATCAACAAGATCGATCTGCCCGCGGCGGATCCTCAGCGGGTCAAGCAGGAAGTCGAGGAGATCATCGGCATTCCCGCCATGGACGCTCCGGAGATCTCCGCCAAGATGGGCATCAACATCGAAGCGGTCATGGAAGACATCGTCAAGAACATTCCGGCCCCGTCCGGAGATCCTTCTGCCCCGCTCAAGGCGCTGATCTTCGACTCCCAGTACGATAACTACCGCGGAGTCATCGTCTTCATGCGTCTGATCGACGGAAAGATCCGCAAGGGCACGCATGTCCGGATGATGCAGACGAAAGCGGAATACGAAGTGCTGGAAGTCGGGCATCTCCGCCCCATCGGCATTGAGCCTTGCGACGAGTTGTCCGCCGGCGAAGTCGGATACTTTACCGCCAGCATCAAGAACGTGGCCGATACCCGTGTCGGCGATACCGTCACCGATGCGGAAAACCCCACACCGGAAGCGCTGCCGGGATACCGTCCCGCACGGAGCATGGTCTACTGCGGCATCTATACCGTGGACGGTTCCAAATATCCGGATTTGCGGGACGCGCTGGAAAAGCTCAAGCTAAACGACGCTTCCCTTTCCTATGAACCCGAAAATTCCGCCGCGCTGGGATTCGGATTCCGCTGCGGTTTTCTGGGCATGCTCCACATGGAGATCATTCAGGAGCGGCTGGAGCGTGAGTTCGATCTGGATCTGATCACGACGCTGCCGTCTGTTATCTATGAGATCCACAAAACCGACGGCACCACCGTTATGGTCGACAACCCGCATAACTATCCCGATCCGGGTTCCATTCAGGAAGCCCTGGAGCCGTTTGTGAAGGTATCCATCATCACGCCGCAGGAGTTTGTGGGAAACATCATGCCTCTGTGCCAGGACCGGCGCGGAGAATACAAGGACATGCAGTATCTGGACACGAGACTGGTGGAGATGAACTATCTCATGCCCCTCAACGAGATCGTCTATGATTTCTTCGATGTCCTCAAGGCCCGCACCAAGGGCTATGCCTCTCTGGACTACGAGTTTGCCGAGTACAAGCCTTCCGATCTCGTGAAGGTGGATCTGTTGCTCAACGGAGATCAGGTAGATGCGCTGTCCTTCATCGCGCACAAGGACAAGGCCTACGGCCGGGCGAGAAAGCTGTGCGAAAAGCTCAAGGAAAACATCCCGAGGCAGCTGTTCGAAGTTCCGATCCAGGCGGCCATCGGCGGACGCATCATCGCCAGGGAAACCGTCAAGGCTCTCCGGAAAGACGTGCTGGCCAAATGCTACGGCGGCGATATCACGAGAAAGAAGAAGCTTCTCGAAAAGCAGAAGGAAGGCAAAAAGAAAATGCGTCAGCTGGGAACAGTCCAGATCCCCACGGAAGCATTCCTTGCCGTACTGAAGCTGGACGAAGAATGAAAGAAAGACCAGATCTTGTTCAGAAGATCTGGTCTTTTTGCTGTCATTTTTTATTCGGTAATGGACATCACGGGAAGTCCGGTCAGCGCTCTTCTCATCATGTCAAAGCAGAAGTTTCCGGCACATCTGCGGATGTAGTCCCGGGTCCTGTTCTCACCCAGATGCAGTTCCACGACCTCGGTGCCGTCTTCCGTGGACAGTCCGCAGAACACGGTCCCCACCGGATGGATCCCGTCCCCGTCGGGGCCGGCCAGTCCCGTGGTGGAAACCGCCATCGAGGCTCCGGTGATCCGGCGGATGTTCTCCGCCATCAGCTGCGCCACTTCCCGGCTCACCGCCGTCTTCTCCCGGATCAGCTCCGGATCGATGCCCAGAACGGCGGCCTTGACGTCATCGGTATAGGTCACGGCGCCGCCCACATAAAATTCCGAGGCGCCCGGCAGATTCGTAAATCTTCGGGCGATGTCTCCCCCGGTGCAGCTTTCCGCGGTGGCGAAGGTCTTCCCCGTTTCCTTCAGAAGCTGAAAGACTCTCTCCTCCAGGCAGGAGATATCCATTCCGTACACCGTATCTCCCAGGATCTCCTTTGCCTGTTCGATGACGGGCTGCATCATCTCCTCCGCTTCCTCTTCGGTCCTGGCTTTTGCCGTGATCCGCAGGAAGCAGTCCGCCTCTTTCGCATAGGGTGCCATGGAAGGATTGTGCATGTCCTTCATCAAAGGTCTCAGCATATAGTCCATGGCGCTTTCGCTGGTGCCGAACACCCGGATCTCGTGGGACACGATCTCCTCGTCCGAAAATCTCTTCAGATACGGCAGTCCGTACTGGCGGAACATCGGAACGCACTCCTTGGGAGGTCCCGGGAACATCAGCACAGTCTTTCCGTCTTTTTCGAAAGCACAGCCTGGGGCCGTTCCCCAGTAGTTGTGGAAAACGGTGCACCCTTCCGGAAGCATGGCCTGCTGGAGATTGTTTTCGCTCATCTCCTCGCTGTATCCCTCGTTGGTGATGTAGTCGTACAGACCCGCTTTTTCCTCTTCGTCCATGACCAGTTCGATTCCGAAGGACCGGCACAGAAGCACTTTCGTCAGATCGTCGCAGGGGGGGCCCAGCCCCGCCGTAGTGATGATGATGTCCACGCGCTCCTTGGCGATCTCTATGCACTGCGCCATCCGCTCGGGATTGTCCCCCACCACGGTGTGATAGAGCACATCAATGCCGATCTGCGCCAGCATTTCGGAAATATCTCTGGCGTCCGTATTGGTGATCTGTCCCAGCAGGATCTCCGTTCCCACCGAGATGATCTCCGCGCTGTGAACCTTTTTGTCACTCATACAGTTTCACCCGAATCTTTTCAATTCCGTCCAGGGCTTCCCGGACCAGTTCGTCGACATTCAGAGCAGCCTCCGCCTCTTCCACCATCTCCAGAACCGGATGGGTCTCGGGATGTCTGGGTGTAAACACGGTGCAGCAGTCCTCATACGGCAGGATCGACGTATCGAAGGTGCCGATCTTCCGTGCCGTTTCCACGATGTCCTGCTTGTCCATGCCGATCAGCGGCTGGAGCACCGGCACGGAGCTGCAGGCCTGCGAGCAGGCCATGGCTTCCATGGTCTGGGAAGCCACCTGTCCCAGGTTCTCGCCCGTGACGATGGCGCCGCACTCATATTTCCGAGCCAGTTCGTCCGCGATGCGCATCATGAACCGGCGCATGATCAGCGTAAAATACTTTTCGGGGCATTTATCCCGGATCTCTTCCTGAATATGCGTAAAGGGAACCACTTCAACCGTCATGGATCCGCAGTACTGCGTCAGGATCTGAGCCAGCTCGATCACCTTGTCCTTCGCCATCTGCGAGGTATAGGGATACGAGAAGAAATGAACGGGAATGACCCGGACGCCGCGCTTGGCGATCATATAAGTCGAAACGGGGCTGTCGATGCCGCCGGACAGCATGGTAATCGCTTTGCCGTTGGCTCCCAGCGGCATGCCGCCGGCACCGGCCACGGCCGGGCCGTGAACAAAGGCCGCGTAATCACGGATCTCCACATGTACGGTCAGTTCCGGATCATGCACATCCACTTTTACCTGCGGATAGGCATCCGCCAGCTCGCCGCCCACATACTGGGACAGCTGGGTGCTGTTGAGCGGGAAGGTCTTGTCGCCTCGCTTGGATTCCACCTTAAAGCTCTTCGCCGACTCCATCGCGTCTTTCAGATAGCTGATGGCCAGCTTTGCGATAGCGTCCTTGTCCTTTTCGCAGGCGGCCGCCCTCGTCAGGGTACGGATTCCGAAGACCGTACGCAGCGCTTCAAAAGCCTCATCCACGTCGGCCTCGTCGTCCATGGGTTCCACGTATACGACGGACTGCCGGGCATAGACCTTGAAATGACCGTAGGGTTTGATGCGCCACCGGACATTCTTCAGCAGGCCCTGCTCGAAACGGTGCTTGTTAAGCCCTTTCAGTACTATTTCACCCTGTTTTAAAAGGATATAATCGTTCATAAAAACTCCTGATTTGGAAATTAACCTCAGATCATTCTTCTTCGGTCGCGGTCACTGCAATGTGCAGTTCATCCAGCTGCTTCTGCTCCACAGCGGAGGGCGCGCCCATCATGATATCCTGGGCATTCTTGTTCATCGGGAACGGAATGACCTCGCGGATGGACTCCTCGCCGGCCAGCAGCATCACCATGCGGTCCACGCCCGGGGCGATGCCGGCATGGGGTGGTGCACCGTAGCAGAATGCGTTGTACATGGCCGGGAATCTCTTCTTGACGTCCTCTTCTCCCAGACGGACCATCTCAAAGGCCTTGACCATGATCTCCGGATCATGATTTCGTACCGCGCCGGAGGAAAGTTCCACGCCGTTGCACACCAGGTCGTACTGATCGGCATAGATCTCCAGCGGATCCATCTCTCCGCGCTCTGCCTTCAACAGGACTTCCAGTCCGCCGGAGGGCATGGAGAACGGGTTGTGGCAGAATTCCAGTTCGCCGGATTCCTCGCCGATCTCGTACATCGGGAAATCCACGATCCAGCAGAATTCGTATTTCTCTTTATCCATATGTCCTTCGACCACATTGCCGAGCTTGTTTCTCATGACGCCGATGGTCTTCTGGGCCGCACCGCGCTTTCCGGCCGCGATGCCCACCAGAGTGCCGGGCTCCAGCGAAAGGGCCGAAACCACCTGCTCCTTGCGGTCGGCGAAGAATTTCGCCACACCGCCGGTCAGCTCGCCGTTTTCATCGACACGGAACCAGTACGGCTTCATGCCGGACTGCACTTCGGTATCCGCACAGACGGCATCGATCTGTTTTCTGGTCAGGGCGCAGCCGGACACGGCCACGGCCTTGACTTCGTTGCCTTCCTCGGCAAACGGGGCAAAGTCGATGCCCTTCACCAGTTCCGTAATATCCTGGCACACCAGATCGATTCGAAGATCCGGCTTGTCGGTTCCATACAGCTCCAGAGCATCGTTGTAGGAGATCCTCTTGAAGGGAGCCTCGGAGGCCGTATCGTATTTTCCGTATTTTGCGAAGATCGGAGGCAGCACGTCCTCCAGAACCGCGAACACGTCTTCCTGGGTGGCAAAAGCCATCTCCATATCCAGCTGATAAAATTCACCGGGAGAACGGTCTCCGCGGGCGTCTTCGTCGCGGAAGCAGGGAGCGATCTGGAAATAGCGGTCGATGCCGGAGACCATCAGCAGCTGCTTGAACTGCTGGGGTGCCTGCGGCAGCGCATAGAATTTTCCGGGATGTTTTCTGGCCGGTACCAGATAGTCTCTGGCGCCTTCCGGAGAGGAAGCCGTCAGGATCGGAGTGGTGATCTCCAGAAACCCGTGCTCCGTCATGGCCTGTCTCAGGGCCGCCACCACCTGGCAGCGCAGTACGATGTTGTTTTTGACTTCCGGATTGCGCAGATCCAGATATCTGTAGCGAAGTCTTGCCTGCTCATCCGCCTCTCTGGAACGGTTGATCTCGAAAGGCAGTTCGTTATAGCGGCATTTGCCCAGGACCTTCACTTCTTCCGGGACGATCTCCACGTCTCCGGTGGGAAGCTTCGGGTTTTTGCTGTCGCGCTCTCTTACGGTTCCTGTGACCTGGATCGTGGACTCCTTGTTGATCGACTTGAAGATCTTCATCATCTCTTCGCTGTCCACGACGATCTGGGTCGTTCCGTAAAAATCACGGACGATGACAAATGCGAAATTCTGTCCTACTTCGCGGATGTTTTCCATCCAGCCCGCCAGCGTTACCTTCTTGCCGGCGTCTTCGATCCGCAGTTCTCCGCAGGTATGAGTTCTAGACTGAAACATAACTTCTATCCTTCTTTCTCCTTAATCGACGATCAGTTTTCCGCTGTTGAGCTTTTCAATGCCTTCCCGGACATACCGGCAGGCTTCCTCGGGGGCAAGTTTGACCTGCTCGCCCGTCTTCATATCCTTGATGCTCCATACGCCCTCATTGACTTCGTCTTCTCCCAGGATCACGACGTAGGGGGTCTTCAGCTTGTCGGCGTAGCTCATCTTGGCCTTGAATTTTCTCTTTTCCGCATAGATCTGCGTCCGGATGTCCTGATCGCGCAGCTGAGTCGCCGCCGCGATGGCCGGGGCGATGTCCTCGATCATCGGGATCACCAGCACATCACACGGTGAGGTCACGATCTCCTCCGAGAGCATCTTCTGCTCGGAGAGCACATAGAACAGTCTCGTCAGTCCGATGGAGATGCCGACGCCCGGAAGGGTCTTGTTCGTATAGTATTCCGCCAGGTTGTCGTATCTTCCGCCGGAGCAGACCGAACCGATCTCGGGATGATCCGTGATCAGAGTCTCGTAAACGGTCCCGGTGTAATAGTCCAGGCCGCGGGCGATGGTCAGGTCGATGGTGTAGAATTCCTCCGGCACGCCGAAGGCCTTCAGGCAGTCCACCATCGTGTGCATTTCCGCCAGGCCCTCATCAAAGGTCTCGTCGGAGCCCTTGAACATTTCCAGCTTTTCGAACACTTCCTCGTTCGAGCCGGAGATGGCCATGAAGGAGAGGACCGTATCCGCTTTCTGCGTATACATTCCCACCTCGTCGATGAGAAGTTCTCTCACCTTTTCCAGTCCGATCTTGTCCACCTTGTCCACCGTTCTCATGATCTCGGCGGACTTCGCGGTCATTCCGTTCATGGAATAGAAGCCGTTGAGGATCTTCCGGTTGTTGATGTGGATCTTGAACTTCTCCAGTCCCAGCTCCGTAAAGGTCCGGTAGATGATGGCGGGCACTTCGGCCTCGTTGACGATATCCAGTTTTCCGTCTCCGATGATGTCGATATCCGCCTGATAGAATTCGCGGAATCTTCCTCTCTGGGCCCGTTCGCCCCGGTAGACTTTTCCGATCTGATATCTCCGGAACGGGAAGGCCAGATCGTTATAGTGAAGCGCCACATACTTTGCCAGCGGCACCGTCAGGTCGAATCTCAGGGAAAGGTCGCTGTCTCCCTTCGTAAACCGATAGACCTGCTTTTCCGTCTCTCCTCCGCCTTTGGCCAGAAGCACCTCGGAGGATTCGATGACGGGAGTATCCAGCGGCGTAAAGCCGTAGACCGAATAGGTCTTCCGCAGCACTTCCATCAGTTTTTCCATTTTGATCTGATCCGGCGGCAGAAGTTCCATAAAGCCGGACAGCGTTCTGGGTTGCACAATTCCCATGCCTATGTTCCTTTCTTCAAATAAAATGCTGCCGGCACGATGCGTCGGCAGCATCCTTAAGATACTTGCGTCTTATCTCTTTTTCGGGTTTACGATATCGCGCCAGTCGAAATCGCCGCGGCGCAGTCCCTGGATCAGAACTTCGGCAGTCGCCGCATTTGTTGCAAACGGGATCTGATACTGATCACAGAGTCGTTCTATCTTCGTCACTTCGTCGAATCCTTCCGTATTGGTCGGATCGCAGAAGAATAACACCAGATCGATCTCATTGTAGGCAATCCGGGCTGCGATCTGCTGTGCGCCTCCCTGTTTTGCGTGGAGATACAGCGTCATCGGCAGTCCTGTAGCTTCCTGGACTAGCTTCCCGGTGGTATTGGTTGCGCAGATCTCATGTTCCGACAATATTCCGCAGTATGCGATACAGAACTGAACCATCAGCTCCTTTTTATTGTCGTGTGCCATCAGTGCTATGTTCATAAAGCGGGCCTCCTTTCAGAGTCTTGGTCGCATCCCGCATTCCGCGGGGATCCTATTGTGGTTTGTCTGCAGATTAACATTATAAACGCCCGACTTTTAATTTTCAATATAAGAAGAGTCGGATTTTCACAGAATTGATTTATTTCAGCACCGTTTTTTCCTCGTCGGGTACGTTGCTGGTCTCCTGGCTGGCAAAATACTGATCAAGGATCTCCCGGGCGATGGGTGCGATGGACGCACCGGCGCCCGCGTGTTCCACGACGATGGCGATGGCGATCTGCGGATCGTCGTACGGAGCATAGCAGATAAAACAGCCGTTGTTGCTGCCGGATCCGGTCTGTGCCGTACCGGTCTTTGCCGCGACGGACAGCCAGTATCCCTCGAAGGCCTCATAGGCCGAGCCGCTGGGGTCGTTGGCCACCAGGTACATGCCCTGCTGGATGGCGTCCCAGTTCTCCTCGGCGGTCTGGATGGTATCCATCACTTCCGCCTGGCGCTGATAGACCGTGCTGGTGGAGTCGTAGCTCCGGACGGTCTTCAGAAGAGAAGCCGTATGCCGCGTACCGCCGTTGGCGATGGTGGCGCAGTATTCGGCCAGCTGCAGCGGAGTGAAAAGGCTGTCGGACTGACCGATGGCCGCCTGGACGTTATCGCCGGCGTACCAGCTTTCGCTGTCCGTTCCCTTGTAGAGTTCCGCATGAGTCTCCTTGTTGGCCATGTTGCCGGTGTCTTCCGGAAGCTCGATGCCGGTTCCGCTGGTGTTTCCGAGGCCCAGAGCCCAGGCGTACTTGTCCAGCTTCTCGATCCCGAGATAGTCGCCAAGGGTATAGAAGAAGATGTTGCAGGAATCCCGGATCGCCGTAATGACGTTCTCGCCGCCGTGGGTCAGCTTATATCCCGACCAGATCCAGCATACCGGGGCATATCCTTCCGCCTCATACTTGGTGAAGATACCGTTGCAGACGATGGTGGTATTCAGATCGATCAGGCCCTCGGACAGGGCCGCGATGGCCGTGCAGGGCTTGAAGGTGGAGCCGGGAGCGTAAGTACCAAGGGTCGTGCGGTTGAACAAAGGTGCGTCCTTTTCCTCGGACAGCTTCTGGAAGTTCTTCTTGAGTGCGGTCAGATCGTAGGTGGGATAGCTGGCCATGGCCAGCGGTTCACCCGTATCCACATCCACCACCACCGCGGCGCCGCCGGTAATCCGGTTGCCGTTTTCGTCGGAGATGGTGATTCCCTTGGCCGCCGCATTCGCCGCATTCTCTTCGATCAGGTCTTCAATGCCTTCCTGCAGTGCCTCCTCCGTGGCCTCCTGCAGCCGCAGGTCGATGGTCAGATAGACGTTGTTTCCGGGAGACGGCGAGGTCGTATAGACGGTCTGGGTGACCGTTCCTTCCTGGGTCTTGGTGATGGTAGCCAGGCCGTCGGTGCCGTGCAGATAGCTCTCGAAGGCTTTTTCCGCACCGTCCTTGCCGACCTTGGCATTCATGGAGTAGTTGTCGGATTTATACGTCGCATACTCCTCGGCGTTCATCTGTCCGATATAGCCCAGGATATGGGCCGCGCTTTTCGTGTTGTAGGTCCTCTGATACGTGGTCTGGATGCTGATGCCGGGCACATCGTTTTCCAGCATGGAAGCGATCAGGTCCTTGTCCGCATCTTCCACGAAGATATAGGTATTCACTCCCGCGTTCGGCGCATAGCGGACATTGATCTCATAGCGGATGCCCGCAATGGTCCGCATGTCCTCTGCGGAGTAGTTGTTGTCGATCTCATAGCGGCTTCTCATATAGCTGAGAAGCTCCACGGCGCTGGTATTCTCATCGAGCTCCTTATCCTGCAGATAGGCCTTCAGCGCCGTCTCCTGGGATTCGGTCATTTCGGTATAGGTAAACGGAGGCTCCGTCGTGATCGGGAGGGTATCCGTGTATTCCTGTCCCGCGTTTCTGCAGTAGTTGACCAGCTCCAGGATGGCCGCGTTGGGGTCATCCTCGCCGAACAATTCGGTCTCGTTGAGGATGATGTTGTAGGACTGGGAGTTTGTGACGAGGGTCCGTCCGTACCGGTCCAGAATATTTCCCCGGGCCGCCTCCACGGTCTGTATCGAGGCGATGGAGTTGGCGCTCTGCTGAGAGTATTCCTCTCCCTCTACGATCTGCAGTTTGTACAGAAAGACAAAGTAGATGCTGAGGATGATGAGCAGCAGCCCTGCAAGGATGGCGATTCTTCCGCCAGGAACGCGTTCATTCATGCTCTCACATCCTTTCTCTCCGTATAACCGTCAAACCGCTGAGAGATCCTTTTTGCGAGGGGATAGAAAATGAGATCCAGCGGCAGCGCCCAGAGGGTCTGAAGCAGTGCCGTCAGCAAAAGGCTTCCGAAGGAAGATCCCCGGATCAGCGGAAGGATCATCTGCAGAACGGAGACAAAAAGCGTCGCGCAGAAACAGGAGGCGGCAAATGCCGGAATGTTTCTGCTGAGCAGATAATCCGAAACAAAGCCCGCGGCAAACCCGATCAGTGCAAAGGAGATCGTAAACAGGACGGTATTTTCGGCAAATCCCATATCCCCGAAAAATCCGAGGAACATGCCGAAGATGGCGCCCCAGGTCCCTCCTTCGAACATCCCCACCGCGACGGCCGCCGCCGGGAGGATGAAGGGCCGGACTCCCGCGATCTTGACCCCGGGAAGGATCACGATCTGAATAAACAGAGCCAGCAGCATGAACAGGAAGTATACCAGAGTTTTATATAGTTTTTTTCTGTCAATCAGTTCCTGTAACAACTCAATCCACCACTTCAAAGTCCTTAATAACAAAGATCTGAGACAAGGTTCCCAGTGTGCATCCCGGGGTGATGACCCCGTACTCGATCTGTCCGCCGCCTTCGGTCTGCACCGAAGAGATGGTGCCGATCACCAGGCCGTACGGGAATGCTCCTCCGACGCCCGAGGTAATGACCGTATCGCCTTCGAAGATCTGCGAATCGTTCGGCAGATAGGTGATACGGGTCAGTCCCTGCTGCATCAGGCTGTACTCTCCGATGATCATTCCGGTGGAACCGGTCTGGGAGGCAATGGCTCCGATGTTGGTCGAAGCATCCACCACCGTAGTGACCGTGGCCCAGTGGGTCCCGACTTCCGTGACCTGTCCGACCAGAGCTCCGGTCTCCGTGATCACCGGGTCGCCAACGGCAACGTCGTCACCGCTGCCCTTGTTGATGGTCATGGTCGAAGACCAGTTGGAAGAGGACCTTGCGATGACTCTCGTCGCCTCCAGCTCATAATCCGAATGGCTTTGGGAGAATCCCAGCAGTTCGTTGAGCTGATCGTTTTCCGCCTGAATGGAATCCACCTGACGGATCTGGGCCTGTGCCTCCGCCAGCTGCTGCTTGAGGGTCTCGTTTTCCTGCTCCAGCGCATCATAGCGGAACATGTATCCGTAGATGTCCCCCAGCCAGTCGGCAATGGACTGGGCACACTTCTGCACCGGCTTGCTCAGGGTGCCGGACAGATTTCTTGCCAGCCCGGCCTTTCCGCCGAGAAGCCCCGTGATCAGGGCTACCACAAGAGCAAAAACAAGAACGATAATGCCCAGTTTTATTCCCTTTTTCGTAAGATAGTTTTTCAAAGCAATTCCACTCCCTGCTCCATGAGCATTTCATACAGAAGACAAAGCGGCAGGCCGACCACATTGAAGAAGTCTCCCTCGATGCCTCTGACAAAGACCGACGCCCTTCCCTGGATCCCATAGGCGCCCGCTTTGTCCATCGGCTCTCCGCTGTCGATATATCTTCGGATCTCCCCGCCCGAAAGTTCGCGAAAATGCACTTTGGTCTCTTCGCTTTTCGTCAGGATCTTCCCGGAAGCGATGACCGTCACGCCGGTGAACACCGAGTGCTCCTTCCCGGACAGGGCCAGGAGCATTTCCTCCGCTTCTTTTTCGTCCTTCGGCTTGCCGAAGATCCGGTCGTTCTGCCAGACGATGGTGTCCGCGGCGATGATCACATCCCCGTCGCCGCACCGTGCGGCCACTTCGGAGGCCTTCGCCAGAGAAAGCGCTTCGACGATCTTTTCAGGAGGCAGTCCCTCCTGTATTTTTTCCTCTCCCCGGGCCGGCAGGATCTCCATGTCCCGGATCCCCAGCCGCTCCAGCAGTTCCTTTCTTCTGGGAGAGGCCGAAGCCAGTACGATCTTCATCAGTCTACTCCTCTGTAATACAGTCCGCGGGTCATTACGTTGGGACGGTAATCCGACTGTCCGGCATAGCATTTTGCCACTTCCAGACACTCTCTGGGATTTTCCGTCGTGAACATCAGTCTCAGCGCCCACAGCCCGCAGCTGTACAGGTCGCTGATCTTATCCGCCAGAAACAGCTTATGCGCATTATAGATCACATTCCGGCATCCGTATTCCTTCACCACCGGAAAGACCGAGCCCATCCGGTCGCTCATCTGGGCCGGAGTCTGGCACCGGCACTTGCCGGCCGAGTGTTTGATGACACACTGGTCGGATACCATCAGCGGAAGCCGTCCGTAAGCGATGATCTCCGTGTCGCACATCTTCTGAAGATCCCGGATCTGCGACAGGCGCATCTCGAAGGAGGCCGTGGCCGACAGGACATTGGCTCTTGCTACCGCGTCCATGGTCCAGGAATTGAATACGTTCATGCCGAAATCGGCCCGGACATTCATTCCCGCTTCTCTGGCCAGGGTGATATGCCCGATGTTTCCGCACAGGCACTCGTTGATGCCCCGGTCAAAAAGCCGGCTGAGTTTTCTGCGGATATCCTCCGCTTCGCTGTCATAGATGATCCTGGGAAGCACCGCCACGGGTACCGCGCTGTTTTCGATAAACGGCGCCATGCTGTCAAAGTCTTCCGTCATGAGATCCACCGGCACGTAGATGTAGTCCGGCTTCATCTCAGCCAGCTCCGGCGTCATCTGTTCGGCGGTTCGGAACTGGTAGATCATTTTCGGTTCGATGTGTGTATGTTCTCCGACGGGGCGGAACGGCATGTCTCCCACTCTTCGTTTCGGAGCCTCGCCGCGCTTCTCCGTCAGTTCGGAGATCAGCTGTCTTCGTATATCGTTCAGTTCGGCCGTGGACAGGAACAGTCCGTCCTCCACCTTGACCTGGATGTCTTCACAGTAATATGGGGTGCCTCCGGTCTTGCGCAGCTGGTTGCCGACGCTTTCCTCCGTCAGCGACTGCTTGAGCGCTTTTTCCGGCAGGCTTCCCTGCACGGCCACCTGATTGCCGTCTTCGTCGATGCAGACGGCCTGCAGCGGAAGATCCGGCAGGACTCTGGCATAGAACTTCACGCCCACCAGTTTTTCCTCTTTGTCCGCATAGTCTTTCCGCGCGGCCTCAAAGATCTTTTCGGCTCCCTTGTCCGGTTCTCCCCGGACGCCGAACATATCTTCCTTTTTGCCGGTGAAGTACCCGTCGGTAAAACCGTCGCGGGAAAACGCCGTCTCCAGCGTTTTGATCTCTTCTTCGGTAGGATCGCGATGCTCCCGGATGACCTGGGAATAGATCCGGGTCACCACCGCCGTATATTCAGGCCGTTTCATCCGGCCTTCGATCTTCACGCAGTCCACACCCGCCTGCTCCAGCTCATCGAGATGGGAGATCAGGCAGTTGTCCTTCAGGGAAAGCGGGTAGTTGTCCATTCTTCCGCCCATGGAATACTGCATCCGGCAGGGCTGGGCGCACATGCCGCGGTTTCCGCTTCTGCGTCCGATCATCGAGCTCATGTAGCACTGTCCGGAATGGCAGAAGCACAGCGCGCCGTGCACGAAGACCTCGATCTCCGCGCGGGTATTCTCGCTGATGAACCGGATCTGGTCCAGGGACAGTTCCCGGGCAAGCACGATCCGCTCCATACCCATCTCTTCCGCCGCTCTGGCTCCGGCCAGATTGTGCACACTCATCTGGGTCGATGCGTGCAGCGGGATATCCGGCACCGCTTTGCGCAGCACCGACGCCAGGCCCAGATCCTGGACCAGGATCGCATCGGCGCCGTAGGACGAGACCATGGCCGCGGTGTCCAGCGCCTCGTTCATTTCCCGATCTCCCACCAGCGTATTGAGCGTCACATAGACCTTGCAGCCGCGCACATGGCAGTACTTGACCGCCTTGGCAAATTCAGCCGCGGAGAAATTCTTTGCTCCTCTTCGGGCATTGAAATTTCCCAGTCCCATATATATGGCATCCGCGCCATTCTGAACCGCCGCGATCACGGATTCGGGTGATCCGGCAGGTGACAGCAACTCCAACAATTGTCTTCCTCCATGCATAGCTATCCATAGTAATACATGGTGTATTATAGCACAACAGGCTCTATTGCTACAAGGCCATTTTAATGGTATAATACTTTACCCATTATTGTTTTAATGGGGCATTAACAAACCGTTAATTTTGCGGTTTTCACGGAGGTCTTCATGGAAGAGAATCTGGTCCTTTCGAAAAAAGATATCGAACGCCTGATCGCCGCCCACGACGGCGATATGGCGCTTCTGTATCTATATCGTCTCTGCCTCGGTCCGGATCAGGAGCAGGCAGCCGGAGACCTCTTTATGACCGCCGCACAGGTGCAGGCAGCCTCGGAAAAACTGGCGAGAGCCGGTCTTTCCGCTCCTTCGGCTTCCGCCGCTTCGGGATCCGCCCAGCGGCAGTCTTCCTCTGCGCAGAGCGAACCGCAGAACCGCCGGATCCGTCCGGACGACACGCTGCCCGAGTATTCCAGCGGCGAGATCTCCGAACACGCCGACGGCGATGCCCGGTTCCGTTTTCTGGTGGACGAAGCACAGCATTTGAAGGGAAAGGCCCTGTCCAGCGCCGACCTGCGCACCCTGTTCGGCATCTACGATTATCTGGCCCTTCCGGCCGAGGTCATCACGATGCTTCTGCATTTCTGCACGGAATGCTATCAGGAAAGGCACGGAGCGGAGAGCTTCCCGTCCTTCCGTCTTATCCAGAAAGAGGCCTTCCGCTGGGCAGACCGCGGGATCACCTCCCTGGAGCTTGCCGAGGAATACATCAGCGGATACCGCGCACGGCGCACCAAGCAGTTCGAGGTCGCCGAAATGCTTCAGCTTGAAAAAAGAGATCTAACGGACACGGAATCGAAATACATCGGATCCTGGATCGCCATGGGCTTTCCCGCGGAAACGATCAAGATTGCCTACGACCGGACCGTGACCAACACCGGAAAACTGTCGTGGCCCTATCTCAACAAGATCCTGCTCAACTGGCAGGAAAAGGGCATTGTCACCCCGGAGGACGTTCAGGAAAAGGACAGCCCCCACGGTGCGGCCAAAAGATCCGGTTCGAAAAACAGCACCCCGGCTTCTCCCAGAAAAAAGCCGAGCATTGAAGACCTGAAGAAAGAAATCAGCGGAAAGAGGAACAATTCATGAATTTCGACGGAAAACTGCTGGCACAGGCCCGCAGGGTGATCGAAGAACGCAAAGCCTCCAACGAGGCGGAACATCGGAACCGGGTGGAGAAGATCCACGCAGAGATCCCGGAGATCGCCTCCATCGACCGCCAGCTGCGTCAGCAGATGGCCAGTCTGATGGGGCTGGCGCTTCGCGGAGAGGCGGGTCTGGGAGAAAAGCTGGAAGAGCTCAAGCAGAGCAATCTCGGTCTTCAGGCCCGCCGGGCCGAACTTCTCGTCGCCCACGGGTATCCCTTCGATTACCTCGACGAGATCCACAGCTGCATCAAATGCCGGGACACCGGTTTCTGCAACGGCAGCCCCTGCAGCTGCCTGATCGAACAGTACAACAATGAAATGACCCGGGAACTGGGCGTACTGATGAACACCGGCGACGAATCCTTTGAGAACTTCGACCTGACCCTCTACGGCACGGAACCGGATGAAGACGGGCTGGTCCCCCGCGAATACATGCAGGGCATCTACGATATCTGCCGGGACTATGCCGAGAATTTTTCCTCCGACTCCAGAAATCTCTTCTTTACCGGCAGGACCGGCGTCGGAAAGACCTATCTTTCCGCCTGCATCGCCCGCGTGGTCGCGGAAAAGGGATTTTCTGTCTGCTATGACACGGCATCGGCCGCACTGGGCTATTTCGAAAAGGAAAAATTTTCCCGCAATCCGGAAGAGAGCGAAGAGGCTTCCTCCCGGGTGCGCCGCATGGTCTCCTGCGACCTGATGATCCTGGACGACCTGGGCACGGAAATGGTCACTCCCATGTCCGTCTCCGCACTATATACTCTTATAAATGACCGGCTCGTTCACCACAGGCCGACCATCATCTCCGCCAATCTCGCCGCGGACCAGCTGGAGGACAAGTACTCCCAGCAGATCGCCTCGAGGATCACCGGAGAATACGTAAGCCTTCCGTTTATCGGAAAGGACATCCGACTTGTCAAAAGAGAGAGAGGGATCTGAATGTCTGAGCAGCACGAGATCACACAGAGCAGGAAACTTCTGGATGAGAACGGAAACATCGCCGAGCCCGGCTTTGCCCGTTCCCTTCTCCCCGTCTACGACCGCGCCGACATCAAGGCCGGACGCATGCGAATCAAGGAGTGGGATTATTACCTGATCAGCAACGGCCGGTTCGCCGTGGCGCTTACCGTGGCCGACAACGGCTACATGAGCATGGACTCCATCTCCCTGCTGGATCTGGAGAACGCCTGGGAGATCACCACCAGCCCCATGGGCATTCTTTCGATGGGAAAGCTGAACCTGCCCTCTACTTCCAAAAAAGGAGACATCCGTCACGACGGAAAAGGCTACTCCATGGCCTTTCTCAATCCCGGAGACGGTGAACGCCGTCTGCAGTGCAGCATGGAAAAGTTCGGACCCCAGGGCGCTTTCCGGTGCGACATCACCCTGACGGACGAGCCGGAGGACAGCATGGTCATCTGCACGCCCTTCGACAAGCCCGGCCACTTCTACTTCAATCAGAAGATCAACTGCATGAGAGCCTCCGGCACCGCGGAGTATGACGGTAAGGTCTATACCTTCGATCCGTCGGAGTCCTTTGCCGTACTGGACTGGGGCCGCGGAGTCTGGACCTACCACAATACCTGGTACTGGGGATCCGCCTCCTATCAGGTGGACGGCATTCCCTTCGGCTGGAACATCGGCTACGGCTTCGGCGACACCTCCGCCGCCAGCGAGAACATGCTGTTCTACAACGGGAAGGCCCATAAGCTCTCCCAGGTGACTTTCCATATTCCAAACAACGAAAAGGACTTCATGTCCCCGTGGACCTTCTCTTCCGACGACGGAAGATTCGAGATGGACTTCGTTCCCTGTCTGGACCGGGCCAGCTGCACCGATGCCGTGATCCTGAAATCCGATCAGCATCAGGTCTTCGGCCGCTTCAGCGGCAAGGCGGTTCTGGACGACGGAACCGTGATCGAAGTGCACGACTTCCCCGGATTTGCGGAAAAAGTGGAGAACAAGTGGTAAAAACAAAAAATAAATCTGCTGGACCGGATCGGTTCCAGCAGATTTTTTATTTCTTCTTTTATTTGGCATAGTCGACCGCTTTGGTCTCCCGGATGATATGCACCTTGATCTGTCCGGGATACGTAAGTTCGGACTCGATCTTCTTGGCGATATCCCTTGCCAGCAGAACGGTCTCGTCCTCGCTGACCTTGTCCGGCTCCACCATGACGCGGATCTCGCGGCCTGCCTGGATTGCATAGCACTCGCCGATTCCGTTGAAGGATTTTGCGATGCTCTCGAGTTTTTCCAGACGCTTGACGTAATTTTCGATGTTTTCGCGGCGGGCACCCGGTCTCGATGCGGAAATGGCATCGGCTGCCTGCACGATGCAGGCTACGATCGTATGAGGCTCCACATCTCCGTGGTGCGCTTCGATCGCGTGAATGATGTCCGGGGACTCCTTGTATCTTCTGGCAACCTCGGCGCCGATGGTCACGTGGCTGCCTTCCACTTCGTGGTCAATGGACTTTCCTAAGTCATGCAGCAGGCCCGCTCTCTTGGCGGTGGCCACATCGGCTCCCAGCTCCGCTGCGATCAGTCCGGAGATGTGGGAAACTTCGATGGAATGACTCAGGACATTCTGTCCGTAGCTGGTCCTGTATTTCATGCGGCCCAGCAGCTTGACGATCTCGGGATGCAGGCCGTTGACGTTCGTCTCAAATACGGCTCTCTCACCCTCGGCCTTGATGGTGGCGTTGACCTCTTTCTGGGCCTTCGCAACCATTTCTTCGATGCGTGCCGGATGGATCCTGCCGTCCTGGATCAGTTTCTCCAGGGCGATCCTTGCGACCTCTCTGCGGACCGGATCGAAGCTTGAGACCGTGATGGTCTCGGGGGTATCATCAATGATCAGGTCACAGCCCGTAAGCTGTTCGATGCTTCGGATGTTTCTTCCTTCGCGGCCGATGATACGGCCTTTCATCTCGTCGTTGGGGAGTTGTACGACGGATACCGTCACTTCGCTGGCATGGTCTGCCGCGCATCTCTGGATGGCCGTGGCAATGATCTCTCTCGCCCTGCTCTCCGCTTCGTCCTTATACTGGGCTTCCACTTCCTTGACGGCGGCTGCCATTTCGTGAGTGCAGTCCTCGCGGACCGATTCGATCAGGTAATTCTTGGCTTCTTCGATGGAATAGCCGGAGATCTTTTCCAGCATCTCCAGCTGGCTTCTCTTGATCTGCGCAACTTCTTCCTTCTGCGCATCGACCTGTGCGATCTTTTCGTTCAGAGCATCCGTCTTCTTGTCCAGATGATCCGTCTTCTTGTCCAGGTTCTCTTCTTTCTGCTGGAGCCTGCGCTCCTGCTTGGAGAGCTCGCTGCGTCTCTCCTTGACTTCCCGTTCATACTCTGAACGGTTCTTGTGTATTTCTTCCTTTGCCTCTAAAAGAGTCTCTCTTTTCTTATTTTCAGCACTTTTGATTGCCTCGTTTATTATGCGCTTCGCTTCTTCTTCCGCGCTTGACATTTCTTTCTCTGCTACCTTTTTGCGATAGCCGATACCAAGTACAAAACCAACAATAAACAGGACAATCACGGCAATTATCGTTCCGATGATATATCCAGTACCGGGCATAGTAAGCATACACACCTCCATTCTTAATTGAATATCGCTGTGATGACTGGTCTTTATCCAGTTTTTTCCTCCCGGATCACGCAAGTTCCCGGGAGATCTCCCGTCCGCCGTCCGGCAGCCGGGGCTTTGCCGTGCTCTTCACGGCTCTGGTATGAGCGGCAGGACAAAATTTTCCTTAAATTTCACTGAAATTTCGTCCGATGCCGTATAAGTATTGCTAAAAGATCTCAGGGCTTTCAGCCCCGTCTTGGTAATTGATAGCGGTTTTTATGTAGAATTCCCCAATTTCTCATAAATACAGCTTGATTATTCTATCCCGTTTCTGTCGTTATGTCAAGCTGGTCCGGTAGACATCTTTTTATTCAAATAGTATAATATGGTTCGATCTTTGACTCTTTGGGGAGGAAATTATGCTTCACTGGTACACCTATCTGTTTCCATTGGCATGCATCGTGCTCATCGGCATCTTCTTTGCCGCATGCCCTTCGCTCAGCGGCGTTTCGCGGACAGAACCCGGCAGGGATGAGCGTGCGATCACCCGGAAAGACCTCTGCATCCTTCTGGTGATCATGATCATATACAGCATTTTTGCCTTCTATAAGCTGGGCAACCGCACCTCCCCCGAACAATTCGCTCATTTCGATAACGGCGGAAGCGTCGCGGAGATCACCTTCACCGGAGATCCCGTCGCGCTGGGACGGATCCGCGCCTTCTGCGGCGTCAACACCGGAAACTATACCCTGGAAGTTTCCACCGACGGCGTCACCTACCAGACCGCCGGCACCCTGGAGCAGACCTACTCGAACATCTTCAAGTGGGTCGACGCCGACCTTTCCGGCTATTCGGGAGAGAGCATCCGCTCTCTGCGGATCGTCTCGGATTCGGATCTGTACCTCGGAGAGGTGGCCGTCTACGATGTGGCCGGCATTCAGCTTGACACTTCTTATTTCACCTGTTCGGACCTGGCCGCGGCGCTGTTCGACGAGCAGGAAACGGTTCCGGACCGCATCAGCTACCTCAACAGCTCCTATTTCGATGAAGTCTATCACGCCCGTACGGCGGTTGAGCATATGTGGAACATCAATCCCTACGAGATCTCTCATCCCCCGCTGGGCAAGATCATCATTTCCATCGGCATGTCCCTGTTCGGCATCACGCCTTTCGGCTGGCGCTTTATGGGCACCGTGTTCGGGATCCTGATGCTCCCCGCGATCTTTGTGTTTTTGAAGAAGATGTTCGGCGGCACCGCGGTACCTGCCTGCGGGACGATCCTGCTGGCCTCCGACTTCATGCATTACGTGCAGACCAGGATCGCCACCGTCGACAGCTACGCCGTCTTTTTCATCATCCTGATGTATCTTTTCATGTATCTGTATCTTCATTCTGAAAAATGGAGATATCTCGCGCTGTGCGGGGTCTTTTTCGGTCTCGGCGCCGCCACGAAGTGGATCTGTCTGTACGCTGGAGCCGGTCTCGGGGTGCTGTGGCTTCTCCACTGGATCCTCAACTGGAAGCAGCTGGGGCGGAAGGCCTTCTTTAAGAACGTTCTGTTCTGCATCCTGTTTTTCATTCTGGTTCCCGGGTGCATCTATTACTGCAGCTATTACCCCTACGGAACCGCCCGGGGCATGGACGGCGGCATCGGGATGTACTTTACGCGGGAGTATGCCGACATCGTTCTGTCCAACCAGAACTACATGCTGACCTATCACATGGGCGTCAACCAGACTCATCCCTATTCTTCCCGCTGGTATCAGTGGATCTTCGATATCCGCCCGATCCTCTACTATCTGGAGTATTCCGCCGACGGACTGGACGTCAGCAGCTTCGGTGCCTGGCTCAACCCCGTTCTGTGCTGGGGAGGCTTCATGGCCATACTGAGCATGATGTACCTTGCCGTCTTCCGCAAGGACCGGACCGCGGGATTTATCGTGATCGGCTATCTGGCGCAGCTGGTTCCGTGGATCTTCATCAGCCGAACCACCTTCGAGTATCATTATTTTGCCAGCAGCATCTTCCTGGTGCTGGCGCTGGCCTATATCTTCGATCTGATGGTGCGAAACAGGAAAAACTGGAAGCGCTACGTCTACGGGTTCACGGCCCTTTCCTGTATCCTCTTTGTGGCCTTTCTGCCCTGCCTGACCGGAATATGGATCGACCGGACCCTCCAGGATACCTGTCTCGGCTGGCTGAACACCTGGCCATTCTGAGCCGGATCGACTCTTGGTTTCTGCCCTTCGGCATGATATATTATTATTAAAGAACAAACGAATTTAAGAATTTCAGATAAACAGGAGGAATTCCCTATGATTGCAATTGCTTCGGATCACGGTGGATATTATTTAAGACAGGAAATCATGAAGCATCTGGACGAGCGCGGCATCGAATACAAGGATTTCGGGTGCGAGACGCCCGAAAGCTGCGATTATCCCGTCTATGGTCATCTGGTGGGAAAAGCCGTCGCTTCCGGGGAATATGAGAAAGGGATCCTGATCTGCGGGACCGGCATCGGCATCTCCATTTCCGCCAACAAGGTCCCCGGTGTCCGCGCGGCACTGTGCGGCGACTGTTTCTCCGCGGAAGCCGCCCGGCAGCACAACGACGCCAATATCGTCGCCCTGGGCGCCCGAGTACTGGGGCCGGGGCTGGCACTGAAGATCGTGGATATCTTTCTGGATACGCCGTTTTCCGGAGAAGAGCGGCATGTACGCCGTATCGGCATGATTGAGGAGGTCTGAATTGTTCCGAAACAGTGAGCTATACCGCGGCCGGCGCAGGCCGCGTCGCTGGCTGAATGTGCTGCTGATCGTTCTTCTCGTCCTGATCGCTCTCGCGGTATTCTTTTTCTTCACCATGCAGAAATACATCGTCTACACGCAGGACGGCATCAAAGTGGAATTTCCGATCCTGCAGTCCCAGAATCCGACGGACACCCTTTCCGCGGAGGATGCGGGAGATACGGACCTGGTGGTGGAAAGTGCCGACGACTCCAATCTGGTGGCGGTGGCGGGCAATGATCTTTCCGGCATGAAAGGGATCTATATCTCGTACAGCGGGATCACGCCGGACAACATTCAGGCCTGCGCAAACCGTCTGACCAGCGATGAAAACGCCCTGGTCCTTCAGATGAAGACCTCATCCGGTCAGCTCAGCTACAAAAGCAGCGTCAAGACGGCCGATTCCTTCGGTGTCAACGGAACTTCGGAGATCGCCGACACCATCGCCTCGATCAAGGAAGATAAAGGCAGCGAGATCTGGCTTGTGGCGCAGCTCAGCTGCTGCGTCGATACCCTGATGGCCCAGAGAAATTCTCCCGTCGCGCTCAAGTCCGCCGACGGAAGTTCCTATACCGACAGTTCCGGCGGATGGATCGATCCGTACAATTCCGAGTACCGGACCTATATCGTGAATCTGGCCACGGAACTTTACGGAATGGGATTCGACGAGATCCTTCTTTCGGACGTCACGCAGCCCAACGTCTCGGCCGATCAGCTGAGCTATTCCGGCACAAGTGCGGACACCTCTTCCACGGAGTCCGCGGTCACTAATTTTGCCGTTGCCGTTTCCCGAAGCATCCGCAGTCTGGGAGCCCGGGTATCCGCCGTCGCCATGAGAAGCGCCATTGTCCAGTCGGATGAAGGATGGGGCGGACAGAACATCGAAGTATTCTGCAAGATGTTCGACCGCATCTACTGCTATACCGACTCGGAAAACTATGAGCTCTATCAGGGTGCACTGACAAGCTATATCACCGTCGGGAATGTGCAGTACCGCTTCGTTCCCATCTACAGCGGCACCGTGCCGGACACCGAGTGCTGGGTCACCGTCGGGTGATCGATCTTAAAAATAAAAAAGGATCGGTTCAGAAATGAACCGATCCTTTTTTGCTGTTTGTTCAGTTGTCGTATTCGCAGATATAGCCGATCTTTCCGCTGTAGGCGGCCGCATAATCCGCCGCCGGGTTGTTTCCTACATCGTTGTAGACCCACTGTCCGGACAGATCCTTCTGGGTATTGTACAGGATGATGTAGTCTTCGGCTTCACCGCCGCTGCCGATCAGGGAAGGTTCACCGTCTCCCCAGACATAGAAGTTAATGTCCGTGGAGCCGTCCACCCATCTCATGGTGCCGTCCGCCAGTCTCTGGCAGCCGACCCAGACGAATCTCAGATCGTTTTCGATCGCCATCTGGATCACGGCATCCAGGTCTTCCTGGGATCGGATGACCGCCAGATGTCCGCCCATGGCTTCGCACTTGCTTTCCGCCGCGGTCCAGCTGATATCCTCTTTATACACTACGGGTTCGGAGGGCTCTTCCTCCGTGGGTTCCGGCATCGCGGTCTCCGGTACTTCGGCAACCACGGTATCGTCCGTTACCGACTCGACGACCTCCTGGGTCTCTTCCGGGCTCTTTGCCGTCTGGAGCAGTTCCTTCCAGCTTCCGCCGTTGACGAATTCGTTGATGATGAAAGCCGCCGCGATCATGAGTGCACATAGGAGGAGCACCACCAGGCCGGCTTTCTTTTTCTTCTTTTTCTTTTTATACTTCTGCGACTTTTGGGCGGCAGTCCCCGTCGTATTATACTGAACGGCCGGTGTGGCTGTGGAAGCTGCCTGTTTCTTTTTATTCTTGGCCGCTTTCGCTGCTGCCGCGGCTCCGGCTGCTCCCGCCGCTGCGGCAGCCGCCTTTGTCGTCTTTTCGGAGTTCTGGTCCTTCGGAGCGGTCTCCTTCGGATCCTTTACGCTCTCCTTTGAATCCTGGTCGGTTCCCTTCGGCTCGCTTACGGCTTCTTTCGGATCCTTTCCGGTCTCCGGCGCCTTATCCGAAGTCTCCGGTTTTTCCGCTTCGGGTTTCTCCGACACTGTGGCCGGTTCCGCCGTTTCCGTTTTGCGGTCGGCGCTCTCCCCGGCTTTCTTCTCTTCGGAGGCTGCCTCTTTCGCGTTTCTCTTTGTCTTTTTCTGTTTTCTGCGGCTTTCCGGTTTTTTGTCTTTCTCTTCCGTACTTACCGGTGCCTTTTCTTCCGGCTTGCTTTCCTCCGCCTTCGGTTCTTCTCCGGAGGCAGTGTCTTTCGGTTCTTCCGTGGAAGCTTTTTCCTCTGCCGGCTTCTCGCCTTCTTCGGCGGCCGGGGTCTCCTCTGCTTTTTCGGAGACAGGCGTTTCTTCCTTCTTATCTGCAGGTTCTTCGGGGACGGAGGCCGGTTCCTCCGAGACGTTCTCTCCCGTTACTTCCGCCACCGACTCCTCGATCACTTTCGTGGTCTTTTCTTCCGAATCGGACAGCGCGGCCTCTTCCGCGGCCTTGCTGATCAGACCGATCATCATTTTTTCAACGTCGGTCAGTTCCTCTTCGCTGTTCTCCGGCATCTTCACCGTATTGGAGCTCTTGTCCGACTCCAGCTCTTTCAGGCACAGATTCAGGACTACCGGCATATCGGAGACCGACAGATATCTCTCTTCCGGACGGAAGGAAAGAGACTTCTCGATGATGGCACCGAGGGATCTGCCCGCACCTTCGGGAGCTTTGATGGGCTCGCCGCCCATTCTTCTCCGTACGGTCTTGGCACGGTCTTCCGCCGTCAGTACTTTCTTCGTCGGCTGGAAAGGCAGTTTCCCGTCCGTGATGCAGTAATAGAGAAGGAGACCAAGAGAGTATACGTCCGAGCGGCTGCTGGCTTCGCCGTTCCAGAATTCTTCCGGTGAAATGAACTCCAGCTGTTCTGCCGTCCATTTGTTTCTCTCCGGCATTCCGCCCTCTCCCAGAGCCACCTCTCCGTTTTCACTGATGGAGATGTTATTCGGGCGCACGCCGCCGCGGAAGCCGTTGGAATCCGCTTCCGATTCGATTCTCGCGCAGAGCTTGTTGAAAAACTCGATGAGTTCTTTTCGGCTCATGGTTCCGACGTATTCCGTCATCAGACGGCTACTGTCAAAAATGGTATTCTCCGCCATAACAGGTCCTCCGTAACTGCAAATAGCCAAACTTGTTAACATAATACCACCGTTCCGATGTTTCGTCAAATAAGAACGGCCCTGTTTTTCTGTCCGGATCCTCTTCTTCCCCGCGGTGTCCCCGGCTCGGGTTGACGGCGATATTAAATAAGTATAAAATATTTCAGCAAACTTTCATTAAGAACGGATTGGTAATAATTATGCGTAAAAACGCTTTATCTGCAATAGCCTTTGCCGTGGGCGCCGGAGCCATCGGAGCATTTTTCCGCTGGCTGCAGGATCAGATCGCCTTTGATTCTTCCGGCCTTGTCCAGAAGAGCCCGCTTAATTTTACGGTGGCGCTGATCATTCTGGTAGCGGCAGTCTGGCTCTTTTTCATCGTCAATAAATTCAAGACCCGGAGACTGAGTCCTCCGGATGCGTACGGAGAAGTTTTCTATCCCGACACCAAGACGGTAGGCTATGTCGCTTGGGCCGCCGGCATCCTGATGATTTTCGGCGGAGTGATTCTCTCGGTAACGGGAACCAACAGCTCCACACCGGTCCTCACCGCCGGATTTGCCATCTGCGCGATCCTCACCGGGATCTGCTTCCCGCTGTCTGTCGCGAATGCAAAGGACCGTCCGGAGTCTGCCGTCAATTCCCTGCTGACTACGGTCCCAATCCTGCTATACTGCATCGGGCTGATCAACTGCTATAAGATCCATGCCACGGATCCCAGCGTGTGGACCTATGGGATTGAGATCCTGGCCAACAGCGCGACGCTGCTTGCCTTTTACTTTCTGGCAGGCTTTGCCTACAAAAGACCCTCTGCCTTTAACGCCGTATATTTCTGTCTGCTGGCTTCCTTTCTCAATCTGGTCACCATCGCGGATGAAGAGAATTTCGGTCATGTGCTGATCCTCATTGCCACGAATTTTATTCTTCTGTTCTACGTATGGCTGATGCTGACTCATCTGAAACCCGTTACGGAAAAGAAGGCCGAAGTTCCGGCTCCGGCTGCAGAAGAGAAAACCGAATCGGTCCCCTCAGAGGACAAGCCGTAATATCCGGCAATCATTAATAAATAAAATATTCCCTTCGGAAAAATTTGTTCCGAAGGGAATATTTTTATGGTTTTTTATCAGCTTTTCTTGTATTCTTCCAGACGGTCGGCCAGTTTCGTGACTTCCTTTGTGAAGGTCCGAAGCTGCTTGTTGGGGGTGCCCCGCAGACTGCGGATGATCCCCAGCAGACGCTCTCCCGCGGCAAGCAGTTCGTTGAACACCGGATTCTCGGACTGCTTTTCCTTGTCTTCGGAAGACGATTTCTTTTCCACGGGAACACCTTCCGTAACGGTGATGAACTGTTCTTTGAGCAGATCATAGGAAGTTCCGCTGTAGGGCGCATAGGCCTGATATTTATCGGAGATCAGTTTCTGGAAGGCCTCGCAGGCCTCCGGATCGCCGTGGTTTACGAATACCATCTTGGGCGGAGTCTCGATGGCTTCCAGCCAGGCCAGCAGTCCCTTCTGGTCGGCGTGTCCGCTGACGCCGGGAAGGACCTTTACTTCCGCATTCACTTCGATGTCTTCGTTGAAGATCTTGACTTCCTTCTTGATTCCGTCCACCAGGATCCGGCCCAGGGTCCCTTCCGCCTGATAGCCGACGAACAGGATGGTGCACTCCGGTCTCCACAGATTGTGTTTCAGATGATGCCGGATACGTCCCGCATCGCACATGCCGCTGGCGGAGATGATCACCTTCGGCTCGGAATCCTCGTTGATAGCTTTGGATTCGTCGGTGGATACCGCCGTCTTCAGTCCCGGGAACACGATGGGGTTGACACCGCTGTGAACCACTTCGGCAAATTCCTCGTCCACGAACTGCAGATCGCACTGCAGGAAGATCCCGGTCGCCTCTATGGCCAGCGGGCTGTCGATGTATACGGGGAAATCTCCGTGGTTCTTGACCAGGTTGCGTTCCTTGACTTCACGGATAAAGTACAGCAGCTCCTGAGTCCGGCCTACGGCAAAGGACGGGATGACCACATTGCCTTTCCGGTCCAGAGTCCTCTGGATCACTTCGGCAAGTTCGGTGACGTAGTCGGTACGCACTTCTTCGTGATTCCGGTCTCCGTAGGTGGATTCGATGACCAGATAATCGGTATCCTTGATGTGATTGGGGTCTTTCAGGATCGGCTGATTCAGGTTTCCAAGGTCTCCCGAGAAGGTAATCTTTTTCTTCTCGCCGCCTTCCGTCAGCCAGGTCTCGATGCAGGCGGAGCCCAGCAGGTGTCCCACATCGGTAAAGCGGATCGAAACGCAGTCGTTGACTTCGATGACCGTACCGTAGTCGCAGGGGATCATCTGGGACAGGATTCCCTGTACATCCTCCAGATCGTAGAGGGGCTCGACCTGCTCCGATCCTTTTCTCTTGTTCTTTCTGGATTTCCACTCCGCTTCCTGCTCCTGGATATGTGCGCAGTCTTTCAGCATGATATCGCACAGTGAGCAGGTTGCTGCGGTGGCGTATACGCTTCCGCGAAATCCGTTTTTATACAGCAGCGGAAGGTTGCCCGAATGGTCGATGTGGGCATGGGTCAGAAGGACAAAGTCCAGCGTCCCCGGTGCCACCGGCAGTTCCTGGTTGACAAAGAGATCCTTTCCCTGCTCCATGCCGCAGTCTACGATCCCTCTTTTATCGCCGACTTCGATCAGCGTCATGCTGCCGGTCACTTCATGGGCAGCCCCCAAAAATGTAACTTTCAACGTGTAGGCTCCTTTCCCCTGGTCCTTTTTTTACTATTATACTTTCGTCCGGTACGGATGTCCATTGGACCGTCCGACAGACGCCTCAGTCTTCTTTAAGTTCTCCGTAATAGGCCCGAAGCACTCCGGGTCTCGGGAAATCCTTCGTTCCCGTTCCGACGCCGCACCGGGCCGACTCCATCTCCGGCCGGTCTCCGTATTCCGAGGTGAAATACTTCAGGATCGCCGCTCCCGTGGGGGTGCACAGTTCTCCCTGGATATCCTCCTGATAATACGGTACGCCTTCCAGGATCAGCTTCGTGGCCGGCGCCGGGACCGGAAGGATCCCGTGTGCGCACTTAACCGTGCCGCTTCCCACATGGATGGGAGAGGTCTTTACAGCCTCCGGTGCCAGTTTTTCCATCAGAAGGCAGGCGCCTACCACGTCGGCCACCGCATCCAGCGATCCCACTTCGTGGAAATGAATGTTCTCCATATCCATTCCGTGCACCGTACTCTCCGCCTTTGCGATGATCTCGTAGATCGCTCTTGCATCCTTCCGGACTTTGGATGAGATCTCCAGCTGATCGAGTTTTTCGTAGATCTCCTTCAGCGAAGTATGATGATGGTGATGCTCATACGGAGCCTCCTCATCGGTCTTTTCTTCCTCTCCCTCGATCATCACGGTGACATGGGTCCCCCGGACGCCGAGTTTGCTGTCTTCTTTCGCCGAGACCGTAATGGTTCCCGAAAAAAGCAAATTCATTTTTTCGAGGAACTCCTGCTTATCTTCCATCAGATCCAGCAGGGCCGCGGTCACCATATCCCCGGCCGCTCCCATGGAGCAGTCAAAATACAATACTTTCAAGCCTCTGTTCTCCCGATCTTATATATGATTGATCATGCTGGCCATGTAGCCCGCACCGAAGCCGTTGTCGATATTGACGACGGATACTCCGCTGGCGCAGGAGTTGAGCATCGACAGCAGTGCTGCGATCCCGCCCAGAGAGGCCCCATAGCCCACGCTGGTGGGCACCGCAATGACCGGGCAGTCCGCCAGTCCGCCGATCACCGACGGAAGAGCTCCTTCCATGCCCGCTACCGCTACGATCACCCGTGCGCTCATGATGGTATCCATATTATGAAGCAGGCGGTGCATTCCGGAAACGCCTACATCGAACAGCCGTACCACTTCATTGCCGAGGACCTCCGCGGTCACGGCCGCCTCTTCGGCGATGGGAATATCGCTGGTTCCGCCCGTGGCGACCACCACGGTTCCTTTCCCGGTAATCTCCGGCATGGAGCCCATCATTCCGGTCTGGGCAAGTTCATTGTAGTCCAGTTCCAGCCCCTGACCGCGCAGATATTCCGCAGTCTCCCGGGAGATCCTGGTGACCAGAACGGTCTTCTGTCCGTTTTCCAGCATGGCCTTTGCGATACCGGCGATCTGTTCTTTGGTCTTGCCCGCTCCGTAGATGATCTCCGGGACGCCCTGTCGCAGTCCCCGGTGCATATCCACCCGGGCATAACCTTCCACTTCCTTGAAAGGCTCCATCTTCAGCTGCAGGACGGCATCATCCACCGAGACCGTTCCCTCTGCCACCTTATTTAACAGAGCAGCCACTTCCGCTTTATCCATATTTCATCACCCAATCTGCAATTAAATATAAACTTATTATGGCCTAGCTTCTCAAATTTGGCAAGAAAAATGCCTGAAGCATTTGCATGCTTCAGGCATTTGTTCACAATCAGAAAATTATTTGAAATACTGTTTATCGTAGTTGTTCTGAATGGCGTGAACGACCTGAGTCAGAATGTCGCATGTCGGAGTCGGGATTCCGAGCTCTTTGCCGTACTCGGCGATCTTGCCGTTGAGAACGTCGATCTCAGTCTGTCTCTGGTTCATCAGCATATCCTGGCAC
>Ga0181612_161431_pt1 | contig 67542 bp, 58 predicted proteins | sample HoacroProtozoa21_FD_119630 | JGI IMG/M metagenome (GOLD analysis project Ga0181612, IMG submission 119630) | Hoatzin crop microbial communities from Cojedes, Venezuel. Combined Assembly of Gp0051906, Gp0051904, Gp0051908
CCCGTTGCGGAATGTTGCACTGATTCGACCTTTTGATAATTTATTTAACCTTCTAGACCAATTTCTGTATTCCAAAAGAAAATTTTATCAGGTCTCTCGTGTATTGTGCCGGCAAAGATAGTGGATTTTTTCATTGTGCAAACATTTTTCTCGGCTAAACCGACAAAAATGCCATTTTTGGGCTGAAAAATATCCTTTTTGTCCCTTCCAAACGCCCACGGATGCACTACAGGCCGTTTCCGTAGGTATCGTAGGAGACATTGTCCAGGTTCCACTTGTTCCTGGGCTGGGATTTCTCCTCTGCGTAGCCAATTTCAATCACATTGAGCGGTATCAGGTTTTCCGGAAGCCTGAGGGCGCTTTTCACATTCTCCATAACGGACTCTATCGGATAGACCGCAGTCCATACGGATGAAAGCCCCATGGACTGGGCGGCGAGCATTATGTTCTCCGAAGCAAGGGAACCGTCGCAGATCCACCATTCGGCACCAGTGCCACGGGACTTGTTCAGGTCTCCGCACACCACGATTGCCAGAGGGGACGGGTGCTGCTCTATCTTTGAGAGTATCGTCCGGTCTGTCACGACAACGAAGTGCCATGGCTGCCGGTTCTCTGCGGTAGGGGCCGCCATTGCCGCCCTTAGAAGAAGCTCTACCTTCTCCTTCTCCACAGGCTGCGCCTTATACCTGTGGACCGACGTCCTAGCCATTATCGTGGCTATGGTTTCATTGGGGATGAGGGAGTCGCCCTGCTCCCTGGTGGATGTCTGCGTACATGATAACGCGAAAGCGAAGATAGCCAAGGCGGAGAATGCTACGAGGTTTCTGTTCATGGTCTACATCTATATTGCGCTAAGATAGCCCTTCTGAAGGGATTTTCAAAAAGGTTTCCGCCTTCCTAGGTGGCATCTGCAGGATAGGCATCAAAAAAGACGGCCTCCCGCAGGAAACCGTCCCTTTTGCCTTGTCTAAAAAAGCCTTGCCCTAGAAAAGGTATGCAACTCCGATTGAGAATACGTTGGAATGCAATTTCTCTCCGGATTCACCTGACCTGTTGAGAAGGCCAATGTCGTAGCTGGCCTTGATGCGGACCCTGCTTATGATGTCGGCTCCGACACCGAGTCCCATCTTGAGGTCAAACCTCTTGTAGCTTTCATTGTAAACGTTATCCCAGTCTGAAGACTTTTTCTCACCTGAAACCGTCGCTGTCGTACGGAATTTGGAAGATACGCCATATGAGATGACAGGACCGGCAAATGCGAAAAGCCTTGCGGTAGGAGCCACCTCGAATCCGTAGCTAAGGCGTACGGGGACATTCAGGTACATCTCCCTCCATGCTCCCTTGATCGAATCGGAGCCTTCTGATGTGCTTTCCGTATGGGAGCCAACGGTAAAATACGCTCCAGGAGTGAGGAAGAGCCCATTTGCGCCAAGTGCGATATCGTATCCTACACCGGCATATATACCATTGAAATTCATGGTATACGTAGAGTTTTCATCCGAATACTTGCTCCTGTTACTCATGTTCTGGTATCCAGCACCTACATGAACCTGCGCGAAAGCGCTTGCCGCAATAAGAAGTGCCGCGGCTGCACTGATGATCTTTTTCATTAGATTATTAAGGTTGTTTGGTTGATTTCTTCGGCGAAGATAGAATTATTTGCCCCAGTGAAAGAACAATCCTTCCAAAATCTCGGATAATGTACGCATAAACGGCCTTTATACACAAAAAGACGGTCCCGGAGGACCGCCTTTCCTGTTTATCGATAGATATGTTCCTACAGGAATATGTAAGCCAGACCTACATGGAACACGTTGAAGTGCATGGGGTCCCCGCCTTCGCCGTCATAGCGGTTCACAAGGCCCCAGTCGTATCCGGCCTTAATGCGGAAGTTGCGGTAAAGGTCTACACCGACGCCAAAGCCGAGCTTCACGTCGAAGTGCTTGAGGTTGGCGTTTTCCGCATCCTTGTCGTAGTAGTCGTAAGTGATGTCTCTGGTCTTAAGCCCGTCTACTGTCACGACAGAATTGGACTTGGAGTAGAGTCCGATGTTGAACACCGGGCCGGCAAAAGCGAATATCCTGGCATTTGGTGTTATGTCGTAGCCATAACCCACCCTTACGGGAATGTCGATTGCATGCTCCTTCCACTTTGTCTTGGAAGTCGTTATCACATCCACCGGCTTGGAAGAATCCGTCACGGACTCCTTCTTTGAATACAGGCCGTATGAGTAATAGATGCCCGGGGTGAGCACGAGCCCGGTCTTGCCGATGGCAAAGTCGTATCCGCCTCCGGCGTATATTCCATTGAACGGGATCCTGTCATCCCCATCCTTTGTGGATGTGTTCTGGTACCCGGCCGAGAAATGGCTCTGGGCGAATGATGTGGCCGCAAGGCATACCCCCGCAATGGCCAGTAGAATCTTCTTCATGATTATGATATCTTCTTTTTGTTTTCCTTTGTTACGGACGACAAAATTAACTCATTTGCTTTTCTTGGCAAAGGATTTTCCCTTCTTTCGGTCAGGTTGCCCAGGGCTTAGACGATACAAAAGCGGCCCCACTCAAGGACCGCCTCCTGTATTTCAATGCGCCCATAGGGCAAGGAGCCTAGAACAGGTATGCGACACCTACATGGAAAACGTTGGTGTGACGCTTTACATCAGAGTCTCCGGTGTAGCGGTTGAGAAGTCCCCAGTCGTATCCTGCCGTAAACCTTACCATGTTTGAAATGTCAATGCCGGCACCAGCGCCAAGCTTTACATCGAAACGTCCGTAGGTGGAATTGTCACCATAGTTGTCGGAGGAATCCGATGCCGAAAGCCCGAAAGTGGTTAAAGTTAAGTTTGTGTCGTACTTGGAGGAAATTCCTGCGCTGAAGGCCGGGCCGCCATAGAGGAAGATCCTGGCCGAGGGAGAGACTTCGAATGCGTACTTCACCCTTACAGGCACCGTGATGTAATGTTCCTTAAGAGTGATGTCACCGCTGATATCGTAGAAGTTACCTGCTTTCTTGGTGGTGTTGTAGGAGTAGTAGACTCCGGGAACAAGCGCAAGGCCCTTTACTCCGAGACCAATGTCATATCCTGCTCCGACATAGAATCCGTTCATTGATGTATTGGAAGGGTCGCCGCTCCCGATTGTGAGCCTGTCTGTCTGGTTGAGGTAGCCGGCTCCGATGTTTACCTGTGCGAATGCCGTCGCTGCTACTAGCAGGGATGCGGCTGCTGATAGGATCTTTTTCATGATAGTTGCTCTTATGTCTTGTTTTTTCTTGTTGTCTTTTTCAATTGCGGCCTTTCTGGCCGGTGCCCATCCGGCACGACTTCACATATTGCAGTCTTTGTGCCAAAAAGCGCCATTATGCGACCTTATGACAATACTTTTCGACTGAAATATGTCAAAATGGAAGATTCAGACATAATCTACCATAAAAAGTGCACATTCCTTTACGGGCACTGGCAGGTGTCATACCTGGCCCCTATATGTAGAAAGCCCCCGCCACAGATGGCAGGAGCCTTTGCTTTGCTGTACCTACTTTATTATATGGTATAGTATGTGGAATGGTGCCCTGTATGCATTATGGTGCATAATGGGCCTACGTCCTTTTTGGCACCGTATGCCTGTTCACGAGATACACTACGGAAGAGTACTGTATTCCGGAGTGGGTGGAGAGTCCGATTTCACAGGTGCGGCTGTTGGAGAACCCTTCCTCAGCCCCATCGACCTCGCTACGCAGCTTCCTGAGGGCATATCTGTTAAGCTCGGGCCTTGTCATTCCCTTGTCCCCTGCAAAGCCGCAGCACCCGACTCCTTCGGGCACTATCACATTGTCAGTACATAGGTGGACAAGGTCAAGCAGAGTGCTTTCTAGGTGCATAAGGCGCGTTGAGCAGGTGACGTGCACGGCCACCCTCTCGCTTCCCTTTGTGAACGTGAGCCTTGGCACAAGAAACTTCATTATGAATTCCGCGGGCTCGTAGAGTTTCAGTGAAGGCATCTTCTCCCTCATCCTGTGAAGACAGGGGCTCTGGTCGCAGAGAATCGGTATTTCTCCATCGCCAGAAGCTTCCATGAGGGCCGCGAAAAGCTCCACGCTCTTTTTGTCCGCGATATCTGGCATTCCCTTGCTCTCCCACATCATTCCGCAGCAGAGCTTCTCCATGTTCCTAGGGAAGATAGCGGAGTACCCTGCCTTCGAAAGGAGCGAAAGCGTCTCCTCCACAAGAGGCCGCTGGAGCTTCGAGCCGTCCGGAAGCCCCATCATCTGGTTGAGGCAGCTTGGGAAGTACACTACCTTGAGCATTCCTTCCGAAGGGGATGCAGATGCCTTTGCGACAGCCTTTGAAGGGTTGTAGGCCTTAGGTGTCGAGGGTGTCCATAGCGGAAGGGAGATCGAAGAGTGGAGGTTTCGGCAGAGCCCTGCCATGGCCTTCGTCCCTATCACGCCCTTTCCGAAGGAAGCCAGCCTGAGGGCTCCCCTTATTCCGCCTTCCACAGTGGAGAAGTGCTCCCCTGCCCATTTCCAGCCCTTGTACCTAAGGGATGAAGGAGGTGTGGAGGCGCATCTGATCTCATGGGTGAGGTCGGCCACGTTGATGCCCATGGGGCATGACGTGGAGCACAGTCCGTCGGCAGCGCAGGTATCGTCCCCGTAGTACCGGTATTGCTTCTGAAGCTTCCTAAGAAGAGATGGATCATCTCCGCTGGCCTTCAGTGAAGCTATCATCCTCTGGGCGACTATCCTGGTGCGTGATGAAAGGGTGAACCCGCAGGATACGCAGTTCACTTCGCAGAATCCGCACTCTATGCACTTGTTTATCCTGCCGTAGGCTTCAAGAGTCTTTGGATCCTCGCTTGAAGGAGAGAGCATAGGCAGGGCCTTGAAGTCCTTGATGAAGCAGTCGGGGTCGTCATTGAATATCACGCCCGGATTGAGAAGGCCCTTTGGGTCGAAAAGGTCCTTTACCCTCCGCATCACAGAGAACGCCTTCTCTCCCCATTCGTACTTCACAAACGGAGCCATGTTGCGCCCTGTGCCGTGTTCGGCCTTGAGTGAGCCGTCGTATTTGCCGACCACCATCTTCGCTACGTCGCGGATCATGCCGGCATAGCGCCTTACCTCCTGCTCGCTGTCGAAGGACTGGTTTATTATGAAGTGGAAGTTCCCCTCGAGGGCATGGCCGTAGATGCATGAATCGTCGTATCCGTGGGCGTCCAAAAGATCGGAAAGGTCCTTCGTCGCACCAGGAAGGTCCGCTATGTGGAAGGCTATGTCTTCTATAAGGCAGGTCGTGCCCTCTTTTCTCATGGCGCCGACCGTTGGGAATATCCCGGAGCGGATGGCCCAGTAGCGCCCGTATTCCTTTGGATCGGATGTAAAATGGACCGCAGCGGCCTGCCCTTCCGGAGTGTAGAGTTCCATTGACTCCAGAGCCTTTGATATCGACGCCTCCATGCTGGACAGTTCTCCCTTTGAAGGAGCCTGCACCTCGGTAAGGACGGCGGTAAGGTCAGGATAGGTCTCCATTGCCGCAAGGTAGACTGGGTCGTCCACGCTCCGCAGGCTTCTCTTGTCAAGGAGCTCGGCTGCGCTCACCTGACACTTTTTCATGGCCAGCACTCCCCTCGCCGCATCGGTGATGGACCTAAAGTATATCATCGCGCTGGCCTTGAAGGGAGCTATCGGAAGTGTCTTCATCGTGACTTCGCTGACAAAGCCCAGCGTCCCCTCGGACCCTACCATCAGGTGGGTTATTATGTCGAAGGGGTCCGTATACATCACAAATGGAAGGATGTTCAGGCCCGTTACATTCTTTATGGAGTATTTGTAGCGTATCCTCTCGGAGAGCTCGGAGTCACTCTGCACCTCGTCACGCAACTTTTCTATCTGCGTCAGGAAATCCCCGTGGCTGCGGATGAAATCCTTTCTGCTCTGGGAGCTTCCGGTGTCAAGGACGGTTCCGTCGGCAAAGACGATCCTGCATGAAATAAGGGTGCGGTCGCTGTTTGCATGGGTTCCGCAGCTCATGCCGGAGGCGTTGTTCATGACTATTCCGCCGACCATGCAGCTTGCAATTGAAGCGGGGTCCGGGCCGAAGCGCCTTCCCCTGGGAGCGAGGATTGCATTCACCCTGGAGCCCACCAGCCCGGGCTGCATCGTTATGGTGCCGTCCCCTATGGAGTATTTCTCCCAGTTCTTTCCAGCGACTATGATGACAGAGTCGCTTACGGCCTGCCCCGAAAGGGATGTGCCGGCAGCCCTGAATGTCACAGGTACGCCGAGGGCGGAAGAAACCTGGAGGATCCTTGACACCTCCTCCTCGTCGTAGGAGCGGATGACTATCCTCGGGATCTTGCGGTAGAATCCCGCATCGGTCCCCCAGCACAGGGTGCGAAGCTCGTCCGTGTACACCCTCTCTGCAGGGATGAACGTCTCTATCCCCTTGAGGAAAGCCCTGTATGTCTGTATATCTGGTCTTGTATCTTTGCTATCAGCCATTGCGTCTGGAATGTGGAACTACAAACTTAGCGAAAAATTTCCATATAGCACTCCCGGCAAAGAGGCATTTTAATGGAGCCGCACGTAAGTATCTTTCCACCTTTCACTTCGGGGTTGCGGATGCAAAAAGGCGGAGCCGGAGCCCCGCCTTTTTCTTGTATCATATGGGCCAGGCGACATTTCCCGGCCATGTCAAAGAGACTATCTGTCCCCGTACATTTTCTGATAGTACGACTGGTATTCCCCGCTAGTCACATTGTCGAGCCACTGCTGGTTGTCCAGGTACCATTTCACGGTCTTGCGGATGCCTTCCTCGAACTGGAGCGAAGGCTCCCAGCCGAGCTCAGTTTTCAGCTTCGTAGAGTCTATGGCGTAGCGAAGGTCGTGTCCGGCCCTGTCGGTCACGAATGTTATGAGGTCCTCGTCAGCACCCTCGGGACGGCCCAGGATCTCGTCCGTCACCTTGATGAGAACATGGATCAGGTCTATGTTCTTCCACTCGTTGAACCCTCCGATGTTGTAGGTGTCGGCCACCTTCCCCTCGTGGAATATGAGGTCTATGGCCCTTGCATGGTCCTCCACGTAGAGCCAGTCCCTAATGTTCTCCCCCTTTCCGTATACGGGAAGGGCCTTGCGGTGGCGGATGTTGTTTATGAAAAGCGGAATGAGCTTCTCGGGGAACTGGTAGGGGCCGTAGTTGTTGGAGCAGTTCGTTACTATCGTAGGCATACCGTAGGTGTCGTGGTACGCCCTCACGAAGTGGTCGCTCGAGGCCTTCGCAGCACTGTATGGGCTGTGGGGCTGGTATTTGCGGTCCTCGGTGAAGAACTCGTCCCCGTAGGGGCCGCCGCCGAACTCGCTGGAATCATGTCCAGAGCCCTTCACTCCTTCCGGGGCCGTTATCTCCAGGGCGCCGTACACCTCGTCGGTACTTATGTGGTAGAACCTCTTGCCCTCGTACTTTTCGGGCAGAGACTCCCAGTACACCTTTGCGGCCTGCAGCATGCTGAGGGTTCCCATCACGTTTGTCCTTGCGAACAGGAACGGATCCTTTATGGAGCGGTCCACGTGGCTCTCGGCCGCAAGGTGGATCACTCCGTCGACTCCTTCCTCCTTCATCAGGGACAGGACGGTGTCGAAGTCGCAGATGTCGGCCTTCACAAAACGGTAGTTGGAAGCGTCCTTTATATCGGAAAGGTTCTCCAGGTTGCCCGCGTAGGTGAGCTTGTCAAGGTTTATAATGCGGTACTCGGGGTACTTGTTTACAAAGAGCCTCACTACGTGGCTTCCTATGAATCCGGCTCCGCCGGTTATGATTATCGTTCTTTTCATATTATTTTTTTGGTGGCCAATGCCTTGGAATGTCAACGTATCCGGTGTGTAGCCATATGCGGAATGGCAGGACCTTGTCTATATCTTTCCGTACACGAACCCTGTATCGGAGGGGTCCAGGTCGCGAAGGCGGATCCTGTCGGAGTCCTTTGCGGAGAGAACTGCGTCCTCCGCAGGAATCATCCAGTCTATGCCGATGTCAGGATCGTTCCATGCTATGCCGCCCTCGGAAGAGGGATCGTAGTAGTTGTCGCACTTGTACTGGAACACGACGCTCTCCGAAAGGACGCTGAACCCGTGGGCAAACCCTCTCGGGATGTACAGCATCCGGTGGTTCTCCCCTGAGAGCACCGCCCCGAAATGCCTCCCGTAGGTGGGAGACCCGCTTCTTATGTCAACGGCTACGTCAAGGACGCTTCCCTTCACCACCCTTACCAGCTTCGCCTGGCAGGACTTCCCTTTCTGGAAATGGAGTCCGCGTACGACTCCGTAACGCGAGGAGCTCTCGTTGTCCTGCACGAAAACAGGGCTCTGGCCGGTCTTCTGGGAGAATTCCCGAAGGTTGAACGATTCCATGAAATATCCCCTGTTGTCACCGAATACCCTGGGCTCCAGGAGGAATACTCCGGGGATTTCTGTTGCAATTACTTCTATCATCCTTTTCCAGAGAATCTACACTTCCTTTATCTCCCCGTCGGCGACCTTCCTGAGGTACTGTCCGTAGGGGTTCTTTATCATAGGGGCGGACAGGGCGCGAAGACGCTCCGAGTCAATCCATCCCTTGGAGTATGCTATGGTCTCGAGGCATGCTATCTTCAGGCCCTGCCTCTTTTCAATCACCTCTATGTAGTTTGAGGCCTCGGCAAGAGAGTCGTGAGTCCCGGTGTCCAGCCACGCGAATCCCCTTCCAAGGGTCTTCACCTTCAGCTCCCCGTCGGAGAGGAACCTCTGGTTCACTGTCGTAATCTCGAGCTCTCCCCTCCTCGAAGGTTTTATCTCGTGGGCCACCCTTACCACCTTGTTGGGGTAGACGTACAGTCCCACCACGGCGTAGTTCGACTTTGGATGCTCGGGCTTCTCCTCAATGCTGAGGCACCTTCCGTCGGGAGCGAACTCGGCCACGCCGTACCTTTCAGGGTCGCTCACCCAGTAGCCGAAGACGGTTGCAAGCCCGTTGTCCGCATCCTCTACCGCACTTTTCATGAGGGCCTCCAGGCCATTTCCATGGAAGATGTTGTCTCCAAGGACAAGGGTCACCGAGTCGTCGCCGATGAACTCCTCGCCGATGAGGAACGCCTGTGCCAGGCCGTCAGGGGAAGGCTGCTCCCTGTAGGTGAAGTGCACCCCGTAGTCGGAGCCGTCGCCAAGGAGCCTCTCGAAGGCGGGAAGGTCTGTCGGGGTCGAGATAATGAGGATATCCCTTATCCCGGCCAGCATAAGCACCGATATCGGATAGTAGACCATCGGCTTGTCGAAGACCGGGAGAAGCTGCTTGCTCACTCCCTTTGTAATGGGATAAAGGCGGGTTCCGCTTCCGCCGGCTAGAACGATTCCTTTCATATTATGATGGGATGTTTGGTGATTGCCTGTGGATAAAAAGGGACGCTATCTGTCGGATGAGGCCTTGAGCCTTTCCACGCACTTTTCAAGTGAAGGATACCAGTGGGGTATCTCGACCGAGAAAGTCTTCTTCACAAGGGCCTTGTCAAGGACGGAGAAGGCCGGCCTTGTGGCCTTGGAAGGATACTCCTCGCTACGGCAGGGGTATATCTTGCATGAAGAGTGGCCGCAGAGGTCCCTTATCGCGCATGCGAAATCATACCACGATATAGCGCCCTCGTCAGTGAAGTTGTATGTGCCGGGCCTGTCGAGCATCCTTTCGGAGAGGACCTTCACGATCAGCTCCGCAAGGTCAGGAGCGTAGGTAGGCGTGCCGACCTGGTCGAATACGACCTTGAGCTCCCTTCTGTCTCCGGTAAGACCCATCATGGTCTTTACGAAGTTCTTCCCCCACGGGGAGTAAAGCCATGCGGTACGGAAGATGATGTGGCTTTCGGGCAGATACTCCCTTACCTTCCTCTCACCGGCCTCCTTCGTGGTCCCGTAGACGCCAAGGGGCTGCACCGGGGCATCCTCGCGGTACGGGGTGGAGGATTTGCCGCCGAGCACGTAGTCCGTCGAAATATGTATCATGAAGGCGTTCCTCTCATGGGCTACGCGGGCAAGGTACTCGGGGGCCTTGTGGTTGAGAAGGTCGGCCATCGAGACATCGTCCTCGGCCTTGTCAACGGCGGTGTATGCCGCGCAGTTCACTATGGCGTCAACCCCTTCGCTTTCGCATACGAGACGTATCGCGTCGATGTTTGTTATGTCCAGGAAAAGGGTCTCGCAGGAGCCGACCTGGGACACGTCTGAGAAGATGTAACGGTCGGAGCTTCCCTTTGAAGCCTCGCGGATGGCCGTGCCGAGCTGTCCGTTCGCACCTGTAACAAGAATATTCATATCCGTGAAAATTACAACTTACAAAAATAGCAATTTCCCACGGGGTACGCAATAGCCCTTCGCTCTCAAAACGAATCCTTCGGCGCTGAATTTCGGAATCGGGCGCACGCATCCCATGGAGCCTGCCTACGATTTTTTCCGCGAATGGCTAATTTTTGATTATTTTTGTAAGATTGAACATCCTTCCATGGAGCAGAAGCCACCAATATACCTCTATACCGACGGCGCAGCCTCGGGGAATCCCGGTCCCGGCGGATTCGGGACGATTCTCGTATGCAAGAATCTGGAGAAGACTCTCTGCGGAGGCTTCCGCCTTACGACCAACAACCGCATGGAGCTGCTGGCCGTAATCGTGGGACTTGAAGCCATCAGGTGGGAAAACGCCACGGTCGAAGTGTGGAGCGACTCCTCGTATGTCGTGAACGCGGTATCCAAGGGCTGGGTGTTCGGCTGGGAGAAGAAGGACTTTGAGAAAAAGAAGAACAGGGACCTGTGGGAGCGGTTCCTCAGGGTATACCGCATCCATCACGTGACCTTCCACTGGATAAAGGGGCACGCCGGCCACCCGTACAATGAAAGGTGCGACCGCATGGCGGTAGAATCCGGCGGGGGCGCCGCCGCAAAGGGAGCCGTCCTCCCCCCTGATACAGGCTATGAAAACGGGAACGGGGACTGACGCCCTTCCCACTCCAGCCAAAGAAAGAAACACAGATAACTCTTACACTATTTAGATCAGATAGATATGCTAAACAACAGACCTGTCGTCGGAATAACCCAGGGCGATGGAAACGGAATCGGATACGAAGTGATAATAAAGGCGCTCGCCGACAAGAGGATCCTAGACAGCTTCACTCCCGTGATATACGGCTCGTCGAAGATATTCGGCTTCTACCGCAAGCTCCTCCATAACATCGAGCAGCTGGACACCTACGTCATTGGGTCCGCCTCTGAGGCGAAGCCAAAGAAGATAAACATAGTCAACTGCCTTCCCGAGAACATCTACGTGGAGCCCGGGCAGCCAACCCCAGAGAGCGCCAAGAGCGCAATCCGCTCCCTTGAATGCGCCGTCCAGGACATAAAGGACGGGACAATCGACGTCCTTGTGACCGCCCCCATAAACAAGAGGGCGATGAACAGCGAGGGATTCGGGTACACGGGACACACAGAGTACCTGGAGCAGACCTTCGGGGTTGACGATGTCGCGATGATAATGGTATCCGACCTTCTCAAAGTCGGAGTCGTAACGGGTCACATCCCCCTTAGGGACGTGGCATCCAGCATCACCACTGAAAAGATCCTCGGGAAGCTCCGCCTGATGAAGGCGTCCCTTGAAAGGGACTTCGGAGTGGACCAGCCAAAGATAGCCGTCCTCGGCCTCAACCCCCACAACGGTGACGCCGGCCTTATCGGGGACGAGGAGTCCACGATCATACGCCCGGCTGTCGAGGCGGCATACGCCGAAGGCATAATGGCGTTCGGGCCATACTCCCCCGACGGATTCTTCAGCGCAGGCAACTACGGCAAGTTCGATGCTACCCTGGCGATGTACCACGACCAGGGGCTGGCCCCATTCAAGGCCCTCTCATTCGAAAGGGGCGTGAACTTCACGGCAGGACTTCCAATCGTGCGCACCTCCCCCGACCACGGCACAGCCTACGAGATGGCCGGCAGGGACGAGGCCAACCCGCTTTCGATGATGAGCTCCATCTACACGGCAATCGACATCTTCCGCCAGAGGCAGAGGTATGATGAGACCGTAAACGGGAGGATGCAGGTCCAGTATGAGAAGGAGGAAAGAAGAAACAGCGGAAGGCCGCAGATAGTGTAGCCTTCCCCTTTGCCGGTTGAAAACAAAAGACTGATTTTATGCAGAGCCTGCCACCTGCCTGGCGGGCTTTTTCCATATGTGGGTGGCGACTTCGGGACTTGATGAGTGCACTTCCATGACTCCCGTACCCTCCACTATCTCATCCACATTGGCTTCCCTTATGCCACCGGCGGCAATGAGGATGGCTCCCCTTTTAGCGCATACGGCGTTCATCCTTGAAAGGGTATCCATGCCTTCAAGGGCGGTCTGGCAGCCTCCTGAAGAGAGCACCCTGTCAACTTCGAGAGAGAGTATCTCGTCAAGGCATGAAAGCGGATCGGCAGAGACGTCGACAGCCCTGTGGAACGTGACGGAAAGGGCGTAGAGGCGGGCTTTCTCGACAAGCTCCCTGCATAGGGGGATGTCTATGCGCCCATCCTTTGAAAGGGCCCCTATTACAACTCCCCTGATGCCTCCACGTGACGACGACCCGGCAAGCTCCCCGCAAAGGGCGATGTCAGAGAGCATCCTTTCGGCCTGTCCCCTGGAATACACGAAATCGTCCCCGAAGAAGTTGTCCGCTTTCCCGCCCGTGCCGGGGCGGATCAGCACGTGGACGGGGACATCGAGTCCTGCGCACACCTGGAGCGTATCGACGTCGGGTGTGAATCCCCCGCTCGGGATATCCGCGCATAGCTCTATCCTCCGGGCATGGCTGGATAGGGCGCTACGGGCTTTCGAAATGGAATCGCAGCACACCTCGACAAGCGGGGAAGGAAGAAGGGGCCTAGCTGATCTTGCTATAGTCATTCTTTGAATATCTGTTCTTTGAAAGTTCCTCCCGCAGCTTGCGGCACTGCTCGCTGGAAAGGTCGGGGTCCCTGTCCAGCACGCTCTGGGCGTAGTCCCTCGCCTCGGAAAGGAGCAAACCGTCCTTTGCCAGGGATGCTATCTGAAGGTTCACAGGAAGGCCGGACTGCTGGGTGCCCTCGAGGTCTCCGGGCCCCCTCATCCTCATATCCTCTTCCGCAAGGGTGAACCCGTCCTGGGTATCGCAAAGAAGCGACAGCCTCTTTGCGGACTCCTGGCTTATCTTGTCCCCGCGCACAAGGACGCAGTAGGCGTTGTCAGATCCTCTTCCAACCCTTCCGCGAAGCTGATGCAGCTGGCTGAGCCCGAAGCGTTCGGCGCTCTCTATTACCATAACAGACGCATTGGGGACGTCCACTCCGACCTCAATGACCGTCGTGGATACCAGGATGTTGGCCCTGCCAGCCACGAAGGCGTCCATGTTGAAGGCCTTCTCCTCCGGAGTCTGCCTGCCGTGGACTATAGCGACCTTGTAGGGAGGGAACGGGAACTCCTGGACTATCTTCTCATAGCCGGCCTCGAGCGACTCGTAGTCCAGTTTCTCGCTCTCGAATATCAGGGGATACACTATGAACACCTGGCGCCCGTAGGAAATCTGGTCCTTGAGGAAGCGGTTGAGAGCCCCCCTTTTCGCTTCCGTAATCTGCATGGTCTGAACACCCTTCCTTCCGGGAGGCATCTCGTCTATGACAGAGACGTCAAGGTCTCCGTAGAGAGTCATCGCAAGAGTCCTGGGGATGGGAGTCGCCGTCATCACAAGGACATGGGGAGGGATGCCTGAGGATGTCTTTCCCCAGAGCTTGGCCCTCTGGTCTACACCGAAGCGGTGCTGCTCGTCTATTATGGCAAGGCCGAGGTTGCTGAAGGTGACATTGTCCTCGATGAGGGCGTGGGTGCCTACGATAATGCCGATGGACCCGTCCTCGAGCCCCTTGTGCACATCCCTTCTTTCGGCAGTCTTCGAAGATCCCGTCAGGATGGCGACCTTCACCCCGGTCGGGGCGAGGTACTTTGATATGTTCGCAAAGTGCTGGCGGGCAAGCACCTCGGTAGGTGCCATTATGCAGGCCTGGTATCCGTTTCCGACCGCGATAAGGCACGACAGGACGGCCACCATGGTCTTTCCCGAGCCCACGTCTCCCTGGAGAAGGCGGTTCATCTGCCGTCCGCTCTGAAGGTCGGCGCGGATCTCCTTTATGACCCTTTTCTGGGCGCCTGTAAGGTCGTACGGTAGGGCACGGTAGCACCTGTGGAAGGCCTCCCCCACCTTCGGCATGGGAATGCCGTTGGAGGAGCGGCTGCGGATGTATTTCTGCTTGAGGAGCGACAGCTGCAGAAGGAAGAGCTCCTCGAACTTCAGCCTGCGGGTAGCCTTGGAAAGGGCGTGGGCATCCTGCGGGAAATGTATGTTCCGAAGCGCAAAATCAAGCGGCACAAGGTCCTTCTCCTTGAGGACGAACCCGGGAAGGGTATCCTCCATGGCTGGCAGGGCGACCGACAGTGCCGATGCCATGAGCTTGTTCATCACCTTTGCCGTGACACCGCCGTTCTTTAGCTTCTCGGTGGAAGGATAGACTCCGGTAAGGGTGCCGCCCTTCCCCTTTGCCGCCTCCTCCGCGGTTACCGGAGGGTCTATCTCCGGATGGACCATGTTGACAGTCCCGCTGTAGGACGAGGGCTTGCCGAAGAAAAGGAAGCGGCTTCCCACCTGGAGCTTCTCCTGGATGTACTTCACCCCTTTGAAGAACACTAGCTCGATCCTTCCGGAATCGTCCCCTACCATCACGCTCAGGTGCTTGTCCTTCCCGACCTGGCGGCACTCCAGGACCGTCCCCTGGATCTGAACATAGGCTGCATCAGCAACGATATCTGCTATGGGGGTGATGACGCTACGGTCAATGTAGCGGAACGGATACACCCTCAGAAGGTCCCCTATTGTGGAAACCTCCAGCTCGCTTCTGAGCAGATCCGCCCTCTTAGGCCCTACGCCGGGGAGGAACTGTATGTCAGTTGACATGTCGGTCTTGTACATGGTGCGCTACGGGGTGCAGTCCCGCCAGGACAAATTTAGCAAAATTAGGGGGAAAACGTTCCATGTCACATCGTTCATTGCTTTTTCGTTCGAATGCGGGGCACTGTGGCGCTGATGGGACTCCAGCGGGGTCTGCGCTTCATGCGTCCATCTGCATACCATATTATTATCGCGCGCACGCACGCCCATGCGCATACGCATGAGAAAAGGCGGCCCCGAAAGACCGCCCGCAATCCTGCTTACGATAGTATCCAGCCTGGACTGACGCATCCCTACTTAGACGTCCTTACATCCTCGAGGAACCGGTCCAGCTCCATTTCAAAGACTTCCCTGTAGTGCCTGCCCAGGGTGTCGATCCCATAGGGCTCCCTTCTGAATCCCCATCCGTGTCCTCCGGCAGGATAGATGTGCATCTGGGCCTTCACGCCGCTTGCAATGAGAGCCTTGTAATAGAGTAGGCTGTTTTCAGGAGGCACCAGCCCGTCATCTGAGGACAGGGCCAGGAATGTTACGGGAGTCTTCCCGGACACCCTGTTCTGGCATGAGTAGTACTCCACAAGTGACGAGTGCTCGGTCGTCAGGTCGGATATGCTTCCGCCGAGCAGATGCTCGTGGGTTCCCACATGGGTTATCCCCTCCACCATCGATATCACCGGATACATGAGGATGCTGAAATCGGGCCTCGTCTTATCATCCTCGAACATCGTGGATGCGCAGGCTGCAAGGTGCCCTCCGGCCGAGAATCCCATTACGCCTATCTTCTCCACCTTCCACTCCGCGCTATGGTGACGGCAGTACCCAAGGGCGTTCTGCACGTCGCGAAGTGGTATCCTGTAGTGCCCGTCCGGCATGCGGTACTTCACAACGCACACCGTTACCCCTTTGCGCACAAGGTAGTCCGCGGCGCATGCCCCCTCGTTGAACATGGATACGTATTCGTACCCGCCTCCGGGGCACACGACAACGGCAAGGCCGTTTGGAACCGACGGGAAATACAGGTCCATGCAGGCATCATCTCCAACTTCGCCGCAGCCTCCCCTGTCGTTTGCCCAGACCGTCTGGGATGAGTATCCGTTATCCTCGAGCGGCCCCTTTGTGATAGCAATACCGCCTTCGACGATACCCTCGTCAACCTTCTGCCCCTTCGGGTACAGAAGTATGCTCTGCGACGGGGATATGGGACTTACCCAGCGGGAGGCATCCTGCGCCAAGGCGGCGCCACCTCCCAATGAGGCCAGGGCCAGAGAAGCCACGGCCATTCCAAGAGATCTGGCTTTCATCATTTATAGTATTTGCTTTGAAAAAGGGCCGGCTGTCACACCGGCCCTTCCTATGGTAAAGCTTGAGGGACTATTTTCCGGCAAGCTTGCGGTAGCTGTTGTAGCGAACCTTTGCGAACTCCTCTGTCTTAGCCAGAAGCTCTGCGGCCCTCTCGGGGAAGAGCTTGGAAAGTGAAGAGAAGCGGACCTCTCCCTTGAGGAAGTCCTGGAACTTGGTCCAGTCGGGCTCCTTGGAGTCGAGGCTGAACGGGTTCTTGTCCGTTCCCTCGAGGGTCGGGTTGTAGCGGTACAGGTGCCAGTAGCCGCACTCTACGGCGAGCTTCTCCTCTTTCTGGCTGAGACCCATTCCTGCCTTCAGGCCATGGTTGATACAAGGAGAGTAGGCAATGATGAGCGAAGGTCCGTCATAGGCCTCGGCCTCCTTGATGGCGTTCATGTACTGTACGGGTGACGATCCCATCGCAACCTGTGCGACGTATACGTAGCCGTAGCTCATGGCCATCATTCCAAGGTCTTTCTTGCGGATCTTCTTTCCGGAAGCCGCGAACTTGGCGATCGCACCTGCAGGGGTACTCTTGGATGACTGCCCTCCGGTGTTGGAGTAGACCTCGGTGTCGAGAACAAGCACGTTCACGTTCTCACCGCTGGCGAGCACGTGGTCGAGTCCGCCGTAGCCGATATCGTATGCCCATCCGTCACCACCGAATATCCACTGGCTGCGAGCGGGGATGAAGTGCCTGTACTGGAGGAGTTTCTTGGCAACCTCGCACTTGGGATCCTCGATAAGGGGAACGAGCTTGTCGGCAACCTCCCTTGTAACGGCTGCATCGTTCTTGGCGTCAAGCCACTTTGTGAAGAGCTCCTTCATCTCAGGGGTGCACTTGTCGCACTCCAGGCCTTTGCGCATGGTCTCCTCGACGGTAGCCCTTGCACGGTCGGAACCGATCTTCATACCGAGGCCGAACTCGGCGTTGTCCTCGAACAGGGAGTTCTGCCATGCAGGACCGTGTCCGTTGACGTTGGTGCAGTAAGGCGATGCGGGGAAGGATGCTCCGTAGATTGAAGAGCAGCCGGTCGCATTGGCTATCATCATGTGGTCTCCGAAGAGCTGGGTGATGTTCTTGATGTAAGGGGTCTCGCCGCAGCCTGCGCAGGCGCCGCTGAACTCGAACAGAGGCTGTGCGAACTGGGCGTTCTTCATGTTGGCGGCCTTGTTTACGACACCTTCCTTGTAGCCAACCTTCGAGTGGAGGTAGTTGAAGTTGTCCTGCTCGGCCTCCTGTCCCTGGTAGGGAACCATCTTGAGGGCCTTCTCCTTTGCGGGGCAGACGTCAACGCAGTTGCCGCAACCGGTACAGTCGGCAACCGATGTGGCGATGGCAAACTTGTACTCCTTGAGAGGTCCGTTGCCCTGCTTTGCCTTGAGTCCCTTGGGTGCTGCGGCCATCTCCTCTTCAGTGAGAAGGAACGGACGAATTGCAGCGTGAGGGCAGACGAATGCGCAGGTGTTGCACTGGATACAGTTCTCCTCGAGCCATGTGGGAACCATTACGGCCACACCCCTCTTCTCATAGGCGGATGTGCCGGCGGGCATTGTTCCATCGGCGTAGTTTACAAAAGTGCTAACGGGCAGGGAGTCTCCCTCCTGAGCGTTCACCAGGTCGGCGACCTTCTTTACGAACTCGGGAGCGATGCGGTCCTTGTTGGGGTTCTCGAACTTCGCGGAGATGTTCTTCCAATCCTCGGGAACGTGGATCTCGGTGTACTCGCCTCCGCGGTCAACGGCAGCGTAGTTCATGTTAACAACGTTCTCTCCCTTCTTACCGTAGCTCTTTACGATAGCGTCCTTCATGTACTTCACTGCATCGTCGTAGGGGATGATGCCGGTGATCTTGAAGAATGCAGACTGGAGGATGGTGTTGGTCCTTCCGCCGAGTCCGATCTCCTGGGCTATCTTGGTGGCGTTGATGATATATACCTTGATGTGCTTCTTTCCGATTATGGCCTTGACGTTGTCAGGAATCCTCTTGACGGTCTCCTCCTCGTCCCAGAGGCTGTTGAGGAGAAGGGTGCCGCCTTCCTTGATTCCCTTGAGCACATCGTACTTCTGAAGGTATGAAGGCACGTGGCAAGCAACGAAGTCAGGAGTGCTTACCAGGTAGGGAGCCTTGATGGGCTGCTTTCCGAAACGCAGGTGCGAGCATGTGTAGCCGCCGCTCTTCTTCGAGTCGTAGTCGAAGTATGCCTGGCAGTACAGGTCGGTGTGGCCGCCGATGATCTTGATGGTGTTCTTGTTGGCGCCCACGGTTCCGTCTGAGCCCAGTCCGTAGAACTTGCACTCGGTGGTGCCTTCCTTCACGATGGAAACCTCATCCTTGAGAGGGAGGCTCTTGAAGGTGACGTCATCGACGATTCCGATGGTGAAGTCTCCCTTGGGCTCCTTGAGAGCGAGGTTGTCGTATACTGCGATGATCTGCGCAGGGGTGGTGTCCTTGGAGGAGAGTCCGTAGCGTCCGCCTATGATAAGGGGTGACTGCTCCTTGCCCTGGAACGCTGCCTTTACGTCGAGGTAGAGGGGCTCTCCGAGGGCTCCTGGCTCCTTTGTGCGGTCAAGCACGGCGATCCTCTTCACGCTCTTGGGGAGAGCCATGAAGAAGTACTTCTCGCTGAACGGGCGGTACAGGTGGCAGGTAACGAGGCCGACCTTGCGTCCCTTGGTCGCGAGGTAGTCGATGGTCTCGCGGATCGTCTCGGTGACGCTGCCCATCGCAACGATGATGTTCTCGGCGTCGGGTGCTCCGTAGTATGTGAAAGGACGGTACTCCCTTCCGGTGAGTTCGCTGATCTCTCCCATGTAGCGGGCTACGATGTCGGGAAGCTCCTCATAGAACCTGTTGCGTGACTCTACCGCCTGGAAATATACGTCTCCGTTCTGGGCGGTTCCCCTGGTGACGGGAGCGTCGGGGGTGAGGGCGCGTGAGCGGAACCTCTCGAGGGCCTTTGTGGATACCATCTCGAGGAGAGCGTCCTCGGGAAGCTTCTCGATCTTCTGGATCTCGTGCGATGTGCGGAATCCGTCGAAGAAGTGAAGGAATGGAAGGGATGACTTGATCGCAGCAAGATGCGCTACCGCTGCGAGGTCATGCGCCTCCTGTACGCTGCCTGAAGCCAGGAGCGCGAAGCCGGTCTGGCGGCAGGCCATCACGTCCTGGTGGTCTCCGAAGATGGAAAGGGCGTGGGTTGCAAGGGAGCGTGCCGATACGTGGAACACTGCGGGGAGCATTTCACCGGCAATCTTGTACATGTTTGGTATCATCAGCAGAAGACCCTGTGATGCGGTATAGGTGGTTGTGAGCACACCAGCCTGGAGGGAGCCGTGTACGGTTCCGGAGGCACCGCCCTCACTCTGAAGCTCGGTGACCCTTACGGTCTCGCCCCAGAGGTTCTTCTTTCCATGTGCCGCCCATTCGTCGATATTCTCGGCCATGGGAGATGATGGTGTGATAGGGTAGATAGCCGCGTGTTCACTGAAAAGGTAGGCGATTTCAGCGACCGCGGCGTTACCGTCACAGGTGATGAATTTCTTTTCTCTAGCCATAATCGTTAAAAGTTAAAGTTATGTGATTGGTTTTGGTTGTTTCTTTTTTGCGGGAAGCCTTGCGTCAGCACCACGGTTGGGACAAGGGTCCTATTCCTGGGGAGGGAGCGGGAAGCCCGCTATCTCGACGCTTCCGCCGGAAATCCTCTTCACAAGGCCCTGGAGGACCTTTCCGGGACCTATCTCCACAAAGCGGGTGGCTCCGTCGGCTATCATCTGCTCCACGCTCTGGGTCCACCTCACGGGTGAAGTCAGCTGCTTCAGAAGATTGGCCTTTATGGTCCCGGGATCTGTCTCGCCCTTTGCCGAAACGTTCTGGTAGACGGGGCACGAGGGGGTCCTCACGGGAGTCTTCTCGATAGCCTTTCCAAGCTCCAGGCGGGCCGGCTCCATGAGCGGGCTGTGGAACGCTCCTCCGACGGCAAGGGGAAGGGCCCTCTTGGCCCCGGCCTCCTTTGCAAGGGCGCAGGCCTTCTCAAGGGAGTCCTTCTCTCCGGAGATCACCACCTGTCCGTGGCTGTTGTAGTTGGCGGGAATCACGACTCCCTCGCACCTTGAGCAGATATCCTCGACAAGAGCGTCGTCAAGCCCTATTATCGCGGCCATCCCGCCCGGCACCTTTTCGCAGCAGGCCTGCATCTGGGTGGCCCTTATGTATACGAGCCGAAGGGCATCCTCGAACGCTACGGCTCCGCAGGCCACAAGGGCGGAGAACTCCCCGAGGGAGTGTCCGGCCACCATGTCGGGGGCACCCTCCCCTATGCAGGAGAAGGCTGCTACAGAGTGAAGGAATACCGCTGGCTGCGTCACACGCGTGGCCTTGAGGTCATCTTCGCTCCCATCGAACATTATATCCGTTATGCGGAAGCCCAGGATGTCGTTTGCCTTTTCGAGAAGGTCCCTGGCTGAGGCATTGCCATCATAGAGGTCCCTGGCCATTCCCGGAAACTGGGATCCCTGGCCAGGAAATACATACGCTTTCTTCATTGATCAATTAAAAACAAAAGCAGAATGGGTCTGGTTTTTCAGTACACTTACAAGTATGCAAATTTAAACAAAATAATCGTATTAAAAAGGTGGCGGCGGAGCCATTTTAACTCAAAAATCGTAACTTTGCACCCGCGCTTCCCGAAAAGGGTGGCAAAAGGCCCCCGTAGTTTAAAGGATAGAATTTCAGATTCCGGTTCTGACGGTCCCGGTTCGATTCCGAGCGGGGGTACTCCAAGGCCCTTCTGGACACACTCCAGAGGGGCTTTTCCTATGCTTATATGCTAGATACGTCCAGTTACGGCAGGACTCTCCTCTGCCTTCGCCAAGGGTGCAGGGAATGCCAGAGAGCGCCTTACCTTTTGAGTTTTATGGCATAATTTGTAAATTGCGCACCGGTTTCAAAGCCACTCAAAACAGAAAGCACGACATGAAAGACAATGCACGCATACATACTGCTAGAATGATATCCTTCGGCAAGGCCGGGGCGCTTATTGCGGCCTTCCTTGTAATAATGCCATCCTCGGGGTGCAAGAGAAGGGCCTACTCCGGATCAGTCCAGCCGGTCCAGAATGCATCCGAGAGCAAGGCAAAGGATGAGAAGAAGGATGGGCAGAGGCTCATTCCCCTTCTCAGGTTCGACGGCATGAACGGATCAGTGGACATGGTGACTACGATGTGCGGGTCGGCGGTCTGCTTCGAGGACGACATCTGGAGCCAGGGGCATCTCCTGTGGGGCACAAGGACCCACTACGACTCCTCCGGAAACGCCTATGAGAGCGTAGGGTTCGGAGTTGACGGAAGCGAGAACGAAAGGACTACATACACCTTCACCGACGGTCTCCTCACGCAGACGAGCACCAAGCTTGCCGAAGACAGCAGTCCCTCTGTAACCACCCTTGTCTCAAGGGATGGCGCCACATCGACATGGAAGATAACGGGAAGCCAGGACGGAGCCACGACCCAGACGGTATCCGAGGAGCCCCTCATAAGGACAACCACCACGAAAGGGGCCTACCCCGGCAACGGGAAGCCGTGGAGCGAGACAAAGGTCGAGACTTTCGACCGCAGCGGCAGGCGCACTTCCCTGGTATACACGTCAAACGGCGCGGACGGATTCAGCCAGGTGTTCGAGTATGACTCCAGGGGGCTTCTCACCTGGGACGGGCGCTACTCCTACAGGTACACCCGCTTCGATGTGAAGGACAACTGGATCGAGCGGTGGGTGTACGAAGGTGACTTCAGGGGAGAATGGAAGGATGACGACCCCGCTGTAGCCAGTGGTGATGACGACACGCTCCCCCCTCCCATCTCAAAGCCCAAGACATTCGAGCAGAGGGAGGCCGAGATAGGGCCTGTTATGGTGGAGACAAGGGAGATAAACTACAGATAGGATACCTGGCTGCAGGAGAATCTGAGCGGGCTGCCCAACGTGGACGGTCCGTTTTTCTTTTGCAAAAGCGCCTGGCAGGGAATGATTTTCCAGCATGGACTCACGCCCTGGGAACATGCCGGAGGCATTGTTGAAAAGTTTGTCAATTACTTTTTCTGCAAGGTATTGCAGGAGTTTCGGTTTAGAGGTAATTTTGCAGTTTGGAGGATATGCACCGGCAGAAAGGAGACTAGCCGGCATCCACAGCCGGAGGTGGCGAAAGCCCAGGCCACATACTGCAAACAGATATAGGGCAACACAGCAACAATACACCACAAATACAATGAAAAGACATCTTTCACTCATTGCGGCATCAGCATCCCTTCTTTTGGGAATCGCATCCTGCGCAACGCAGGAGGCCGCAAGCCAGGAAGAAACCGCCGGTGGAGCGCTCCGCAAGGTTAGCTTCATATCCGAGGACACTTCCACGAAGTCCGTCTTCAACTACACAGGGCAGACTTCGGGGTCCGTACCCGTCCTATGGACAGGGAACGAGGAAGAGTTCTTCGTGAACCTGAACCTATCCACCGCAAATCCCAACACAAAGCTCACAAAGGCTTCCGACATATCCGTTTCGGAGGACGGGAAGACCGCGACTTTCTCTGTCGAGCTTTCCGATGACAATTCCGGCAGCTACACCTTCTACGCGGTGAGCCCCGCCTCGGCATACGCCCGCTACGTGGATTCGGAAAAGGGCATCCTCGTGGAAATCCCCGCCAACCAGACTTCGGGGACCGCATCGGTAGACGAGTCGGCAATGCCCCTTGTAGGATGGAACGACACTCCCCTTGACGCATTCCCGGATGAGGGTGAGAGCGTAGGAATGCAATTCCACCACGTGGGAGCATACCTTAAGATGACTCTTACCGGCCTGTCCCTCGAAGAAGGTGACGAGGTGGCTTCGGTGTCACTCTACAACGCCGACAAGCCTCTCGGAGGAAAAGTCTACTACGATCCTTCCAGCAAGGCCGTCGGTGACGTATTTTCCCAGTACAATACGATAACGATAACCCGTGACGACCTGACACCCCAGGACGGCACCATCGAAGACCTCTGGGCCACCATCCTGCCGGTAAGCGAGGGATTCTCCTTCAAGGTCACCGTCACCACAAAATCAGGGAAGGAGTATTCGGTGACAAAGACCGCCCGATCTGACCTCTCCGCAGGGCAGATCGGCTCCTTCAGCCTGAGCTTCGAGGGCGTCACCGCCACATCGGGGAACGAGTTCGTGCTTATCAAGAGCGCGGATGAGATAACCGCCGGCTGCGAAATCGTAATCGCCTACACAGACGGCAGCACGACTTATGCAATGAGCCAGACAGTGAACTCAGGCAACTACATCGAGCTCGCCACGGTAACCCGCACCGACGATATCATAACTCTCGGAGAAGACACCGAGGCAGAGGTATACACGGTATTCGATGGCAGTAAAACCGGATCCTTTGCCTTCCAGGCGAAGAGCTCGGAAAAGTACCTTAACATACCAAGTGGCAAAAACAAGCTTAACGTAACTGGCGACATCGGTGAATCCTCCAGCTGGACAGTCTCCGTCACCAGCGAAGGCACACCCATACAGAACGTTTCCGATACGGAAAAGTACATCCAGTACAACTCCAGCGCCACGAGGTTCTCTTCCTACAAGGGAACCCTGGAGCATGTCTCGATTTTCAAGAGAAACAGCTCGGGCACTTCAAGCGGTGACGACGATGACGACCCTACAGCGGACAAGGGCACCGAGGCCAATCCCTACACGGCAGAAGAGGCCAACGATCTGATTAAATCCGGACAGAATGACGAGGACGCCGAGGTGTATGTCACCGGTATCGTATCATCTATAAAGGAAGTTAGTACGCAATACGGCAACGCCACATTCTACATCTCCGTTGACGGTTCGTCTTCAGGACAGTTCTACATCTACCGCACAAAATATATCGACGGAGCGAAGTTCACATCCGAAGACCAGATACAGGTCGGCGACACGGTAGTTATAAAAGGCTATCTGGTAGCCTATACAGGCTCCAGCGGCTATACCACCAATGAAATGCAAAACGGTGAAATCGTCTCAATAAAAAGAGGCACTTCTAGTGGTGGCGACGACGATGACGACACGTCCACTTCAGGCTGGCTCGAGCTTCCCGCGACAAGTGAAAAGGTATACACTCACACCATGACTATCGACAGCAGGGAAATGCGCGACTGGTCGTTTGTCTGGGACGAGGACGCCCTCGTAGCCCCATGGGTTGCCTATCCGCTCAATGCTGATATTATCGGCAACAATGGCAAAGGCAATGTAAAAAGGACAAACAATTGGGGATACGACCCTCTCATTGATAAGAACAAGCAGCCTCTTTTGAAGAATGGTTACTCAGGGGGCTACACCAAAGGCCATCAGATACCTTCCGCTGACAGGCGGTACAGCGAGGAACAAAACTCTCGCACGTTCTACTACACCAACATGACGCCGCAGCTTTCGACTCTCAACAGCAATGCATGGAACACCCTTGAAGACAAGGTAAGGGCATATTCGAAGAACTGCGATACGCTGTATGTCATAACAGGATGCGTAATAAAGAACTCCACCACATACGCCACTGACAACAACGGCAAGAAAGTGACCGTGCCTGTAGGATATTACAAGGCCGTCCTCGCCTACAAGAACTCCAACAGCTTCGGACACAGCTGCTACAGGGCCTGCGCATGGTATTTCGAGCATAGCTACAGCGGCAAGTACAAATTCTCAACCTCCGCCATAAGCGTCGATGAGCTCGAGGATAAACTGGGCATGGACCTTTTCGTAAACCTCAAGGACAAGGTAGGAGAAGACATCTATAACGATATCGAGAGCGAAGACCCGAAGACCGAAGACTGGTGGGAATAGCCCCCGCCAGTCCATAGACCACAAGGACCAGCCCCTATCCGGAGACGGAGCAGGGGCTTTCCTTTTTCCAATGAAGGAATAGGAGATGTAAAATTCCGGTTAAGATTACAGTTTATCCATCTTAGCAAATACCTATAGTTCAATACATTCCAAGTATTGTTGAAAACGTTGTTGATTTCTTTTGATGCGAAACGTTGCATCCTTTGGATTAATATGACTAAATTTGCTATGATTTGGTTTTCATTCCCGAATGAGGCTCACTGCATTGGAATGCAAGCCAGGCACTTGAGAAGACAATCTTTCAACACATATCAAAAATATGAGCAAAAACTTTCTAAGTATCAACGCACAGGGCGCCTATGTAGCTCCCCGGTGCGAGGCTCTTCACATCCAGTGTGAAGACATCATTGCCGTAAGCGGAAGCGGAAACGCTGACGGCGGCACTATCGTTGAATGGGGCGCGGACGATGGCATCGAGCAGATCATCGACATCGAGTCCATAGGTACACTCTTTTAATTGAATCTGCCTTATGAAAAAGATCCTATCAGGTATTCTTGCGCTAGGCGCAGCAGCAATGCTCATTCCCTCTTGCTCGGTTGAGAATCCCGCAAACAACAGTGAAAAGGCCGGCAAGAATCTAAAGACCATCGAGTTCAGGTCCACATCCCTAGAGACAAAGTCCTATTTTGATACCGATAACATATCAGATAGTAAAGTTCCCGTCATCTTCACGGGAAACGAAGGCGGTGTGGCAGTAAGCTGCAACATGTACAAATCCACCAAGAGCACGCCAAACCATATCTACGCGGATAACGCCCCGACAATCTCTGACGACGGCAAGACCCTTACCTACTCGATCGAGATGGAAGAGTCTGACACGATTGATACCTATACATTCTACGCAATCGCCCCTGCAAGCGCATACGCCAACTATATCGTGGACGATGGCATTGAAGTAGTAATACCAGCTTCGCAGAGTTCGACGGATGAATACCCCCTCGATGAATCGGCGATGATCATGATCGGCTGGAACGGCACTCCCCGTAAAGAGTTTCCTACCGAAACTGTCGATGTAAAGTTCCATCATGTAGGAGCATACCTCTGGATGACACTGACAGGGATTGATTTCACAGATGAGAATATCAAGACCCTAACCATTTCAAGCGAGAATGACAACCTTTCCGGTACAGTTTACTACTCGCCTGATAAAGAAGATGAGCCTGGAATGAACGGATTCTACAAAGGGAATAAAAGTGTAACAGTAAACGTTGAGGACAGGACAGTCACAGATGGCAGCCTCGATGTATGGGCCACGGTTGGTACCATCTCCGGTGGGACACAGCTCACTTTCTCTTTGGCAACCGACCAGGGTAATCTATACACCGTGACAAAAGTTTTAACAAAGGATGATGAACCAGTCGAAGACCTTGTATCCGGACAGATTGCAAAGTTCAAGCTTGATTTCTCTTCTGCGACTAAGAGTGAAGAGATAAAGACTGTTACCATAGCAGAATTCCTTGCCGCTAAAGAATCCTCCACCCAGAAATACCAGATAACCGGCAAGATCACATCAATTGCCAACTCCACCTACGGAAACATCACCATTGAGGATGATTCAGGCAGCGTATATGTCTATGGTCTTACCGCTACCGAACTTGGATATGGCGCAACAAATGACAAATCTTTCTCTTCACTTGGTCTAAAGGTTGGCGATACAGTAACCCTCGTTGGCTACCGCTATTCTTATAATGGCACAGACGAAGTCAAATCCGCATATTATATCAGCCACGTCTCTGGAAAGAGCAGTGAGGAAGAGACTGAGGAAGTCAAGACTGTTACCGTAGAAGAATTTCTTGCTGCTGAAGAGTCTTCCACCCAGCCTTACCAGCTTACAGGTACGATAACTGAAATCAAGAACTCCACCTACGGGAACTTCACACTTAAGGATGATTCAGGCAGCGTATATGTCTATGGGCTTACAAAAACGAACCTTGGATATGGAGCAACAAATGACAAATCCTTCTCATCAATTGGTCTCAAGGTAGGTGATACAGTGACAATTATAGGATACCGTTATAGCTATAATGGGACAGACGAAGTTAAATCCGCTTATTATGTCAGCCACGTTTCTTCTTCTGGAGAGGAGGAAGACGAAGGTATTCCTCTCAATTCCAGCGCGACATGGTCTTCAGCAACACACGATACATATGGTACCGGCTATTCAACTACCATAGATGGTGTCACCGTTGCGTATTACAAGTATAATTCCACTTCAGCTCCAATAGCTGCTTCAGATGACCATATCAGAGTATATAAGAACTCTGTCATAGTTGTTACGGCTCCTAGTGGAAAGACCATCGACAATATCGTCTTCACCTGCAAATCTACCGACAAATGCGCTAATCTCACTGATCCCAAAGATTCGACCAAGACAGTGGGCACCGCTGACACAACTACCAAAACCATCACATGCAGTAATGTAAATGCCAACGAATTTGTTGGATGTGCAAGCAATGGCCAGGTAAGGATTTCCAAAATGGAAATCAATTACACGGAGTAGCATACCTGCTAAACAAATACATTCAGGGCGCCCGCAAGGACGCCCTTTTTCGTTGTCTTTTCAAAAGAAGGATCCTTCCCTACTCCACCGGCACCCAAGCCTTCGTATCCCTTGCAGCCACGCCAGAAAGCAGCACAAGGGCGATGAGGTTCGGAAGGGCCATCAGCGCATTGAATATGTCCGCAATCGTCCACACCTCGCTGATTGTCATGTAAGGCGCAATGAACACAGCTGCGATATAGAGCCAGCGGAAGAGGATTCCGGCGACCTTGTTGGTAGGCTTGAAAAGGTACTGGAAGCACCTCTCGGAGTAGTAGTGCCATCCAAGGATGGTAGTGAACGCGAATATTGCAAGGCAGAACGTCAGGACGGCCTTGGAGAATATTTCATTGAAGGGAAGACCCTTTGCGAATGCAAGCATGGTGACTCCCGCGCCCTCAACATCAGGGTCCAGCCACGAGCCGGTAATGACGATGGTAAGGCCCGTCATCATGCATATTATTATGGTGTCGATGAAGGTTCCGGTCATGCTCACAAGCCCCTGCCTTACCGGATCGTTCGTCTTCGCAGCCGCAGCCGCTATGGGAGCGGATCCGAGACCGGCCTCGTTCGAGAATATGCCCCTGGCGATTCCCTTCTGCATGGCGACGAACATCGTTCCCATTGCGCCGCCCTGGATCGCTCCTCCGGTAAAGGCGTCATGCACTATCATTCCTATGGCAGGGACTAGCTTTCCTATGTTGAGGATGAGGATAAGAAGGCAGAACACTATGTATGTGACGATCATGAAAGGCACAATGACAGATGATACGCTGGCTATCCTCTTCAGTCCGCCGATAAGCACAAGGGCGACAAGGACTGTCACTATGAGGCCGGATACCACGGTAACAAGCGAGATGGACTTGCCTGCAAACGTGAGGCACTCCCGGCTCGGGATAAGGGCGTTCAGGGCGCTTGTTATGCTGTTTACCTGGGTCATGTTTCCGATACCGAACATGCCAGCCACGACACCCGATACGGCAAAGAATACCGCAAGCCATCTGAAGGAGTGTCCGAACCTTTCCCCCAGCCCCTTTTCAATATAGGTGAAAGGACCGCCAAGGTACCTGCCCGAAGAATCCTTCTGCCTGTATTTCACGGCGAGGAACCCTTCCGTGTATTTAGTGGCCATGCCGAGGAATGCGGCAACCAGCATCCAGAAAAGGGCGCCGGGGCCTCCCACGCATACCGCGGTAGCCACGCCTACGATGTTACCGGTGCCGACGGTAGCGGAAAGCGCTGTGCAAAGGGCGCTGAAGGACGACACCTCGCCCTTTCCGCCCTCTTCATTGCGGACCATGTAACGGAGGGCCTTCCCAAGGCGGGTGACCTGCACAAGGCGGAGTCGGAAGGTAAGGAGTGCGCCGGTCAGAAGCACCAGCACAATCAGGGGGATGCCCCATACATAGCCGTCAATGGCCGATAGGATTTCAGAAAAGGACATGTCTAGTTCGTTTAGGTTTACGGGTGCCGAATGCGCATTCAAAGGGGGACGCAACCAGCACAAAGTGCAATTTACGAAAGTTTATGCAATTATGCAACCATCTGTATGTCAATATTCCGGACGGAGTGCTTGGTGAAAGGTGCGGCTTTCGCCCCTGCAGCACCGCCAGGCACGTAAGAAGCGGGAGCGAAGATTGGCCCTTGAAAACCGCACCGCGCTCCCGCCATGTACTGCATTTGGAGTATAGCCTATTGAGCCTTCTCCCCTTCCTTTGAAGGCTTGCACCAGCGGTCAAGCCAGTCGAAGTACTCCCTGTGCCACAGAAGTGCGTTCTGTGGTCTCAGCACCCAGTGGGTCTCCTGGGGGAATAGAACAAGCTTGGAAGGAACTCCCATCATCTGTGCGCAGTTGAAGGCGGCCATGCCCTGGTCGTACGGTATGCGGAAGTCCATCATTCCGTGTATGCAAAGGATTGGTGTGTGCCACTTGGTCACATTGTCCGCCGGAGAGTTGGAGTAATGCCTGCGGGCCTTCGGGGCGCTGCTCCAGGGCGATCCCGCCATCTGCATTCCGCCGAAGGTTACGCCGTCTCCATCGGGGCCGGTCTTGCCGGGAGCATAGGCGTATTCGGTGAGGCCACCGTTGTCCCAGTTAGGGAACCACATCTCCTCAGTTTCATACCACATGTACTTCTCATCGAAGATTCCGGCGTGGGCGATGAAACAGTCGAAGGTGTCTCCGTGGACTCCAGCCATGTAGTATACCGAGTATCCGCCGTAGGAAGCGCCGCATGCGGCAAGCTTGCCGATATAAGGCTCGGACTTTATCATCCTTGCAGCGCTGAGGTAGTCCTGCATGTTAAGTCCGATGTAATCTCCCGAAATCTGCTCGCACCATTCCTGCCCGAACGCGGTCGTGCCCCTTCTGTTGGGAAGAACCACGACATAGTCCTGGGAAGCCATGAGGCGGTAGTTCCACCTGTAGGACCAGCCCTGGCTTATCGTTCCCTGGGGTCCTCCCAGAAGGATCTCTATCGCGGGATATGTCTTTGTGGAGTCGAACTGCGGAGGGAAAAGAACCCATGTGAGCATCTGCTTTCCGTCAACCGTGGCGACCATTCTCTTCTCGACCCTGGGCTCCTTTACCTGGGAGAGGATCGCATCGTTCTCCGTGGTGATCCTGGAAAGGGTCTTTCCGTCGGATGCGACCTTCACAAGCTCATTGGGGAACTGCAGGGAGCAGTACGAAGTCAGCATTGAGCCGTCCTCAAGGACCGCAAAAGGAGTGTTGAAGTCGTACCAGAGTTCATCCGAAGTGAGCCTTTCTATAGGAGAAGAGTCGTCCTTGACCTCACTCAGAAGGGCCTTCTTCCTCGCCGCCTCGACATCCGCACGGAAGATCGCCTGAAGCCCGTCCGTCAGGGCGTTGAAGTATATCCCCTTTGAATCCTCGCTCCACATGGGTGAGGAAGCGTTGCGGTCGAATCCTTCGGTTATCTCCACAATGCCGGAAGCCACGCCGTCCTTGACGGACGCCAGCATAAGGCGCGTACGGTCGGCCTCGTAGCCGTTTCTTTTCATGCTGACCCAGCACAGGCTATTCCCGTCCGGGCTCCATACGGGGTCGGTATCGTATCCGCCGCCCATCTGGGCAAGGGAAGTCTTTCCGCTCTGGGTGTCGTAGATGTATATTTCGGTGTCTGTTGAGAAGGCGTACTGCTTTCCCGTGAGTTTCTTGCAAGAATAAGCCACGAACCTTCCGTCAGGGCTCCACGAGAGCTGCTCAAGGCCGCCGAAAGGCTCTATGGGAAGTTCGAACTTCACTTCGGGGCCACCGAGGATGTCCTTTCCTTCACCCAGATGTCCGTCTTCAAGGGAAGCGACGAAGGTATGGGGGATAGATGTAACGAAATGGTCCCAGTGACGGTACATGAGGTCCTCGGTGATGTAGGCCTGGGCCTTGTCCAGTTTAGGGTCGACATCCTTGGGAGACTTCACATGCGAGGGCACGTAGGAGATATAAAGGACCTTTTTCCCGTCAGAGGAAAGCTTGAACTCCCCTATCCCCTCCTTCACATCGGATATCTTTTCAGCCTTGCCAAGGGAAGGTTTCCCGGAGTCAAGGCCGGAAAGCGGAGATGAGTACATCTGGGAATCCATTATATAGTATACGGTCTTTCCGTCGGGAGAGAACCTTGCGCAGGATATGCTCTTCCCGCTCTTTGTCAGCTGCACCTTCTCCCCTCCCTTTGCGGGAGTCATGAAGAGGTTGCGGCAGGAGCGGTTCTCATCTATGGAAGTGTAGCTCACACCGTATAGTATCCACTCTCCGTCCGGAGAGAGCTGGGGGTCTGAAAGCCTTCCCAGCGAAAGCATCATCTCGGGAGTCATCCTCCCCTTGGTCTCCACATAGCCCGAAGGGCCGATGTAGGAGGGATCCGTGGCGGAAGAGTCCGCCTTCTTGCTGCATCCCATGATCAAAAGTGTGGCGGCAGCCACGATAAAGGTTGATTTTCTCATATGCTGTAATCTCATTTGCTGATTCATTAGGACCTGCACTATATTCCCCATTCCTCGCCAAGGGAGCGCCTAAGGATCGCGCAGGCGTCCCTGTCGGCATTGTCCCCGAGGCTCCACTCTATGTCCATCGAAAGGGCGCTGAGCTCAAGGGGGATCCTCACCAGCGAGCCGTCCCCCGAAAGGCAGATGGCGGGGACCAGGGCGAGTATGCCATCGTCAAGGGACGCCGCCTCCATTACCGACCTGGCCGAAGGGGAGCTGAGCGACACCCTCATCTGTGAAAGCGGGTCTAGAAGCGGCAGATAGTCGCTCCAGACGGCGAGCCTTGCCTTTCCGAGGACCTCGGCAAGGGTCGTTGGAATGGTCCCGGAGAACACGCTGCACGAAGGAAGGGCCGCACATACGGCACCGAATGTCGCGATGCAGGACAGCCTCGTCTCAAGGTCCGCCTGCTGGGACGGCACAAGGCTGAGGGTGACATCCGCATCATCCACGCCGGGGCCTTCAAGGGAGAAGGTTATGTCCTTTCGGGTGGAGAGAATCTTGGATAGTCCCGCCGGCAGGAAATACGCCGAAAGCACCTCGGGGGACGACACCCTTACAGAATGGATGGTAGTCCTCACGCTCCCCTTTTCGAAAAGGGCCTCGGCGCTTTCAGTCCAATAGAGTATCCTTTCCGTGAACCTCAGAAGGGTCTTTCCCGCAGGAGTCGGGCTGACGGGGTCCGAAAGACGGTCGATAAGCCTTGTCCCAAGTTCGGTTTCAAGCGAGGCTATGCTCTGGCTCACCGCACTGGGGCTGACACCAAGGCTCCTGGCCGCCCGGGAGAAGCTCCCCTGGCGCACCACCTCCGAAAACATCCTCAGTCTTGAATCTTCAAGCATACCGCCCCGGCTTTTTCAAAATACGGAAAAAAGAAAATGGAAGGCAGGAGCCAGTCCTGCCGCCTGGCAGATTACCTGCGCCCTGTCCCGCATTGGAATCTTTCCATTATCCCTGCCATATGCGCAAATTTACGCATTTTTAGGGAAAGCCCGTATATGTCCTCAACCATCGTAAGCAGCCAATCCGGCGACACCCGGGCAAGTGGCAATCGGCACAGTCATTGCAAAAAGTCACTTGGCGCCCAAGACCAGCAACCGGGAAAGCCGGGCGCCATACTGTCCAAAAGAAACAAAGAAACGATTATGCACATAGGGAAAAGCATCAGAAGGACTCTAGTCTGCCTTGCCGCTGTAGCGGCGCTCCCCTTCCTTTGCGGAGCGCAGGAGACATACAATAACGACCCGTCCGTCAGGATAGGCCGGCTTTCCAACGGACTGACATACTACATATGCCATAACGAAACGCAGAAAGGAAGGGCCGACTTCTACCTTGCATCCCATGTAGGAGCGATCCAGGAGGAGCCGTCCCAGGACGGGCTCGCCCATTTCCTGGAGCACATGAGCTTCAACGGGACGGAGCATTTCCCGGGAAGGGAGATAATCCAGTACCTCCAGGGCATAGGAGCATCCTTCGGAGAGAACATAAACGCCGCTACGGGGATCGAGAAGACCACCTACAAGATAAGCGACATCCCCGTTTCGAGAACGAGCGTGGTGGACTCCTGCATAATGATACTGTGCGACTTCTCCCACTACATCATAAACAACCCCGTAGATATCGATGCCGAGAGGAAGGTAATCCTCGAGGAAAGGCGCTCGAGGATGAACTCCCAGTGGAGGATGCAGTCAAAAGGCCAGGAGCTGCTCTACAGGGGGACAAGGTACGCCGCCTGTTCGCTCATTGGCAGCGAGGAAAACCTCAGGAGCTTTCCTCCCGAGGCCCTGGTGGACTTCTACAGGACATGGTACAGGCCGGACCTGCAGGCGGTAGTTGTTGTAGGAGACATCGACCCCGACTACGTGGAGAAGACGATAGAAAAGACCTTCTCCGGCATTTCCATGCCGCAAGATCCGAAGCCCAGGGAAGCCATAGAGATACCGTCCAACAGGGAGCCCATCGTAGGAGTCATAACAGACAGGGAAGCCCTTGGCACCTCCATTGAGGTAATATGGAAGAGAAGGCCCGTTCCAAGAGATGAGAGGAACACTTCCACCGCCCTTGAAAAGGAATTATCCGAAAGCATAATAACCCTGGTGATGGCAGAAAGGCTCCAAGGCATAGTATCCGACCAGGACAGCGCCCCGTTTGTCAACGCATCCCTTTCATTCGGGGACCTCACCGAAAGCTGCAACGCCCTTGTAGGCGGGGTCATGGCCCGTGACGGAAAGGCCCTCCCTGCCCTTGAAGGGTTCATGGAGGAAATGGAAAGGATGAAGCGGTACGGCTTCACCTCCGAGGAAATATCTAGGGCGAGAACGAACCTTCTTTCCGCCGCCAGGAGCAACCTCGAGTCCTCATCCACAAGGAAGAACTCCGAAATCGTCGAAGACTGCCTCGCGCACTTTTTTGACGCGGAGTGCTTCCCCTCCCCTAAGGACCTTTCAGACGCCGTGACAAGATGCCTTGGCCGCCTCACCGACCAAAGGGTGAACCAGGAGGCTGCATCATGCATAACCGACACCAACATGGTAGTACTGTACAAGGCCCCCGAAAAGGCCGGGCTCACCCACCCCTCGGAAGAGGATATCCTAAGGGTGGTGCTTGACGCCAGGGCCCGCCAGGTGGCGCCCCCGTCCACGGACTCCCTGCCCGACAGGTTCGTAGACCCTTCCACCATCAGAAAGGGGAAGATAAGGAAGACGCGCTCCTACCTCTACGGCTCGAAGATATGGACCCTCTCAAACGGAATGAACGTAGTCCTTATGCCAACCGACAGGGAAAAGGACATGGTAAGGATCGAGCTCGTGAAAAAGGGCGGGCTGTCACTCATTCCCACAGAAGACCTCGACAGCTTCGAGGAGAACATCTTCTCCCTTTTCCTCCAGAACCAGGGCGCAGGGAAGTTCTCCGCGGTGCAGGGCTCCAAGATGCTCTCCGGAAAGGAGGTGAGCGTAGCCCCATTCATGGGGAGCCATACCCACGGTATAGAGGCGGCATGCTCAAGGAAGGACATCTACACGGCCCTGGAACTTGTCTATCTAGAATTCACCGAGCCTCGCTTTGACGAAAGTGAATACTCCCAGGGCATACAGACCATCCGGACGATGCTTCCAAATGTCATCAACCAGCCATACTTCGTCCTGGAGAGGGCCCTTGCAAAGACAGCCTACGGCTCATCGCCCCGCCACACAATGCTGTCTGAAGAAGTCCTTGACAGGGCCAGTCTCCAGACCGTGGAAAGGAACTGGAGGAGGATATTCGACGGAGTGAACGGAGCCACCGTCTTCATTGTGGGAGACTTCGACATAAAGGAGATAAGGCCCCTTGTCGAAACCTTCCTAGCCTCGCTTCCAAAGGGAGGGGAACCATCACAGTGGAAGGACAACAAGGACGGGATCGCAAGCGGAAGCGCAACCGAGGAAGCGACCCTTTCGATGATCGACCCGATTGTCACCGTCTATGAAATCTACAAGCTGGACACCGGATACACCCCGAAGAAGGAGGCTGCGCTCTCGGCTCTGGAGTTCATTCTGAACACACTCTACATATCTACCATGAGGCAGAAGATCGGCGGGACCTACAGCGCCACGGTAGCCTCGCAGTTTTCAAGGGTGCCTTCAGGACAGGCCGTGCTCCAGGTGTCGTACAACTCCAAGCCGTCGCTCTCCGAGACTCTCCAGAGAGTCGCATTCGAGGCTTTCAGGGTAATTGCAGTGCAGGGCCCTACCGAAGAGGAGTTCTCCCTTGCCATGAAAAACATAAGAAAGAAGCTTCCAGAATCCAGAAACACCGTATCATACTGGATGTCGTGCCTGAAGGACTCGGTATTCCTTGGCGGCGACCCCGACACGGACCTTGAAAAGGCGATGGACGAGCTGACGCCACTTGACATCCAGAAGGCTGCAGAATACATGCTTAATGACGCGGACCACTTCAAGGTCGTGCTATCGCCGGAGAAATGAACGGGCTGCGGGGAATTAACTGCAACAAGGCATAAAGACACAGGTAAATTTTGATAAAATACAGCTTTATGGCTATATTTACCGCTATAAAGAATTAATGAGCACATCAAAAATAGAATGGACAGATGCATCCTGGAATCCAGTCACAGGATGCACCAAGCTTTCCGCAGGATGTCAGAACTGCTATGCAGAGACCATGTCAAGACGCCTTAAGGCCATGGGCGTAGACAAATACGTAAACAATTTCAAAGTGACTTTGCATGAAGACGCGCTTGGAGAGCCCCTGGCATGGAAAAAGCCGAAAGCCATCTTTGTATGCTCTATGAGCGACCTTTTTCACAAAGATGTTCCTTTCGGATTCATTGATGAGGTTATGGATACCATACGGGCAACCCCATGGCATCGCTACCAAATTCTGACAAAAAGGGCGGAAAGGATGGCAGAATATTTCAACGCCAGGAGCGTCCCATCTAACGTTTGGCTAGGAACTACCGTTGAAGTTAAGTCATCAAAGTCCAGGATTGACCTGCTCAGGGGGATAGAAGGGGCTTCCATAAAGTTCCTTTCATGCGAGCCACTCCTGGAGGATCTTGGTGAAATGGACCTTGATGGCATAGACTGGATCATAGTGGGAGGTGAGAGCGGCAGCAAGGCCCGCCCCATGAAAGAGGAATGGGTGCTGAACATCAAACGCCAGGTCGAAGAAGCTTCCAAAGCCTTTTTCTTCAAGCAATGGGGGACATGGGGAAGCGACGGAGTGAAAAGGAACAAGCATGAAAACGGAAAGTCCTTGCAAGGAAACATTTACCAAGCCATGCCAGCACATTAAACACAAAACACACTAGGGGGATTGACCCCTAAAACGACAATGGAAATACCCATGGACATGACACGCTACATACGAATAATCTTAATTCTTGCAGCAGTCCTTCTAGGTGTGGGATGCTCCACATCAAGGAAGGCGGCATCAAATGACAGCGAAAGTATTCCGGCGGCGCCAGACTACTCCGATTCCGCAATGTGGTACAAATCCCTTGACGACTCCGGCAATACGGGGGCGGACGTATTCTGCATAGTGCAAGGCCTGGAGCCGGACTACAGGAACTCCAAAGGGAAGACCAGCCACTGGGCCGACGTGTACAACCCTTCGCATAAGGCCGGCATGGAGAAGGAAATGAGCCGGATCGCCTCCTTAATTGGAAAGGGCAACAACTTCTACGCACCCTTCTACAGGAGCATGACAACCGACTCTTGGACATCCAATGACGAAGAAACCATAAAGGAAAGGGCGAAGGTGTCAGCGGAAGACGTAAAGGACGCTTTCGACCAGTTCCTTTCCACCAGAGAAAAAATAGGCCGCCCCATAGTCCTTGTGGGATTCTCGCAGGGCGGAATGGCCGTCCTGGAGCTCATGAAGCAGCTCAGCAGCGAGACTCACAGGGGCATTGCCGCCGCATATGTCATTGACTGCGGCGTGACTTCCCAGGACACCCTCCAGTGCAAGTGGATCAAACCGGCAAAGGATTCATCCGATACTGGCGTCACGGTCTGCTTCAATACGGTAAACGGAGACAAGGGCATAGGGAAAGGAGACCTACCGCAGAGCGTCATGTGCATAAATCCACTTAACTGGCGCACGGACGCCACCCCTGCAAAGGCAGGTGACATCACTGTCACCATGGATCCCGTCCGCAACGTCCTGGTTGCAAAGGGAGTCCAGAGCAAAAGTGACATCAAGGGCTCCGATCCCAATCTGTATGGCGAGAGTCTCTCCAGGAACATACGCCTGCGCGCAACGAAGTTCAGGCTCCGCCACGGAATGTTCGAAAAGACTCCAGGCCGTGGCAGGAGAAGCGTGGTGCCTGTAAAGCCCAAACGCAACCTTGTCAAATAGCGCCCACAGACGCGACATAGACAGCAAAGACGTCAAAGGGGGAAGCTCTCGCATCAAGCAGGCTTCCCCCTATGCCTTTGCAATCAGACGGCTATGCTTCCGTTTAGCCCAAAGGCTACTTTATCCCGTACTTCTGACAGAACTCAACTGCGGGCGCATACCCCAGTTGGGAGGCCAGAAGGACATAGTGTTCGCTCTTGTAGGGGCTCCCCAGCCTGGCCTGCGCCCTGCTTCTCATGAAAAGGGTCTTTCCAAGGGCCTCGTCGTGGAACTCGCCCTTTGATATCGCCTCTTCTGATGTGTTGTAGAGTTCGCACTCGGTGGCGTAGGCCTTCTCATAGTAGGAATCGGCATCGGCCCACCTTTCGAGCTTCATGGCGCTGTCGCCCATGCTGTCAAGTATCCAGTAATCCGACACGGCGCTTCTTCCCTGGTAGCGGGATAGCCATTCCCTGCTCTTTGAGATATTCTCCTCGTAGCGGTCGGCAAGTGCCAGGGTAAGGCAGTACTGGCAGAAAGTGAACATGTTGAGGTATCCCTTCGAATACAGGGAGGAGAATGCGTCGGCAGCACCCTGGAAGTCCCCGTCCTCGAGCTTCTGCTGGGCCAGCTTCTTGGTTTCGTCTATGGGGTCGCCCAAAGGAATTGAGCCTTCCACGGCCTCCTCTTCTCCGACAAGGAGCCTGTCATCCTGCTTTTCAACCGCCCCGAACAGCGAGAATGCGGAAGGGCCGATGAGCATCGGCGCGGTCTGGGTGCGGATAAGGGCGGCCGGCATGTCCTTTATGACAAGGTCGCCGACCCTCATCTCCCTTATGACAAGGGTCATCGCAGGAACGTTCTCCCCCTTTATGCGCAGGGTTGCGTTGCCTTTTACGTCAGAGTAGCTTATGTATCCGTTCTCCGCAAGGAAGAGGAATGTCGTGGGAGAGAGCGACACGTTCCATGTCTCGTCCGTGTAGTATGCCTTCACCCCCACTCCGTTCACAACGGCGGTGAGGCGGTCGTAGTCCCCTTCCCTCGAAAGAGGTATGACGCTCTGGGCGAAGGATGGATATGGAAGGGCTGTGGCGAGCAGTACCGCAAAGGCGGAGGCCACTGCTATGGAAATGCGTTTCATGTGTCCTTGGGTTCTTTGTTCCTCGCAATTTACTCAATTTTGGCAAGAAAATCCCACTCTGGTTTGAAAATTGCAACTATCTTTGACGAAACCATCAATGAAAGCCATGACAGCAATGCCCATCATACGAAGGAAACTATCCATTGCAGCTGCGCTCATATCGGCCCTGCTTACACTTCCGCTTCTTGCGGACGCCCAGACAAGGACAGTCGAGGGAGGCGTGGAGGTTGACGGGATAGTACGCTTTGACAAGACCATCCACGATTTCGGGGACGTGCTTCTCTCGGAAGGGCCCAAGGGATGCTCCTTCACTGTGACGAACATCTACTCCAAGCCTATCGCGATCCTCAATGTCGTCTCATCCTGCGGATGCACGGACGTTGAGTGGACAAGGGAGCCCCTGCAGCCCGGAAAGAGCGGCACCATCAAGGCTACCTTCTCAAACGACCAGGGCCCGCATCCATTCGACAAGAGCCTAACCGTATACATATCATCGGTTAAGAAGCCTGTGATACTGCACCTTAGGGGCGTAGCCCACGACAAGAAGCTCTCCCTTGGCGAGCTGTATCCGGTAAGGGCAGGCGACCTCGGCCTCAAGGAAACCGACATCAAGCTCGGCAACATGGAGCAGGGCAGCCAGAGGAGCGACGCGGTAAGCGTAGCCAACATGGGCTCATCTCCCCTTGGCGTATCATTCAAGGACGTATCGGATGGACTCAAGGTCTCGGTAGCCCCCAATCCGATTCCCGCTGGCGAGACCGCGCGCCTTACCTATACGATAACTGCCGACCGCTCGCACTGGGGAAAGAACTACTACTACGCGACACCAGTCGCAAACGGAGTGGCAGGACCGCCGATAGGGATATGGTCCTTCACGAAAGAGGACTTCTCCTCCCTTACAGACGAGCAGATGGAGGCTGCCGGACAGCCGTACTTTGCGGAAAGCACATACAACTTCGGAGTTGTCAAGGCGGGGGCGAAAGTCGACCCCGTTTTTACTTTCAAGAACGAAGGAAAGGGCGAGCTTGTAATCTACAAGGTTGACTCCGACTCCCCTTCCCTGAGGGGCGAGACACCCCCCATCGTCTATCCCGGAAAGAAAGGTTCGGTGAAGATGCACCTCGACACTGCCTCCCTTCCGAAGGGGGAGGTCCTCATAATAGTGACACTGACTACGAACTCGCCCCTTCGCCCGATCGTGAACCTGTTTGTCGCCGGAGCGGTTGAGTAGCAATCCTCAGGCCCCATGTACGGCCATGTAGACTCCTACCAACAGAAGGAGGACCGCAACATATTTTCTGAACTTCCCCTTTTCCACATTGCGGATAAGTGAGTTGGCGAGGAATGTCCCCGCCACCATTGCGGTGCCCATCGCAATCCCGACAAGGACGTCATTCCAGCCAAGGTCGGTGAGGCTGCCGTATACGGCGGTCTTCACGATGTGCAATCAGTGTCGCCGTGGAAGCCTCGCTGGCTATGTAGGCTACAGGCGGAAGGTCCAGGGTGAGGAAAACGGCCGCACCGACAGGTCCCCCCCGCATCCGCAGAGGCCGGAGGGCCCCCCGGCAAGCGCCCCGCCAATGAGCATCGTCCCCTTCCCTTTCGGAAGGTCCTTCCCCTTTAGGAGCTTCACAAGGACCAGGATTACAAATGCGATTCCCACAACCCTTGTCACGATGTCCTTGTCAAGAACCGAGAAGCCGAAGGCGCCAAGGGATGCAAGCGGCACGGCGGTGACAGAGAACAGGGCTACGCTCTTCCAGTCTATCTGGGAGAATCCCGAGGCCACCCTGGAGATGTTTCCCATCAGCTGGGCTATGGTAAGAACAGGTATGGCCTTCTCCACCCCGAGGATGGCCGAGGCTACCGGCAGCAGCAGAAGGGAGCCTCCAAAGCCCGCCGCCCCGGAGACGAGGGCCGCAAGGAAGCTGCCCGCTATGAGAAGAATAAGGTCCATCCCGAGTGCGAATTTACGCCTTTTTGCATTTCTTCAGCCCGGAAAAATGGAAAAAGCACTGGCGCGCTATTTGCAAATCCGATTTTTATAAGGTACATTTGCACCTCCAACAACAACAAACTTTAAAAGGACTGAAAAATGGCTTACAAGATTTCTGAAACCGACTGCGTTGCATGCGGTACCTGCCAGGGTGAGTGCCCTACAGGAGCTATCTCTGAAGGAGACTTCTACGTAATCGATCCCAACGTTTGCATTGACTGCGGCACCTGCGCAGGCGTATGCCCCATGAACGCGATCGCTCCCGAGGAGTAAAACATAGATACGCAAACATCCTAGCCGGTCCCTTCGGGGGCCGGCTTTATTTGTTCGCATGCAATGCTACGCACAGTGCAGATGCAGTCTAGCTCTCTTTCACAAGGCTCCTGAAAAGTTCGTCCCACTGCTTCATTATGCTTGGCATGCTGAAAGCGGACGCCACCTTCTTAGACTCCTTTCCGAAGGATTCCCGGTCGGGATTTTCCATCATGCGGCATATGGCATCCGACAAGCCTTCAACATCGCCTGCAGGCACAAGGTAGCCGTTCTTTCCTTCACTGATGATGTTGGACGGTCCTGTGGGGCAATCGTAGCTGACAAGCGGAAGGCCGCATTCCGAAGCTTCCAGGAGCACCATCGGGAAACCCTCGAACAGGGAGCACATGACAAGGAAGGAGTGGGAGAGCATCTCCACCTTGACATCCTTTACATTTCCCCTTAGGAACACCTTGTCCCCCAGACCATACTCATCTATCATCCTGGAAAGGAGCTGACGCTGTTCCCCATCCCCGAATATGTCAAGAGTCCACTGGGGATGTTTCTTCGCAACAGCTCTCCATGCTTCCACAAGGTCCTTGAAGTTCTTCTGATGCACCAGCCTTCCAACCGCTATGGCCCGGCAGACGGAAGTATCTGCAGATTCTTCGGATGTGAAGGTCAGCGGATTGCAGATATGATGGACATTTCCAAGAATCTTCCTCCATACCTCGGCATCCTGCTCGGTAAGAACGACAAAAGCCTTCATACGGGAGGCCGCCTTTTCAACGGTACGGGTGTGCCTGCGGGCCTGTAACCGCCCGATGGCGTTGTCCGGATAGGTGTTGAAAAACCTCTGGTGGGAGAAGTGATATTCAGTCATCTTCACGCTGCCGTCATCCATGCCGGAGATGTAAAGCATCTCCCTCTTCCCTGTAGATATTGTAATGTCGGGACGGATTTCCCTGAGGGCCCTTCTAAGACGAGCCTTGTAAAGGGGACGGGTGAAGATGAAATTGTCCGATACGCCCAGGTCAACCACCCTTACCTTGTCGCTTAGTTCATAGAATGGAGCCTTCCCCCTCTGATGGGCGGTCAGTATGTAGACTTCATAGCCCAGGCTATCTGCAAGATAGCTGGCCTTGAGGGAAACAACCCTCTCTATCCCCCCTGTATAATAGAGAGAATGAATGCAGTAAGCAATCTTCATAGTTTTGTCTAGTAGTGTGGTTAACGTCTTGCTCTTACGATTGGCGGGACCATCGCGATCCGCCGTGCAAAATTAGTGAAAATCTGCCATATCCGGCATATCTTCTTCCCAAAATGGACCGAAGTCCCATCCATCCGGCATTAAATACCTGGATAACCTTAATGCAGTGGCGGTTCAAAAGGGATTCCGGCCTTTAGAATTACGCCAAATTTTGTTAAATTTGCAGAATACGGAAAAAATGCAGCATCGAGCATGCCAAACGACATAAACCTCAACAACTATACAGACGACAACATACGCACCCTCGAAGGTGTGGAGCATATCCGGCGGCGCCCCGGAATGTACATCGGAAGGCTCGGAAACGGCGACTCCTCCGATGACGGAATATACGTCCTGCTGAAGGAGATCATCGACAACTCCATCGACGAGTTTTCCGCAGGGTTCGGGCGCCAGATCCAGATTACGGTTAAAGACGACACCGTGCAAGTGAGGGACTTTGGCCGCGGAATTCCCCTGAAATCCGTGGTAAAGGCCACAAGCCAGCTCAACACCGGAGGAAAGTTCGATGATGCCGTCTTCAAGAAATCAGTCGGCCTTAACGGAGTCGGAACCAAGGCGGTTAACGCCCTTTCGGCTGCGTTCTACGTCGAGTCGTTCCGTGAAGGGAAGTCATCGTGGGCATCCTACGAGCATGGAGTCCTCACCGGAAGCGGAGAGAAGGAAGGTGTCAGCGAAAGGACCGGCACCCTGGTTCGATTCACCCCCGATGTAGAGATGTTCGGAAGGTTCTCCTACAACATGGAGTTCGTGGAGGAGATGATAAAGAACTACTCCTACCTGAAAAAAGGGCTCACCCTCGTTCTGAACGGCACATCCTACAAGAGCGAGAACGGACTCCTGGACCTGGTGAACGAGAACCTCGTAAGCAACCAGCCACTCTACTCTCCCATCCACCTCGAAGGCGACGACATCGAAATCGTCATAACCCACGGCAAGGACTACGGAGAGAACATCGCATCCTTCGTCAACGGCCAGAACACCCGTAACGGAGGAACCCACCTTGCAGCTTTCAGGGAGGCTATCGGAAAGACGCTCAAGGAGTTCTACAAGAAAAACTACGCTCCCGAGGACTGCCGCCAGGGCATTGTCGGGGCGATAAGCATACAGATCCAGGAACCCAACTTCGAAGGCCAGACAAAGACAAAGCTCGGCTCCACCTACATGTGGGAGAAGCCCGAAAGGGACTCGGATGGGAAGATCATACGCGGCGAGGACGGTTCAGTCAAGATTGACCGCGGCCCCACGATCCGCTCTTTCGTGAACGACTTCGTGGCAAAGAACCTCGACAACTACCTCCACATCCACAAAGAGATAGTCCCCATTCTCGAGGAGAAGATAAAGGCATCCCAGGCTGAAAGGGAGGACATATCCGCCATACAGAAGAAGACAAGGGAGAAGACAAAGAGGGCCAACGTCTACAACAAGAAGCTCCGCGACTGCCGCTACCACTACTGCGACAAGACAACGAAAGACAACGAGGACAAGCTTGAGAACACTAGCATATTCATAACGGAGGGAGACTCCGCGTCGGGAACCATCACCAAGGCCCGCAACGCAAACACCCAGGCAGTGTTCAGCCTGAGGGGAAAGCCCATCAACTGTTACAAGGAGTCCCGCCGAAGGGTGGCCGAGAACGAGGAGCTGAACCTGCTCATCGCAGCCCTTGGCGCCGAGGACGACCTCGACAACCTCCGCTACAACAACATCATCGTGGCGACCGATGCCGATGACGACGGAATGCATATCCGCATGCTTGTGCTGACCTTCTTCATGAAGTACTACCCCGAGCTCATCCGAAGGGGGCACGTATACATCCTCCAGACTCCCCTTTTCAGGGTCCGCAACAAAAAGAACAAGAAAGACACCTTCTACTGCTACTCCCCCGACGAAAAGAAGGAGGCCATTGGAAAGGTAGGCGCCAATGCCGAGATAACAAGGTTCAAAGGCCTTGGAGAGATATCCCCTGACGAGTTCGTGGACTTCATCGGCGAGAACATGCGCCTTGACAAGGTGAACATCTCCGACGAGGAGTCCATCTCCGAGATAATGGAGTTCTACATGGGGCAGAACACGCCCCAGAGAAGGGTGTTCATACAGAAGAACCTCCGAAGCGAGGTCGAGCTCGAGGACGTTAACATAGAATAGTTAGCACCATGAGGACAGGATACTCAAAGGGATGGTCCAAGTTCTGCGGCTGGCTTCTTCGGAAGCTGGGATGGACAACCGTGGGCGGCCCGTGTCCCGACAAGAAAGCGATCCTTCTCGGCGTCCCCCATACATCCATAAAGGACTTCATAATAAGCTACCTTTTCTACACACAGTTCGGAAAGGTGGCCCATACGCTGATAAAGAAGGAGCTGTTCTTTCCCCCGCTAAGCTGGTTCCTTAGAGGGTGCGGATGCGTACCCGTGGACAGGACCAACGCCACGACTCTTGTAAAGAGCCTCATAACGCAGCTCGAGACCCAGGACGAGTTCGTCATCGCAATCGCCCCCGAAGGCACAAGAAAGCCGGTGAAAAGATGGAAGACAGGCTACCATCTCCTGGCGAAGGAGACCGGCTGCTCAGTGTATGCCGGCTACTTTGACTGGGGTACGAAAAGGGTAAGCATTGGGGAGAAATTCCCTCTTACCGACGACGCCAGGGCCGACACTGCGCGCCTTCAGGCCCTCTACGAAGACATGCACCTTAGAGGATGCCACCCCGAGGACTACATTACGAAATAGCCACCGGCATCCTACCCTCCTCCGCCCGCGGAATCCTTGAATGTTACACGCTTGAAAACTAGCGCAGTGAACCTGCACAGAATATCCAGATGGCAAAAGGCAGATCATACATAAAGTTCCTCTCCAACAGGGAGAACAGCATAACAACGCTTGCAAAGCTGTTCGACTACTGCACCGCTTCTTTCCCAAAGAGGAGGCTCTCGTCCTTCATCGACTCGGATGGCGGCTACACCTACGAACAGTTCCGTCACACGTGCCTGGACCTTTCGCACCGCATGTCCCGCTTCGGGATAAAGGCGGGCGACAAGGTAGCAGTCCTTTCGCAGAACATGCCTAACTGGACAGTGGCGATGTTCTCCACAGTCCCCTTCGGAAGGATCTTTGTCCCCATTCTGCCGGACTCATCCGAGAGCGAGGTGACAAACATACTGACGCATTCGGCCACAAAGGTGCTCTTCGTGTCCAAGAGGCTCTACTCAAAGGTGGCCCAGAGCGTAAGGGACGCCCTGACGCTGATATTCGAAATCGACACCCTCGACCTTCTTAAGAAGGACGACTCGGCATTCACCTGCGAGGGATGGACAACCGAGCCCCAGGCCGACGACCTTGCGGCAATAATCTACACTTCCGGCACATCGGGAAAGGCAAAGGGCGTAATGCTGTCGCATCGCAACTTCTGCCAGAACATAATAGCGGCCTCACATGCCCAGCCAGCAGGGAAAAAGGACAGGTGGCTTTCGATACTCCCCATGTCCCACACCTATGAGATGGCATTCGGAGTGCTCTATCCCCTGTACGTGGGAGGATGCGTCTACTACATACAGAAGCCGCCTACTCCATCCATCCTGCTTTCGGCCGTAAAAAAGATCCGCCCTACGATAATGTGCTCAGTGCCCCTTATCATAGAAAAGGTGTACAAGTCAAGCATCGTCCCCACGGTGAGGCGAAGCAAGATCCTTTCCTGGATGAAGGAGAAGACGCCCTGGCTTCTGTACAGGATCGTAGGAAAGAGGCTGTACAAGAGCTTCGGAGGAAAGCTCCGCTTCTTCGGGATCGGAGGCTCCAAGCTGGACTCTTCCGTGGAGGAGTTCCTCCTCAGGGCGAAGTTCCCCTACGCCATAGGATACGGGCTTACCGAGACCGCTCCCCTGATTACAAACGCCTGCGTTGGAAAGACCGTCGTAGGCTCGATAGGCGTCCCCGCCTGGAACGTGGAGGTAAAGCTGGACGATGTGAACCCCGAGACCGGGGAAGGTGAGATCGTATGCCGTGGAGACAATGTGATGCTCGGCTACTACAAGGACCCCGAAAGGACCCGGAAGGCGGTGACCGATGACGGATGGTTCCACACAGGAGACCTTGCCAGCGTCGATGAGAAGGGAAGATACTACATAAAGGGAAGGATAGGCAGCATGATCGTAGGCCCCTCCGGAGAGAACATCTATCCCGAGGAAATCGAGCAGGTCATAAATGACGTCGAGGGCGTGAACGAGTCCCTTGTTGTGGAAAGGGACGGAAAGCTCGTAGCCCTAATAAAGTTTGACGACGCCATCATAAACTGGAACCAGGCCGGCGAGGACAAGTTCTTCGAGAACCTCCAGGCGAAAAAGAAGCAGATAATGGACTTTGTCAACAGCCGCGTCAGCAAACAGAGCAAGGTAAATGACGTGGAAGTGATGAAGGATCCATTCGAAAAGACCGCCACGCAGAAGATACGCCGCTTCAAGTACAAGGGTGTCAAGGGTGACGACGTGAAGGCCAAGGAAGAGAAGGGAAAGGATGATACACAGGAGGATAACGATCAGAAGTAGTGGAAATCGACTTTGTAATAACATGGGTTGACATGGACGACCCCGCATGGCAGGAGCAGTTCTCCCGCTATTCGGGTGGCGGCTTCGACGACTCTACAAACTCAAAAAGCAAGGCCCGCTTCCGTGACGGAGGACTCCTCCGCTACTGGTTCAGGGGCGTAGAGAAGTTCACCCCGTGGGTGAGGACGGTGCATTTCGTGACCTGCGGCCAGAAGCCTTCATGGCTGAGGGAGGACCACCCGAAGCTCCACCTTGTGAGCCACTCCGACTTCATTCCGGAAGAGTTTCTACCGACGTTCAACTCATCCAACATAGAGATGTTCTTCCACAGGATACCTTCACTGTCGGATAGGTTTGTCTACTTCAACGACGACTTCTACCCCATCTCCCCCATTCCCGAGGAGAGATTCTTCGGGAAAGAAGACGGGCTTCCTCGCGACATAGCGGTATTCAGGCTCAACACTTCGGCATCCCTGTGGTCAAGGTGCCTTGAGAACAATATCCGCCTCATCAACTCCCGCTTTGAAAAGAAGGCCGTACAGAAGGAGTTCGCTTCCAAGTGGTTCACTCCCGAATATGAAGGGAGGGACCGTCTCACGAGGCTTCTTCGCTTCTACCCAAGGTTCATTACGCTGAAGATTCCGCACAACGCCCAGCCGTACCTGAAAAAGACATACCAGGACGTATGGGAAGCTTTCGGTGATGAGATCCTCAAGGTTGCGCCAAACCGCTTCCGCACCAAGGACGACTATACCCAGGAGCTGTTCCGCACCTGGCAGATCTGCCAGGGGGACTTCGTCCCCTACAACACTTACAAGGACACCAGGATGTTCCCGCTTCTTGTGGGGAGCGACAAGGCCATAGACGCCGTACGGAACCAATCCTACAGGCTGGTGTGCCTCAATGACAACGCCCACATAAGGGACTATGACAATGTCATGAAATCTCTTGGAGAAGCCTTCGAGGGCATACTTCCCGACAAGAGCTCCTTTGAAAAGTCCTAGGAAATTCCGGCGCCGCCATAGAGGCAAAGCGGCACGCCTGAAAAAAGAACATCCCGTCTTTCCACAGCGGAAAGGCGGGATGAGCATTTATTGCGTAAAGAGCCTAGGCTATGCCAAGGGCCTTCTTCCAGGCGTCGAAATTGGCCTTCTCTGCAGGATGCTCCACGCCGTCGGAGGCGATGAGCTTTGCGATGAATCCGCCGATGGTAGCCAGGATGGCCGCCTTCTCGGTGTCATTGAATCCCTTTACGAGATCCTGGGTGTCAGCTACGATCTTATCAAGAGTGAAGGTCTTGCCAAGGGCGCCCTCTACGGTTTCCTTAACCTCGGAAACGTCTCCATACTGGCCGAGGTTCTTCAGGAAGTTCTCGATGAAATCCTTCTCTGCGTTGTCATACTGTCCGTCGGCCTTTGCGAAGAAGAGACCGGTCTCAGCCATCAGGTCGATGACTTTCATTACTGCTGATGTATCCATTGCTCTATTCTTTTATCTGCCTGCCATTCCGATTACGTTGATGACGCTCTTGGCGATGTCGCCAAGGCCTCCGCTGTTCTTCGAGCCACCCATCTGGGATTTGAGGATGCTGGTGAGAACGGAAGAGTCGATGCCCTTTGCGTTTCCGCCGAGCTGGCCGAGAACCTGGCCGAGGATGTCAGCCTCGCTAGGCTGGGCCTGGGCCTGGGCCTGAGCCTGCCTCTGGGCAGCCTTCTTTGCGCTGATTGCGTTAGCGGCCTTCTTTGCCACAGCGGCTGCTGCGGCTGCAGTGGCGACCTTCTTGAGGGTGCTGCCACTCTTGGAGGATCCTCCGAGAGCTCCGTTTACGGCGGAAGCTACAATGTTTTCAATAAGTCCCATTTTCTGAAAATTGGAGTTTTTATGGTTATTGTTTTTCTCTTTCAGCCCAATTGGTTAAGATTAGGCGACCGAAAGGTAAGTAAAAAAATCCAAATGACAATAGCAAAAAAAGGACCAGAGAGGATTCCACCCCAAAAAAAAATTCCGACCTTTGCCTTCGTTATGAGAAAATACCTGGCTATACTTTTTTCAGCGCTGCTCCTGTGCAGCTGCTCTTCAATGCTAAGAAGCGGCGTCTCTGACTCCGCCACGCAGATGTTCACATCCTACAAGGCAAAGGACTCCAACTTCTCCGCAGCCGACATTTACTGGCTCATCCGCATGGCCATAGGCTCCAAGGCCAAGCAGGCCGAGGCCGGATTCGACGAAGTAAAGGGAATGTGGATGGTAAGCTGGGAGAAATGCCCCCAGAGCGTGCAGGACGCCTTCCTATCCGACTGTGACAGGCTCCTTTCCGGAAAGACCAAGACAGTGGATAGAAGCGAAAAGGGAGTCTACACGATGTACTACACTCCCGTTCCCGGCTCCGACAAGGCAAAGGACATATGGCTTTTCTTCAAGAGGGACACTCCCCTTGAGGACGGCACGAGGACGAACCTGATGTACATCCCGGGAAGGATAACCCTGGATAGCGCAAAGGAGCTTTCTTCTAGCGACACATCGAAGAAGAAATCCAAGAAAAGCAAGTAGCCCCCGAGGGCACATGCAATGGAAAAGGGCAGGCTGCTTTCATGCGGTCTGCCCTTCAAATATGAACAAGTAAAACGGGAATCTAGCTTTCTGCAACTACAGTAAACTTCGCGGTTCCCTTTACGTCCTTGTAGCACTTTACGGTTGCCTCGTACTCACCGGGTTCCTTCACGTCGGGAACGGTGATGTCCTTCTTGTCCACCTCGATGCCGGCTGCGGCAAGAGCGTCAGCAACGGCTGCGGAGGTAACTGATCCGTAGATCTTTCCGGACTCGCTGACCTTTACGGGGATGCTTACGAGGGTCTCGCCAATCTTCTGTGCAAGAGCCTGTGCATCAGCAACCTTCTTAGCCTCCTTGTGAGCCCTCTGACGGATGGTCTCGGCGTTCTGCTTGAGAGCTGAAGGGGTTCCTACAACCGCCATTCCCTGGGGAACGAGGTAGTTCATCGCATAGCCGTTCTTAACCTCGACTACATCATCCACGTGGCCAAGTCCAGCCACATCTTTCTTGAGTATGATCTTCATGGTATAGTCTCCTTTATTATTTAAGAAGGTCGGTTACGTAAGGGAGAAGTGCAAGGGTGCGGGCCCTCTTGACGGCCTGGGCAACCTTCCTCTGGAACTTCAGCGAAGTACCGGTGATGCGACGAGGAAGGATCTTTCCCTGCTCGTTGAGGAACTTCTTGAGGAACTCGGGGTCCTTGTAGTCAACATACTTGATGCCGGCCTTTTTGAAGCGGCAGTATTTCTTCTTTCTAACCTCTACTGTAGGGGGGTTGAGATAGCGGATTCCGCCATTCTGCTGATTGCTGTTCTGTGCCATGTTCTATTCCTCCGTCTTTTCTACGTCCTTGGGCTCCTCGGCGGGTGCCTCCACTTTCTCCTCGGCCTTGGGCTCTTCCTTGGGAGCCTCAGCCTTGGCCTTCCTGTTGTTGCGCCTCTTCTCGGCATATGCAACTGCGTCCTTGTCAAGAGCTACCGTAAGGAAGCGGATGATGCGCTCGTCACGGTGATACTGTGTCTCGAGGGATGCGACCAGCTGGGGGTCGGCCTTGAACTGAATCAGGTAATAGAAACCTGAAGTCTTGTGCTGGATCGGGTAGGCAAGCTGTTTCAGACCCCAATCCTCTTCGTACACGATCTCACCGCCATTGCTGGTGATGAAATCAACGTACTTCTTAGCCGCTTCCTTCATCTGTGCCTCAGACAAAACGGGAGTTGCAATGAAAACGGTCTCGTACTGTTTTAACATTTTAAATGTAATTGTTTGTTAATAAAAGATTTATAATCCGCTGGACGTATTGCACTACATCCAAACGGACTGCAAATGTAGCAATTATTTGTGAATCTGCAAAATCTGTTTCAGTTTCAAATTTTTACTTCAAAAAGGTCGTCAGCAGTAACCTGACTTTGAAAGATGTCGGAATAATGGTTCTTCTTCAGTCCGTAAGGCGATATCATCGTCAGATGCAAAGCTTTCTTTGTCTTTGTGATGCTGCGGAAAAGCTCTCTTCTGTCCAGAAGTGTCTGGGCATAGCTCTTCACAACCTCATACTCGGATGCGGAATATTTCATTTCGCAGAGATTGATGATATTATCGTCGCGGTCGAGCAGAAGGTCGATCTGCCCTCCCCTGCTTTCGTCCTTGCCAGTCCATGAGCATACGTCGCTGAGAACTCCTGCTATGCCAAGCGACTTTCTTATTTGCGGAAGATGGCTGAGGCAGATCTGCTCGAAGGCGTAGCCACTCCACGCAGCATGCTTCGGAGTATGTGATACCAAAGACCAGTAGTTTTCCTTGAATGTGCGGTTGCCTTTCACGAATTTCAGGTAGAAACACACGTAATGGTCGATGAGCTGATAGATTACGTCGCGTTCCTTCTTTCCAAAAGCGTAGTATGGCCTTATAAAATCACAGCTGCACAGGTTATCGAGTATCTCCGACAGACTCCCCCCGTCGGAGATTTTCAGAGTCTGAACAATCTCCTTACGCGTCATACCCCTGGTTTTGTCGCACAGGGTTTCAATTATAGAGCGATACTTCTGCGAGTCGTTGAAAAGTGACCGGAAAAGGAAATCGTACTCTTTCCTGAGCTCGCCTGTGGCAGAGAAAAAAAGGAAGTCGATATTTTCAGTCATTGTCATTCCCCTCTCCAAAAGGCTGAGATAATAAGGCGTGCCACCTAGAATCATAAACAGTTCAATGATGGTGTAACGGTTCCAGTCGATGCCTTTTACATCCTTGAGATACTGCTCCGTCTCACCAAGCGAGAACTGCGGGAGGTAGATCTGACGGGTGATGCGGTTGTGCAGACCGCCCTTGTCTCCGATAAGCACCTTCGTCATCCAGGTGGTGGAGGATCCGCATACGAAGAGTTTCAAATATGTCTGGTCGGAAGCCCACGTATTCCAAAACAGATCAAGCTCCTGTTTGAAATTCGACTTAGGCGTGTCAAACCAGGGAAGTTCGTCGATAAATACCACCACCTTGTCCTTATGGAGATTTCCAATGAAAAACCTCAGCTGGGCAAATGCATCATGCCAATTGGATGCAAAAGGATACATCTGCCCTGAATATTGATACAGAGCCTCGTTGAATAGCTTCAGATGAGTCGTAGTGTCACCCTCGTACTGCCCAGACACATAGAAGTCGATTCTGTCTTTCAGGCATTGTTTGACAAGGTACGTCTTGCCGATACGGCGACGACCATACACAGCCACAAACTCGGCCTTGCCTGATTCCACACAGGAACTGATTATCTGCTGCTCCCGCTTTCTTCCGATGATCTTCTGTTTCATACACATACATCGCATATTTTCTAAAGGCAAAGATACATAAAATAGAGTTACCGCCAAAGGAAAACGAAAATTACCTGGCGGTAAGTAGTATTTTTGACATAGTTAGCGCCAGACAATATCGGAAATTACGTGGCGGTAACTCCCATGCCGGATTCTTTTTGGGGTAGCCAGCCGGCATCAGAATTCACGCTCCCAAAGGCACCACAGCGCACCTGAATCCAAAAAGGTGGCGACCCCGAAGAGGAATCGCCACCCTATTAATATTATATGCGAACTATGTCCGGCTAGTCGGATGTAGCAGCCTCAAGTTTCTTCAGCATGGAGAACATCACGACTCCGGCAATAAGGCAGAGGGTCATGAGGATCGCCCAGTTGGCCCACAGGGGGACCTTCTTCCAGAGCAGTCCGGGAATGGAAGAGAGGTAGTTTCCGACAGCGGTTGCCGCAAACCACAGTCCCATCATAAGGCCCTTGTACTTGGGAGGGGCCACCTTCGATACGAAGGATATTCCCATCGGCGAGAGAAGGAGCTCGGCGAATGTGAGCACCAGGTACGTTCCCATAAGGTAGGTAGGAACTACAGGGTCGGGAGAAACCGTTCCGTTGAGCTCGGCGGGAGACTCCTGGCCGCATGACGCGAAAATCATTATCACGTATCCGAGAGCTGCGACGAACATTCCAAGGCCGATCTTCTTGGGGGCCGAAGGCTCCTTGCCCTTTGCGGCAAGCGATGAGAATATCGCCATCGACACCGGTGTCAGGGCAACTACGAAGAAGGGGTTGAACTGCTGGAACAGCTGGGGCTGTATGGGAAGGGGATCACTGAGGTGACGGTAGATCGCATACGCTCCGCACCAGAGGGCCGCCGTAACGACTCCGTTTATGACCTTTCCCTTGGTGTGCTCGCTGTCGAATATACCGAAGAGCGTGTATACAGAAACGGCGATAAGGGCGAGGGCCCAGATATTGAACCCGATCCTCGTCCATCCGGTAGCCTGGGCCACGGTGTAGTCACGGGCGAACCATGTAAGCGATGAGCCGTTCTGGTGGAATGCCATCCAGAAGAAGATCACAACCGCGAACACGAGGACAAGGGCTACGATCCTTTCCTTTGTCTGCTTCGGGGTGAGCTCCACGTAGTCTTCGCTCTTTGCGGCCTGCTTTGCGTTCACGTCGGCATGGGCGAACCACTTGCGGCATCCGAAGTAGATGAGCATCGATACGATGAGCGATACGCACGCCACCGCGAATCCCATATTGTACGAAGAGGACAGGTGCTCTATGTAGTAGGGGCAGAACTGGTCCAGGCTCATTGCCTTGACCTCGGCTCCAGGCATCTGTTCAACCAGTCCCTGGAGATGTCCCACCATGTCGGATGAGAGGTCATTGCTGATGTACTGATGCGCAAGGGCCGGTATGTCAGCCTTGTAGATGAGACCGGCCTTCCCGAGGAAGCGGTTGGTTATGGCCGTGGCGGCCGAAGGGGCGAACATCGCGCCGATGTTTATCGCCATGTAGAAGAGGCTGAACGCGGCATCCCTCTTGGATGCGTACTTGGGGTCGTCGTAGAGGTTGCCGACCATCACCTGGAGGTTGCCCTTGAACAGTCCGGTTCCCACTGCGATGAGGGCGAGTGCCCCGATCATCAGCGCCATTCCAAGACCGTTCGCCGCCGTAGGTATCGCAAGGCAGAGGTAGCCCAGGAACATTACGCAGATTCCGGTGACGACGCATTTTCCGTAGCCGATCTTGTCGGCGAGCCATCCGCCCACTACGGGCATGAAGTACACGGCTGCAAGGAAGATGGCGTAGATCTGGCTCGCTCCAGCCTGCCCCAGGCCGAACTTGGCCTGAAGGAACAGCATGAATATGGCCAGCATAGTGTAGTAGCCGAACCGCTCGCCGGTGTTGGCAAGAGCCAGTGCGAACAGTCCTTTTGGTTGTCCTTTGAACATATGCTATAGGTTTTGGTTTGTCAAAAAAAAGGGCGTACATGCCCCACTCGCGGATGGAGTGCCAATGCAAATATAGCGAAATAAATTCTATGTCAGGAGACTCTACCTCAAAATATGACAGCACCGCTCCCGGCCTCCCCCGCTCCATCAGTCAAAAATCCCCTGCACGCTATCAATATTAGAGGAAAAATCGTTATATTTGAGTTTTGAGAAATGAACACGCGCCCACAGGACATACATACTGGGACGAAGATATTCCTCGCCCTTTTGCGCCCGCTGCAGAGGCTGCCCCTGAAGTTCCACTATTTCTGGGGAAAGGTCTTCGCATTCCTGTGCCGGAAGGTGCTCCACTACAGGCGCAATACCATCATAACGAACATCTCGCGCAGCTTCCCTGAACTCAAATACGCTGAGATAGACGCCCTTGCAAAGGACTTCTACGAACACCTCGGGGAGATATTCGCCGAGGCCATGTGGTACGGAGGCTGCAAGGGAAGGCCCGGAAGGCTCCACGCCCAGAGGCTCTGCGTGGAGAAGAACATCTCCGCCCTTGAGGAGGCCTACAGGGAAAGCCCCAGCGTGATGATCCTCACATCCCACGCCGGGAACTGGGAGCTCATCGGAGGGTTCTTCGAGTTCAACTACGAAAATCCACCCGAAAAGCAGCTCATCCGCCAGGACGACATGTGCGTAGTGTACAAGGCCCAGAGAAGCCGTTTCTGGGACGAGTTCTTCATGTGCAACCGCCTCTCCTGCGAAACCGACGACTACGGCGGGTACACAGAAAGCCGGAACGTCCTCCGCTATGCCGTGGAGCACAGGAAGGACCACCTGGCGTACATATTCATAACAGACCAGTTCCCCTACATGAACACTGCAAAGCACGAGATACCATCCTTCATGAATCAGAAGACCTACGCCGTGCTTGGCGGCGCCGCCCTTGCCTCGAAAATGGGCATGAGCGTATTCTACATGGGGATGGAGCGGAAGGAGAAGGGCCACTACGAGATGACCTTCACCGAAATCACCCGTGACGCGTCCTCGATGACCCCGCAGGCCATAATGGAGAAGTTCTACGCCCTCCTGGAGGAGGACATCAGAAAGGCTCCGGCCAACTACCTATGGAGCCACAGACGGTGGAAGTAGCGCCCATCCAATGCAGGCAACCGGTTACAGACGACAGAAAAAAACAAATCAAAAACGATAAACTAAAACCAATCAAAGCAATGACTATCAAAGATCTCAAACCCTCCGTAGTTTGGAACAACTTCTACGGACTCACACAGCAGCCGCGTCCCTCCAAGCACGAGGAGAAGGTAAGGCAGTATCTACTGGACTGGGGAAAGGCCCATGGCGTAGACGTAAGGACAGACGAGACCGGAAACGTGATATTCACTTCGCCGGCCACTCCTGGCTGTGAGAAGATGAGGGGTGTGATACTCCAGGGACACATGGACATGGTTCCACAGAAAAGGGCCGACAGCAAGCATGACTTCCTCACCGACCCTATCGAGACCATCGTGGACGGCGAGTGGCTCCGCGCAAACGGGACAACCCTCGGAGCCGACAACGGCGTAGGACTGGCCCTGGCCCTCTCAGTCCTGGAGGACAAGAGCGTAAAGCACGGTCCCATCGAGGTCCTTGCAACATATGACGAGGAGACCGGAATGACGGGAGCCTATTCCCTGAAGCCCGGCGAGCTCAAGGGCGACATCCTCATCAACCTCGACTCAGAGACCGAAGGAGAGCTGTGCGTCGGATGCGCCGGAGGACTTGACGCCACCGCGACATTCGCATATAAGAAGGTCCGCACTCCCGAAGGATATGAAGGCATCAGTATAACAGTAAAAGGCCTGCAGGGCGGGCACTCCGGAATGGACATCCAGCTCTACAGGGCCAACGCCAACAAGGTAGTGGCCAGGATCCTTCTTCCCCTCGTGGAGAAGCTTGGCGCCAAGGTCGTAGACTTCACCGGAGGATCCCTGCGAAACGCAATCCCCTTCGAGGCATGCGCAACCGTCGTTGTCCCCAAGGAAAACGTCGCCAAGGCGAAGGCCCGCATAAGGAAGGTATACTCAGAGGTCCACAACGAGTTCAAGGACTCCGACCCCGACATGAAGATGTTCGTGGAGAAGGCTCCGAAGGGAACTGCATGGTACATCGAGGAGGACGTGATGCTTCGCGCCCTGAAGGCAATTCTAGCCTGCCCCGCCGGAGTCATCCGCATGAGCCGCACAATGGAAGGCCTCACCGAGACATCCACCAACCTTGCGATCGTACGCACGGAAAAGGGCAAGATCACGGTGCATTCGCTTATGCGTAGCGCCGTAGACTCTTCGAAAGCATACCTCGCAGAGAGGATGAGGTGCCTTTTCGAGCTCGCCGGAGCGAAGATATCATTCTACGGGGCATACTCGGGATGGGAGCCCAAGCTCGACACCCCCATGAACGATGTGATGATGGCCCAGTACAAGAAAGTCTACGGGAAGCCGATGAAGATAATGGCAACCCACGGAGGACTTGAGTGCGCCATCATGGGAGCCAAGTACCCCCACTGGGAGATGGTATCGGTAGGACCCACCGTCCTTCATCCCCACTCCCCCGACGAGAAGGTCAACATCCCTTCCGTAGAACGCACATGGGAGTACCTCAAGGCCGTCCTCGCGGCAGTTCCTGAGAAGAAATAGCCGGCAATTCCTGGCACGCACTAGGCAGAAGACGACATGGACACCTCGACAGAAGGGATGCTCCGCTCCTGGGCGGAGACCTACAACGACATGCAGTACTTCAGGGAGGATCCCCTGAGCTTCCCTGCGTACTACGCCGGGGGGCTTTCCTCGGGGCAGTACACTCTCAAGGATGTCGAGGTGGCCGCCGTCTTTGCAGCCCACCTGGCATGGGGACGAAGGGCCATGATAGTGAGGGACTGCACCCGCCTATTCGATGAAATGGGAAGGCGTCCCTACGACTACGTGATGAAGGGAGAGTGGAAGGACGACCCCGTGAGCCTTCACAGGACCGTGAAGTGGAGCGAGGCCGCAGGAATCTGCGCACGCCTAAAGTCCCTATACGAAGGCATGGATTCCCTTGAGAGCCTCAGCCAGGATGATTTCAGGGTGAAGGTGTACGGAGCCAAGAGCGATCCTTCCGCACCCAACAAAAAAATAAATCTCCTGAGGAGATGGATGGTAAGAAGGGACGGGAAAGTGGACCTTGGGATATGGAGAAATACAGACCCGAAGGATCTCATAATCCCGCTCGACACCCACGTCCACGCCCAGGCTACGGCACTCGGCATAACAGGGAGAAAGGCGAAGGACCTTCGCACAGCCCTTGAGATAACATCCTTTTTCGAGGATCTTTTCCCGGGGGACCCGTGCCTAGGGGACTACGCCCTCTTCGGATACGGGGTGACGCATCCCAAATGACCTGGATAAAGCCCTAAACCCTTCCGCAATGCCAAAGCTCTACATAGTTTCTGGATGCAACGGGGCCGGAAAGACCACGGCCTCGTACACCATGCTGCCGGAGCTTCTGGAATGCAGCCAGTTCGTCAACTCGGACGAGTTCGCAAAGGGGCTCTCCCCTTTCGACCCGGGAAAGGCCTCGATACAGGCCAGCCGCCTGATGCTGCTGAAGACCCGCTACCTTTTCAAGAGGAAGGAGGATTTCGGGATAGAGACCACCCTCTCGACAAAGAGCCTGAGGAAGATGATACGCACAGCCCGCGAGGCGGGCTACTACGTCACCATACTGTATTTCTGGCTGCACTCCCCCGAGCTGGCAATCCAGAGGGTGAGGGCGAGAGTGGCTTCCGGAGGGCACAACATCCCCGAGGACACCATAAGACGAAGGTACGCAAACGGGCTCAAGTACTTCTTCTACGACTACATCCCCATCGTGGACAAGTGGATACTTGCGGACAATTCGCAAAGCCCCTTCACGGTGGTGGCCCAGGGAGAGGACGGAGTTGTCAGCATACTGGATAGCGAGAAGTACGATTTGATTAGCGACCTCGCCCGCCAGATCAAGGAAAGGGATGAATCCATGGAGGAGTCCCCCGGTGAAACACCTGAAAACGAATGATTTATCCAAAACAGCATTATCTTGACATATTCGGCGTGACGCAGAATCTGATGGAGGAGGTGATCTTCAAGGCCCTCTCCTGCGGAGGCGACTATGCCGACCTATATTTCGACAGCGGCGAAGTGAGAAGCCTCTCCCTTCGGGACGGGCAGGTGACAAGCGTCACAACGACCTCCGACTTCGGCGTAGGGGTGAGGGTCATGCGGGACGGGAAGACCGGCTACGCCTACTCCCAGAGCACATCAAGGGAGGAGATGATGAAGGCCGCCGTGGCGGCAGGGGCGATAGCACAGGGAGCACCCCCCATAGCATCATCCTACGCCCGCGAGGACGGCTTCGTACCCAGACTCTACAAGGGGGTTCCAAATCCTTCCGCCGACAGGTATCCCGAGAAATATTCCCTCATGGATGCCGAGACCGCTTTCATGGCGGATACCCTGCGAAGGCTCCAGGACAGGATAAGGGCAAAGGAGAGCCGCGTCGAAAAGATACGCGCCAGCATAACTTTCCAAAGGACCGACAACCTTCTTTTCAACAGCCACGAAGAGTGCAAGTACCACACAAGGCCCCTTTGGAACCTTGTAGTGACGGTGATCTACTCCGACGGGAAGTCAAACCAGAGCCGCTCCAGCTCGCGAAGCTACCGCTCCGGAACAGAGATGATAGACGATGTCCTCATAGAGGAGATGGCTGATGAAGTCACCAGCCGAGTAGACGAGCTTTTCGATGCGCGAAGGCCAAAGGGCGGAAAGATGAGCGTCGTGATGGGCCGCGGAGCATCCGGGATACTCCTTCACGAAGCCATGGGGCATGCATTCGAGGCCGACTTCATAGAAAGGAGGCAGTCCATATTCACGGACCGCATAGGGCAGCAGGTATGTCCCCGCGGGATAAATATCGTTGATGACGCCACCATTACTGCAGACCGCGGAGCACTTGACTTTGACGACGAAGGGGTTCCCGGACAGAAGACATACATGGTGACGGACGGAATCCTCACATCCTACCTTCACGACCGCCGCACGGCAGCCCACTTCAAGGTGGCCCCCACCGGGAACGGACGGAGGCAGAGCTTCCGCTACAACCCCATCCCCAGGATGAGGTGCACCTACATGGAAAGCGGAGACGCAGCCCCCGAGGACATAATCGCATCCGTGAAGGAGGGTATCTACGTGGACGAGTTCTCAAACGGGCAGGTGAAGATCGGGGAAGGCGACTTCACGTTCTTCGTAAAGATGGGATACCTTATCGAGAACGGAAGGCTCACCGCACCCATAAGCGACATAAACGTAATAGGCAACGGGCCGGAGGCCCTCTCAAGGATAAGGGCTGTCGGGAACGACTGCCGCATCGACCACGGGGCCTGGACATGCGGCAAGGGGCAGAACGTAGCGGTATCCTGCGGGATACCAACCGTCCTCATAGATGAACTTACTGTTGGAGGAGAATAGCATGGAGATACCCTGGAGCATAACCCCGTCCGAGCTGGACGTGGCAAAGAAGGTCCTTGACCTGATACTCTCAAAAGGGGCGTCGGGAGCGAGGGTGATGATTTCAAAGAGCATGCTCGACCAGTACAAGACCCTAAACGGGGAGCTGGACGTTGTGACCCACGCCGGAGACGCCGACATGGTGGCCGACGTATTCATTGACGGAAGGTTCGGGTCCTGCTCCCTGAACAAATGGGACTGGCCAAGCATAGAGAAGATAACTTCCTCCGCAATCGAGTCCATCCGCATGCTCGAGAAGGACCCTTTCAGAAGGCTTCCCGACAAGAGCCGGAAGATTTCCTCCGATGCGGCCGCAACCGGACTCGAGGGCAGACTTTATGACAGCACGTACGCGTCGCTCACCCCTGAGAAGAGGCTCGCCCTAACAAAGAGGACAATAATAGACGATCCGAAGTTCCCATCCGGGTGCGAGATGATATCCCAGGAGACCTCCTATTCGGACTCCATGACAGACGGGATCCTCATAGACTCGGACGGGCTCGAAGTGCGTTCCACAGACTCATCCTTCTGCGTGGCGTCCTCCTTCACAATCAAGGACAAGGAAGGAAGAAGATACAGCGATTTCTGGTCCGACTACACCCAGAGGCTCTCCGACCTGGACATCGAGGGATGCTCGAAGATATCCCTGGAGCGCACCGCAAAGAAGATAAATCCGCTTCCCTTGAAGGGCGGGAGATACACCATGGCGCTGGAAAGCAGCACATCCCCGTCGATAATCGCTCCGCTCCTGGCGGCGCTCTCCGGAAGGGCGATCCAGCAGAAGAACTCCTTCATGATAGACACACTTGGAAAGAAGGTGCTTCCATCCACCCTTACAGTAAGGGAGGAGCCGGTATGCCCCGGACAGGTCGGATGCACACTTTTCGAGCAGGACGGTGTCGCATACTACAACCGCCCTGTCATAGAGGAAGGCGTTGTCAGGGAATACTACGTCGATACGTACATCGCGGCTAAGACCGGAATGAAGCAGACCTGCTCCACGGCAAGGCCGGTCCTGTCCCCTATCGGCGGAGGATCCCTTGAAGACATGCTTTCGCGCCTTGGCAAGGGCATACTTGTAACCGACTTCAACGGAGGCAACAGCAACCCCTCGACGGGAGACTTCTCCTTCGGGGTTGAAGGCTACTACTTCGAAGGCGGAAAGATAGTCCACCCCGTAACGGGAATGCTCATAACAGGGAACCTGCTTACGCTATGGAACAGCCTTGTGGACGCTGCCGACGACCCCATTCCGGCAAAGGGGCTGCTGATCCCCTCGCTTGCATTCGAGGGAGTGGACTTCAGCGCATAGCCTATCACTAAACGCATGCAGCCCGGAACAAAGACAATAAATGAAAATCAAACTACTTTAAAAAATATGAAAATCGAGGAAAAGAAAGTTGTCGAGGTCATCTACGACCTCACAGTCGATGGAGAAATCGTGGACAGCGCGACAAAGGAGCGTCCGCTTGACTACATACACGGGATGAAGATGCTAATCCCCAAGTTCGAAAAGGAGATCGAGGGGATGGAGCCAGGAGACCATTTCTCCTTCGAGATAGAAAGCCAGGATGCGTACGGACAGTACGACCCCTCGCGAAAGTTCGACATTCCCATGTCCAGCTTCGAGATTGACGGAAAGATTCCCGAAGGGCTTCTCGAGGTGGGAAGGATGGTCCCCATGCTGAACACATCCGGACAGGTCGTGAACGGACAGATAGTGGCGATAAAGGAGGACGAGCAGAAGGTGACAATGGACTTCAACCACCCCATGGCTGGAAAGAAGCTCTGCTTTGCAGGCGAGGTCCTTTCCGTTCGTGACGCAACCGACAAGGAGCTCACCGAAGGCCTCCACGGAGAATTCCTGCCCCATGACGAATGCGGCTGCGGCTGCCACCACCATCATCACGAGGACGGCGAGTGCTGCGGTCACGGACAAGGACACCATCACGAGGACGGTGAGTGCTGCGGTCACGGTCACGGACATCACCACGAAGACGGTGAGTGCTGCGAACATGGTCACGGACACCACCACGAGGATGGCGAATGCTGCGGACACGGCCATCATCACGAAGACGGCAAGGAAGAGACCGGTAGCGAAGAGAAGGAGTAGCAGCCAAGCACTCCTCCTCCGGCATTCAGGGCGCCTTATAATATATATAGGTATAGGGTATAGGTGGCATAAAGAGACACTTTTGGCAAGGGCACAAGAGCAATAGGCACAGGCGATGCGCACTGCAATAGTAATACTGAACTGGAATACGGCGGGATACCTTGAAAAGTTCCTGCCGGGGGTTGTCGACTCCGTTAAAGGGGCCGATGCCGAGGTGATTGTCGCAGACAGCGCATCTGTGGACGGCTCCCTCGAAGTGATGAGGGAGAAATTCCCATCCATAAGGACGATCCCCCTGCAGGAGAACTACGGGTTCACCGGAGGCTACGACAGAGCCCTTGGAGAACTCTCTTCCGAGGGGTTCGGGTACTACATCCTTCTAAACTCCGACATAGAGGTGACGCAAGGATGGCTGCAGCCCCTTCTTTCATTCATGGACTCACACCCCGAGTGCGGAGCCTGCGCCCCGAAGCTTCTTTCCTACTACGATCACTGGATGTTCGAGTATGCAGGTGCGGCCGGAGGCCTTATAGATACCCTCGGATACACTTTCTGCAGGGGAAGGGTGCTCTCCCGCGTTGAAAGGGACTCTGGCCAGTACGACGCCTCCCCGGCAAAAGTTTTCTGGGCTACGGGAGCCTGCCTTGTTGTAAGGGCCGAGGTCTGGAAACGCCTTGGAGGACTTGACGACAGGTTCTTCGCCCACATGGAGGAAATCGACCTATGCTGGAGGATGCAGCTGGAAGGTTACTCTGTATGCTGCGTTCCGGAGAGCACTGTCTATCACCTTGGCGGAGGGACACTTCCAAAGACTTCCCCCCTCAAGCTGAAGCTAAACTACCGAAACAACCTCCTGCTTCTTGAAAACAACCTTGCAAAGACCTTCGCCCTCGAAGGGCTGTACCCAAAGGCGGCCGTACGCAAGGCCAGAAGTCGGATTCATCTTAGGATGGTCCTTGACGGCATAAGTGCAGGAGTGTACCTCCTTCAGATGAAAGGGTCATATTTCATGGCGGTTGTAAATGCGCACAGGGAGTACCGCTCACTTAGGCGCAAGACTACGGTAGAGGACGTCATTTCATTTATCTCCAATGCCCCAAGCACGGAAATTGCAGGCGTCTTCCGCGGATGGATGGTGCCCCGGGCGATATTCTTCCCTGGAAGGTTCTTCAGGAAAATCCACTCCCTGGCAGGAGCCCCGAAGAAGAAGGAAAGATAGGAGCGGCACCAAAGACACAGCAACAAAAAAAAGGCAGAACATGCAGATCATAATAGAAGGAGCCGGAGAAGTCGGCACGCACCTGGCAAAGATGCTATCCGAAGAGGTGAACGACATAACAGTCATCGATTCGGACAAGGAAAGGCTCGCGGCCCTTTCAATGAGCGTCGACGTTATGACCGTGGACGGGGAGGTATCCTCCATAGAGACCCTCCGCCAGGCGGGAGTCGAGGATGCGGACCTTTTCATCGGAGTCAACCCCCACACGAACCAGGAGATCAACATCGTGAGCGCCATCCTGGCAAAGAGGCTGGGGTGCAGGAAAGTCATAGCCCGCATCGACAACGAGGAGTACCAGGCGCCCGAGAACAAGTACCTGTTCACCGACATGGGAATAGACATGCTCTTCTACCCCGAGAAGCTGGCCGCCACCGAGATAATATCGCTCCTGAGGCGCAACGCCTCGTCCGAGAGCATGGAATTCGCCCGGGGAAAGCTCCAGCTTTCGGTATTCAGGATAGACGAGGACTCCCCCATCGTCAACTACTCCGTGGGAGAGATCGGAGCCACATACTCCAAAGGGAACAACCGCTTCATCATTACCGCGATATCCCGTGACGGGGAGACCATAATCCCCAACGGTTCCGTCAAGGTGATGGCCAACGACCAGGTCTACATAATGACAAAGAGGGACGGTGTCAGGCACGTGATGGACGTCATGGGAAAGACCGAGATAAATGTCGAGAAGGTCATGATAATGGGTGGCGGCCAGATAGGAAGGCTCGTGGCACTTAGCGCCGCAAAGGAATACCAGGACGTGAAGGTGATCGACATCGACAGGGAGAAGTGCCTGGCTCTCAGCGAGGAGACCCCCGACAACGTGAACGTCGTGAACGGCGACGGACGAAACCCCGACTTCCTCTCGGAGGAGAACATGCGCGACTTCGACGCCTTCATAGCAGTGACCGGAAGCGACGAGGCCAACATAATGTCCTGCGTGATGGCCAAGAAATCCGGCATGGAGAGGGTGATCGCGGAAGTCGAGAACACCGAGTACATAAAGCTCGCCGAGGACATGGGCGTCGACGCCATCATTAACAAGAAGCTCCTTACCGCAGGAGGAATATTCAAGATGACCCTCAGCGACAAGGTCCACACCGTGAAGTACATGAGCGGCACCAATGCCGAGGTCCTGGAGTACATAGTGCCCGAGGGAAGCCCGATAACGAAGGCCCCGATAAAGGACCTGGACCTGCCGAAAGACTATATCATAGGAGGTGTCATCCACGACAGGGAGACGACAATCGCAGGGGGACTTACCCAGATCCAGGCATACGACAGGGTCGTAGTGTTCGCCCTGCCGAAGGCGGTCAAGGAAGGCGACCGTTTTTTCAGGGAGACTTCATCTAGCAAGTCAGCGGAAAAAAGCGTAAATTCGCAGGATATTTAGAAAGGAAAATGGCAGCAAAGAAAATAGCGATAATAGGACTGGGGCAGATGGGGTCGGCAATAGCCTTCCCAGCGATAGAGAACGGAAACGATGTGCGCCTGGTGGGTACATCCTACGATGACGACGCGGTAAAGGCCTGCATCGAGACGGGAAAGCACCCCAGGCTCGACATTCCATTCCCCGAGGGTGGAAAGTTCTACTACTGCTCCCAGTGGAAGGAGGCGGTAGATGGAGCGGACTTCGTAATCGGAGCAGTATCATCCTTCGGAGTGGACTGGTTCCTCGACGAGATCCTCTCGAACCTCTCCCCCACGCTTCCGGTGATATCAGCCACAAAGGGCCTCGTAGACCTTGAGGACGGCTCCCTGATCTCCTATCCCGAGTACTGGGAGAGGGGCCTCAAGGAAAAGGGCATACGCCGTAGCATAAGCGCCATAGGCGGCCCCTGCACGGCTTACGAGCTGATGCACCACGACCAGACCGAGGTGGCTTTCTGCGGCAGGAACGCGACCCTTCTTCGCATGATGAGAAAGGCCCTGCAGACTTCATACTTCCACATATCCCTCACCAAGGACGTCCTGGGGCTGGAAAGCGCCGTGGCACTCAAGAACGTATACGCCCTGGCGGTATCCATGGCGATAGGCTCGTCCCAGAGCAAGGAAGGAAAGAGGGAGGACCTGCACTTCAACTCCCAGGCAGGAGTGTTCTACCAAGCCACAAGGGAGATGCTCACAATCCTCCAGGTGCAGAAGGCCGACACCAACAGCTTCATGATGGGAGTGGGCGACCTGTATGTGACAGTAAGCGGAGGACGCACAAGGAAACTCGGAATGTGCCTTGGCGAGGGCAAGACCCTCGAGGAGGCCCTCAAGATACTTGACGGGATGACATTCGAGTCCCTGGTGATCATAAAGAGGGTGATGAAAGCGGTGGAGAGGATGGCCCAAAGGGGCATGCTCGATACCGAGGACTTCCCGCTCCTGCGCCATGTGTACGACGTCGTGGAGAACGGGGCAGATCCGGACAACATTCCCTGGGACAAGTTCACATTCGAGCACGTATAGGGATGACTGGAAAGCTGAAGAGAAATATACTTGCGGGAGGGATCGTCCTAGGGTCCCTCTCTTTTTTTGGATGCTCGCCAAGGCACGCCATAATAAGCACCGCGCCTGTATCCGGCAGCGCGGGCCCTTCAAAACAGAAGGCCGACAGGACTACTTCAAAGGATAGCAAGGCATCCACGCCAGGCAAAGGCCAGGTGACGGAAACGGACTCCATCCGTCTTCCCAGGCGAAACGGCGCAAATACAGAAGAACAGTACTCCCCTTCCACCCTCATAATATTCTACGACGGCTCCGTTGGGAAGGAGCCGCTGCTGCAGGCTGTAGAAAAGTACAAGGCTGAAATAATCTACGACTACAAGAATTTCAACTCCATTGCAATAAGAATCCCGGACGGAGTCTCCATCCAGGATGCCATAGGGTATTTCTCAAAAGTGGAGGGAGTCATCTCTGTAAACAGGGACGCCATCTACCACCTCGACTAGATGAATTTCTTGAAAGAGGAAGGAAGGCAGACGTTTGGAAGGTCCTTCGCACCGGCAAACAGAGGCGCCATGTCCTTGTCCCTGAATCCTGCGATTCCGCAGCCTATCCTCGTCACATAGAAGAACTTGTCCGCATTCTCCTTTGCAAACGCTATGAAATCGTCCACGTAGGGCTTGATTTCAGGAATTCCGCCATGCATGGTGGGGATGGCATAGGACTGCCCCCTGAGGCCGACTCCGCATCCGAGCACCGCCCCGAACTTCTGAAGCGCAGTGTAGGCGGCTCCCGCCCCGTGCATTCCCTCAAGGTTGCTTCCGAACACGAACACCTCGTCCGGAAGAAGGCTCTCGACCTTTCCCGGTGTGCTGTCAGGTCTCTGGATTCCGTTGTATTCCATGTCTATGTGGTCTTTGGTTGCGTGAAGATAGGAATTTTTCCCCTTTTGTCAAAGCCAAAGAGGCAAAAGTACCCCACCACGGCACCACCCTACACGGACCAATCCAGATGCACAAGGTAGCAAAAGGGGAATGTCTTTCGCTTAAGGAATTGGAGCGTTCGTTCTACTTTTTTGAAAAAAGACGCCAAAAGTTTCCTTTTGGTCTTTACTTTGCAATCATTAATGCGTCTAAACTAAGACGGGAAGGAAGAAAATTCCCCCGGACAGACAAGACGAGTACATAAACCAAAAACCAAAATAAGATGAAAGTATTTTCCTATCTTGCAGCTGCGGCTGCATCGCTGATGCTTGTTGTATCATGCTCATCACTCAAGAGCTCAAGCTCCCTTTCCTCATCACTCTTCACCCAGGCCACAAAGGCTGCCGCCTCCGCTCTCGGATGCGGACAGTCCTCAGGTAGCGCGCTCAGCACTCTGTACAACGCCTACAAGACAGCCGGCAGCATCAACACCAAGGACGCTACCAACCTTGTAAGCCTCGCAACCCTCGCGACCAACATCCAGGGCCTGAAGAACAACTCCTCAACATCTTCCTACTACACAGACTTTGCAAAGGGCCTTGTAAGTGGATCAAAGAACGCCATCTCTTCAAGCGCTTCATCAGCTATCACCAGCTCCCTTGCAAACCTCGCCAGCGGAACCGACCTCAGCGCGCTTACTGACGCAGCCTCATCCGCAGCAAAGAAGATATCCACAGCAAAGAAGATGAAAAACACCCTGACAACTGTCATGAACCTCATGAAATAGGTAACTATTCAGGTACCAATTTTATCCGGAAGTTGGGATAAATAGGGGACCTATATACTAATACTTTCCCAACCAGTTTGCCTATAAGAAACCCCCGTTTCTAGGCCCCAGGAGGCCTAGTATCCATAGAAAAGAGCCCCGCTTCGTGAAAGGCAGGCGAGAAAGGCCGGAGCGAGGCGGGGTTCGGCGTCTGAAAACCTCGACGGGAATGGGCCGAAAAAGGCGCCCGGACGCCGTTGTATGGCACAATTATTGCAGTATTTAGCCTATA
>Ga0181612_116560_pt1 | contig 67068 bp, 50 predicted proteins | sample HoacroProtozoa21_FD_119630 | JGI IMG/M metagenome (GOLD analysis project Ga0181612, IMG submission 119630) | Hoatzin crop microbial communities from Cojedes, Venezuel. Combined Assembly of Gp0051906, Gp0051904, Gp0051908
CGCAGGGTGGGCGCAACCTCCCACACGCACGCTCATTGAGTGGAAAAAAACAGGCGGAAGCCAACATGAAGTTGGCCCCCGCGCGCGCTTATGAAAATGTCTAAACAGTAGTGGTCATCGTGATGGGATTACTGTGCCAGCACCAGGTCGATGAGCAAGGTCACATCGGTGATGTTAAGTTCTCCATCACCATTGATGTCACCACAAGTGTCGCAGCATCCCTCGATGGGGGCGTCATTGAGGACACGGTCGATGAGCATAGTCACATCACTGATGTTGATAATCTTGTCGTGGTTCACGTCGCCAGTAGTGTGGGCAGCAACGGCATCGCCAGTGTTGATGGTCACGGGCAGCGTGAAGCCGCACACCAGCGTGTTGAAACCATTGTTCTGGGTCACGGTGCGGGTACCCTCGGCGTCATAGTAAACGGTCACGTCGCCTTTCTGAACACGGTCCATGGTGAAAAATTTGTTGTCGTTGCACACAGCGGCAAAGTTCTGGATGTCTGATGATTTGTTGCTGAATACCCACTGGGTGCCAGCCGTCAGGTCGTTGATGCTGTATCGCTGAATGAACAGGTTGCCCAGCAGTGTGTGACCATAAACGTAAACGGTGTCGGGGTCATCGTTGCTTTCAAACACGCCATTGAAACCTGCCTGATTGGTGCCATAGGTGGTGGCTCCCAACCATGTTCCGTCGGCCTTGTTGAGGTGCAGCAGCAGACCATCGCGTACGTTGCTTGATGCGTCAATGCTGTTGGTGCCGTCGGTCAAGCTGGTGCGAACCTTGCCAGTAATCCACAGATTCTCGCCAATGGGGTTGATGGTCAGTTTGTTGAATGTGCTACCTGTATAGGTGCTTTGGAACAATGTTGCCCACTTGACAGTCAGGTCGGTGTTGACACATGCCACGAGCAGATCCTTGGCCGTGTTGCCAGGATTGAGGGTGATGCCCCCCAGTGTAACCGTGTTGTCTGCAATGCCGTCATAGTATCCTACTGCATACAGCTTGTCACTCTCGGGATTATACTTCAGGCTAAAGAACTGACCCACGTCACCGACACCCTCGGTCAACAGGCTGCTCACATAGTTGCCATTGTTGTCAAACTTGATGATGTATGGGTCGCCTACAGCCTTCTGGGGGTCGCCATTCCAGCCTTCCACATTCTGTGGTGTCAGGGTGGTGCCGTTATCAAATGTCATGGCGGTGCAATAACGCCCTGCGACATACAAGTTGTCGTTGTTGTCGGTAGTGGCGGTCTGGATGTAGATACCCTCCGAGGTGTAATCCGAGTAGGTCGAGCTGGCATTGGGTTGCGGGTCATGGTTCATCGTGATGAGGCGATACCACTCGATGGCTCCCTCGCTGCTCACGTGCATGATGATGCCGTTGTAGTAACGCTTGGCATCATCCGTATCCAGTACCCAATCAATTGCGGTACTTGTGCCAGTGGCATCCACAAAGTTAATCTTCTCGGTGCCGCGGTTGATGGTCTGACGCACCTTGGCAACCAGATAGGCTCCACCATCGCTCGTGGGAACCACTGCGCCCTGATTGGAGCTGCTCTCGCCAACGTTGCTGTAAACAGACCAAATCACATCGCCATTGTCGGGATTTACCTTCACCAGGAACATGCCATGGTTGTAGCTCGTGCTGTTGTAGTCGGTGCCTGTGCCGATAACGTTGCTGCCAAGTTGCACACCCTGCTCGGTGCTTGTCGTGCCGCAGTCGGCAAACACAAGCACATTGCCGTCTTGAGCCATTGCCACATTGTAGCCAATGTTGGTGATGTTAGCCGATTCGGCGTTGGTGTAATTGATGTTGTTTGCCCAGTTGAGCGTGGGCTGCGCATTGGTCATCATTGCTGCACTGGTGAGCAATGTTGCCGTTAACATGTAAAGTTTTTTCATCTTTTAAAAATTGATATAATATTTTGAAGTTTAAAACTTTGCCGCAAAATTACACTTTTCTGTTCCCTCACCCAATAGCCGATTGTGACTATTTTCTATATCAAAAATACCCGATTGTGGCTATATATAACCCATGGCGGGCAACATCAAGTCGCTCGCAATGGATACTGTAGGTGTGCAGTTAACTGGTTGTGGGGATTAACGTCTCGATTAGACCTTGTCCAGCTCAGGAACGGGTTCGGGTGATGAGGGCGGCGATGCGGCGGTTGAAGTCGGTGGCAGCGACAAGTTCCTCAAGCGTGACAGGGCGGTTGCTGGTTGGCGCAACCCGTGCGGCAAAATTGCCGTCGGTGAGCAACCAGTCATGCAAGGGGATGAGTGTGAGCCCACCGTTGTCGCGCAGCCGTTGCTCGATGAATTTCTCACATGTCCATGGCTCCTTGGCGTCCATGAGCTTGAGGTGTGGTGATGCTGTCATGTCGCACATCAGGCGTATGTTGTGGCTTGCTGCCAGTTGGATCGCTTGTTGCAGTTGCTGATAGAGATGAAATTGCATGAAATAGAGGAATGCCGCCTCGTGGTGTCTGCCCTTGAGGAAACGGTCAATGCGTGCAGGGTCAAATTGGGCGTAGTTGCCCCAACGTGTGCTGTCGGTGGTGTCGTTGATGCGCCTCAGCAGGCATTGGGCGGCATAAGGTTTGAGCCAGTGGGCATTGTTGCTGACAAAATTGCGGTAGGCTCTTGAGCGGCAAGTGCTTGCTCCTGTCTGCTGGAACAAATCGTAGGCATATTTCTCCTTGAGTGTCCTCAATGCGCTAGCACGCTCTTGTCTGTTGTCCTCGAGTGCCATGGCGGCTTGCTGATATTGTGCCTTGAGGCGCTTGTTGGATAATTGCCCCATGAGGGATGGCCTCAGATACAGTGGGTTGATAGCATGAGCTGCCACAGCCTGTTGCACGTGCTGTGGCATCCAGCCTAGCACCGTGGTGTCATCGGCCAGTGTGGTGATCGCCAGCGCGTCCTGGCCTGTGGCGTGTGTCCACTGGATGAGTTTCTTGAGGTCTCCCAGGTCACCCATGCCCATGTCGTGGTCACTGGCTAGGTCGGTGAGGCGCACGCGTGTGCCCACCATGTTCCACGCCAGTTGTGGGGCGTTAAATCTCAAGCCATTGACGAGTGTGACCTCGTCGGGATGAGGTGCATGATGCAACCAACGGTTTTCGCCCTGTTCCCATTGCATGATGGCACTGTTGCTGGCTGCCACCATGATGAGCTTGAACTGTGTGGGTGCCTGTTGTGGAGGCAGCTGGAACACTGCGCGATGGCTTGTGGCGCTGACACGTTGCATGGCGATGGCGTGTTGAGGTTGCCACTGCCCCATGGCTGGAGCCTCGCCCACCACGGCAAGTCGCATGCGGCGGTTGCGCAGCGGTGCATGAGTGGTGATGACTACTGTTCCTGGTTGCAGGGTCGGCGACTGCTTGGAGTCACCGGATGTCAGCAACTCGCTGATGAGGTCATTGCCTGTTGCCGTGTCGCTAGTGTTGTCATCCCAGCAGTCCTGGATGCGGTAGTGATTGATGTCGTTGGTCAGTTGCACAGCGTGGTGGGGGCATTGCTCTTCACGCACCACCTGTGAGCCGACCTTGACGATGTATCGGTAACGCAACTCACGAGTGTTGTCACCCACCTGAATGGTGGCTGTCCACACAGCCCCAGGGGTGTAGGCCATGGCTACCGCACTGTGGCGGTCGTTGTTGAACATGATGTACAAGTCCTCGCCCCAGCGCGTGTTGTAGTGGATGTAAAATGTCGCTTTTGTTGTAGCCATGGTTATCTGGTAGTGATTGGGGGTGATTGATGTTTGTTATCCGCAACGCGATGTGCCGCAACTGGTGCAGATGAGGCAACCCTCCTGATAGACCAGCGTGGCTTGCCCGCAGTTGGGGCATCGCTCGCCAGTTGCCTCGCTGCCATTGGGCATGTAGCGCTTGAGTGCACGTTCCACGCCCATCTTCCACGTGTTGATTGACTGGCTGTCGAGTTCCAGGCTGCTCACTAGCTTGAGCACCTGTGGGATGGGCATGCCATAGCGCAGAACGCCCGATATGAGTTTAGCGTAATTCCAGAACTCAGGGTTGAACTTCTCGGAAAGCCCCTCGATGGTGGTCTTGAAACCGCGCTTGTTGATGAACTGGAAGTCATAGCGCTTGACCCCGTCCTCGCCGACGGCCTTGATGATTTTGCCCTTGGTGACCGATTTGGGGCAGAAGATGCCTTCCTCGTCATCGGCAATGCCAGTAAAGATTTCATAGGGTCGTCCGTCAATGAGTCCGATAAATGCAATCCACTTGTCCTTGTTGTTCTGGAAACGCACCACGTCGGCTTCCAGTTCCTTGGGGCGCTTGAGGATGTGCTCTTCCTCGGCCATATATCGTGCTGTGTCGGCCTTCTTGTTGTCTTTCTCCTTTTGCTCCTCTTTTTTCTTGTCCTTGTCACTCAGGGCAACAAGCACGCCAGTGCGTGAGCCGTCGCGATAGACTGTGCACCCCTTGCATCCACTGCGCCATGCTTCGACATAGAGCTTGCCCACCATTTCCTCGCTGATGTCGTTGGGCAGGTTGATGGTGACGCTGATGGAATGGTCCACCCACTGTTGCACTTGCCCTTGCATCTTGACCTTGTTGACCCAATCCACATCGTTGGCCGTTGCTTTATAATAAGGTGAGCGTTTCACGATATCGTCAATCTCTTGTTGTGAGTAGTCGTGACGCACGGGGATGTTGTTGATGTTCATCCATGTGACGAGCTTGTGATGATAGACGATGTATTCTTCAAACGAGTCGCCATTCTCGTCCACGAGGTCCACACGCACGTCCTTGTCGCTGGGGTTCACCTTGCGCCGGCGCTTATAGACGGGCATGAACACGGGCTCGATGCCCGACGTGGTCTGTGTGAGCAGGCTGATGCTGCCGGTGGGGGCGATGGTCAGGCAAGCAATGTTGCGGCGTCCATGCTTGACCATGCGTGCATACAGGTCTGGGTCGGCTTCACGCAGGCGGTTGATGTAGGGGTTGTCTTTCTCGCGTTGAGCGTCATAGATTTCAAATGCTCCTCTCTCTTGTGCCATGGTTACCGATGCGTTGTATGCAGCTAGTGCCAGACACTTGTGAACACTTACCGAGAACTCGGTGGCCTCAGGGGTGCCATATCGCAGTCCCATGGCTGCAATCATGTCGCCCTCGGCGGTCGTGCCAACTCCAGTGCGCCGCCCCTTGGAGGTCTTGCGCCTGATTTTGTTCCACAGGTTTCTCTCGGTGGTCTTGACTTCCTCGGTCTCGGGGTCTGAGTCGATTTTTTCGAGGATTTTCTCGATTTTTTCCATCTCCAGGTCAATGATGTCGTCCATCATGCGCTGGGCGCAAGCCACATGCTGTGTAAACAAGTCATAGTCAAAAGATGCTTGTGGCGTGAAGGGGTTTTTGACATAGCTGTACAGGTTGATGGCAATGAGGCGGCAACTGTCGTAAGGGCACAAGGGTATCTCGCCACAGGGATTGGTCGAGATGGTCTTGAAACCCAGGTCGGCATAGCAGTCGGGGATGGACTCACGGGTGATAGTGTTCCAGAACAGCACACCAGGTTCGGCACTGCGCCAGGCATTGTGGACAATCTTGTTCCACAACTTGGTGGCGTCGATTTCTTGGGTATAGGTGGGGTTGTCACTGTCGGTAGGGTAGGACTGGATGTAGGGCTTGCCCTCAATGGCAGCCTGCATGAATTTGTCATCGATGCGTACCGACACGTTGGCGCCAGTTATCTTGCCCTGTGTCATCTTGGCGTCAATAAACGATTCGGCATCGGGGTGCTTGATGCTGACAGTGAGCATGAGCGCTCCACGTCGCCCGTCTTGTGCAACCTCGCGGGTGCTGTTGCTGTATCGCTCCATGAACGGTACCAGACCCGTTGAGGTGAGGGCGGAATTCTTGACGGGTGAACCCTTGGGGCGAATGTGTGACAGGTCGTGGCCCACACCGCCACGACGCTTCATGAGCTGCACCTGCTCCTCGTCTATCTTGATGATGCCGCCATAGCTGTCGGGCTCACCATCCAACCCAATCACAAAGCAGTTGCTGAGCGAACCCACCTGAAAGTCGTTGCCGATGCCTGCCATGGGGCTGCCCTGTGGCACAATATAACGGAAATGGCTGAGCAAGTCAAAGATTTGCTGCTCGTTCATGGGGTTGGGATATTTTTTCTCGATGCGGGCAATCTCGCTAGCGATGCGGTGATGCATGTCATCGGGTGTGAGTTCATACAAGTTGCCCTGTGAATCCTTGAGTGCATACTTGCTGGACCACACGCGGGCAGCAAGTTCGTCGCCTTCAAAGTATTTTAATGTGGCCTCATAGACCTCTTGATAGCTATAGGTTTTTCGTTCCATTTTGTTATGTATGAAGTAGCTTCTTGTTGTTTGGTTTTCTAGTTATTATTGTCATTGAGTTTTGCCAATGTGGGCAAAAAGCCTTGCAAAGTTAATGCTTTCATCTTGATTAACAAAATAAAGGCTATAAAATATAAAGTTTTCCGAATCGATTGTTTAAGTTGTTGTTTTACAGTGGTATATTAAAATATCTGTATTCTAAAAATTTTCCAAAATAAAAATCATGCAATCATTAAAGTTGCTTGAATTAAACAACTTAACGATTGCATGTTATTTATACTAAGTCTAAAAAAGTGGAAGACTGCGGCACTACTCAATGCCATAGCATGACGCGGCTAGCGCTTGGGCGCAACGCTCACCATCGATGGCACTGGAAACGATGCCGCCAGCATAACCAGCCCCCTCGCCACAGGGATACAGACCCTGCATCTGCACGTGGCACATCAGCTCGTTGTCGCGCGGGATGCGCAGTGGGGATGAGGTGCGCGTTTCCACACCGATGACAATCGCCTCGTTGGTCAAGAAACCGCGTGCCGAGTGGCCAAAGGCTCTGAAACCCTTGCGCAACCGTTGTGAAATAAATTTGGGCAACCACTGGTCCAGTCGTGACGATTGTACGCCTGGCAGATAGGATGATGGTGGGATGAAGCGTGACGGCTTGCCATCGACAAAGTCCTTCATGCGTTGTGCGCAGGCTATCTGTGTGTCACCGGCCTCGTGGAAACAAGTCTGTTCAAGTTGCTCTTGATAGAGCATCATGGCCAGTGTGCCTTGTTTCTTGAAGGCGTCAGGCAAGTCCTCGGGATGCAGCTCGACTACCATGCCCGAGTTCGCCCAGTGGCTGTTGCGGTTGGCAGGTGACATGCCGTTGACCACCAATTCACCAGGTTGGCTGGCGGCAGGCACGACAAAACCGCCTGGGCACATACAGAAGGAGTACACCCCTCGACCGTCAACCTGGGTGACAAAGTTGTATTGTGCTGCAGGCAAGTATTCTCCTCGACCTGCCACCGAGTGATATTGGATTTGGTCGATGAGGTGTTGGGGATGTTCAAGACGGACACCGATGGCCAGTCCTTTGGTCTCAAGGGCGATGTCCTGCTGGTGCAGCATCCTGTACACATCACGTGCTGAGTGTCCTGTCGCCAGTATGACGGGGCCATCGAACTGCTCACCTGTGGCGGTCTCCACGCCTGTGACACGTGAGCCATCGGTGATGAGGCGTGTCACGCGGGTTTGATAATGCACCTCACCACCACACCGCAGGACGGTCTCACGCATGGCTGCGATGATGAGTGGCAGACGGTCGCTGCCGATGTGAGGGTAGGCATCACTCATGATGTCGGGACGCGCGCCATGCTGGACAAAAATGCCCAGGATGCGGTCCACCGAGCCGCGTTTCTTGCTGCGGGTGTACAGTTTGCCGTCACTGTATGCCCCAGCGCCACCCTCGCCAAAGCAGTAGTTGCTGTCGGGATCGATGACGCCTTCGCGGGCAATGTGTGCCACATCCTTGCGGCGGTCAACCACATTCTTGCCGCGCTCTAGCACGATGGGTTTGATGCCTAACTCGATGAGACGCAATGCGGCAAACAATCCGCCTGGTCCCATGCCCACCACCACTGCCTGTCGCTTGCCATCAACGGGATTGTACTGGATAGTTGGAATCAATGTCTTCTCGTCGGGGACAGGCTCATCAATGTATAGTCGCACCTTGAGGTTAACCATTACTTGTCGCTGGCGTGCGTCAATCGAACGCTTGAGTATGATGACCCCGTTGATGCGGCTGGCGTCAATGTGCTGTTTGTGTGCGACGTGTCGCACGATGCTGATGGTTGTCGCTGCCGTTTGTGGCGGCAGGCGCAGTTGCAGTTCCTGTGTCATGATGAGGCTTTTTTGAAAATTTGCGTGCAAATTTACGACTTTTTAGCCGATTTCAACTAATTTTGCGCTTTCTAACATTAAAAATCACTATAAAACCACTAGACAAATCATGTCACAAGGCGATGTCACATCTTCTTCAATAACTCGTGGGGTGTTGTTTGACCTCGATGGGGTGTTGCTCGACACCGAGGGCGACTACACGCTGTTCTGGTCCGACATGGACCGTCGTTTCCCCACTGGTGTTGAGCAATTTGCACAAGTCATCAAGGGATATAATCTGCAACAGATATTGGGGCGCTATTTCCCAGATTCACAGGTGCAACAACACGTGCGTGAACTGCTCGATGAGCATCAGGCAACGTTGCGTTATCGCTTCTTTGACGGTGTGCAGCAGCTGCTTCAAGGCCTTCGGCATGCTCATGTCCCCATGGCGTTGGTTACTAGCAGTGATGACAAGAAGATGGAGACTGTCTATGTGCAGCATCCGTGGTTCAAGCAGTGCTTTGATGCCATTGTCACTGGCGACATGGTGACACGCACCAAGCCCGACCCCGAGTGTTTCCTCACCGGGGCAAGGTTGCTGGGCGTGCCTGTCACAAGTTGCTGGGTGCTTGAGGATTCGCTCAACGGCTTGCGTGCCGCCCGTGCATCGGGGGCGCGAGTGCTGGGCGTTGCCACTACCAATGGCCGCGAGGTGTTGTCGCCGCTGTGTGACAGGGTAATTGACAACATGGCTCAATTGAGCGCAGAACACCTGTTGCGACTTGATTGAGTGGTTTTTCATGCAAACACTTGGCAGGTTATTCAAAAATGTTTATCTTTGCAACCGATTTTTAATGCCCTCAGGAGCAAGTTATGGTCGAGACAAACAATGCTAACAACGCTGCGGTGAGCCTTTTCGGCGAATATCTGGACAGCAAGGGAATGCGCCGCACGCCCGAGCGCTTTGCCATTCTTGACCATGTGCTCAACATGACGGGACATTTCACTATCGAACAGTTGCAGCAACAAGTCACCGATGACGGGTTCAGGGTGAGCCGGGCCACTTGTTACAACACGGTGGAGTTGTTGCTCGCAACGGGGCTGGTGCGACGGCATGTGTTTGAGGGTCTTGCAGCGCAATATGAACGCAGTGGACCCCCACACACTCACCTCATCTGCACCACTTGTGGCAAGGTCAAGGAGGTGCGCGATGTCAACTTGGCGGCATTCATGAACGCCCGTCGCTACAACGCCTTCAACACCGACCACTACAGCCTGTGTGTGTATGGCACTTGTAGCACCTGCGCTCGCAAGCGGCGGCGCACGCGTGCTGCCGAGGGGCAGAAACACAACGTGGCGACGAACAAGAAGAAGCAACAAACTAAACAATAATTAATTAACCAACATTGTTTTTCTAATAAAAACTAAATTTTATCATGGCAAACGTAAAACCGTTTCGTGGTCTGAGACCACCCAAAGAGTATGTAGAAAAAGTGGCTTCCAAGCCCTATGATGTGTTGTCAAGTGATGAGGCTCGCGCCGAGGCTGGTGACAACCAGATGTCGCTCTATCACATCATTAAACCCGAAATCGACTTCCCTGCTGGCACTGGTGAGCATGAGCCCAAGGTGTATGACAAGGCTGTTGAGAACTTCAAGAAATTTCAGGACAATGGTTGGCTGGTTCAGGACAATCAGGATTGCTATTACATCTATGCCCAGACAATGGACGGACGCACACAGTATGGCATCGTGGTGGGTGCTAGTGTCGAGGACTACTTGACTGGCCGCATCAAGAAGCATGAGCTCACCCGTCGCGAGAAGGAGGTGGACCGCATGCACCACATCGAGATTAATAATGCCAACATCGAGCCCGTGTTCCTGGCATTCCCCGATAACAACATTCTGGAAGATATTATTGACCGTACCGCTCAGACCGCGCCTGAGTATGATTTTGTTGCCGATGATGGCATCGGTCACACCCTGTGGGTCATCAAGGACAAGGACACCATCGACACCATTACCCGTGCTTTTGCTGATATTCCTTATCTGTACATTGCCGATGGTCACCACCGTACCGCTGCCGCTGCCCATGTGGGTGAGGAGAAGGCTAAAGCCGACCCCAACCACACTGGCAAGGAGGAGTACAACTATCTGCTGGCCGTGTGCTTCCCGCAGTCACACCTCAAGGTCATGGACTATAACCGCGTGGTCGTGGACTTGAATGGTCTCACCGATGAACAGTTCCTTGACAAGGTGCGCGAGCACTTTGATGTCGAGGACAAGGGGACCGATATTTACAAGCCGGCACAGCTTCACAACTTCTCACTCTATCTGGGTGGCAAGTGGTACTCGCTGACCGCCAAGCCTGGCACCTATGACGACAATGACCCCATTGGCGTGCTGGATGTGACCATCAGCAGTGATTATATCCTGCGCGACATCCTGGGTATTACCGACCTGCGTACCGACAAGCGCATCGACTTTGTCGGGGGCATCCGTGGCCTGGGTGAGCTCAAGCAGCGTGTTGACAGTGGTGAGATGAAGATGGCATTGGCGCTCTATCCCGTGACCATGAAGCAAATCATCGACATTGCTGACAGCGGCAAAATCATGCCTCCCAAGGCGACATGGTTTGAACCCAAGCTCCGTTCTGGCCTGATTATTCATAAGCTGGACTAAAACCAGATTACCAATACAACAAAAAGCACAACGAGTGCCATGTTCCAACAATTGGGAGCTTGGCACTCGTTTTTTTTGATTCTCTTGCCTGATAATGAGAATGATAGGGTGGAATTTAGGCTACTGAATGATGCAAAACGACTGGCATGAAATTTGCTATTGTTAAATTTTGTCGTTAAAATTTTCAATAAAAAGTGAATTTTTTTTGTGGTTTTCACAATTAATTGTTAATTTTGCCGTTGATTGTTAAAATGACATGATAGTAAAACGATGAAACGTTCAACAATCTGGATATTAACCATTGTGATGGCAATAACCTTGCTGGGGTTGCTTGCCATGCAGATTTTCTATATGGAAAAAATGGTCAATATGCGCAATGCACAGTTCAGCGAGATTGTGATGCGTAGCTTGTACAGTGTTTCCACCATGCTCGAGCAGAACGAGACTAAATATTATCTGGATCAGGATCTTGAGGAAGCCGAGGCAACCTATTCGGGCACTGGTGTGGCCAACAACAGTTTTGACTTTTCCGAGCGTCACCCTGCAAACATCGACACGACAGCACGTCCTGCTGACGAAATCAAGCTGCAACGCCCCGCTAACTTGAGTACACTCAAGGACTTGAACGACAGCTATCAACAAAAGCAAGAAATCCTCAAGGGACAATATCTGTATCAAAAGAGCCTGCTCAACGAGGTCATACTCACTATCTTGAACCAGTCCAGCAATCGCCCCATTGTGGAGCGTGCTGACTCGGCAACGGTGGCAAGCTACTTGCGCAACGAGCTGGAATACAATGGCTTGAAACTTCCGTTTGAATATGCTGTTGTGAGCCGCAGCAGTGGCATTGTCTATAAGACCAAGGGGTACTCGCCTCAATCACAGCGCGATGTGTACAGCCAGGTGCTGTTCCCCAATGACCCCAAGAACAAGCAACACACGTTGAGTGTGACTTTTCCCAGCAAGAGTGACTACATCTTCTCGTCGGTCAAGTTCCTGGTGCCATCGCTGGCGTTCACGTTCTTGCTGCTGGGTGTGTTCCTTTACACCATCTCGGTGGCTTTCAAGCAGAAACGGTTGAGCGAGATCAAGAATGACTTTATCAACAACATGACGCACGAGTTCAAGACGCCCATCTCCTCAATATCGATTGCTGCTCAGATGCTTAACGATGACTCTGTGCGCAAGAGCCCCGCGATGCTCAAGCATGTGGCAACGGTTATTAACGATGAGACCAAGCGCTTGCGTTTTCAGGTCGAGAAGGTGTTGCAGTTGTCATTGTTTGACCGCAACAGTGCCACCATGCGTCTTGAAGAAGAAGATGCCAATGCCAACATCGATAGTGTCATCAACACCTTCAAACTCAAGGTGGAGAAGTATGGTGGCAACATTGAGGCTAATCTGGATGCCGAGGATCCTATTATCAAGGTGGACCGCATGCATTTTACAAATGTCATCTTCAACCTGCTGGACAATGCCATCAAGTATCGTCGTGAAGATGTGCCCTTGCACCTGCAAGTGAGCACAATGAATCCCGATGATGACCACCTGCAAATCACTGTTGCCGACAATGGCATCGGCATGAAGCGCGAGGACTTGAAACGTATTTTTGAAAAATTCTATCGCGTGTCAACCGGCAACCGCCACGATGTCAAGGGATTTGGACTGGGGTTGGCCTATGTGCACAAGATGATAACATTGTTTGATGGCACTATTCGTGCCGAGAGTGAACTCAACAAAGGGTCGAAATTCATTATTACATTACCACTATATAAATGACGAAAATTATGGAAGACAAACTGAGAATTCTGTTGTGTGAAGACGACGAGAACCTGGGTACTCTCACACGCGAGTATCTGGAAGACAAGGGCTATCGGGCCGAGTTGTTTGCCGATGGCGAGGCTGGCTACAAGGCTTTTCTCAAGGGCAAGTATGACATCTGTCTGCTGGACGTGATGATGCCCAAGAAGGATGGTTTCCAGCTGGCTCAAGAGATACGTGCTGTCAATAGCGATGTGCCCATCATCTTCCTTACCGCCAAGGCATTGAAGGAAGATATTCTGGAGGGTTTCAAGATTGGCGCCGATGACTATATTACCAAGCCCTTCAGCATGGAGGAACTGGTGTTGCGCATCGAGGCCATCTTGCGCCGTGTCAAGGGCAAGAAGGGCAAGGAGGTGACAGTCTATAAGATTGGCAAGTTCACCTTTGACACGCAGCGTCAGGTGCTGTTTACCGACGAGAAGAGCGACAACCTCACTACCAAGGAGAGTGAGCTGTTGAGCTTGTTGTGTGCCCACATGAATGAGATACTGGAACGCAACTTTGCTCTCAAGACTATCTGGATTGATGACAACTATTTCAACGCTCGTTCGATGGACGTGTACATCACCAAGTTGCGCAAGAAGCTCAAGGATGACCCCAGCATCGAGATCATCAACATCCACGGCAAGGGCTACAAGCTCATTGTCCCTGATGATGCCAAGTGACGTTGCGGTCAACGTGACAATCTGTAATCCTAAAGAATGCAGTGCTGGTGAACAACTAGCGTTGCATTTTTGCTTTTTTGTGTCTTACTTTGCTACATGAGTTGCATTTTTCCTTTTTCATGACTAACTTTGCAGCCATGAAATTGACTTTAATTGTGCTTTTATGATATACATTTACCGTGTTTACCAGTGGTGCATCGTTGCGCCCATCATGCTGGTTGCCAGCATTATCACTGCGCTAGTGACTATTGTGGGCTCCCAGTTCAACGAGGATTATTGGGGCTATTTTCCAGCCAAGTGGTGGTCGCGACTGTGGTGCTGGCTGCATCTGGTGCGGGTGCGTGTTGTGGGACGCGAGAATGTGGATCATGAGACCAGCTATGTGTTTGCTGCCAATCATCAGGGTGCCTATGACATTTTCACTATCTATGGCTTTTTGGGGCACAACTTCAAGTGGATGATGCGCAAGGGGTTGACCAACATTCCGCTCATTGGCACCGCATGTCGCAGTGCGGGACACATCATGGTGGACACCCACAGTGCCCAGGGTTTGCGCAACACCATGGCTGCTGCTAAGAAGAAATTGCATGGTGGCATGTCCATCGTGGTGTTCCCCGAGGGACGTCGCACCTCGACGGGGCTGATGGGGCCATTCAAGAATGGCGCATTCAAGCTGGCGTTGGAGTTCAACTTGCCGGTGGTTCCCATCACCATAGATGGCAGCTATCGTGTGATGCCTCGCAGCACGTTCAATGTCACGCCGGGCACCATCACCATGACTTTTCATCGTCCCATCACTCACACTGGTGACGGCAACGACATCGCCCGCGTGAGTCAGCAATGTCGTACCGCTATCCAGAGTGCACTGCCCGAGGATCAACGCGACAAGCCCCAGAATGGCACGAAAATTGCATAAACAATTAACAACATCAACAACACAATCATGATTAAACTGGAACAAGTCAATAATATCCTGTACAACAATGCTCGTTTTGACATTGATGATGCCACGATGAGCAAGGTGCAGGAGTGTTATGATTTTCTCAAATCATTCTCGGCAGACAAGGTTATCTATGGCATCAACACAGGTTTTGGCCCCATGGCTCAATGGCGTGTTGACGACCGTTACCTCACCGATTTGCAATACAACATTATCCGCAGTCACAGCACGGGTGCTGGCGAGCCGCTTGACGACATCGATGTTAAGGCGGCGATGATTGCTCGCGTGGGTACCCTGTTGCAGGCGCGTTCGGGTGTGCATCCCGATGCGGTGCGGCTGTTGCAGGAATTCATCAACCGTGACATCATCCCATTCATTCCTCAGCACGGCAGCGTTGGGGCAAGTGGTGACTTGGTTCAGCTGGCTCACATGGCACTCACACTCATCGGTGAGGGCAAGGTGCACTACCACGGCGAGTGGTTGCCCACGGCTCAGGTGATGCAGTCATGCGGCCTGCAGCCATTGCCCATGCGCATTCGTGAGGGGTTGTCGCTCACCAATGGCACCAGCGTGATGACGGGCATTAGCGTGGTCAATCAGTTGCATGCCGAGCGGTTGTTGCACTGGGCTGTGCTTGCCAGTGTGTGGATGAACGAGGTGGCATCCTCGTTTGACGACCTGATGGCCGAGCCGCTCAACGCCGTGCGCCGTCACGAGGGACAACAGGAGATTGCGCGGCAGATGCGCAACATGGCACGTGGCAGCCAGTGTCTGCAACAGCGTGAGCATGAGTTGTATGACAATGGCCATGCCGACGAGAAGACGTTTGAACACAAGGTTCAGGCTTACTACTCATTGCGATGCATTCCTCAGATTTTGGGACCCGTGTGGGAAACATTGGTCAACAGCCGTCGCATCCTCAATGAGGAACTCAACTCGGCGTGCGACAATCCCATCATCGACCCCGACACACGCAATGTTTATCACGGTGGCAATTTCCACGGTGACTACATCTCGCTAGAGCAGGATAAGGTCAAGATTGCGCTAGTGCGTGTGGCAATGACAGCCGAACGCCAGCTCAACTATCTGTTCCATGACCGCATCAATGGCATCCTGCCGCCGTTCCTCAATCGTGGCACATTGGGGCTCAACTATGGCATGCAGGCGTGCCAGTTCACGGCCACCAGCACCACAGCCGAGTGTCAGACACTGGCGATGCCCAACTATGTGCACAGCATCCCCAACAACAACGACAATCAGGACATCGTGAGCATGGGGACCAATACTGCTCTGTTGTGCCGTCGCGTGATTGACAATTGCTATCAGGTGATGGCGATCCACTACATCGCACTGGCTCAGGCGACCGATTGTCTGGGCATTGTCGACCGCCTTGCGCCCGCCACTCACATGGCATTTGATGTGGTGCGTGGCGTGGTGTCCAGCAGGGTAGAGGACAAGCCGTTCTATGACGACATCAGTGCTATTGAGCACATATTGAGAACTAATTGATAATTAAATTATTAACAATTCAAATCAACACAAGAAGATGAAAATGCAACGATTTTTCACTGTTTGTGCCGCTGTGATGATGCTGTCACTGGCGGCTCATGCCGAAAACATGGATGCCCCGCGGTTTGAGTTGGGCTTGAGGGGTGGTGTATCCTTCAGCAATTGGTCCTACTATGATTGTGATGCACTGGCGGCTCCACAGGGTGGCTTGTCGCTTGCGTTCCGCGTTGCCCGTGTTCCACTTTATCTGGAAACGGGTGTGTACTATATGGACAAGGGTGCCCGCATCGAGGAGTGGGGCAATGATGAATACTATTGGGGTAATGACTGGGATGACTGGGGTGATGGTTATCGCTATGGCCACAGTGATAGACGGTATTACAACTCTCACCAACCCACACTTCAGATACCGCTGCTGGTGAGTTACCACCACTATTTCACGCCCTCATTTTCTATCCGTCCGTTCATGGGTGTTTATGTGGCTCCTGTGTTGAACACCGACGATGGCGAGTACTTTGAGGACAATGTGGACGTGGGCTTCAAGGTGGGCTGTGGCCTGGGTGTTGGCGCTTTCTATGGCGGCATCTCTTGTGACCTCTCATCGGCTGGTTATGACTATGATTGGGATTATGAGAGCAATGCCACGTTGAGCCTCACAGTGGGTGTGAACTTCACCGCTGGTGGCAGCAAGTCCAAGCCTCGCCAGACCGAGGTCATTTATATCCATTGACATGAGCAGCCATCGGGTCTATAACCGTCCTTTTGCCCCCGACAACATCACGACATTGCGCCCCGATGAGGTGTTTGTCTTTGGCAGCAACTTGCAGGGAATGCATGCTGGCGGTGCGGCGCGGGTGGCTCTCGATTGTTTTGGCGCCGTGTGGGGCGTTGGAGTGGGCATTCAAGGGCAGTCCTATGCTATTCCCACCATGCATGGCGGTGTGGAGGCCATCCGCCCCTATGTGGACCAGTTTGTCCAGTATGCCCGTGAACATTCTCACCAGACTTTTCTGGTTACGCGCGTCGGGTGTGGTATTGCAGGGTTTGATGATGCCGAGATTGCGCCATTGTTCACATTAGCGATGGATTTACCCAACGTGCTATTGCCACAGTCATTTGTGCAGGTCTTGCAGCGCTAGACGGCCACACCACGAGATAACCGACTAATCCATTCCACACGTCGTTGTTGGGGTGGATTTGTCGTTTTATTCGGCGTTGGCAAACAGATAGCGGAATGCCTCCTCGACGCGGGACACTTCCACCACATGGATGGTCCAGCTGTCGCGATTCACACCCTTGAGGTTGTTGCTGGGGATGATGATGGTGTCAAATCCCAGCTTCTGTGCCTCACTCACTCGCTGCTGTACGCGGGTCACTTGACGTATCTCGCCAGTCAGACCCACCTCGCCTGCAAAGCACACACCGCGATTGATGGCCATGTCAACGTTGGACGACAAGATGGCGCATATCACCGCCAAGTCCAGTGCCGGGTCGTTGACACGCAGTCCCCCCACGATGTTGAGAAACACGTCCTTCTGCGCTAGCTTGAAGCCCACACGCTTCTCGAGCACGGCTAGCAACATGTTCATGCGACGTTGGTCAAATCCAGTCACCGACCGCTGGGCGGTGCCGTAGGCTGCTGTGCTCACTAGCGCTTGCACCTCAATCAGGAAGGGGCGCATGCCGTCGATGGTCACGCCGATGGCGGTGCCTGACAGCACCTCATCGCGTTGTGACAGCAGCATCTCGCTGGGATTGGTCACCTCGCGCAACCCGTCCTCTTTCATTTCATAGATGCCCATCTCGCTCGTGTTGCCAAAGCGGTTCTTGATGGGACGCAGGATGCGGTACATGTAGTTGCGGTCGCCCTCAAACTGCACGACGGCATCAACGATGTGCTCCAGCACCTTGGGGCCAGCGATGCTGCCCTCCTTGTTGATGTGACCAATCAGGATGACAGGGGTGTAGGTCTCCTTGGCATAGCGTTGGAAAGCGGCAGCACACTCGCGAACCTGTGTCACGCTGCCAGGGGCACTCTCGAGTTGTTCACTGGCAATGGTCTGTATCGAGTCAACAATCACCAGTCCAGGCTGGAACGCACGTATGCTGTCAAAGATGGCATCCAGTGAGGTCTCGCACAGCAAGTAGCACTCGCAGTCCATCCTGCCGCCAGCGATGCGGTCGGCGCGCATGCGCAATTGCTGAGGGCTCTCCTCGCCCGACACATACAGCACGCGCCGCGAGCGGATGCGCAGCACGTTCTGCAACACCAGTGTGGACTTGCCGATGCCTGGCTCACCACCCAGCAGCACGATGCTGCCAGGCACCAGGCCGCCACCCAGCACACGGTTTAGTTCACCGCTGGGCAGGTTGATGCGCGGCAGGTCTTGTGCATTGATTTCCGAAATCTTGACGGGTGTAGCCGCCTCACGTTCACCACGGTGGACGCTGTGACGTCCTGCCGACGGTGCCGCCTTGGGTTCTTCAACGTAGGTGTTCCATTCACCGCATGCCGGACACTTGCCCAGCCACTTGGGTGACTCGTTGCCGCAATTCTTGCAAAAGTATGTCGTTCTAGTCTGTTTAGCCATCCTCGCTAGTCCTTTCTTGTTTTTAATGCTACAAATTTACAACAAAAGTTAGAATTGAACAAAAAAAGAAATGCTGCTTGAAGAGAATGAGGAGCTGTTCCAGTTAAATTTACGCTCGATTGCCTGAACAATGTAAACGTGTTGCATTAAGGGTTGGTAAAAAAAAATCTGGCGGATGCTTGGTGCATTTGTTGGATGGCCCCTTTTTTACTAATCACTATTGTCAGATACACTTTTTGGGACAGTATCGAATTTGAGCATTTATTAGAAAATTCACACCTGTTGATGTGTTTTGGTTATCGAGATAGCGGTTGCTGGCGCGTAAAATAAAGAGGTGTGTACCCCTCCATGATGGGGATACACACCTCGTTTTAAAATCGCTTGGCTATCGAGAGCTTGTGTGCTTTTTTACTTGACCTCCTCGTAGGTGGTGTCTTCAACGTTGTCCGAGCCGCCTTGTGCGTTGCCTGTGTTGGCTCCGCCCTGGAAGCCCTGCTCGGCACCTGGCTGCGGTCCAGCTTGTGCGCCGCCTGCCTGTTGATACATCTTCTCAAACAGGGCGGTTAACTCAGCCTTGGCCGTGTCGATGGCCGCAAGGTCTTGGTTCTTGTGGGCCTCTTTGAGCTTGGCCAGTGCGCCCTCAATTTGGCTCTTGAGGTCTGCGGGCAGTTTGTCACCAGCGTCCTTCAGGGTCTTTTCGGTCTGGAAGATAAGGCCGTCAGCCTCGTTAATCTTGTCGATGCGTTCCTTCTCCTTGGCATCGGCGGCGGCATTGGCGGTAGCCTCATCCTTCATGCGCTGGATTTCGGCATCACTCAGACCACTGCTGGCCTCGATGCGTATGCTCTGTTCCTTGCCAGTGGCCTTGTCCTTAGCACTCACATTCATGATACCGTTAGCATCCACCTCAAACGTTACCTCAATCTGCGGAATGCCACGCGGTGCGGGAGCGATGCCATCCAAGTGGAAACGTCCCAGCGTCTTGCAGTCCTTGGCCATGGGGCGCTCACCTTGCAGCACGTGGATTTCAACCTCGGGCTGGTTGTCGGCAGCGGTGGAGAACACTTGGCTGCGACGTGCGGGTATGGTGGTGTTGGCCTCGATGAGCTTGGTCATCACGCCGCCCAGTGTCTCGATGCCTACCGACAGGGGCACTACATCCAGCAGCAGCACGTCCTTGACATCGCCACTGAGCACGCCACCCTGAATGGCTGCACCCACGGCAACAACCTCGTCGGGGTTAACCCCCTTGGACGGAGCCTTGCCAAAGAACTTCTCCACAACCTGTTGCACAGCGGGGATACGTGTTGAGCCACCCACCAGGATAACCTCGTTGATGTCGCTGGTGCTCAAGCCAGCATCACTCAACGCCTTGCGGCACGGCTCGATGGTCTTTTGAATCAAGTCATCGCACAACTGCTCAAACTTAGCACGCGACAGTGTCTTGACCAGATGCTTGGGCATGCCGTCCAGCTGCGTGATGTAGGGCAGGTTGATTTCGGTGCTCGTTGAGCTTGACAGCTCGATTTTGGCCTTCTCGGCGGCCTCTTTCAGACGTTGCAGCGCCATGGGATCCTTGCGCAGGTCCATGTTGTTTTCCTGCTGGAACTCGTCGGCCAGCCAGGTGATGATGCGCTGGTCAAAGTCGTCACCGCCCAGGTGAGTGTCACCGTTGGTGGACTTCACTTCAAACACGCCGTCACCCAATTCCAGGATGGAGATATCAAATGTGCCACCACCCAAGTCAAACACGGCGATGCGCTTGTCACTGTTGTCCTTGTCCAGGCCATAGGCCAGTGCCGCAGCTGTGGGCTCGTTGACGATACGCTTTACCTTGAGGCCGGCAATTTCACCAGCTTCCTTGGTGGCCTTGCGTTGTGAATCGTTAAAGTAGGCAGGCACGGTGATGACGGCCTCGTCAACAGTGGTGCCCAGATAGTCCTCGGCGGTTTTCTTCATCTTTTGCAGAATCATGGCCGAGATTTCTTGTGGCGTGTATTGACGTCCACCGATTTCGACACGTGGCTGGTTGCTGCCATTGTCAACCACCTTGTAGGGCATGCGGTTCACATCGCCCGTGACATGGTCAAAAGTCTCGCCCATGAAACGCTTGATTGAGAACACGGTGCCTGTGGGATTCATGATGGCTTGACGCTTGGCGGGGTCGCCGACGATGCGCTCACCACCATCCTTGAATGCTACCACCGACGGGGTGGTGTTGCGTCCCTCACTGTTGGGGATCACAACCGGTTTTGTTCCTTCGAGAACTGCCACACATGAGTTGGTCGTTCCTAAATCGATTCCTATAATCTTTCCCATAATCTTATATAATTTTTAGTTAGTTAATAATCAATGTTTTGTTTGTTGGCTGTTGCAACCTTGCGGCGCACTAGCCGCTACATCACTTGCAAACCTCGTGCCAACTGCCGCGCTGGGTGACAGGCACTGACACAATGTCAGCAACCCCGCTTGCAGGCTGTCGCTGCTGGCGGGGTTGCTGTCATTGCAATGATATCTGTTGCCGTTACTTCTCCAGGGCTTGGGTGATGTCGGCAATGATGTCGTTAACGTCCTCGATGCCCACAGACAGACGTACCATCAGGTCGTTGATGCCCAGGGCGTCGCAGTCCTCAGGCGAGCTGCCAATGTTGGTCATGAGCGAGGGTATCTCGATGAGCGATTCCACTCCACCCAGGCTCTCGGCCAGTGCAATGTGGTTGAGGCTCTCGACAAACTTGCAGGCTGCCCTCGGGTCGCCATTGTCTGCCAGCTCAAATGTTATCATGCCGCTGTATCCGCTGCACTGTCGCTTGATGAGCTCGTGTTGCGGGTGGCTTTCCAGTCCGGGATAGATGACACGTTTCACGCGTGGGTGCTTCTCTAGATACTGTGCCACTGTCATGGCGTTCTGCTGGTGGCGTTCCATGCGCACTGCCATGGTCTTGAGCCCGCGCATGAGCATGTAGCTGTCCCAGGGCGAGAGCACGGCACCGATAGCGTTCTGACAGAAAGCCAGTTCCTTGCGCAACTCGTCATCGTTGACCATCACAGCACCACTGATGACATCGCTGTGTCCGCTCATATACTTGGTGCTGCTGTGCACCACAATGTCGGCACCCAGTGCCAGTGGACGCAGGAAGTAGGGTGACATGAACGTGTTGTCCACACCCAGCAGCAAGCCATGCTTGTGCACCAGCTGAGCCAGGGCAGCGATGTCCACCATGTTGAGCAACGGGTTGGACAGACCCTCAATCCACACCATGCGGCTGTTGGGCTTGATGGCCTCCTCGACGGCTTCAAGGCGTGTCTGGTCCACATAGCTGACCTCGACGCCCCAGCGACGTTGCAGCACACCGTCGATGACACGCTTGGTGCCGCAATACACGTCATTGAGGGCGATGAGGTGGTCGCCAGCCTTGAGTGTGGCAAACAGAGCCATGCTCACTGCGGCAAACCCGCTGCCAAATGCCAGCGCGTGGCGTGCGCCCTCGATGGCGGCAAGCTTGGTCTCAAGCGCCTTGCGCGTGGGATTGATGGTGCGGGAATAGTCAAAACCGCCGGTGGGCTTGTCCACCTGCTTGCGTGCAAACGTTGTGGACAAGTGGATGGGCGCAACCACGTTGCCACAGGTGTTGTAGTTGGGTTCCTCACCGCAGTGTATGGCGGCTGTTGCAAATCCCATGGGATTGTTGGTGTCGTAATGTTCCATGTGTTAGAGTAAAAGGTGATTTTGTGTTTATAGTTGATTTAAGGATGTGTTTCCTTGATGTGATGATTCACGGCCGCAAAGGTAAGCCCTTTTTTTCACTGCCACAACAATTTGTGTCACTTTTTGAATAAATATTTTCCAGAATGACGTGATAATTGAAGCCTTTTTTGTAACTTTGCACGTCTTAAAACAACTTTGAACAACTAATAACTGATTCACATACCACAGATGTATAATCCCAAATCAATTCACGCCGAGGATTTCATCGACGACACCGAGATTCTAGAAACTTTAGATTACGCACATCGCAACCGCAGCAACCGCGCACTGGTGCAAGACATTATTAACAAGGCGGCACTGTGCAAGGGACTCACTCACCGTGAGGCCGCTGTGTTGCTCGATTGTGACCAACCTGACCTCGTGGACCAATACATGGATTTGGCCCGTGAGGTGAAGCGCCGCTTCTATGGCAATCGCATTGTGCTGTTTGCCCCGTTGTATCTTTCTAACTATTGTGTGAATGGCTGTGTTTATTGCCCCTATCACAGCATTAACCGCACCATCCCTCGCAAGAAACTGACCCAGGACGAGATACGTGCCGAGGTCACAGCATTGGTGCAGATGGGGCACAAGCGGCTGGCTGTGGAAGCTGGTGAACACCCCACGATGAACCCGTTGGAGTATATTCTTGAATCCATCCGTACCATCTATGACACGCGTGTGGGCAATGGTGCCATACGTCGTGTGAACGTTAACATTGCAGCCACCGATGTGGAGAGCTACAGCAAGCTCAAGGCTGCAGGCATCGGCACCTACATCCTGTTTCAGGAAACATATAATAAAAAGAATTATGAGGCATTGCATCCCACGGGTCCCAAGAGCAACTATGCCTATCACACCGAGGCCATGGACCGTGCCCAGCAGGGCGGTTGCGACGATGTGGGCATCGGCGTGCTCTATGGCTTGACGACCTATCGCTATGACTTTGTGGGTCTGCTCATGCATGCCGAGCATCTTGAGGCGCGTTTTGGTGTTGGGCCTCACACCATCAGTGTGCCGCGCATCTGCCCGGCCGAGGATATCACTCTCGACCAGTTCCCCGATGTGCTGCCCGATGACATCTTCTGCCGCATTGTGGCGGTTATTCGTCTGGCAGCCCCCTACACGGGCATGATAATCTCAACGCGCGAGAGCCAGCGTGTGCGTGAACGTTTGCTGGAGTTGGGTATATCCCAGATTAGTGGTGGCAGCCGTACCAGCGTGGGTGGCTATACCACAGTGGAGCGTCATGACGAGACGGCCCAGTTTGATGTGAATGACATGCGTACCCTTGATGAGGTTATCGGCTGGTTGTTAAAGGCGGGCTACATCCCCAGTTTCTGCACCGCCTGTTATCGTGCTGGTCGCACTGGTGACCGCTTCATGGAACTGGTCAAGGCTGGCAAGATTGGCGACATCTGCACTCCCAATGCGCTGATGACCCTCAAGGAATATCTGGTGGATTATGCCAGCGACGACACACGTGCTGCCGGTGATGCCCTCATCGCGAGCGAGCTGACCAAGTTGCCCAACGAGCGTGTGCGCGAGATTGCCACGCAACACATTCAGGACATCATCGATGGCAAGCGAGACTTCCGCTTTTAATCGCACCCCACACAGCGAGCGACTGCACATTGTGCTGCTGGGGCGGCGCAATGTGGGCAAGTCATCGCTCATCAATGCCATCACGGGACAACACACTGCTCTGGTGAGCGATGTTCCTGGCACCACCACCGACCCCGTGCTCAAGGCCATGGAAATCTTGCCACTGGGTCCTTGTGTGCTCATCGACACTGCCGGTTGGGACGACACGGGCAGGGTGGGGGAGTTGCGCAAGCAACGTACCATCGAGGTGCTGCGTCAGGCCGACATCGCTCTGCTGGTCACCGACGGCAAACAACTGGAACAGGACGCACAATGGGCTGCCGAGCTCAAGCGACGTGGAATACCCACCTTGACAGTGCTCAACAAGTGCGACCTGATGACGGGTGACGACAGCGTGAACAAGGATGTGTTGGCACAACGCATGGGCACCGAGGTCGTGGCAGTGAGTGCCCTCAATGGCACGGGAATGGATGCCCTGCGCAACACGCTGGCACGGCTTGTGCCCGATAATCAGCCAGACTCATTGACTGGCAAGCTGGCTCATGCTGGCGACACGGTGTTGCTAGTGATGCCTCAAGACCCCCAAGCTCCCCGCGGGCGTCTCATCTTGCCACAGGTGCAAACGTTGCGAGATCTGCTCGACAAGGGTTGCACAGCCCTGTGCTGCACCACTGCCGACATGGGGCGCTCGTTGCAGGCATTGCGTGAGCCGCCGTCGCTGGTGATTACCGACTCGCAAGTGTTTGCTCAGGTCGAGGCACAGTTGCCTGCTGGCAGTCGCTTGACGTCATTTTCGGTGCTCATGGCAGCCCACAAGGGTGATATCGGCTACATGGCGGCCAGTGCTGTCGCCATCGACCGCCTGACACCCATGTCGCGTGTGCTCATCGCCGAGGCATGCACTCACGCCCCGTTGCCCGAGGACATCGGTCGCGAGAAAATCCCCGCCATGTTGCGACGGCGTGTGGGAGGTAACCTCTTGATTGATGTGGTGGCGGGTAAGGACTTCCCCGATGATTTATCGCCCTATGACCTGGTAATACACTGCGGGGCTTGCATGTTCAACCGTCAGTTCATGTTGTCGCGCATCAACCAGGCACGTCAGCAGGGGGTGCCCATGACCAACTATGGCATAGCCATCGCTCACATTAAAGGTATATTGTCTAAAGTTTCATTTCCTTGATAATCATATTGTTAGGTGCTGGTGTCCAACAATTGCCGCATTTTTTTTGAATTGCGACTTTTTCAATTCAATTTTTTTTTGTAACTTTGCGCTTAACTTAATGAAATAGACAGTATGGCGGCTTGTCGCTCGTTAACATTCATGGTTGCGAGAGGAAAGTCCGGGCAACACAGGGCATCACATTTCTTAACGGGAAGCTGCGGGTGACCGCAGGGTTCAAGGTGACAGAAAACAACCGCCGCCATGTGGTGGCAAGGGTGAAAAGGCGGGGTAAGAGCCCACCGGTCGTCCTGGTGACAGGGCGAGCCGCACCACCTGTGAGTTGCAAGATCATGTATACCGGCATTCAAGGGCTGCCCGTCCATTGCCGGGGGGTGGATCGCTATATCGGCACAGCAATGTGTCGGACAGATAAATGACAGGCACCCGTGTCCAGCACCTGACGGGGCAACACGAGTACATAACCCGGCTTACAGCCATACTGTTTGTTTTTTTACAGTTGTGAAGCATGTTGGACCCTTTTTATAATGTGAATACTACAATGCCGATGGCACGAAAAGATGAAATCAAGCGTCGGTGGCAACGCACCATCGACTTCCTGTATGAGCAACGTCCCTCGTTTGAACGGCAGGGCGACGGCGGTTACAAGCCTGGGCTGGAAACCAGCATGGCACTCGACCGCATGTACCTACGCCCACACAAGAACTATCGCATCATCCATGTGGCAGGCACCAATGGCAAGGGCTCGGTGGCTCACATGCTCACGGCAGTATTGCTGGCAGCTGGTTACAAGACGGGACTGTACACTTCACCACACTTCATCGACTTCAGGGAGCGCATCCGCGTCAATGGCCGCAAGATTAGCCGCAACTTTGTTATGGATTGGGTCAACGACTACAAGCATCGTGAGTTTGAGGGCGAGCCTTCTTTCTTTGAGTTGGCATCGACCATGGCGTTTGACTTCTTCTCGTGGCGCAGCGTCAATGTGGCTGTCGTCGAGGCGGGATTGGGCGGCAGGCTGGATAGCACCAACATCGTCACGCCCGACTTGAGTGTTATCACCAACATCGGGCTTGAACATACGCAATTTCTGGGCGACACGCTTGAAGCCGTGGCGGGTGAGAAGGCTGGCATCATCAAGCGCAACCGCCCTGCTGTGATTGGTGCCGTGCAGAGTGACAGCGTGCGTCAGGTGTTTGAAACCAAGGCTCAAAATGAGCATGCCTCAATCGTGTTTGCTCAGGACGAGCCCGAGGTGACTGCCTCACGTCACGTTGGCGGCATGCTGGAGGTGGACACCGTGCACTATGGCACGTTGCAGTGTCAACTTGTGGGGGACTATCAGGTCGAGAACCTCAACACTGTGCTCACGGCCATTAACATCATGAGGCTGGAAGGATTCAGGGTCAAAGATGAGGCTGTGCGGCAAGGATTGGCCAATGTGTGTGACACAACAGGCTTGATGGGACGATGGATGAAATTGGACGACGCCCCGCTCACCATTTGCGACTCGGGGCACAATGTGCCAGCGTTGCAACAGGTGGTCAAGCAGCTGCAAGAGCAGCAGTGTGACCATTTGCACATGGTCATGGGATTCATGGCAGACAAGGATCTTGACCACATCTTGCCGTTGTTGCCACAGCAGGCAACCTACTATTTCACTCAGGCCAGCACACCACGTGCATTGACGGCTACCAAGCTTGCCAAAAAAGCTCAGACCCTTGGTCTGGAGGGGGCGACATTCAAGAACGTGGTGGATGCCTACAATGCCGCACGTGCTGCCGCAGGGTCCAGCGACCTGGTGTTTGTGGGTGGCAGTATGTATGTTCTTGCCGACTTGCTCACTGTGCTGAACACCGACGACAAGGATGATTAAAATTTATAATGGAACACGTTGACTGCATAACGCTGTCATCGCTTTTTTGCATAAAAATGAATGACAAGGTGCATCCACATGGGATGCACCTTGTCATATTAAAAACAATTAAAATAGGTTGAGTGGCGATTAAGCCTCTTCCTTCTTGACGCGGCGCTCCTTGATGCGAGCCTTCTTGCCTGTGAGTTTGCGCAGGTAGTACAGCTTAGCGCGGCGCACTTTACCATGCTTGTTGATGGTGATGCTGTCGATGAACGGTGACTCGAGCGGGAAAATGCGCTCAACGCCGATGTTGTCACTAATCTTGCGGACGGTGAAACGCTTCTTCTCACCCTCGCCGTTGATTTTAATAACCACACCACGGTATTGCTGGATACGCTCCTTGTTACCCTCCTTGATGCGGTATGCTACCGTGATTGTGTCACCCGGGAAAAACTGCGGGTGCTGCTTGTTTGTAGCAAATGCCTGTTCTGCAACTTTAATCAAGTCCATTATTGATATTCGTTTAATATGTTAATAATCACTTCGTAATATGCGCAAGCCACACTGTTTTTCTTGCCAGAGATTACGAAAAGCGGTGCAAAGGTAGTGCTTTTTCTTGACATAACAAGCATTTGTCTCCATTTTTTTTCTTCCATGCCCTCTAAAAGTTGTTGAACCAGATAATATTATAGGGTATGGCTCTTCCTCCTCACCGCTTGTGCCATGCTAGCGAGTTGTGGAGTGTGTCACTTGACAGGAATGGTAATCTTGTTGCTCATACCAGCAGCGTTGTCGGTGACGGTGAGGGTCAACGAGCCTGGTTTGTTGCTTGCCTGGCACACCACCACCAGCTGGCCATTGAACAGGCGCATGGTGGGCTGGGTGAATGGCTCAAGCGACGTGGCATCGCCGTTGCAGGCGGCACGATAGGAGCCTGCACCGGTGACACTGAATTGCAACTGGTCGTCGGCGTGAGGGCACAGGGTTCCATTCTTGTCCACGAGACTCACTGTGACAAACGTCAAGTCATTACCATCGGCGTTGAGGCTCTTGCGGTCAGCTTCGAGCAGCAGACGCTTGGGCTTGCCTGCGGTCTTGACCACCTGCTGACCAGCGCGATTGCCGTCCTTGTCATACACCACCACTTTCAACTCACCTGGCTCATACACGACATTGCGCCAGCGCAGGCGATATCGGTCAAGACGTGCAGTGTCACTGCGTGTGATGCGTCCCTGGCTCTTGCCGTTGACAAACAGCTCGGCGGTGGGATAGTCGGTGTAGCAGTACACGGGTGTGACTTGACCCTTGCGGTCGGGCCATGTCCAGTGGGGAAGCAGGTGAATGGTGTGCTCTCGTGTGTTCCAGTGGCTGCGATAGAGCCAATAGCGGTCCTTGGGCAGCCCGGCAAGGTCACAGATGCCAAAATAGCTGCTGCGGCTGGGCCAATATTCGTCATAAGGCGTTGGCTCACCCAAATAGTCAAATCCAGTCCATACAAACTCGCCCGTCACCCAGCTGTAGTCGTCCTGCATCGCCCAGTCATCGTCGGGCAGGTTGCTCCACCAGCAATATTCCACATCATAGCTTGAGCACTGGCCGTCGTCCCAAGCCTTGTTGGTGGCACACGTGTCGGGAAAGCGGTAAACGCCGCGTGAGCTGACGGTCGATGCCGTCTCGCTGCCTAGCAGGAAGCCTTGTGGCAAGCGGTCTATCATGTCCTTGTAGCGATGCACGCGATAGTTATACCCTGGCACGTCGGCGACTTGAGCAAATCCGCACGAGATGGTGCCATCGGGGTTGTCCATGCCACAGGTGACCATGCGTGTGGGGTCCAGGCTGTGGCACAGTTCGATGAGCTGCTTGTAGCGCTCGGCACCTTCGGGTTTCCACTGTTCTGGAATCTCGTTGCCCACACTCCACATGATGATGCTGGGGTGGTTGCGGTGGTTCAGAATCAGGTTGGTGATGTCGCGTTGCCACCACTCGTCCCACAGGCGTCCATAACCGTTGCGCACCTTGGGCTCGCGCCAACCGTCAAAGCTTTCGGCCATGACCATCATGCCCATGCTGTCACAGATTTCCATCTGCATGGTCGAGGGCATGTTGTGAGCTGTGCGTATGGCATCGGCACCCATCTCCTTCATGATTTTGATTTGACGGACGAGAGCGGCCTTGTTGACGGCTGCCCCCAGTGGCCCCAGGTCGTGATGCAGGCATACCCCCTTGATTTTGCGGGTCACGCCATTGAGTTGGAAACCGCCATCACGCGAGAATGAGACGGTGCGAATGCCCGTCTTGATGCTCTGGATGTCAAGTGGCTTGCCGCTTGCAACGTCGTTGCCATTGCGCGTGTCAACCAGTGTGGTGGTGACGGTGTAGCGATAGGGGGTCTCGGGTGACCACAGGTGTGGCTGGTTCACGGTGAGCAGTGTGTTGAAGTGTCCTGTGCCGTCGGCGCGGCTGCACTGCACGTCACACAACTTGCCGTCTTGGTCATTAATCTGCACATACAGCATCATGTCTTGTGCCGCCGCTGACGGTGATGCCAGTTGATGTTCAACACGTACGGTGGCCTTGCCGCCATCGATGCTTTGGGTCCGCACAAACATGCCCCAGGTGTCGAGTGTCGCATTGTCACAGGCTGTCATCACCAGCTTGACGGGACGGTAGATGCCGCCGCCAGGATACCAACGGTTGCTCTCCTCCAAGTTCTCGAGGCTCACTTCCAGTTGGTTGGCGCTGCCATCAGTGTGTATGTGATGGGTGACATCCACACAGAAGGCATTGTAGCCGTATGCCCAATGCCCCGCTTCGGTGCCATTGACTAGCACGTGGGCATCGGCCATTGCGCCGTCAAACACGAGTTCGGCGTGCTCATAACCCTGTGGCACGGTAAAAGTGGTGCGATACACCCCCTTGCCAATCCAGGGCAACGCTCCCGACCGTCCAGACTTCTCGGTGGCCACATCCTCGCCATTTTCCTTGATAGCGACGGTCTGCAAGTCCCATTTCTTGTCAAATGGACCAGCGATGGCCCAGTCATGCGGCACGCTCACCGCCTGCCATTGCTTACCGTCACGCGAGAATTGCCAGTTGTCGCTCAGTGTGACCTCGTGGTGTGTGGCAGTGGCACGCTGGTTGAGTTGTGCATAGTGTCCGCTGGGCTCTTGAAGCTTGATTTGAGACGATGCGGTAATTGTCGCGCACAGTGCAAGTGAGAGAAGCAGATGTCGGGTATTCATGCTTGTGGAATGAAATATCTGGTTGTTAAAATCCTAAGAAGTCGGCGGTTAATTCATTGAGTGGGAACCCTTTCATGTCCTTGTCACTCAACACCATTTCACTGGATGGAATGCGCCAATCGATGCCCAACGCAGGGTCGTCAAAGCGTAAAGTCGCCTCGCTGTGTGGGGCATAGGTGTTGTCCACCTTGTACTGGAATTGGGCCACATCGCTCAGCACGACAAATCCGTGAGCAAAACCCCGTGGCACAAACAGTTGCACGCCTGTGTCGGCACTCAACTCAACGGCAACATGCTGGCCGCGTGTGGGACTGTCACGGCGCAAGTCCACAGCAACGTCAAGCACGGTGCCCTGTGACACGCGCACGAGCTTGGCCTGGCTGCACTCACCTCGCTGGAAATGCAATCCGCGCAGCACTCCGCGTGTCGAGAACGACTCGTTGTCCTGCACAAACTGCACCTTGCCCACATGCTGTTCAAACTCTTGCTGCTTGAACACTTCACTAAAGTATCCGCGGCGGTCTCCAAACCTTACGGGCTTGATGACCCACACGCCTTGAATGTTTTGTTCGATAAATTCCATGTCTGTAGTGTTATATTTTTCGTTTAGAATGTGCAAAATTAACCTTTTTGTGGCTTGATTGCAACAAAATAAAGAAAAAAATGTACCTTTGCGGCTCTGAAACAAAAAATCGCAACACCATGAACAAGACTACAACGCCCAATGTCATCATGTTTGATGACAACGACGTGCGCAAGCAATTGCTGCCGTTCACCTACACCCGCCCTGTGGCTTTGCTGCGCCTGGGCATCACCACCATCGATGAGAAGTGGCGTGCCATGTTGGGCAGTGAGGCGCACTACAGTTACCTCACTGTGCCTTACCTCAAGAAGAAGTTCCCGCTCAAGGCGCGTCGCAGCCGCAACCTCATGGTCGCGGGCCATGTTGTGCCTACCCCCGCGTTGGCACAACAGGTACTGGCATTGCAGCCTGGTGAGGCATTGATGGTGGGCGAGGAGTTGTTGGCATTCAATGGCAGTGCTCACGACTTTGACACGCGCCACTTTAGCCGTGTGGTTTACCCTGATGTTAAGCCAGTGATTATTAATCATCTGTATGATTTGTTTGAATGCAATGGCGAGGTGTTGCAACAGGATTTTGAGCGTCTTACCCATCGTCGTCATTCCCAGCCTGTACCCGACAACAACACTGTGATTGGTGACAAGAAACTGATTTTCATCGAGAAGGGCGCTGTGGTGCAGGGGGCTATGCTCAACACCACCACTGGACCCATCTATATCGGCAAGGATGTCGAGGTGATGGAGGGGGCTTGCATTCGCGGGCCGTTTGCCGCATGTCATGACGCCAAGGTGCGCATCGGTGCCAAGGTCTATGGTGCAGTGACGCTGGGACCACATTGCAAGATTGGCGGTGAGGTCGAGAACTCGGTGTTTATTGGATATAGCAACAAGGCTCACGAGGGGTTCTTGGGTGATGCTGTCATTGGTGAGTGGTGCAACATTGGCGGTGGCACCACGGCTAGCAACCTCAAGAATGATTATAGCGAAATCAAGTTGTGGAACTATGCGACCAAGCGTTTTGAACGCACGGGACTGCAATTTTGTGGCCTGTTCATGGGAGATCACAGCAAGATTGGTGTCAACTGCATGATTAACACGGCCACTGTGCTGGGGGTGGGGGTCAACATCCATGGCGCTGGCTTCCCGCGCAACTTTGTGCCCTCGTTTCAGGAGGGTAGCAGCAATGCGGGCTTCAAGAATGTGCCGCTCGATGCGTTCATGGACATTGCCCAGCGTGTGATGGCTCGACGTCACATCCCGCTTACTCAGGTGGACCGCGACATCTACAAGGCCATCTACAACATCAGCGACCGCTACAAGTGATGTGAGCAGGCTCAACCGCCGTTGGTCCAGCGTCGTGGCGACATCCCCACGGCTTCCTTGAAATATTTACCAAAGAACGACTGGTTGGGAAAATTCAACTCGTCGGCCACTTGTTGCACTGTGTAGCGTCCGCTGCGCAACATCGACTTGGCATCCAGGATGACATAATCCTTAATCCACTGGGAGGGATGCCGCCCGGTCTGTTCAAACACAACGCGTGACATGTATTTGAGTGATAAACACAACTGGTCGGAGTAGAAGCCCAGGTCGCGGTGCTGGCGATAGTTGTCCTGTACACTTTTGAGGAAGCGTGCCGCAATCTCGTGTTTGCGTGAGGGGGCTTGGGGCGTCTGCCCCTCAACAATGGGCTCACCCTGAGCAATGATGAAACCCATCATGTTCATGCAGCTAAATGCAGCCTCTTCTTTGTTCTTGAAGTTGGGAAATTCAATGATTTTACGCATCAAGTTGTAGCCTTCAAGCAGCATCTGGATGCAATGGTCACTGAGGCTGATGCACACAGCTTGAATGGCATACAGACGGTGGAGGTGGCTCTCGTTGAGGCGCACTAGCGAGGGCAGGTTCTTCTGGTCCACCGAGAAATGCAGTACCTGTAAATCATAGCTGAAATCAACATGCTCAAAGATGGCACCTGCCGACACGATGAGCACTTGACCCGACTTGATAATGTAGTCCGTCAAGTTGATGCGCATCGAGATTTCACCATTGACCACTAGCAGTAGTCCCAGCTTGGGCATTCGTTTGGGCAATTGTGCTAGAAATGCACGTGCCTGTTCCAAGGCCTCGGGGTGGGTGGGGGCGTTGATGTTATCTGTCATGGTCAAGGAGTCTCCCAGCGTGAGCGTGCGCTCGTTGGTGGGTAGAATTGACATGTCGGCAAATGTCGTGATGCGTGTCATAGTTAAATATATATTATTGTGTTGCAAAGATACATGATTTGACCAAAATAATCACCGATTTTTACCCAAAAAAAATCAAGGTGGCGATTTTTTGACCAAAATAAAGGATTTTAAAATATACCTCAATTGGAAAAATAGCGTGACCTTTGCACCGATTTTTTTGAGACATAAGTGCCAATTAAAAACGATATGCGACAATTTAATTATTTCTTAGGAATGCTTATTGCTCTCATGCTCAATGCATGTGGCGGTAGCGAGGAGCAGGCTCAGGTGCAACAGCACAGTGTGCTCACCACAACCGTCAATGGTGCTGCCGCTACTAGTGCCAAGAGTTTTACTGGTGTGGTCAATGAACGTGCCGAGGTTGGGCTGGGCTTCAAGACAGCCGGGCAGATTGCAACAGTGAATGTTAAAGAGGGACAGTATGTCAAGGCTGGTCAGCTGCTTGCCACACTGGATACCAAGGACTACAAGTTGCAGCTGGAGGCAACACAAATCCAGTATGACCAGACGCAGCGCGAGGTGGAACGCTTGCGCAAGCTCTATGAAGGCAAGGCGCTGCCAGGCAATGACCTGGACAAGGCCGAGAGTGGCCTCAAGCAACTGGCTGTGCAATTGCAGAGTTACAAGAACCAGTTGTCCTACACTCGCCTGGTCAGCTCAACGAGCGGATATGTGCAGAGTGTGAATTTTCATCGTGGTGAGATGGTCAATGCTGGTACCCCTGTGTTCAACATCATGTGCAGCGGACAGATGCAGGTTGAAGTCAACATCCCCATTGGCATCTATCAGCAGCGCAACCACATCCGTGGCATACGTTGCACACTGGCGGGCAAGAGTTACAATATGCGCCTGGCAAGCATCACGCCCAAGGCTGATAACAATCAGCTCTATAAGGCATTGTTGAGCTTTATCGGTGCAACAGGCAAGGACGTGACCCCAGGTGTGAACATGGATGTTGAATTTATTATGAGCGAGACTGCCGCTATCGGTTACATCAGCGTGCCGCTGGGTGCGGTGTTTGATGACAATGGACGTCATTGTGTGTGGGTAGTTAATACTGACAGCACCGTCACGCGCCGTGAGGTTGCGGTCAAGGATATTGCAAGCGACGGCACCGCTACCATCACGGGTGGACTGGATGGCAGTGAGGTCATTGTCAAGGCTGGTGTGCATGCCTTGCAAGATGGTGAGAAAGTGAAAATTATCGAGAAAACCAGTGACACCAACGTGGGAGGACTGCTGTGATGAAGCCACAACGACTGACTGAATTTTTCATGAACCGCCCCACGCTGTTCTGGAGCTTGGTGGTGGGCATCCTCATTGCTGGCGTGCTGTCGTTCATGAGTATGCCCAAGCTCGAGGACCCCGAGGTGTGTGCCAAGCAAGCCATGGTGGTCGCCTATTATCCTGGCGCATCGGCTCATGATGTGGAACTCAAGGTGGCACAACGACTTGAAGAAACGTTGCGCACGTTGCCCGATGTGCACAAGATTACCAGTGACTGCCAGAATGGTCTGGCGATGATTACTGTGGAGTTTGCCATGACTGTGCTCAACGAGGATTTGGAGCAGCATTTCGACTTGTTGCGTCGCAAGGCAAGCGACATCGCTCAACAGTTGCCACAAGGTTGTTATGCACCCATGGTCATCGATGACATGATGGATGTGTATGGCTTGTTTTATGCCATCAAGAGCGATGGGTACGACTATAATGACATGGACCGATATGCCAAGCTCATCCAGCGTGAACTGCTCACCGTCAAGGGGGTGAAGCGCATCAATCTGGTGGGTGGACGCGATGAAGTCATCAACATCTCGCTCAACAAGGATCAGATTGCCCGCAATGGCTTGTTGCCCACCCAGATTATGATGCAGTTGCAGGGACAGGGTACCACTGTTGATGCGGGAAAATATGAGAATAACGGTGACCGTTACCAGATGCGTGTGAGTGCCGCTTTAAATACGGTTGACGATGTGCGGGACTTGATGATAAAGACGGCCGACGGCAAGCAGATGAGACTGGGTGACATCGCTCAGGTGAAGCGCCAATACAAGGAACCTCAGACTAACGGCTTTTATGTGGATACGGTGCCTGCTATTGCCATGTGCATCGCGTTGCAGAGTGACGTGATTGTACCCGATGTGGGCAAGGCGGTGGACAAGAAACTGGCCGAGGTGATGAAGCGTGTGCCCGCTGGCATGACGACCGAGAAAATCTTTTTCCAGCCCGACAAGGTCAACGAGGCGGTTGGCTCGTTTGTCATTAACCTCATCGAGTCGGTGCTCATTGTCATCCTTGTGCTCGTCTTTGCCATGGGCATACGCAGTGGTGTCATCATCGGATTGGGGTTGGTGCTCACCATCTGTGTGTCGTTTCCCATCTTGTTGTCGATGGACAGCACGTTGCAGCGCATCTCGCTGGGGGCGTTCATTATTGCTATGGGTATGCTGGTCGATAACGCCATTGTCATCATGGACGGCATTCTGGTGGACAAGAAACGTGGGTTGACGCATCCCGACTATCTGTACCGCATCGGCAACAACACAGCCTTGCCGTTGCTGGGTGCCACAGTGATTGCTGTGAGTGCTTTCTTGTCGGCCTATCTGTCACCCGACACCGCAGGCGAATATTGTCGCGACATGTTTCTAGTGCTGTGTGTGAGCCTGTTGGCTAGTTGGGTGCTGGCACTGGTGCAAGTGCCCATCTGTGCCAATGCCTGGTTGCCCAAGCAGGAAAAACAAGGCAAGGATGCCCAGGTGTTGAACTCACCCGTTCACCGTGCTGTGCGCAAGTTCATTACCTTGTTGTTGGGTTACAAGACGGTGACCATTGTCATCATGTTGTTGCTGTTGGGTGGATGCTTGTTTGGCTTCACCAAGGTGAAAAACATGTTCTTCCCAGACTTTGACTACAGCCAGTTTGTCGTTGAGTATCAGTTGCCGGCCCAGGCGGGTCCTGACCGTGTGAAACACGACTTGCTCGAGATGACACGCCTGTTGCGCCAGAACAAGGACATCGACCGCATTGCTAGCAGCATGGGCTCGGCTCCCGCTCACTATTGCCTTGTGCGTCCCATGAACAATGGCGGCGACAGCTATGGCGAGTTGATGATTGACTGCAAGGATTTCAACACGGTGCAGAAGGTAATTAAGGAAATTCGACCTGTGTTGCGTGAGAAATATCCCGACGCTTACATTCGCTTCCGCAAGTACAATTTCTCTATCTCAACCAGTCACACTGTGGAGGTACACTTTGCGGGTCCCGACCCGGCGGTGTTGCGTGACTTGAGCAGGCAGGCCGAGGATATCATGCGACAATGCAAGTGGGTGGACCCTTACACAGTCGAAAACAATTGGAAACCCAAGGGAAAAACCTTGATTGCTGATTTTGTTAACCAGAATGCCTTGCGGGCTGGTATCTCGCGCAGCAACGTGGGTGATGCTCTGCAAGCCGCTGGCGATGGCCTGGCTGTGGGAGTGATGGACGACCAGGACAAGATGCTTGTCATTAACTTGCAAGTGCGCAATCAGGATGGCAGTCGCATTCAGGATTTGCGTGACATTCCCGTGTGGAGCATGATGAATGTGAACCTCAACACTGACAAGCTGGGAGGGCTGATGACAGGTGCCACCAAGGCGAGTGACCTCACCGACAACATGTTCAAGAGTGTGCCGTTGAGTGACATCACTAGCGACATCGATTTGGGTTGGGAAGAGGGCTTTATCCACCGTGTGAATGGCGAACGTGTGATTGAGGCCGAATGCGACCCCGATTATGACCAATATGAAGCCACTCCGGCCAAGGTGCAACAGTCCATCAAGGAACAGATTGAGGCTATCCCATTGCCTGATGGTTACACCATGAAGTGGGGCGGTGAATTGGGAACCCAGAGTGATGCTATGGTGAACATCGTCAAGTATCTGCCGCTCATCCTGTTCCTCATCATGGGCATCTTGCTGTTGCTGTTCAACAGCTGGAAACAGGTGATGCTCATCTTGATGTGCCTGCCCTTTGTATTCGTGGGGATTGTGCCGGCCATGCTGTTACTCAAGATTCCGTTCACATTCATGGCAATCATTGGCTTGATGGGGCTCATTGGCATGATGGTCAAGAACGGTATCGTGCTGGTGGATGAAATCAACCGTCTGCGTGACGAGGAACATAAGGATGGCTTCACAGCAGTGACAACAGCCACAGTGTCGCGCGTGCGACCGGTCATCATGGCATCACTCACGACCATTCTGGGCATGTTGCCGCTGTTGCGTGATCCCATGTATGGCTCAATGGCTGTCACCATCATGGCAGGATTGACCATGGGCACAATCATCACGCTCATTCTCTTACCCGTGTTCTATTCTGCCCTTTTCCATGTCAAGAAACCACAAACTAACAACAATAACACTAGCGATGAATCGATTGATTAATATAATAATTGTAACTGCCATGCTGTTGGGCGCGTTCCAAGCCCATGCCCAACAGCCGTTGAACCTCACGGTGGCACAATGCCGTCAGATGGCACTTGACCACAACGAGGACTTGCAACAGGCTGACATTGAGTTGCAAAAGGCCGAACTTGACCAACAGATTGCCGATAATGCCCGTTATCCCAACCTGGATGGCACCGCCATGGGTGTCTATACCAAGGACACTGACCTGATGGGTATGACATTGCAGATGCGCGGCATGTACATGGCTGGCATCACATTGGCGCAACCACTGTACACCGGAGGCCAGATCACCACCGGACGGCGAATGGCAAAAATTGGCAAGGAAATGCTGGCCGAGAACAAACGTCTCACCCACGACCAGGTGATTGCTAATGCTGATGAAACATATTATAGTCTGGTGGCTGTTCGCAGCAAAATCAAGATGCTGGATGCTTATCTGGAGCAGATGAATGGTCTCAAGCAAGACGTGAATGCCAGCTTGCGTGCCGAGATGGCGACCGAGAATGACCTGTTGCGGGTGGATAGCAAGATGAGCGAAATCCAATATCAACGTCAAAAAGCCGCCAACGGCGAGCAGCTGTGTCGCATGGCGTTGTGCAATGCCATCGGGGTGGATTTCAACACACCCATCACGCTTGCCGACAGCAATCTGGTGGCAGCAATCCCCACTGTGCTGGACAACAACATTGCCAATCGTCCCGAGGTGGTGCTGCTCAACAAGCAGATTGAACTCAACGAGCAGCAAATCAAGATGGAACGTGCAGTCATGTTGCCCACTGTGGCGTTGTCGTTGGGCTATTCACGATATGGCAACATCAAGGTGAAAGGTAATGTGCAAGGCCAGGACGGCAATTATTATCCTTACACCGAGAGCTTTAGTGGTGGCAATCCCATGGCAATGCTCAGTGTGCAGATTCCCTTGTGGCACTGGGGCACCGAGAAAAAGAAGATGCGCAAGGTGCAACTGGATGTGGAGAGTGCACGCATCGAGCTGGAGAAAAATACCCGCTTGATGAAAATCGAGGTGGAGCAGGCCATTCGCAACGTGCAGGATGGCTATGCCATGATTCAAACGGCACAGTTGGGTGTGCGACAAGCCGAGGAGAACCTGCGTGTCATGAGGCTCAAGCACGAGAACCGCCTTGCGACCATGACCGATGTGCTGGATGCACACTCACAGTGGCAGCAAGCTCAAAGCAACCTCATTGAGGCACAGACACAATACCAGATTTACTTGACGCAATATTACAAGGCGACAGCGCAGCTCTAGCCTCTCTCATTGTCAAGGATGATGTCAACAAGTGCCGTGACATCACCGATGCTGATGTCGCCATCGTGGTTCACGTTGGCGGCATCGGCATCGAACGTGGCAGGTGTGCTACCCAGCAGGTGGTCAACCAGTGTGGTGACATCGGTAATGCTCACCTCGCCGTCACCGTTCACGTCTCCCAGCAAGGTCTCGTCCTCAAGCAATTCAAAACGCACGGTGATGTTGCCACTGCCCACGGCCTGGGCAATGCCTGTGGGGTCATCAAGTGAACCCACGCGGGTGTAATTGTATGATGAGCTGAATGTCTCGTAGAACAAGACGAGGCAATTGTTTCCCCACAACATCAAGTCCCCAGCATGGATAGTGCCAGGCTTGTATGTGCTGGTGGGTAGGGTGGTGTTGAGGTAGGCATACTTCTCGTTGCCGTTGAGCTCATTCATCGTTAGCGTCAGGGGCAGCATGGCTACAAGAGCTTGGTCTGTCTCGCTGTCATCGATGGTTGCTGTAAAGGCCTGGTTGTCATTGATGACCACACGCACGGCGATGTTGCTGGCTTGCAGTGTCATGGCTGCTGCTGCCATGATGGCTAATGCTTTCTTTTTCATTGCTTTGCAGGGATAAATGATTAAATTATTATTGTATCATGTTGCAAAATTACTGCCGTTCAGCGGGTTGCGCATTACCATTTTCACTGCCATTTATCCCTCAATTACGTTTATTCACATGCAACAAGCCGCAACCCCGTGGTTTAATGCAGGGTTGCGGCCTGTGGTGCGTGTTGATGTGTGACGGTTAGGCTTGCTGCTCGTCGCCAGGCTTGTTGGCGTCGTCCTTGGGTGCATCTTCCTTGGCAAAAGCATCTTTCAGGAAGTCTTCCACCTTGCCCATGATTTCGCCAGCCGTTGCGGTTGTTTCTTCAAACATGCCTTTGGCTTTATCCTTCATGCTGGGCTCGCCCTCCTTGGGTTGGAAAGCCTCGTTAGCCTTTTCCTGGATGTTCTGTGCCATGTCGGTGGCAGCTGCGGTGCCTTGCTCAATCATTTCCTTGGCTTTACCCATCATCTCGGTGGCGGCGGTAGCCCCTTCACCAAACATTTCCTTGGCCTTGTCAATGAGGCTGGGCTCGCCCTCCTTCTGCTCAAACATCTGGCGAGCTTTTTCCATCAGGTCACTAGACACTTCTCCGGCAGCAGTGGTGCCTTGTGCCAGCATTTCCTTGAATTTGTCGAACAAACCATCCTCGCCATCCTTGCCGTCAAACATTTCTTTGGCTTTTTCAAAAATGCTGGGGTCGCCTTCCTTGCCTTCAAGCAACTCCTTGGCTTTGTCAAAGAAACTGCCCTCGCCAGTCATGTCGTTAAACATGTCTTTCATCTGGTCCAGCAGGCTGGGTTCCTGCGTTGCCTCGTTGGCGGCCTGTTCCACTTGTTCGGCTGCCGTGTCTTGAATTTCCTCGCCCAGGTTCTTGATTTCCTCGTCCATGAGTGTTATTTTTAATGATATGGTGATGTTGCCTACTTCCTTTCGAGCGTTTCGGCTTTCTCTATAATAGTTTGCCACAAATTTACTCATAAAACGTCACACGGCAAGCGATTGTTGCACGTTTTCTGCCTTTTTTGTGATTTTTTTAAACCTTGGACGCTACAACAAGTCAAAAAAAAGACTAATTTAGCACCCTGAAACAACAAATTGTTAACAAATCTACCCAAGATGAAGCATACATTTCTCATCATTCTTGCGACTCTCATGTTGGCCTTGCCTGCTGTTGCTCGCACCGATGAGGTGCTTGTCACGCGGCAACTCACCATGGCACAGCGCAAGAGCTTGCCTGCCAAGACTATTGAATTGGAGATGAAACGCCTAGCGGTAGCACGCAATGCCGATGTGGACATGGTTGATGCATTGATGGCACTGCTCGACACCCTGGCTGCCCGCGACGTGAGCAATCGCACATTTGTACTCATCATCCAGCCGCGGGACAATGACATCAACATCGCTGTGCACAGTGACGACATCGTTACCAAGGCCGAGCATCGCACGGCTGCCTATGGTGACATCCAGCGCGGCAGGTGCCACTTTGTTGTCCTTGCCGACAAGAATAACGAGCGGTTGCTGCAACGCAACTTCAAGCGTCAGGATAAGGTGAAATTTGTGCAAGACTTTGTTTTTGTCAATTTTCCCACACCAGTCACACCCACCAGCGTGTTGGCTCGTTGGTCGGCACAGGGTGGCATGGTGGTGAACAGTTGTGTCATCGATGAGGGTGCCGAGCCCGAAGACATTCAGGACCAGCCAGCCCTCATGCAGGATGTGATAGACAAATTATAGACGAAAAAGAATAACTATGCATATAATATAAAATGGAACAAACCTGCAAGAACTATGTGATTACTGTTGGTCGGCAATTTGGCAGTGGTGGTCGTGAAATTGGTCAGCGCATTGCCCAGCTGCTTGATATTGACTACTATGATAAGCAATTGCTCATCGAAGCTGCACAGGCCAGTGGCATCAATGCGGACTTGTTTGAGGCTGCCGATGAGCGTACCCCCAAGTTTTTCCCATCGTTGTGGCCCATCAATTTCAACTTTGGTGGTGGATATCCCACGGGCAGCACTCCGTTGAGCGATGACAGCATCTACAAGGCTCAGTGTCAGGTGATGAAGGATTTGGTTAACCGCAAGTCATGTGTGATTGTGGGACGGACGGCCGACTATGTGTTGCGGGATTATTGTCCCGTGGTGAGCGTGTTCTTGCATGCACCCATCGATCATCGTGTACAGCGCATCATTGAGCGTGGTGATTGTGACACGGCTGCTGCCGCCGAGAAAAAAGCCGACAAAATTAATCGCCTGCGTGCCGAGTACTACAACTTCTACACCGACAAGTTGTGGGGCCATGCCGAGAGCTATGACTTCACTATCGACAGCAGCCTGCTGGGGGTTGATGGCACGGCGCGGCTCATTGCCTCTTTTGTCAAACAACGATTGGGGTTGCAGTAGGGGGAGGATTTCAATAACCTCTGTTGTTGGTGTCCCTTGTGTCCCTTATGGTATGCGAGGTGGTCAATTTGCGCCCTGTTTGAGTTTTTTTAAACGTTGTTTGACGTTGGTAATGTTTTTTTGTGTAATTTTGTCTTTTTAAACAATAGAAACCTCCAGTCGTGGGAACCATCATATCCATCATCATCGGTTGCGTGTCGATAGGCATTATCTTGTCGGCACCCATGGGTCCTGTGGGTATCTTGTGCATCCAGCGTACCCTCAACAAGGGGCGCAATTCGGGCTTCTTTACAGGTGTTGGTGCCGCTGCAAGCGATTTGTTCTATTGTCTGCTCACGGGACTGGGCATCTCGTTTGTCACCGACTTTATCCGCGACAATGTCAATGTTTTGCAGGTTGTCGGCAGTGCCATCTTGATAATATATGCCGTTTACATGATATTTCACAATCCCGTCAGCCAGATTAAAAGCAAGGTTGACGAGCGCCAGAGCCGTTGGCGTGATATGCTCACTGGTTTCCTGTTCACGCTCAGTAACCCGCTCATTATCTTTCTTGTCATCCCCTTGTTTGCGCGATTTGGCTTTCCCTTGCCCGAATACCGTTTTTATCACATCATCATCGGTTATGCCAGCATTGTGGGGGGTGCCTTGCTGTGGTGGGCGATGATAACCTACTTTGTCGATAAGGTGCGCTCTCACTTCAACATCCGTTCCATGTGGCTCATCAACCGTATCATTGGCAGCATCATCCTGTTGCTGTCGCTTTATGGCTTGTGCACAGGATTGTGGGCATGGTTGCATGAGTTGAATGTGTTGTATTGACGGGCAGACTATCTGCTGTCCTAAGGCGTTGAAATATCGCTAATTGATGCAAAAAACGGCTTTTTTGATGATTGCTTGATTGTTTAAACCGTTAAAAAATGATTTTGCAAAAATTTGCAAGAATAAAAATTATCTAATATCTTTGCTGTTTTGTGAGAACCTTTCATGCATTTGATTTTTTTAGTATATATTAAGTTTAACCCTAAAGATTTTTAACCACATGAAGAAAATCTACATTTTGCTTCTTGCAAGCATGGTTGCCATGGCAGGCCTGGCGTCGCAGAAGGCTTTTAAAGTAAGCCCGAAGTTGGCGTTCACGCCCACCGAGGCAGTGAAGAGTGACATGCCGTTCAAGGACACTCACAAGGTTAAGCCTGTGATGCCTGGCATGAAGATGCAACGTGGTCCTGCCCGCGTTGATGTGATTACCGAACAGCCCGAGGGCGAGGTAAAACTGTATGAGCGCAGCGGTAGCGCGTTCTATACCTTCTGGGGATACATCTTTGGCACCTATCAGGATGGTGGTGCCTTGCAGATTGTTTATGCTCCTGACGGAAAGACCGTTTACATTCAGAACCCCGTTTCACAATTCACCGTTGACACATGGGCCAAGGCTGAGTTGAGCGACGATGGCAAGAAGATTACCATGCCGTTGAATCAGGTAATGTATTATTATGATGGCTATGGTTACATGACCGGAATGGTGAAAATGTCCACCGATGAGGAAGGCAACTTGAGTTATGGCTATGACGATAGCGTGACCGAGGTGACCTATACTGTTGATGGCGACAAGATTTCAATCGATAATACCTATGGTGACTTCAGCACCTACGAGTGCTATGGTTTGGCTCTGATCTGGACCGATGACCTCTCTTGGACGGGCTACATGGACTGGGATTCGGAGTACAACCTGTTCACCGACGAGGTTGTTGCTATTCCCGATGGCGTTGAGCTTGAGGACTGGAGCATGACATGGGCTGGCGAGAAAGGCCGCGAGGGCAAGATGGTTCTGGGCGCTATCGACGGCAACGACGTTTATGTTAAGGGTTTCTCAGAGTATGTTCCTGACGGTGTCATCAAGGGTACCTTGAGCGATGGCGTCGTTACCTTCCCCAGCAAGCAATACCTTGGCATGGCCTCTGGCGGCTTTGCTTACATGTATGGCCTGACTATTCAGGACGAAAGCTACTACAGCCTCGATGAGATCACCTTTGACTACGAAGCCGAGACCACGACGCTGACCAGCCGTGAGATTATGGGTGTTGTTCTGGGTGGCTACATCTATGAGCAATATCAGGATCCCATCTTCAACAAGTACACTGACCATGCCGCAACTCCTGCCGACCCGTCTGTTTTGGGCTTTGTTGACAAGGGCAGCGCTGGTGGTTACAACTACGGTAACTTCTACATCCCACTGGAGGACACCGAGGGCAACTTCATGAACCCCAATGATGTTTACTACCGCATCTATGTTGATGATGATGAGCTGTTCACATTCACGACCGATGAATATCCCAAGATCACCGAGAACATGACCGAGGTGGCTTACAACTTCACCGACAACTATGACATCTCTTCGGGTGCTTCGAGCATCTACTTCTACGAGACGGGCTTCTGGCGCATTGGTATCCAGAGCATCTTCCGTGGTGGCGGTGAGGAGCATGCTTCTAACATTGTTTATCTGGACCTGCGCGAGAGCAATGATCCTGGTGACGTGAAGCAAATCTATAGCGGCTACAAGGGCGACGAGTCAACTCTGGGTTATGTAGGTACCGAGAAGGCCGAGGCCTATGACGTTGCAACCCTCATCGATGACCCGAGTCTGGAGGGCAAGATTGTCAAGGGTATCCGTTTCCGTGTTGCCGATTGCAACGCTACCGACTATGCTGGTTGGTTGTCTTACAAGCTGGATGTTACCGACCGTGACGGTGTGAAGCGTGCCTACTCAGACATCGCTTGGGATGATGTGACCATCACCGACAGCATTGCCGAGGTTATTTTTGAAGAGCCGTTCACCATTGGCAAGGATGGTTTCTATGCTGGTTACTCGTTCATCATTCCTGAGCTGACTGATACCTATGACAGCTATCCCATCGTTTACACGAGCATTACCGACGATGACAGCTTCTGGTTGCACACCTCTCGCACCTATCGTGCATGGAAGAACTTCTCGACCAACTATGGCACCACCATCGAGCTGTTGCTGGCTGGTGACAATGTGTATGAGGATGCTGCCATGATTCTGCCCAGGGATGACTATTATGTTAAGGCTGGTGACGCTATCAATCTGGAAATGTACCTGTTCAACCATGGTACTAACGACCTGACTAGCGTGGACTATGTCACCGATGTCAATGGTATGCAGGATCCTGTGACTCTCAATCTTGACGAGCCCATCAGCGGTGACTACTATGGCCGCTACACTGGCATCAGCATTGCTCTTGACCCGATTAATGAGCCTGGTGACTACACGCTGTACATCAACACCCAGAAGGCCAACGGTGAGAATAACCTTGACCTGTGCGCTATTCAGTCTGCTACCATCCACGTGCTTGACTTTGTTCCTACCAAGCGTCCGCTCATGGAGGAATACACTGGCACCTGGTGTGGCTGGTGCACCCGTGGCTTGATTGCCATGCGTGAGATTGGCAAGAAGTATGGCGACGACGTTGTTTGTGTTGCTTATCACTACAACGACCCGATGGCTTGCATTGATTACAGTGACTATCCTAGCTCTGTTACTGGCTACCCCGCAGCTTGGGTTGACCGCACCTATGACGTTGACCCGTTCTATGGCTTGGGCAGCGAGAGCTTCGGCATCACCGAGGTGCTTGACTACCAGATTGCTCAGCTTGCCGAGGCTGGTCTGTCATTGGACACCAAGTGGGCCGACGACAGCAAGACCACCATTCAGGCAACTGCTACCGCCACCTTCATTGGCAACTATGATGAGGACAACTATCGTCTCGCATTCATGCTGCTTGAGGATGGCATGAGCGGTGAGGCTGGTACCAGCTGGGATCAGACCAACTACTATGCTAACTACGCATCACAGTATGGCAGCGATCCTTATCTGGGCGAAATCTGCGACATGCCTTACACCATCGAGGGGTATGTTTTCAACGATGTTCTTCTCAACAGCACTGGCAATGTTGAGGGCAGTCTGCCCAGCAGCATCAAGGCTGGTGAGTACTACACCTACACTCAGGAGTTTACCCCCGACTATCTGTTCAACCTGGACGGTGAGGCCATCGTTCAAGACAAGGACCAGCTGTCGGTTGTAGCCTTGGTTGTTGACAAGTCCACTGGCAAGGTGGTTAACGCAATCAAGGCTAAGATTGGTGAGAGCGCATCGGTTAGCGAGCTCAGCAACATCGACAAGCAGGTTGAAAGCACACGCTACTATGACCTGCAGGGTCGTCAGGTGATGAACCCCAACGGTGGCATCTACATCAAGACCATCCGTTACACCGACGGTACCGAGGTAACTGTTAAGGTGCTCAAGAAGTAATCGCCCCCTGCCAACGCGTGATATTCTATCCACTCATGTGGTGATATCATGATGCAACAACTCACGCCATGCCGCTTGATTGCAGGCATGGCGTGAGCCGTTATTGTGGGTGTGAAGAAATCAATGAACATCCTGCCAGGAAATCATCAAGGCAGCATCTCGCATGGGAGGGAGAATGCTGCCTTGATGATTTCCTGTCTTGTTATTGTCGTTAGTCGAACTTCTTGCGACGGAAAATGAAATTGTGGCCCAGATACTTGTCGCGCACAGTGGGGTTGTCGGCAAGCTCCTCGCTGGTGCCCTGAAACAAGATTTTGCCCTCAAACAGCAGATAGGCTCTGTCGGTGATGCTCAGTGTCTCGGGGGCATTGTGGTCGGTGATGAGGATGCCGATGTTCTTGCTCTTGAGGCTGTACACGATGCTCTGGATGTCCTCCACAGCAATGGGGTCCACACCGGCAAACGGCTCGTCAAGCATGATGAAGCGGGGGTTGATGGCAAGGCAACGGGCAATCTCGGTGCGTCGCCGCTCGCCACCACTCAAGCGGTTGCCCAGGTTCTTGCGAACCTTCTGCAAGTGGAACTCGCTGATGAGTTGCTCCAACCGTTCTTGTTGCTGCTGTGGTGTCGTGTCGGTCATTTCCAGAATGGTACGTATGTTGTTCTCAACACTCAGGGTGCGGAACACCGATGCCTCTTGTGGCAGATAACCGATACCCAGTTGGGCGCGTTTGTACACGGGCAACTTGGTGATGTCCACATCGTTGAGAAACACGCGCCCCTCGTTGGGCGTGACAAGGCCTGTGGTCATGTAGAATGTCGTGGTCTTGCCGGCGCCATTGGGACCTAATAGTCCCACAATCTCGCCTTGATGCAGATTGATGGACACATGGTTAACGACAGTGCGCTGACGGTACTTCTTGACCAGGTTGTCGGTGCTGAGCACTAGCGTGCCCGCCTCGCCCGATGCGTTGAGCTGTGCCGCCACAGCCTTGTCGCTTGTGGGTTTCTTGTCGTCGGTGGACTTGTTGTGTTGCCAGGGCAGTTTCATTTCTTGCTTTTGGTGCTGAGGCGTCCCTTGATGTAGTCGGTGATGAGGTTAATAGCCACCTCGTTGTTGCCACCCTCGGGGATGATGATGTTAGCGTACTTCTTGGTCGGCTCGATGTGCAACTGGTGCATGGGCTTGAGCACGCGCTGGTATCGCTCGATGACGGCCTCGGGGGTGCGGCCGCGTTCCAGGCTGTCGCGTGTGATGACGCGTATCAGGCGGTCATCGCCATCAGCGTCAACAAACACCTTGATGTCCATCATCTTGCGCAACCGTGCGTCGCTCAGTGCCATGATGCCCTCGATGAGCACCACGTCGTGTGGATCCATGTGCACCGTCTCGGGCAGGCGTGAGCAGGTGAGGTAACTGTAGGTGGGCATCTCGATGCTCTCGCCGCGCTTGAGAATCTTGAGGTGTTCAAGCAACAGCCCCCAATCAAAGGCGGCGGGTTCGTCAAAGTTGATGTTCTGTCGCTCCTCGGGGGGGACATGGCTTGAATCCTTGTAGTAGGAATCTTGTGAGATAACGCCCACCTCGCCCTCGGGCAGGCGTTCCATAATCTTGCGCACCACCGTGGTTTTACCCGAACCGGTGCCACCAGCAATACCGATGATAATCATAACATTAAGTTGTTTTATAGGGTCACACAATGCGTGGGAGGGCATCGTCATGATGCCTTTTCAACCTACAAAGTTAAAAAAAAATGTTCAATTACCCGACATTTGCGGCAAATTTTCCCTCAAATTACTTTGTTAAGCATTTTTAGCGCAATATTCAAGTGGTGGTTGCTGTCTATTGTTTACCTTTGCACTGTGCAACAATCTATGAAATTTGACTTATAGCAAAACACTATCATGAACTATCGTTATTTTATCATCATCGCAACACTCGTGGCAACGTTGGTGCTAGTGACTTCGTGCCATCATACTGCTGACAACCGCTGGCAGCGTGACAACACAACCAGACAAGAGATTGACGCTAGATGTGTGAGCGACTTGTGGAATGATTCCCTGCGCCAGCAGGTGAAGCCAGGGTCGTTTGTGGACTACCTGGGCAAGTTAACGCTCAAGCCTGTGGGATATCCTGTGCACCTGTGGAATGGCGAGGAGCGGCGCAAGGTCAGCACCTATCGCGTGATTGAATTTCGACTGGACAGTGTTGACCTGCAACAGTGTGCCGATGCCGTCATCAGGCTGCGTGCCGAGTATCTGTGGCACAAGGGTGAGTATGACCGCATCAAGTTTCACTTCACCAATGGCTTTGTGGCAGACTATGACCGCTGGGCTCATGGTGAACGCATCAAGTTGAACGCTGCCCAAACTCAATGTTCGTGGTATCGCAAGAGTGGGGGCGAGGACTATAGCTATGATACCTTCAGGGATTATCTGCTGCTGGTGTTCACCTATGCTGGCACGAGGTCACTGGGCAGTGACATGATTGAAGATGAGGATTATAGCCGCTTGGATGTGGGTGATGTGATATTGCAGGCTGGCTCACCAGGCCATGCGATGATATGTGTGGGCGACGGCTTGCTGGCACAGAGTTATATGCCTGCCCAGGAACTGGAGATGGTGCAATGCCGTGTGAACATGCGCGATGGCCGCATCGCCACCATCGAGACCCCCGACTGGAACTACACCAACGACTACCGCCTGATGCACTTCCCTGCCGATTAATTAAACGGTGTGCGCCATCCCGTTTTCAAGAGGGGATAGCGCACGCTGTGTTGATGTTGCAGGGTGGGGGACTGCTACTTGATGGCAACCTTGCGGCTCGTGCTCTGTAAGCATTAGGTGCCCCTACCTGTGGTTCGCCCAATGCTTACGAAGAATTTCATCGTCACATTTTCTGCAAAGTCTAATATTTTAATCTTTACTATATGTGTTATATTATAATTAATTTTAATTCAATGCGTTATGCTGAAATGTGTTGAATTTTGTTGTTTTTAAATCTTTACTGTTTATTCTGTATTTTAAAATACTGAATTAATTGGTGTTATCTGGTCTTTTTTTGTCTATTCTGTAGCTAAATTTCTATATCTACTATAGATTATCTGCTTGTAATTATTGAAACACAATGGGTTGTCTTGAGAACAACTTGTTTAATCATTCTCGCTATTGTGTTTGGCCTTGAAATCGTTGAATTGTTGTTCGGTGAGTTCAACCACATTGACAGTGATGTTACCGTCCTGTTCGCCGACCGAAAACACTAGCACATTCTTTTCTAGCGTATAGCCAGCCTCAACTCTGCCAGTCTGTTCGTTGCGGGTCCATGGGGCAGCCATTCGTGCCTTGTAGGGCTTCAGGGCATTCTTGATGGTGAGCTTGGCCATTTCTTGGTCCTTGACGGCACTAGATTGCAACGAACATCCGTCACCCTCATCATACAGCACCACATAGTCATATTTCTCGCTCATCCACAGCACAATGTCGTGATAATAGAGTTTGTTGTTAGCCTCCTCTTGTTCACGCTGTTTTTGTGCCTGTTCTTGTTGGCGTTGTGCTTCGCGTTGTTGCTTTTTTTCCTGTTCTTGTTGTTTCTTTTCTTGTTCGCGTTGCAGTCGTTCCCGTTCCCGTTCTTCCCGTGCCAGACGTTCCCGTTCCTTTTTCTGCTGTTTTTCCAGTTCTTTCTGTTGCTTTTCCTCTTCCTTCTTTTGCTTGGCTTGAGCAATGGCTAGCTCTCGCTGTTCGGCATAGGTCATGGGTTGCTGGGCGGTTGTTTCTTCTTCATCAGCATCTTCAATAATGTTTACATCATTGGTTGAAGGGTTGTCCTTTTCATCGTTGATGATGACTGGTTTGCGCTCGCGAGTGCTGTGTTGGATATCCTCATCGGGAGTGGGCGTTTCCTTGACCCGTGGCTCTTCGTTGTGTTTCTTGTTCTTGTTGTCTTTTTCTTTCTGCTTGCGTTCGCGAGCTGTGCGTGATGGCTTTTCGGTCTCGGTGGGCTGGCTGCCCAGGCTCTGGTAGTGGTTGGCTGCCTCGGTGATGCTTACATAGTAGATACCCCCCTCGTCCACCTCGCGTCGGCCAATTGAGAAACGGAAACGGTTGTTGGCGTGCCTGTAGTCTTTCACTACATTGTTGCCGTTGCCGGCATGCCAGTCGTTGACCTCCTGGACGTCATCAAAGCTTGCCATGATGTCATCGATGGTCTGTTGCGTCTTCTTGACGCTATAGCGGCCTGGTGTGTTCAGGAAGTATGTCACTTCGCCCTTGGCACGTTGCTGTTGCATGTCGCTGCTGCTGGGCTGATAGTAGTACTCAAAGTGGTTGCGGGCGATGAAAGTGCGTTGCACCACGTCATCAAGATACCACGTCATGTCGTCGTGGGCCTGTGCCGCAGCAGTTGGCGGCAACTGGCACCATGCGGTCAGGCTCACTAGGGCCAAGATGGTGAGCAGACAGATGCGGCAAATGGGCATGCTGTGGAGCGGTAGGGTGATGGCTTTCATAGTGATAGGCTGCAATGTGGGTTCTTAATTTACTTTACTGCCCAGCATCGAAAATACGCTGGTCAGGCAATGGCTGTGGTCACCGCGGACAATCACGTGATGATTGCCGATGCTGCGTTCCAGGAAGTAGTCCAGTGGCTCTTCCAGGCGCATCAGCATCTGTGTGCGGCACATGTTGGGATTGTCGGTGCATTGCAGCAGGCTGCTGCGGCTGATGAAACAACGTTCCATGTTCCTGCCGCCGCATTTCACGACTGTCATGTCTGTAGGCTCGATGATGCCCTCGATGGCCACACCGCTCAGTGACTCATAGTGGTCGCGGACAATGTATCGGTCGGTCATTGCGGGGGCTATCGTGCAGTGGGCAAACACCATCTTGTGGGCGGCGTTGTCAACAATCTGTGACGGGTTGGCCATGAAGCATGTCTCGCCTGTGGCAGCCTTCACAGCCAGCATGGTGAGCAATGTCTGCTCATCACCCTCACAACCTGCGGGAATGCCCTGCTGGTTGAGCAATGCCAGTGCCACACAGCCAGTGGTGTGGGTCGTTGGTATCAAGTCAAAGCAGTTGAGGGTGAATGCGTTCAGGCGATAAGCGTTGCACATGTCACTCACGGCACGATAGAGGCGCATCGCTTTGACAACCTCGTTGCGAGAGGGCTCTTTCACTCCCTGGGCCTTGTTGATAAACTCATCCGACAGTTGTTGCACCTCATCGTCGCGCACAGCTTGATAGCGGCTCACCACCTCGTCAAGCGGAAGGTCAACCATCTCGACACCCCAGCGATTTTTCACGCCACTGTAGGCTACATTGCTTGCAATCAGCCAGCCCGATGGATTGCCTATCACGCCCACACGCATCCCGCACAGGCTTGCCACGGCATCGCTGGCTGCAACGTGGTCAGCAATGCCCTGCATGATGTAGCTTGTGGGGCCATGCAGCACGCGTCCATGACGCTCGTTGAGGCGCATCCACGACAGGATTTCGAGTGATGCAGCCAGTGAGTTCTTAAGCCCGTCAGCAATCAGCACCACATATGGCGGCAGGCGGTCGATGTCGGCCTTGACCATCTCCTCCACACCACCACTGCCTGCAAGCACCATCACGGCACCGTCGGGCAGCGGCTTGTCAAGTTGTTCGGGATAGATAAAGTTCACGTCATACTGGTTGGTAATGGCTTCAATGAGCTCGTGGTGGTCAATGAACAGGGTGTCGCGAGGTGCCAGCGACGAGGCGTATGTGATGAGGTTGAGTTTCTTCATTTTCAATTGGATGTAAGTGATAATTTTTGCAAAATTACAAAAAAATCATGACTTCAAACAACAATTTTGCTCAAAGTTGACGATTACTATCGCTTGTGATTGCCAATTTCATGCTGAGCTGGCCAATGTCCCTTGTATTTATTATTATTATAATGTGTGACTGCACCATGTGCCATGGCGGATAAACTCATGCTGTGATAACACAATGCTAACACAAACAACCTTGTAATCACGATGTAAATGAATCTGAAACAGCCGTGTTATAGAGAATGCAATGGTATGAAATTTCTATAAATCGCTTGTCCATGTTGCCAAAATTTTGTGCTATTGCATGGAATGTTGTACCTTTGTCGTCGATGAAACCAGATGAACAAGGTTCAAACAACGCTCAGGTTGGTAATCATGCCGATGAGCGGGTGCGTGAATTGGCAACACGTGTGCTGTCATGGTTGCCCTACGACCCCAACGAGGACCAGATGCTCTTGATTGTGGCGTTGGCCCAGTTCCTGCTTTATGCCCCCGAGCGTTCTGTGTTTGTTCTGGGTGGCTATGCTGGCACGGGCAAAACGTCGTTGACGGGTGCTATTGTCAAGGCATTGCATGAGGCTGGTGTGCCCACTGTGCTGATGGCACCGACGGGGCGTGCCGCTCACATCTTCAGTGAATATTCGGGTCATCCGTCGTTCACCATCCACCGCCGCATCTACCGCCAACGTGGTTATGGCATTGACAGTTTTGCGCTGGCCGAAAACAAGTTAAGCCACGGTGTGTTCATTGTTGACGAGGCATCAATGATTAGCAACGGTCAGGCGGGCGAGGCCAGTGCGTTTGGCTCTGGACATCTGCTGGACGACCTGGTGGAGTATGTGTACAATGGGCAGCATTGCCGGCTGGTGCTCATGGGTGACAACGCTCAGCTGCCGCCAGTGGGCGAGACCACCAGTCCCGCGCTGGATCAGGATGTGTTGCAGCGTCATGGGCTCACCGTGTATGGGGTGTTCCTGCATCAGATTGCCCGTCAGGCTCAGCAGTCGGGCATCGTGCTCAACGCGACGCTGTTGCGTCAGAACATGGAGGCGGGCGTGCTGGGACGTCCGCGGTTTGACTTGTCCACGGTGAGTGACATCACGATAGTGTCGAGTGAGTTCCTGCTTGAGACTATCAGCGACTGCTATGACCGTGACGGCATGACCGACACCATTGTCGTGACTCGCAGCAACAAGCGTGCTACACTGTTCAACACCGGCATCCGCAACACCATCCTCTATCGTGAAGAGTTGCTCACCAGCGATGACATGCTGTTGGTGGCCAAGAACAATTACTATTGGGCCGAGGAGTACGAGCAGCTGGACTTCATCGCCAACGGCGATGTGTGCCGTGTGCGTCGTGTGTGGGGTGACATCGAGCATCGTTATGGCCTGCGGTTTGCCAATGTCACGATTGAATTTCCTGATCACGATGGTGTGGAAATGGATGTGAAAATTGTGGTGGATTGCCTGTTGAGCGACACTCCCGCGCTGGATCGTGAACACAGCGAGCGGCTGTTTAATGAGGTGATGGCCGAGCTCACGGGCGACAAGCGTGAGCGATACAAGGCATTGAAACGCAATCCCTACTATAATGCCTTGCAGGTCAAGTTTGCCTATGCAGTAACTTGCCACAAGGCACAAGGTGGCCAGTGGCGCAACGTGTTTATCGACATGGGCGGCATCATGCCCGACGCCATGCAGACCATGGATTTCTATCGTTGGCTGTACACCGCCCTCACGCGAGCGCGCGAGCGGGTTTATCTCATCAACTGGCGTAACGGTGACGAGGAACTGTGAGCAAGCTCGTTAGTGCCGCAAAAAAAGAAAAAAACAAAAAATGGGATTGCAAATGCGTTTTTTTTGCTAAATTTGCGCAATTTAACGCATTTTACACAATCATGACTTCAAGACGAGGATATATCATTCAACGCATGATAGTTGCGGCACTGATGGCGGTTGTTACCACGCTGTGTGTCCAAGCGACCATACCAGCGGGCTATTACAGTTCGCTCAATGGCAAGAGCGGTCAGTCGCTCAAGAACGCGATTCATGACCTGGCGATGAAGCACACGGTGTTCAGCTACAGCAGCTTGTGGTACTATTTCCAGAGCACCGATTGCCGCCCCGATAACAAGGAGGTGGTGTGGGACATGTACAGCAATCACACTTACTACTTTCGTGGCAGCAGTGCCGCCTATGGCATGAACAAGGAACACTCGTTGCCCAAGAGCTGGTGGGGTGGTAGCACTGACCCCTCGTCGTTCCCCAGCTACACCGACATCAATCACCTGTATCCCGCCGATGCCGAAGCCAATAGCGCCAAACTGAACTGGCCTCTGGGTGAGGTCTCCACGGCAAGCTATGACAATGGTGTCACGCGCGTGGGTTCGCCCATGACAGGTCAGGGAGGTGGTGCAAGCTCGGTGTTTGAGCCGGCCGACGAGTACAAGGGGGATTTTGCCAGGACCTATTTCTATATGGCATGTTGCTATCAAAACTACACGTGGAAGTACACCTACATGTTCAACAATGCCACATGGAAAACCCTCAACGAGTGGTCGATGGAACTGTTGTGCCGCTGGGCGCGCGCCGATGCCGTGAGCGACAAGGAAGTGGACCGTAATGACGCTGTGCAACAGTGCCAAAACAACCGCAACCCCTTCATCGATTTTCCCGATTTGTTTGAATATCTGTGGGGTGACAAGCAAGGTCAAGTGTTTAATCTCAACGATGCTGGCACAAGTAGTGACACGACCACCTATGACGGTGACCCCGAGTTGATTGCTCCCACCCAGGGCACTGTGCTGGACTTTGGCACAGTGGCGTTGGGCAAGTCGTTGGACTACACGCTGTACATCAAGGGGCGCAACCTCAACAACACATTAACAATCATGCTCTACAAGGATGATTACACGATGTTTTCCATACCAGTGACATCGTTGAGCCGCGTGACCGCCAACAGTGCCGACGGTTATCCACTCAAGATCACCTATACGCCCACCAGTGTGGGTTCCCACAAGGCGCGTCTGCTCATCTTTGACGGTGGCTTGACGGGCAGCGTTGGTGTGGAGTTGAGTGCCCGCTGTGTGGTTGCCCCCACGCTGTCCAACCAGCCGTTTGCCCAGGATGCTGTTCTGGTGGATGGCAGCACTTATGTCGCTGTGTGGGATGATAGTTATGCCAGCGAGGACGTGGACTACTACAAGGTGACGCGCACCGTGTTTAATCCGCTCACAGGCTTGTGGCGCGAGGACGTGTTCACCACCGATGACGGCAGCCAGCGCAGTCTCACTTTCACTGACCGTCAATCAGGCGAGACGCACACCTACTATGTGCAGGCTTGCCGATTGGGATATGAGAGTGAACCGTCCAACGTTGTCACGCTTGATGCCAGTGGCATCAGTGGTGTGATGGCAGACAAGCCGTTGCATGTTCTCACGGGCGAGGGTTTCCTTGTCATACGCTGTAGCGAGAATGTGGGCACTGTGCGCATCTACAATGTTGCTGGTCAGCTCGTGCGCGAGGTCTATTCTCTCGATGATGACACTCGCATCGACTTGCCAGCGGGTATCTATCTGCTCACCACTAGCACCAGCACACAAGCCATCAAGGTGGCAGTGCCGTGATAACCATCAGGTAACACACATCACAACAAGAGGGAGACAGCAACATTGTGCCGTTTCCCTCCTGTGATGATGTGAGAGTGTGGGGTTGAGATTATTCCTCCTCGTTGCCAATGGGTATCTGACGCTTGAACACTTCCTTGAACGTGATGAGTGTCTCGCTGCGTCCCAGTCCCATTTTCAGGAATTTGTCGTGGATGATTTGCAACAGGTGGTCATTGTTCTGGGCATATAGCTTGACGAACATGTCATATTTTCCTGTTGTGAAGTAGCATTCAACCACTTCGGGCACTGTCTTGAGGCGTGATACCACCTCGTCAAACTTGGATGGGTCGTTAAGAAAGAAACCAATGTAAGCACAGGTCTCATATCCCACAGACGCGGGGTTAATCAGCGATATTGAGCCGTTAATGACGCCCATGTTGTAAAGTTTCTGAATGCGTTGGTGGATTGCCGCGCCCGACACATTGCATGCTCTTGCAATTTCCAGATAGGGTTTGCGTGCGTTGAGCGAGAGCATTTTGAGGATTTTATAATCCAGTGAGTCTAGTTTTGTTGCCATAGTGTGATTTTATCTTTTGTTTTGATTTTATGCAATTTAGTGTGCCATTCAGCCGTTAAAATAACGGACATTCATGATGAATGACGCAACAAAATTAGTAAATAATCTTGAAAAAGTGACAAATTATAAGGAAATTATTGTTAAATCCTCACAAATTAATGATTTTCAACAATTGTATGTTGAAACTTTTCCTGATGCCGAACGGCGTGAATGGGGTGAAATGTTGGCTCTGATGGATGGAGAACCGCGTTTTCGTGTGTTGGCGGCCTGTGACGGTGAGCTTCTGAAAGGAGTTATCACGTTCTGGACTTTCCCGCAATTCACCTACGTTGAGCACCTTGCTGTGCAACCACACTTGCGCGGCCATGGTGCCGGTGGGCAATTGCTGCAACAGGCAGCCCGTGTTCAGTCAGCCCCATTGCTGCTGGAGGTGGAGCCGCCCGTTGACGAGATTACCCGTCGTCGTGTGAGGTTCTATAATCGTTGGGGGCTGGTGTTGAGGCGTGATGTGGATTATGTGCAACCGCCATATGCTCCAGGCAAGCCCAGTGTGCCGATGTGCATCATGACTGTTCCCGACATGACAACAATCACGCTGCAAGCGGCTGTAGCCACGTTGCAGCGTGAGGTGTATGGGGTGGGGAAATGAGCCTCTCGGCCTTAATACTTGTGGTCGGTGCCCTCTAGCTCGTCGCTGGTGAGCTTGCGATGGTCCATCTTGTACCAGCAATAGGCGATATAGGCCAGCACAAACGGTACCAGCACCGACACCACAGTCATCACCGTGAGTGTGAACTGGCTGGATGAGCTGTTGCGCAACGTCAGCGAGCTTTGCAGGTCAACCAGTGACGGATAATAGGCCGTGTTGTTGTATCCTACCACCCAGAACAGCGTGAGCACAACCAGCACGGTGCCGATGCCTGCAAACCAGATGCCGCCAGTGTAGTGCTTGTTGAGCAACGTCTTGCCGATGCCCAGCAGAACAAACACCACACCGATGAGCAGGAACACCAGTGCCCACCACATGGTGAGATAGTTATTGAGGTACTTGTAGGGCACCCACTGCGCATTGCCACTGTCGTCATAGGCCACGCCTGGTGAACACAATATCACAGCCACCGTGGCAAGAAACAGCACGACAAAGATGAGTGCGTTCCACAACAGGTGATGACGCTGGCTAGTAGCGATGTCCTCGTCATTGATGTTGTTGATAAAGTAGAGCGACGCCAGGGTGCGGGCCAGGAAGAATACCATGAAGCCAAACAACAGGTTCTGCCATCGCATGAGTGCCTCAAGACCGTGCAATGGCCCCCACTGCGAGATGGTGGCCGTCTGCACGTTGAGGATGTTGCTCTTGGTAACCGTGAAGTCAGCGCCAAAGAACATCATCGACACCGCAACACCCAGCAACACAGGGCCTGCCACGCCATTGATGAGTAACAATGTGTCATAAAAACGTGACCCATAGATGTTGCCTGGCTTGGAACGATATTCATAGCTGATCGCCTGAATGACAAAGCTCAACAAGATGAGCATCCACAACCAATAGGCACCACCAAAACTGGTGCTGTAGAACAATGGGAATGAAGCAAAAAACGCTCCACCAAAGGTCACAAGTGTCGTGTAGGTCAATTCCCACTTGCGACCCATGCTGTTGATGAGCAACGCACGCTGGCGGGCATCGCGATAGCTGATGAGCATCGACTGGCCGCCCTGGACCATCAGCAAGAACACCAGCAGTGCTCCCAGCACCGACATGATGAGCCACCAGTAATTCTGTAACATATAGTAAGTTGTCATGATTGGGTTCCTCCTTCTTGTTGGTTATTTGTCCTTAACGGTCTCTAAATCGGTCTGTGACTTGCGGGACACCTGCTTGCAGATGATGCTGATGTCGGCGATGAGCAATGCGGTGAACAGCACGGCAAAAATCCAGAACGTCACTTGCACATAGCTTGCACTCAGGTCACTGATGGCCACTTTGTTGGGCATCAAATCTTGAATTGTCCAGGGCTGGCGGCCAACCTCGGCAACAATCCAGCCACTGGCACTGCACAGATAGGTCAACGGGATAGTGATGATGGCAAGGCGATACCACCACTTGCGCCAACGGGCTTTCTCAAGAATGTGAGGCTTGTAAACAAACAGCAATGCCAGCAGCAGGAACAATAGCAGGTAGCCACCCACAGTGACCATGAAGTGGAATGTGTAGAATGTGAGCGGGACATTGGGGATGGCTTCCTCGGGGGTGTCCAGATAGGCATATCCAAAGTGCTTGAAGTCCTCGTTGATGGACTGGCTCAACTGGTCAACCACCATGCGGTTGTCACTGCGACGGGCAGCGTCATACTGTGACAACATCTCCTGAATGGCACGTCCGCGTTGCATGCGCTCAGTGTATGATAACGTCTTGACGGCGTTACCGTTCTCATCACAGGTCATGCCGTTAATCACATCCTCGATGCCAGGTACAAAAGCATGAAAATCATGTGTGGCAAGGAATGACAGACCATAGGGGATGCTGATGTGCATTAGATAGGGGGCGTTGTCGTCAAACGCCTTCTTGCTGGGGTTCAAGATGCCAAATGCCACAATGCTCTGGTCCTTGTCGCCCTTGTACAGACCCTCCATGGCGGCCAGTTTCATGGGCTGATAACGAGCGACTGTCACAGCGCTGCTATCGCCTGTGACCATCGTCAGGACGATGCCAATGGTGCCGACCCATGCACCCACCTTGAGGCTGCGCATGCAATGATCGCGGTTGCGTCCCTTGAGCAGCATCCAGCCACAGATGCCGCACACCACAACACCTGCCAGAGACCATGCCGACAGCACGGTGTGCAGAAACTTGCTGATGGCCACTGGGGACAACGCCACGGCAGCAAAGCTTGTCATCTCGTTGCGCATGGTGGCAGGATTGAACTCGCACCCCGTGGGATATTGCATCCATGCGTTTGCAACAAGAATCCACAAGGCCGACAGGCTGGCACCGATAGCTGTGAGCCACGTTGCAGCCAGATGAAACTTGGGACTTACCTTGTTCCAACCGAAGAACATCACCGCAATGAACGTACTCTCCATGAAAAACGCCAAAATGCCCTCCACGGCCAGTGGCGCACCAAAGATGTCCCCGACAAACCAACTGTAGTTGGACCAGTTGGTGCCAAACTCAAACTCCAGAATGATGCCTGTGGCAACGCCAATGGCAAAGTTGATGCCGAAAATCGTCATCCAGAAACGGGTCGTCGCTAGCCACTTCTCGCTGCGGGTGCGCAGATAGATTGTCTCCATGATGGCGACAATCACACCCAGACCCAGTGTCAGTGGCACAAACAGCCAGTGATAGATGGCCGTCAATGCAAATTGCGCTCGCGACCAGTCAACAACATTGATTAATTCTTCCATAGGTTGAAGATATTTTAGTGTGATTAGTTAATTATCGGTTTATCAGCTCCCCGCGTACATATTCGGTCTTTTCCTCATCATTGTCAAAACGGCTGTTGAGATAGTTGGGGAAAAAAATGAAACGCAAGATGACAAAGAAGATGAACAACTTAATCAGGATGATGACCCACAACGTCTTACCCACAGTCATGCTGCGGAAGCCGTCATAGTAGAGGTGGAAGACGCGAGACCACCAACTGGTTGAGGGTGATGTCATCTGGCTCATGTGCGAGATAGCTAATGGTTTAACAAAGCACAAAATTAGTAAAAAAATCTAAATTAACAAACTTTTTGGAAAGTTTTTTTCACAATTTTTTCACAATTGCGCACTATGGCTGTTTTGTTGGGTGCAAAACATCATTGCCGATACCTGTACGGCGGTATCGGTGTGCTCTTAACCTCGTGCTGCGACAATGCGAGCCAGTTGATGTGTGATTGTTGGTTTTGAGTCAGACGGGCGACAATGCGGCTCCAATGGCAGTGCAGAACTGCGCGTGCTCGGGGATGTGGAAACGCACTCCATACAAGTCCTCCATGGCAGGGAAGACGAGGCGACACTGGGGTAGCCGTGTGAGGCTGCCCATGAGCACAAAGTCGCGGATGCCGCCATTGATTTGTGAAAGCACTGCACATGAGCCGATGGTCTCTAGTACCATGCATATTAGTCCCAGAGCAATGTCCTTGTCGTTAACGGCTGTGTTGTCCACAACCTTGCCAAACAGCGATGCTGTGGCGTGCAGGGGGAGACCTTCAAGATGTGTCTGCGAGATGTCCTTGATTTGCAAGTTGATGTGGCTGATGTCACCTTGTGAGGCCATCTGCACCACCTCGCCGATGTTGCGGGTGTTGAGCAGCAATGATGCCAGACCTTGCAGGGTGCCGCCACCCATCGAGATGCCTCCCAGGTGCTTGGTGCCATTCTCATCAATGCGTACCAGAGTGGTGCCAGTGCCCATCGACACCGCAATGAGGCGTTGCAACCCGCTGGCAAATTTTGCGCCCAATGCATCGGCGGCAAACTCGTCAACATGTGATGTGGGCAGTCCGTAGATGGCATCGTTCATGCCGCTCGCACCCACACCTGTTAGCATCACGCGTTCCACCTGGTCGAGGCTGATGTCGTTGTCGAACAGATATTTGCCGAATGCCCCGAACAGTGAACTGATGGGGTCGGCTGCTGTGATGAGCATGGGTGATTGTATGTCGGTGCTGTTGTTGATGCCGACAATCTTGGTGGTGCTGCCACCCACATCGATGCCAATGACTAAACTCATGATAACAAATCGTATTGATTGGTTGTGATTATAAAAGACTTTGTGCAAAATCGGGAGCAAAATTACTCAAAATTTGTTTATGCATGTTGATTTGTGCAAGATATTTGAGCCGACATGGGTGATGCAATGGACCTCTGTGGGTGATGTGAATGGCAATTTTGCTCGATTTGATGAAAATTGTAGCAAGCTGTGGTTGCTGTTTGCCGAAAAAGTGCTAACTTTGTGGATTGGTAGTGACGCGGGTCATTGCCGTTGTCCAATAAAAACAAATAACACCTCAATAATATTGAATAAAAGAAGAAATGGAACCATTGTTTGAACAATTAAAAAGCAACGCCATTGCGCAACGTCAGCGCATCGTGTTGCCCGAGTGGGTTGATGAGCGCACCCTGCGTGCCGCCGACCGTGTGATTGCCGATGCCATTGCCGACATCGTGTTGCTGGGCGACCGTGACCAGATTCTCGCCAAGGCTGCCGAGCTGCAACTTGACAATGTGAAACAAGCCCAATTTGTCAATCCCGATGACGCCACTGTGATGGAGCCCCTGTCACAGCTGTTGTATGACCTGCGCAAACACAAGGGCATGACACCCGAACAGGCTGCAACCCAAGCCAAGGACCCGCTGTATCTGGGTTGCTTGCTCATCAAGCATGGCGATGCCGACGGCATGGTGGCTGGTGCCATGAACACCACGGGCAATGTGCTGCGTGCGGCTTTTCAGGTGCTCAAGACCGCTCCTGGCATCAGCGCGGTGAGTGGTGCGTTCATCATGCTGTTGCCCGAGGGCTCGCCTTACGGAGAGAATGGTGTGATGGTGTTTGCCGATTGTGCAGTGTTGCCTGACCCCGATGCTCAACAACTGGCTCAGATTGCCGTGTGCGCCGACCAGACGGCACGTGCACTGGGTGGCATGAGCGACCCCAAGATTGCTATGCTGAGTTTCTCGACCAAGGGCAGTGCTAAGCATGAGCGTGTGGACAAGGTGGTTGAAGCTACACGCCTGGCATTAGAAATGAACCCCAACCTCAAGATTGACGGCGAGCTGCAGGCCGATGCTGCCATTGTGCCCAGTGTGGGTGCAAGCAAGGCCCCTGGCAGCACCATCGCTGGCAATGCCAACGTGCTGGTGTTCCCTGATCTGGGTGCTGGAAACATCGGTTACAAACTGGTTCAACGATTGGCTGGTGCCAAGGCCGTGGGCCCCGTGCTGCAAGGTCTCGCCGCTCCAGTTAACGACTTGTCGCGTGGCTGTGATGCCGATGACATCTACCGCACCGTGATATTGACCTGCAATCAGGCCATCAACCGTGTGAAATAAATTCTCGAACAAGCAATAACACAATTTATTATCAAACCGAAATGAAAATTTTAGTGCTCAACTGCGGCAGCAGCTCTGCCAAGTATAAACTGATTGAAACCAAGGGCAACAAGACGCTTGCCGAGGGTGGTGTGGAAAAAATCGGACTGCCTGGACCGTTCATCAAGCTCAAGTTTGAAGACGGCACCAAGCGCAATGTGGACTTGGACATCACCGACCACCAGGGTGCCATCAAGGCTATCTTGAATGCCCTGACCGACCCCCAGCAACATGGTTGCATCGTCGACCTGAGCGAGATTGACGCCGTGGGTCATCGTGTGGTGCACGGTGGCGAGAAGTTTAGCCGCAGTGTGCTCATCACCGACGAGGTGAAGGACATGATACGCGAGTGCTATGGCATTGCGCCGCTGCACAATCCCGTTAACATGGCAGGCATCGAGGCCATTGAGGCGGTGTTGCCTCAAGTGCCCCAGGTGGCTGTGTTTGACACGGCATTCCACCAGACGATGCCCCCCAAGGCCTATATGTATCCGTTGCCCATGGACTATTACACCAACGACCATGTGCGCCGCTATGGTTTCCATGGCACGAGCCACCGCTTTGTGGCACAGCGTGTGTGTGACATGTTGGGCACCACGCCCGAGGGCAAGCGCATCATCTGCTGTCACATCGGCAATGGCGCCAGCATCAGTGCCATCAACGATGGCAAGAGCATCGACACCAGCATGGGTCTCACGCCCACCGAGGGGTTGATGATGGGCACACGTTCGGGTGACGTTGACCCAGGTGCCATGTTGTTCCTCATGGAAAAGTACAACATCCCGCCCCGCGAGATGCTCAACATCATCAACAAGAAGAGTGGCGTGCTGGCTATCACTGGCATCAGCAGCGACATGCGTGAGGTTGTGGATGCTGCCGAGATTGACCATGCCGAGCGTGCCCAGCTGGCTCTGGATATGTATGAGTTGCACATTATTAAATACATTGGTGCCTATGCGGCCGAGTTGAATGGTGTGGATATCATCGCCTTCACTGGTGGTGTGGGTGAGAATCAGTACCAGACACGCAAGCGCGTGTGCCGCAACTTGACCTACCTGGGTGTGAAGATTGATGAGGAACTCAACGATACCCTCTATCATGGCAAGGAAGGCGTCATCAGCACGCCCGACAGCAGTGTTAAGGTGGTCGTTGTCATGACCGACGAGGAATACATGATTGCCCGTGACACCGAGGCTATTGTCGAGGGACGTGAGCCTTAAAAATCTGCACACCTCATGACCTATAAACGCATCACGCTCAAGCGCGGCAAGGAAGAGTCGCTGCAACGGTTTCATCCGTGGGTGTTCTCGGGAGCTATCGCTACTGCCGACGAGGGCATCGAGGAGGGCGATGTGGTGTCGGTTTACTCTCACAACGGCACGTTGATGGGCAATGGACACTATCAGGTGGGGAGCATTGCCGTGCGCATGCTCACCGCCGACGATACCACAATCGATGAGGAGTTCTATGTCCATCGTCTGCAACAGGCATGGGCTGTACGCTGTGCACTGGGGCTGTGGCGTGACGATAACAATGCCATGCGCCTTGTGCATGGCGAGGGTGATTTCTTGCCTGGTCTGGTGGTGGACTTGTATGGTCCCACCGCTGTGATGCAGGCTCACTCGCCAGGCATGCACTTTGCTCGCGATGTGATTGCCCGTGCCTTGACCCAGTTGCCAGGCGGTGTGGTGCGCAACGTTTACTACAAGAGTGAAACCACCTTGCCCTACAAGGCCCATCTGGATCCTGTTAACGACTACATTGTGGGTTCCAACGAGGGTGATGTGGCGGTCGAGAATGGTTTGCAATTTCACGTGGACTGGCTCAAGGGGCAGAAGACGGGCTTCTTTGTTGACCAGCGCGAGAATCGTCACTTGCTGGAGCATTACAGCCGTGACCGTCGTGTGCTCAACATGTTTTGTTACACTGGCGGTTTCTCGGTCTATGCCCTGCGTGGTGGTGCCGCACTTGTGCACTCGGTGGACAGCTCGGCTAAGGCTGTGAAGCTCACCAACGACAATGTGGCTCTCAATTTTGCTCCCGAGGATGACCGTCACGTGGCATTTGCCGAGGATGGTTTCAAGTTCCTCGACAACATGCAGTGCGATGCCTATGACCTGATTGTGCTGGACCCGCCCGCCTTTGCCAAGCACCGCAGTGCTGTGCGCAATGCTCTGACGGGTTATCGCCGCATCAACGCCCGCGCGATCGAGAAGATAGCTCCTGGTGGCGTGTTGTTCACGTTCTCGTGCTCCCAGGCTGTCAACAAGGAGCAGTTTCGTCTCGCCGTGTTCAGTGCGGCCGCTCAGGCACATCGTCGTGTGCGCATCTTGCATCAGTTGACCCAGCCAGCCGACCACCCCATCAACATCTATCACCCCGAGGGTGAGTACCTCAAGGGGTTGGTCTTGTATGTGGAATAATGATAAACCTAACACAATAAAACATCAACCAAATTATGAAAAAAATCATTATGGCCGTCATTGTGGCGGCAATGACAACAACGACAGCAATGGCTCAAACAAGCAACTTCAACTACAACGTTGACCGCTTTGCCGACATCGAGGTGCTGCGCTACCAGGTGCCTGGCTTCAACGACTTGTCGCTGCAGCAAAAGCAGCTCGTGTATTACCTGACCGAGGCCGCACTGAATGGTCGTGACATCTTGTTTGACCAGAACGGCAAGTTCAACCTCATGGTTCGCCAGGCGCTTGAGGCCATTTATGTCAACTATCAGGGAGACCGCAATGACAAGGATTTTCAGGGACTTGTGAAATATCTCAAGCAGGTGTGGTTTGGCAATGGCATACACCACCACTATGGTATGGACAAGTTCACTCCCGAGTTCTCACAGGCTTTCTTTGACAAGCAGTTCAAGGCCTTGCCATTGGGCACGCTGGCCGAGGTCAGGGAGGATATCCACAAGGATGCTGTGCTCATGGTGCTGGACCGCGTCATCTTTGACCCTAATTACATGGCTAAGAAGGTCAACCAGGCCGATGGCGAGGACCTCATCAAGACTAGCGCCACCAACTTATATGAGGGCGTGACGCAGCAGGAGGTCGAGGACTACTACAATGCCTTGAAGGACACCACCGATGCCACTCCCATCTCGTGGGGCTTGAACACCAAGGTGGTGAAGCGCAACGGCAAGGTGGTGGAGCTGCCCTACAAGGTGGGCGGACTGTATAGCAAGGCCATCGAGAAAATCGTCTATTGGCTGGAAAAAGCCGCCACGGTGGCCGAGAATGACGACCAGCGTGCCTACATCAACGAGCTCATCAAGTTCTACAAGACTGGCGACCTCAAGACGTTTGACAACTACAGCATCCTGTGGGCACAAGAGACAACCAGCGATGTGGACTTCATCAATGGTTTCATCGAGAGCTACGGTGACCCGCTGGGCATGACAGGCTCATGGGAGGCGATGGTGAACTTCCGCAACAAGGATGCATCGCACCGCACCCACCTCATCAGCGAGAATGCGCAGTACTTTGAGAGCAATTCTCCCGTGGATAACCGTTTCAAGAAGAAAAATGTGAAGGGTGTGAGTGCCAAGGTCATCACCGCTGCCATCCTGGCTGGCGACAGCTATCCCTCGACTCCCATCGGCATCAACTTGCCCAACAGCAACTGGATTCGCGCCATGCATGGCAGCAAGTCGGTGACGCTGGAGAACATCACCGATGCCTATGACGAGGTGGCAAGCGGCAACGGATTCAACGAGGAGTTTGCCTACAGCAACGAGGAGGTGCAACTGATGAAGAAGTACCTGACGCTGGCCGACAAGTTGCACACCGACCTGCACGAGTGCCTGGGTCACGCCTCGGGACAACTGCTGCCCGGCGTTGACCAGGATGCGTTGAAGGCCTACGGCTCGACGCTGGAGGAGGGTCGCGCCGACCTGTTTGCGCTGTACTATCTGGCTGACCCCAAGCTAATTGAGCTGGGTATCTTCAAGGATAAGGACACCTACAAGGCCGAGTACTACAAGTACATCATGAACGGCCTGATGACCCAGCTGACGCGCATCGAACCGGGCAAGGACATCGAGGAGTCGCACATGCGCAACCGCAAGTTCATCAGCGAGTGGTGCTACGAGCATGGCAAGAAGGACAACGTGATCGAGTATGTGAAGCGCGATGGCAAGACCTATATCCGCATCAACGACTACCAGAAGCTGCGCAGCCTGTTTGGCGAGCTGCTGGGCGAGGTGCAGCGCATCAAGAGCGAGGGCGACTACGAGGCTGGTCGCCAGCTGGTTGAGACCTACGGTGTGAAGGTTGACCCCGCCATCCACCAGGAGGTGCTGGCACGCTACGAGGGTCTGAACATCGCTCCCTACAAGGGCTTTGTGAACCCCATCTACACGCCCGTGACCGATGCCAATGGCAACATCACCGACGTCAAGATTAGCTACGGTGAGGGCTATGTGGAGCAGATGCTTCGCTACGGCCGCGACTACTCGCCGCTGACGCACTAAAAGTTAGTATTCAAGTGCACCTCTGCGAGGTACCGACTTCTTAACTCACTAAACCCCAGGTTCCTACGCGTCGCTTCCGCGCCGCTGCGGTAACCTGGGGCTACTTATGGTACACCCCTCACGGGGTGCATATTTACCTTTTGTGATGTCCTCGTGATCTGCGCGATGGCACCCCTATGGGATGAATTGACTATGAAAGGGTTAGAGTTCGGCGGCTTTGAGTTTTTCGGCGTTTTCGGCGACGATGAGGTGGTCGATGCAGTCCTGAATGTCGCCGTCCATGAAGGCGGGGAGGTTATAGACGGTGTAGCCGATGCGGTGGTCGGTGATGCGGCCCTGGGGGTAGTTGTAGGTGCGGATTTTGGCTGAACGGTCGCCTGTGGAGACCAGGGTCTTGCGCCGCGAGGCGATGTCGGCCATGTACTTCTGGTGCTCGTGGTCGTAGATGAAGGTGCGCAGGCGTGCAAGGGCGCGTTCCTTGTTCTTGGGCTGGTCGCGGGTCTCGGTACACTCGATGAGGATTTCTTGCTGCTCGCCAGTGTTGGGGTTGGTCCACATGTAGCGCAAGCGCACACCGCTGTTCA